>Ga0307373_10014103_pt1 | contig 11067 bp, 13 predicted proteins | sample OX2MG_FD_202534 | JGI IMG/M metagenome (GOLD analysis project Ga0307373, IMG submission 202534) | Soil microbial communities from Risofladan, Vaasa, Finland - OX-2 | ecosystem: Environmental > Terrestrial > Soil > Coastal area > Acid sulfate soil | place: Finland: Risofladan, Vaasa | collected... | reverse complement strand
TGGCGCTAGTAGTAGACGGTAATCATGACTACTGGCGCATATCCTTCCATTATCGATAATTTGATAGCAGAGGCTGGATCAGCAAGCGATGGATCGGACTCGATTTTCATGCCCTTTCGAGTGATCAAGCTCACCAAATTGTTAGCGAATGCACAGTCTCTCACTCGGCCATACGCGCAGTTTTACACGACCTGTCAAAATACGGATATTTATCAAGTCATTACAGTACAGGGCGACACTTGGCTTTCCACCGGAGACGTATTCACATACTTGCTCACTGGAGGCGCCGATATATCAAAGGTGCGCGTTCTTTTACTCCACGCAGACGCGGCGGATAGCGTTATCAATGGACCCAATGCGGGGCTAACGATGCAGGCTACAAACAGTGTCAATAACGGCGATACGCAACCATCGATTTTGTTCGGTGCCGTAAGCAGTGGAGTATCAACCCCTATTGGTTCCACTGGTACTAGGATAGGTGGCTGCATCACAGTAAGCTCCTTTAATTACGTCATCAACGGTTTCCAGATGGTCGCCAGTCCAAGTACCGCAGCAGTGTACGCAGTTGTGCCCAATCAATACATAGCGACCTTGCCGAACGCTAGCTGCACCGATGCGAATCATTACAGTAGTGGCGGACATCAGCCCCAACTTGATTCAGCAGGCAACTGGAGTTCTTATATTGATATAATACGTAGTACACCTTTTGCGAATGCACATTATGCGACGTATTTCACAAATACTGCACAATTTTGGCAAACGGAAACCTCAGTGCCTGCAGGTACAGCGAGCTGGTATTGGTCAGAAGGCACAGTACAACCAGATCCGCTCTTTGGGAGTAGCAACCGTACAGCTCCTTACAACGTGTCCACAGCCTTAAACTACTGGGATATATTGCCAACGCAAGCGAAAGCTGCTTGCTGCGCGAACAATGTCGGAACAATTGCTAATCTGTCCAGTTACTGTGATAATTACTTTGGCAATAGTATTACGTGCACCAATATAATGACAGCAGGATCGACACCATACTGTAGTGGAGCAACGGTAGCGGGCTCTGATTGTATGAGCTATTGCAATCAAAGTTACTCAGACTGCGACAAACAGATCAATACGTATGCCGCGACGCTAACAAACGCGGAACTGCTTGCAAATCCACAACTGTTTGCCTGTCATATGAACAATGCAAACGGCACTCCTAACACCTATCTAACCAATTTCTACTCTTCGTTGAAAGCTGGTTTACCAAGCGAGTTCGCCGCGACAATTGTTCTACAGGCACAGTGTGTGTACCCTCCTTGTTCAAGCGGAACAGCGCTTCTTACGACTGCGCAGAAAACGGGCCAGACGACCGCGTGTCAGAATTATTCAATTTGCTATCAGAAAACGACCGTGAACAACGATGGTACTATTACAGGAAATTTGGGTATTAACCAGACCAACGGCTGTCAATTTGCAACTACGGGTGGCGGATCGGCTACTGCGCCGGTTGTGGCGGGGACCGATTTCACAATATGGATTTATCTCGGTGTAGGAGCTGTCGCCCTCGGCGCGGTCGTACTATTAGTTCTTCATTTCTGGAGACTCCGTATCGCTGCCGCAGCTGCTGCAACAAAATGATAAAGTACTTTATATTTCACAAATCTGTCACTGCTATGTCGCGATTGCATTCGAAATCATCCGTGATTCTCTCCTTGAATAACTTGCACGCTTTCTCAAAACAGGCATCTGGAAATTGAGATTTCAATTTTTCGGCGAATTGTCGAGAATAACTTGCTGTAAGATCCGAATTAACCCGCATTCCACGGCGAGCGAGTTCGTGCGTCACTGCAATGTACCTGCACGTTTCTGTCGCATAATATACGCCGATGAGTGCGTCAATTTCGTCCTTGATTGCTGCAAAGATATCGTACATAGCGATGTCAGCGTCTAGACATTGCTTCTCGCGTTCCTCAAACGACATACCACAGTCGCATGTCCAATTGTGTGGAGGATTTGTGGAGTGACCTGCGAATGGACCGTAATTGACACATACTTCGTCTCCCGATGCAATATCTCGGAGCGCGGTTACTAGCTGAAATACAAGCCCGTGCGCGCGATACGCCGCATAGACTGCATTCGGGTGACAGCTGTGATTAAAGTACGACACTGTGATTCCGAGAAGCGTAGCATTTTCTTTCGACGACTCGAATTCGTTTGTGCTTGCCTTGCTCTGAGCAGCGTACTTGATTGTGCGCTGTTTCAGTTTGTCTGGGAATTTGTCCCATTTTGTGTCGCGCGGTGCTAGTGCATTGAATAAATCTTTGTTTGATTTCAACATGGCGATTACTACGCCTTCGGACTGCTCGATTATATGCTCCAAGACCATCAGTTCTCCAGCTTTAATGCTTTTCGTGGAACGCATCTTCAGTTGGGTAGAATTCGCTCCCGCCGCGACTTCTAGGCCTTCGCAGAAGCACGTATAGCAGACTCGACCGAGTTCGCGAGCTGGCAGTTTTTGACAACTCAACATGCATTCGTACCGATGGCGCGTCCAATCTCCTGCCTGGTGCGTCTTGCAGCAGTAACCTACAGAGCCGCATTTTCCGCAAGTAGAGGTAGTCTCCTTGCTGCACACACTACACTTCATTTCTGTCTGTCTGTCTTGCGATGTTTCGTGCACTCAGCCGATGTCGTGCATGCCAGCATAAGAAATGTCCTCTTCAACACCAGAACAAAAGGGCCAAATCGACAATACCGCAGCGCTTATTCAGACTACAGACTTGCATCTGGAAGAACATTACCATGATACCATTGGCGGCTACGCGGTAATTGGACCGAAATACGAACTCCTCGCTCCGCAAACTAAAGGATTGGCGCCTATTTGTAATCCGGCCGGAATTCAAATGAAAATGTGTCTTGTATCGGCGAAGCGGAAAAGAAAATGCGAAGATTGGGATAGCGAAGAGGAGGAGGAAGAAGCTAGTGAACCCATAGACGATTTAGCAGAAGCTCCCTGGCGAGAAGTCTTTATGCTCACATCGCACGGTCAAATGTATACGTGGGCAAGATCGACTGCCGAAGCAATGAAGACTGCTTTGGAGAAGTTCGAGGTTGCAAAGGTATGTCCAGAGTGCGGCGAGATGTACTTTGGGCTTAATCTTTGCGGTGCGTGTCTCCTACGAGCGAGATTTAACGGTCCGAAAATTGAGTGTATTATCTGTATGGGAGAAACCGCAGCATTTCTCACTTTACCGTGCACGCACAAATTTCATGCTAAATGCTTTAGATCCGTAGCGTTCAAAGAAGATGAAGTAAAAAGACACTACCGCCCTTGTCCTTGTTGTCGAGCGAAAATTGCCTGCGATAACACAATCCTCGAAGAATTGCCACCTCCTCCTTCTGTCGTCGTAAATTAATCGTCCAACACCAGCATGTGCTCTTCGTCGCTGTAAGTATCCTCATCTTGAGTTCGCCCATCTTCGAACGACTCTTTCATTTGACGCGCTAAACGCAGGACGTCCCAGCAAGTAGCATTAGGCCACGCTCCTTTCCAACCTTCATGCCCGTATTGTAGGATAAACTTGTGCTTATTACTGGATAGATACAGCAGCGTGTGCGTACAAACTTCCCACTCGGAATAATATAGAACTTTGTCAGAAACACAGATCCCCAATCCAAATAACGATTTCAGATCGATCTTGAATCCGTGACGATAAGTGTCTTCGCCTGGAAGCGCGTTTGGGTGAATATAATCAAATATAATTCGTTGTAGATCTCTTATTATGGATGCATCGCAGTCGTTTATGGTCTGCACGCGTTGCCAGAGATTCTGGTCATACTGAATGTTTACCGCGAAATTAGCAACAAATTCTCGAAAAATTGGAAACTGATCAGCAGCCTCCCATCGCAAAAGATCTTGCAGAGAGTAATTGAATTGAGGCTCATGGCGTCGACTACTTTTATAGCGAAGATCCATTGAACAATGATGATGCACTTCATATGCGGTGGCGGAGTTTGCGTTCATACTGACCAGTCACGGGCTGGAGATTTTTTAGGAGAAAATCGGACCCAGCTCCCATATAGTTGGTCACATCCACTCCCGTCTCTTTCACCATTGGAATATTGTTGAAGATTTGCGCGGCTGGCTTCCTGTACGACTTGCTCCAATCATTAAACTTCGTGAGCGCTCCCGTGGTTTTTGAAAGCAGTCCGCTAGATGTTTTTTCATCTCCTCCGACCATAGGCAATCGTTGCAATTCTTTCAACCATGCGGGTTCTTTGAACCGTTCTGCGGCGCGCCGGGCCGGTAATTTCCCACCCAACGCAAGTATCTCATTTTCTAAGAGCGTACATTGCGGTATCTGTTTGTGCAGAGCAACGCAGGCGTTCGATTGAGCTTTACCAAATGGAGCACAACCTCCCGTAGATCGAGTTATGCGTGTTAGATTTTGTTCTCGTGAGTCGCACTGATTCAATTTCGCTAACAGGCCGCTAATTTTCAGCTCCTTTTTCGCCAAAGCAATCTTTGCCTGCGCAATACGTTGCTGTTTTTGCAGTTGAGTCAATGAATTCCAAGACATTGCATGTATTATTACTCTCTGTAGACAAGCGCCATTTTTATTTTAAAACCTTTCGATCGCAAAAATACATTCATGCATTCTGAGCTGCTCGTTTGAAATACAAGCATGGAATTTATTTAGACAAGTGAAAGTGGGATGCCAGTTCCGGCGAACATAACAGGAGATGGTGTGAGCCCGCGACCGCAAGTATTTTGCGCATAAGGGGTAACAAAGTCGGGAAATTTGATTGGATTCGTGCTACCGAGCGCTACCAACGTAGTCGCCTGCAGCCGTTTACGTTTTAATGGACTTTCTCCGGGATCAGCCATTTTATTATCATTCAAGCCACAACTATAGCCAACTAAAAATGCATTTTTAATGACATTACATCGCATCAACTGCAAATGAGTCGCCATGTCTCGCTGGTTCCCGAAAAAGAAACAAGGAAGTCCTAGCGTAGCCGGAATATTTGGCACCTTCTCAATGATCAGCTCGGCCCAAGGGCAACGAAATATCCTTTCCGTACATGTCGCAATATGAGCTTTATAATTAGAGACTAGTATCTGCTCCTTGCACAGATAGCACTTGATAGGACACTGCAAACAATGGCTCATGTCTACGGCCGCTGGATCACCCAAAGTGAAATCGGCCGAGCAGGATTTACATACAATTTCAATAAACATGAACGAGCGCGCAAAGAACTCTGAACCAAATCCTCTTGCCACTTTATCGTCAGTCCATGGCGCTGAGGCCGTTTGTTTACTCTCGGAAGGTGAATTGAGCTCTTTATTCAATTGAATACATAAACATCCGGCACAGTAAAGGAGTTGATTACGTACACAAGGATCCAGAGCCATTTTTCCGCACAGCCTACATAGAACCTCATTAGGTAGTTTCTTTTTTGGATTGAAACCGACTTGGTCATGCGTTATCGCAATTTTGATAGATTCAACCGCTTCCGCCTCTTTGTCTGCCATCAGCTTCTGAACCGATCGCGCATGGTACATCGAAAATGGATCAAACAGCGGTAGTGGTGCCCTGACATCAGCAGCGCGAGTTGATTCTGCTATTGGAAGATTAGGCCCGGCCCTCGATTTATAACCAAACAGCACGGAAGGGGAGTATTCTTTGTTGTTAGGAGTAGTCATAGTTAGGATGGATTGTGTGTGTATCCGGTGAAGAGTGAAGAGCTTCATAAGTGTCAATTTTTTTGGTCACGACAGCTGCCAGTCAAAATTTTGATGACATACATTGCACTTCAAAAGAAGCACATAATCCAAAGAAGTATGTCAACTCCACCTGCAGAAGTAATTAAACAGGGCTTTTTATTTGGTGCAATAACAATTCAGTACAGCGAAATGCATCCTCCTGTCACCATACATGATATATCGTTTGTTAAAGAGCAATGGCAAGGTAATCTTTATATCTATAACTTCAATATTATTCCAGAAGCGTGTAAAGCTGTAGAGTCTTTGAAAATTTTAGTTAACGAAGCAGTTGGATCTTACGTCTGTCTCGTGGGCGCACTGAGTCCAGTAGCTGATTACAGAGGTCGTGAATTTTACGATTGGTTAAACAGGGAATCTTTCCAATTTCGTCTTCGGCAGGGACGCAAGTACTCAAGTGCACAATAGGCTATTCGCAAGCACTTCATTGTCTCTTACCCTTATTGTCTTCATAAAATTTGATCATAGTTCATGTCTAACCTCGAGTCTCTCCTTCGCGAAGCTTTCGAAATCCCACGTAAGATCGAGCTATTTACTCGCTCGGTAGATGACAGAGAGCTCATTGATTGGTTGCAATATTCTTCGAATCCTCAGAACTTTGAAATTTACATGAAATCATTCCCAGCAGAAGAACGGCTTGCTTATCAAAACAAGCTAAGTGCTCTCGTGCTTGCACAGTTTCCTTACATTGCAGTAGAAATTCGGTTTATCTATTATGGTGTTGGTGAGGCAGACTGGATGGAATCCACTCGAAATTGGTTGGAACACTATATGAAGGAGTCCTTTCGATCAGCCTCTTATGATTCAAGTTCGAATATCCTCAAAGTTGTCATTACCACGCAAGATCTTGAACGCCACAAGGTGCGCAACGAAGAACAAGTTCGGTGGTCGATTCGATCTTATATCAAAACAAGCATCCTCGTCATCGAACATGTACCTGAAATGCCGAAGGGAACACACAATTTTCTGCGATACGATGAAGCCGACGACGATTGGTCCGTCGATTTGCGAGTATGGGCTGTTTTGAGCCAGTTAGAGCCTATTTTTCAAGGCGCCGCGTCATGGAGTGGGAAAGAGAAGATTGAAGTGTTCGTAATGTCGAAGAACGAGAAAGAGCAGAAAGAGCACGAAGAAATAATCGCAAAGGCTTTAACACAGTTCGGTACACGCGAGTTTATTCACTTTACGCACCTTCCCGGCACTTTGCAGGAGTACAACTCGTCTATTATACACGTTCAGGAGTAGTACTGCTTTCCATGAATGTGCCAGCCGCGACCTTCTGCAAACGACTGCGAGATCCTAGAAAATTTGAATTCAGTACAGTGAACCAGTTTCCGCTAAAACTATCGTGCCACTGCATCAATTTGTCTGGAGGTATGGAATCGGGTAGAAACTCGCATTTGCTGACTAGTTGACCGTGCGGATCGAGTAGTATTCGAATTCGAGGACTAGTGCATGGAACCCACTCATCGTACTTACTCGACCAGTTGAGGTATCGAATTTTCGCAAACGCGAGGTCGCCTATTTTCACAAGACCGATGATTTCTGAGATACACCAGCGCGTGACATCGTCCAGCACGTTCAAATACATTCCAACTCGCAAAACCACCGTCTGTGTCTGATACGCACAAACGATATCTGCTAGATCAGCTAATAATTCCACGCACAACAATTGTTTGCGTCTTGGATCTGGTATTGCGGACTGCTTCACTGGCGGAGCAGGCTCGATCTCCTCGTAAATCAGTCTCCGGCAGTCAAAGCTCGTCTGTTGTGCTGCAATAATTAACAGAACGTCACATCTTGAAAGGGAGGACCTTGTGCGGTCCCATGCTCCTATTGGAGGTAAAGCATTCAGTGTTTGAGCGATGGTTGCGATCACTGATGTTTCTGTACAGCATCTCAATATAGTGCGAGCCATCGACAGTCTTTGCAAGTAATTGCTAAAGTGTAGTTCTGCCAGCTGTACTTCGTCGCAAGCAATATCACATTCTGTGGAATCTTCGTCACAATCCTCGTCGCTATCCGACATCTGCGATTTCGCAAACTGGGAATGCAATTTTATGAAGAGCGAAGAGGGCGACAGAGTGACGTGCAATTCATATTTAACATCGACAATGAAATTGAAGCAAATTTTAGATCAGGTTCCTGAGATTGCTCAATACAAGCCGCAGATTCCTGCATTGCGATTACAAAATGAGAAAAATCATATAACTGTAGAGAACGAGGTATTTGAAGTTCGATTGTTTGCATTCTATGTAAATAGCGTTCAGAACCATATTGCCTATGCAAATTTTCAGGATTATGTACAGAGAAACAATTTACAAGATCAAGAACTCTCGATAAGTGTTCCTCATAAACACTTTCCGATTTTAACGTTTAATCGTCTCGATGAATCCGTTTACATTGTTCTCTCTTTAGCGGCTGCGACAGCGGAATAGTAATAGTTTATTTTACATTACACTAATCTCTGCGGGCTAATTTTCACTCGACTAATTCTGGGCGGATATCTGCGAGAGCAACGACCTGTTCGGTAAGGCAAGAGATGCATAATCTTTTTCCATTACTGTCTGCAGTACAGTTGGCGTAAATCTTCTTTTTACAATCATCACAAGGCACCAAGGTATAAGGATCGGCGACTTGCTCTTCAGCTTTAGTATCATCGCTAAATAATCGCCTCTTTACACGACTATTTGGCTTGATAACGAATCTTGGTCTTTTTATACCTGACGTTCTTAATTTGGCACTGTTCTGTTTTTGTTTAGCTAGCAACCGTCGCTGATATATTCCGATGTGACTGTTGCAGATATTGTTCGCTTGATCCAATGGTAAATTACCATCAGCACGGCAAATATCGCAATTCAGATCTTTCACGCCAGGTTCGCTTCTTGTAATTTCAGCAGTATTATCATCGCAGTCTAGATCATTTTCAGCAGGTTCTGTGGTTTGTGAAGAGGAATTAGTTTCTGGAGTCGACATGATGAGTTTGAGTTGTGTGGCACAATGAAAAAGCACTTCAATGTGCATTTGGTCACAACGATTTTTTGGCCAGTCACCAGTCAAAAAGTTGGTCACCAGTCAAAAAGTTGGTCACCAGTCAAAAAGTTGGTCACCAGTCAAAAAGTTGGTCACCAGTCAAAATTTTGGCACCGACCATCACAGTCAGATTTGCTGACACATATTGACGATGACCTTCGCCACTCATCAGAAAGAAGCTCACAATCCAAATCAATTTCAATTCTTCAGCTAAGCCATTACAATGTCTGATTCTCTCGTTCACAATATATTTGATGATCATGGCCTAATCGATTTCTCATCGTTTCCTAACGTTAATGAGCCTCTTGATGGAGTTTATGTTTCCTCGGATCAGCAATCTGTCTACAGCTGGTTTGAGGAAAACGATTTATTGCCGGAATCACGTTCAGCCATCGTTTTAGAGGAAGAAAACGGAGGAGAAAGTTGGGCCTTTAAAAATCCGGTTGTTTTAGATCACGTAGTTCTTGGTCTAAAACGTGATTACAGCTCCTTTTCTGAAGAATCAAGCTCTCCTATTTCTGTAGAAGATGATATTGGTGGCACTGCGTATTTAAAACCAACGAAGCGTGCGGAATATATCGTTCCCCCATGTACCACCGATGAAGAAAGCGCAAGTGATAAGGACGAGTCTGTAGTCCAGCCTTTAAAACGTTGTAAAATTAGCTATGCTGCTGCAATTGAAACACAAAGAAAATTACGCACAGATGCTTTGTTTCCAACGCCTTGTCTTTCTGAACTTGCTATTCCAGGAGAAAGAAAATTACGTTCAGATGTTGCTCCACGAGCTGTTAAGTTTGAAACCACCACACTGCCTCGATATAAAAATCATCGTCCGATTCGAATTGGCTTGCTGAATGGAATCAGGCATGTTCATGCAGTAGATCTTGCTTCAGTCGTAGTCCGTGTCTCTAATGTAGCTCGTTTATTTCGTAAATTCGTCGAAGGAATAGAGGTCACTCTGGCCAGTGTAAACAAACCAAATCAGCCACGAGGTCAAGTCTCTTGTGTTTTAACTTATGCAGGAATTTGCCGCTTTATAGAACTACCATGTGTTCGCGGTTATCCTGAGTATATTGCGTGGGTGAAGGAAACGATTTTACCCATTTTACTGTAACTTTTAACTTTTCATTGTGAGTGCGTTTAGTGCTTTTTTTAGTTCTTGTTTTTGGTGTATTTTGAGTCTAGAGCTCTCTTGAACGAGCAGTCATCATTGTATGCAGTAAAATCGATCACCAGTCAAAATTTGACTCGCCAGTGCACAACGTTTCCGTTAACCAGTCAAAAGTTTCCGTACCGACCACTCCCAGTCAGATTTGCTGACACACTGACTGTGATGACCTTCGAGCACTTCAAAAAGAAGCACATAATTCAAATCAGGTTTAATTCACACCATGTCTCTTGCCGTCAAAAGACCTGCTGCCATGAAAACTCTTAAAAGAAAGGAAAAGGAGGTATGTGTAGTCAGTGACGATGAGTCTATCACTAAAGAAGATCCGCCTGTTTCTCCTGATTGTATCGTCTGCCTAGCATTGCCCTGTTCAAAGGAAATTTTCCAGTGCTGTCATGGGCATATGCTTTGCAAACCTTGCTATGATAAAAACCTAGTATTGAAGTCTCCTCCGCAATGTCCACATTGCCGCGTAACGTTAGATGTCTTGAAGCCTATTCGAAATCGTTTTGCTGAAGCAGCTGCTGCGAAGTTTATCACAAAATGTCCCAATGCCGGCTGCGAGAAAGAATTGCAACACGCGGATTTGGAGCTGCATTTAGAGCGTCTGTGTGGGCAGCGCGTCGTAGAGTGTGTTTATGCTGATATTGGGTGTAAGGAAAAGCTGATCTTCAAGGATGCAAACTCTCATTACAAAATTTGCACGTATAGAGCGGAAACTGGGGCGAAGAAAGTCATTCGAGACGCCGAAGAAGAGATCAAGCAGTTAAAACTGGAGAAGACAAAGTTGCTCTCTTTATTGACTCGCAATGCGAAGGATATATTAGTAAGAGAGATCAACGTGAAGCCTACTGATGGAAAGTATGCGACAAACTTCTGTACTTCCAGGCAATGGTGGAAATTTAGTCTCTCCGTGAATGCTGTTGACAAGGAAGTCCACTGGGAAATAACCAGAGATGATGATACTGTACGCGGGCGCTCGGTCAATATGAATCTAGCTTTTCTGGCCTGTCCTGAATCAAAGATCCAATTCGAGACAATCGAGTTCCGCGTAGTCCTTAGCAGTAAAAACAGATCTATATGGGGCGTGTTACCAATGTCG
>Ga0307373_10014102_pt1 | contig 11067 bp, 7 predicted proteins | sample OX2MG_FD_202534 | JGI IMG/M metagenome (GOLD analysis project Ga0307373, IMG submission 202534) | Soil microbial communities from Risofladan, Vaasa, Finland - OX-2 | ecosystem: Environmental > Terrestrial > Soil > Coastal area > Acid sulfate soil | place: Finland: Risofladan, Vaasa | collected... | reverse complement strand
TAAACTGAACAGAATGAGGGTTTTGTTACAGGTGTTCCCCATGACCTGTTATGCTGATGGCCAAAGAGTACATCCGAAGATTGTGAGTGGGGTTGAAAAGGTCCTGAAAAAGCCCTGAAAAGTTCTGAAAGCCGGCTGGTGGAAAGAAATCATGCCTTTTACGGAATCCATTAACGAGGTTTCGGTCAGGTTTGAGGGCTTCACGGTCGATATGCGCCGCCGCGGGCTGTATCGCGGAAACGAGCGCATTCACCTCACACCCACCCCCTTCAAGGCTCTTGAGTTCCTTATCCGGCAGCAGGGGCGGGTCGTTTCGAAGGACCAGCTTCTGAATGCCGTATGGGCCGGCCTGCGGGATGAGAACACCGTCGAGCAAGCCATCCGACAGATCCGGCTCGCGCTGGGGGACGACAAGGATCAGCCTCGGTTTATCCAGACAATTCCTGGGGTTGGATATTGCTTTATTGCGGAACTGGAAGCGGAGGCAATCCCCGAGTGTGAGCCGGAACCGATCATCCCAACGGGGCCTGCGGACAACGCCCCTCGCGCTGAAGGCAGGACGTGGAGGCTCATCCGAAAGGCTGCTCTTCCAATGGGCATCGGCGCTTTTACCCTTCTCATTATTCTGATTCTTCTGCTGCAAAGCCCGTCGCGCTTGGCAGCGACGAATCCTGTGAAGATTACGCGATCACAAACTCTTGTCTTGTCGCCGCTTCTCAACGACGGCACCCACATTGCTTATCCACAGTATGAGGACGGCCGGTATTACGTTGCAGAGGCAGCTATCAACGGAGGGGAGAGTACCACGGTTCCGACCGGGCTTCCGAATCCGGAGCTATGCGATGTGGCACCGGATGGGTCCGCAATGCTGCTCAGAAACCTGATACGCTCTCGTAACGATGAAGAACCTCTTTACGTTCAGGCCGACGGCGGAACGGCACAGAGGCTTGGGGATATTATGGCCTACGATGCGGCCTGGTATCCGGATGCGAAGCGCATTATCTACTCCGCCGACAGCGCAGTGTATTCGACGGACCGCGCGGCAAAATTCAGCCAGCGGCTTTTCAATGTTCCGGGCAATGCATTCTGGTTCCGGTGGTCGCCGAACGGCAAGAAGCTGCGATACACGGTCATCGATAAGAAGACCGAGGCAACTTCGATTTGGGAGGTCGCGACAGGCATTTACAAACCGCATCGACTCTTTCCGAAGATATCGAACCACCTTTGCTGCGGCACATGGACGCCGGACGGAAAGTTCTTCCTGTTACAGGCGCGCGTTGAGAATACCTTTCAAATATGGGCCCGGCAAGAAGCGAGCAGTTTCAATTTCATCCGTCACGACCAGCCTTTTCCATTGATCTTTGGCGCGATGAACTATCGTGGACCGCTGGTGAGCAACGATGGCAAGAAGCTGTTTCTGAGGGCCGAGAACCCCAAAGGCGAGCTTGTGCGCTATGACTCCAAGTCCGGGGAGATTATCCCCATGTTGCCATCGATCTCAGTGCGAACGCTTGCATTCTCCAAGGATGGAAATTGGATCGCTTTTACCACCCTGACGGACAACAATTTGTGGCGGTGCCGCTCGGACGGAACAGAATGCCTCGAACTCACGCAAGGCTTCAGGAATACGCTCATGCCCAGGTGGTCTCCGGACGGCAAGATGGTCGCTTTTATGGGCTTGCGCTTCACCGGGGAGTGGGGAGTCTTCGCTGTCCAGGTGAACGGTGGAACAATACATCCTTTGTTCGTTGAGAATCAGGCGGAGGGCTATCCCGACTGGTCGCCCGATGGACAGCACCTGGCTTTTTCGGAAGTAGTTCCAGTTGCTCGCCCCAATGGCGTGCATGTGCTGGATCTGCGCACGAACCAGTTGTCAACGCTGCCGAAATCCACGGACTTCTACTTGCCGCGCTGGTCACCCGACGGACGCTCCATTGTTGCGCTCCACTTTGGTGACCAATTTGTCTACTTGTTCGACTTTGCCACCTCGACATGGCGCCAGCTTACCGAGATTCCGGGCGGTTATCCGAACTGGTCAAGCGATGGTAAGGCTGTATATTTCCTTTCAAACACAGCCAGAGGCCGTACAGTCTTTCGTGTATCTGTCGCCGATAGAACGATAGAGAAAGTTACCAATTTTGAAAGTGTTGATCCCAGTCCGTTTATTCTGGGCGACTGGATGGGACTAGCCCCGGGCGATGCACCACTGGCCGTTCAGGATATGACGACCGATGACATCTACGCGTGGGATCTGACGGCGAAATAGCTCGTCCGCCATTCAAATTCAGGCTCGGATCGAGAGTTCGGCCCCTGGCAACCATAAGTGATGATCGGCAGCTTTCGCGGCGTAGCTACCATCAGACAGAAACAGGCTTCAGAAGCGATAAAGCAATGACAACTGGAGCTGCCGGGCACCGGAGAGCGTGCTGGTGATCCGGCCTTCGAGGGAATTGTCCGGCCAATTGGCCGCTGAGACTCCATCCGCGGATGAAGTATAAGCCGGCGCCGCATAACTGGCGATGTTCCCCACATTGAAGGCGTCCACGCGTAGCGTGAGAGCCTGCGACTCCACCGTTGAGAACGACTTGAAGAGCGAAAGATCGACAACGCGGTAGCCGGGGGCGCGTTCCGTGTTGATGTGAGCGGTTCCGAAATTCCCCGCCTGTTCCTCGCCGTAAGCGCACACACCGTTGTCCAGCCCCGTGCATGGATTGGCGGAAGGGTCGGTTCCGAACCAGTGCTGCACCGACCGGTGCATGATGCGCATCGGCCTGTACTGGTTTGACCGCGCCGAACGGGAGTGGAGGTTGGCATTGTTCGGGCTTGTCATCGTAATGGGAAAGCCGGAATAGAGAACGACATCTCCAGAGAGCTTCCATCCACCAAACGATTCATCCCATGCGCGCCTCCACTTGGCGCCGAAACTCCTTCCAAGCCCGAAAGGCAGTTGCCAGACCGCAGTGCCATTCAGTGCTTGGCGCGTATCGAAGCCGGACGGGCCGTAGTCCGCATGGGGATGGGTGTAGTCTTGCCAGTACACGCTGTTGTTGTCGACCCCGGAGATCGCGAAAAAACCTGGACTGTTGGTCAACGATTTCGACCACGTGTAGTTGAGTGTGCATTCCAGCCCGTCGCTCCGGTGACGGAAGACAGCCTGCATTGCGTTGTAGTTTTCCACGCCCTCCGACTCGGTGAGAACCACATAGCCGTTAGCCCCGACGAGGTTCGAGAAGGGCGCCGACGTCGGCACGCCCGCCACCGTCCACTGATTGGGCGAAGCCGGTACAATGAGGCGCCTGCCTATCTCTCCGACGTAGCCCACCTGAGCCGTGGTCGAGCTGTCGATGAGGTATTGCATTGTCAGGTTGAACTGCTGCACTGCCGTGGGCCGCAGATTCCTGGCCCATGCGTTGTACTGCGTTTGGCTTGCGGCTCCGGCTGCCGGAAAGCCGCTTGTCACGCTCAAAGGATCACCGGCGCTGACGTTGCCCGGAGTGGAAGGCGCGTTAACGAACTGGGTCAGGAACGGAGCGTTCTGCGTTAATCGCAAGTTGGCGCCAGTGCCCTCCAGCCAGTCGGTGATGCCGTATCCGCCGCGCAGAACAAGACGGGGTTTGAACTGCCAGGCAAAGCCGAAGCGCGGCATCCACTCACCGTAATACGGTTCGTAGAGAGCGCGGCTGTTGCCGTTTTGACCGGCAAACTCCAGGCAGGGATTGGAGGGGGCATCGGCGCTTGTGCAGGAAGCAGCCGCGGCGATATTAACGTTGAGTTCCTTGTTGTTCACCTCGTAGATCGGTTGGTCGTATCCATAGCGCAGGCCCAGGTGAAGAGTAAGGCGTGGAAGCAGGTTCCAATCGTCCTGCACATAATAGGCATCACGATACTGGCGCTGTCCTGATGGTCCATTCACTCCGCCAACCTCACTCTCAAAGGACTGGTCCAGGACGAAGTCCGCAAAGCCATAACCGGATGCGCCGGCCACATTCGGATCTTGCGTGTAATAGCCGCCGTACAAGAACTGCCCCATTGCCCCGGCATTCCCTGCGTAATAGCTGTTCTGCTGATAGCGGGTGATCTGGACACCGGCATTCGTGATGTGCTTTCCGTGCTCCCATATCAGATCGTCCGCATAGTTGAAGTCATTGTCTACGAAGCTCGTGACGATGGCGGCCGTGCCGAGGTTGTTTTCCGGACTGGAGACGTTGATCAGACTGAAGCCATCGAATGGCTGGTTGAACGGTATACCCAGGTTCTCGTCGCCCGACATTCCAAACTTGCCTGACGGGTCGGTGGGAATACCCGTGTTCCATTCAATCCGCGAGATGCCCGCACGGAGTTGATTGACGGCGGATGGCGAAAATGTGTGCACCCAGTTCATCACCCCGCTGTGAAATGGATAAGCATTGCTGGCTGGGAAGATGACCGGCAGCACAGCCTCCGGAGTGATATCGTAGGCATCTCCGTCGGAGTAACGGAACATCAGTGAGTCTTTGCTCCCGGCGGCGTAGTCCACGCGAACGTCGCCCTGGTTGTTTCGGCGGATCGTCTTGGTGGGAGCCTGGTAGTTGTTGGAATCGACCGTACCCGGCGATGGGGCGTGGTTCGGCATCGGATAAAGTTCAGGATGCGCAAACAGGTACGATGCAACAGGGTTGTTGAGCGGAATCTGGTTATCAGTATATGGGCTCGCGTTCGCGTAACCGCCGGTCGGATTCGTTCGCGACACCGCAGGGTTGTAAAGCGGGATACCGTTCACTGTCAGCAGTTCGGAGAAGTCGCAGGACGTCACACCGTTATTCGGTGTACAGGTGCGCATCTTCGCAGTTGCCACGCTGGCCGCGTTCTTGCCGGCCACGACATTCCGTGTTCCCAGGTAGTCTCCGAAGATGAACAAATGATTCTTGCGGATGGGCCCGCCAGCCGCGGCGCCGAACTGGTCCTGGTGGAAACTCCCCTTGGGAAGACCGGAGTAGTTGTTGCTCCACGTGTTCGCAGCAAGATCCTGATCCTCGAAATAGTCGTAGAGACTACCGTGAACCTGGTTCGTGCCTCTCTTGGTCACCATCACAATTTCGCCGCCGTTCACGTCGCCGTACTCGGCGTCGGCATCCGCGGTGATCACGCGCATCTGCTGCACAGCTTCCGGCGCGGGGTTGTAGCCAATCAGATTGTTCAGCGTCTCGTTGATCTCCACGCCATCCAGGATGTAGCTGTTGCCCTGCTGGCGATTGCCGTTGAATGAAGGCACTGTCACGGAGCTCGTGTCTCGCTCATAGCCGGAGGGGCCTCCCATCAGACCGTAGGTAGGGTTCACAGCGCCGGGCACGAAGGTGCCGGCTGTCTGCACGTTAAGCCCGCCGAGCGGAAGGCTCTCGATTGTGTTCGAGGTGACGGTCGTCCCGAGCGTCGCGCTCTGGGCCTCGAAGATGGCGGACGGCGCGGCGGACACATTCACCGTTGTCGAGATCATTCTCAATTGAAGCGTGAAGTTGCACTGGGCGATCTCGTCGATCTCCAGTGCAAGCGGGCCGAAAGACGTGGTCTTGAAGCCTGGCGCCATTGCCGTGATTTTGTAGGAGCCAATGGGCAGGAATTGGAAGTTGTAGAGGCCGCTTGGATCTGCCGCGGTGCTGGTCTTTACGCCTGTTGCCACCTCTGTCGCGGTGATCGTCGCCCTGGCCACCGCTGCTCCCCAGGGACCGGTAACGGAACCGCGGATGGCTCCAGTAATCGTCTGAGCAGTCGCGCTGTTGCCGGAAAATACCAGGACTGCTGAGGTCAACAGTCCAACAAAACAGCTCATGAATTTGGGCGAAATCGTCGTGGCACGGGCCGTCTTAGGTCGCATTCTTCTTGTCCTTGGATCGCGTATCTGTCTTTCCGCACGGCGCGGCGTTCGAGTGAGTTCGGACCGTGAAACCTATTCCTGCAGATGCCCTGCGATTCCCGCCATACCATTCACGATATACGCTCATGGCGACAGCGACCTTTAAGGAGCCTCTGCTTAAGTTCCCTACCCGCATCGAGATTGAGTAAAGTTGAATCAGGATGGAGAACGCGATGCGGCAGATGACATTGGCAAGCCAGGCGAGTTTTGAGAAGTACGCGCGGAAGAGCCGTCGTGAAGAGTTTTTGAGCGTGATGGAAGTGGTGGTTCCGTGGCAAGAGTTGGAAGCCCTGATCGAGCCGTATTATCCCAAGGCGGGCAACGGCCGCCAGCCGGTTGGCTTGTCGATCATGCTGCGCGTCTACTTTCTGCAGCAGTGGTTTAATCTCTCCGACCCCGGTGCCGAGGATGCGCTCTACGAGTCGCCCGTGCTGCGCCGTTTTTCGGGCGTCGACTTGGGCCGCGCCGCGGCTCCCGACGAGACCACGATTCTTCGCTTCCGCCGCCTGCTGGAACAGCATGGACTGTGCGGCCAGATTCTGGACACGGTGAACCATTACCTGGCGGGCAAAGGCCTGCGCATCGCCACCGGCACTATCGTCGATGCCACGATCATCGCGGCTCCGTCTTCGACCAAGAACAACAAGAAAGAACGCGATTCAGAGATGCATCAGACGCGCAAAGGGAACCAGTGGTATTTCGGTGCCAAGGCGCACATCGGCGTTGATTCCAAGTCGGGCATCGTGCACTCGGTGTGCACCTCGGCGGCCTCGGTATCGGACATGCATATGCTGCCCGATCTGTTGCATGGCGCAGAGAAGAAGGTCTGGGGTGACGCAGGCTACCAAGGGCAAACGGAGGCCATTCACGCAGTTGCTCCAGAAGCGCAGGACATGACTTCGCGGCGAGCAAAACACAAGGGCGGTGTCGATGAGGTGGAGCGGCGCAAGAACCGCACCAAGGCCAGAGTGCGCTCGAAGGTGGAGTGGCCCTTCCGCATCCTCAAGCGCGTCTTCGGATTTACCAAGGTTCGTTATCGCGGCTTGAAGAAGAATCACGAGTGGCTGCTGGCGGCCTTCGCTCTGGTCAATCTCTACCAACACCGCAAGCTGCTGGTCCCGCAGGGGGCGTAGCGTCTCTGGAGGCCGGAAATGGCCTCCAGAGACAAACAACAGCTCCAACAACACGCGACCTCAAGCCATCCTGCCTGCAATTTCGGCTGGAAATGCGGAGGAACCTCTTCGAATCGCAATCACGCCATAAAATGGCGAGCTGTGCAGAGGCTCCTTAACGGCACCAGGGTTTCTACGTGCTCGGTATCCTGCTGTCCAAGTAGTGGGCGTGTAAGTGCTGAGTTATTGGTTTATCTGATTGTGGTTTGTCTTGCTGCTGTCCAACTCTTGCTTACCACGTCAGAGGCATCGGCAAGTGTTCGCAGAGTTGTCTTGCGGCGGGCGGTCCTTCCAGAGGGGCGTTGAGCCAAGCCCACAGGTCTCTGAAGATGAACAACTGTTGGCGCAGCATAGCGGCCAGATTGGAAAGCGACCAACCGAAGGTGGATTTCATCTGCAGGTATTTCAGGATCAGCATGGCGATTAATGCCGTCCATACCTTCGTCACCTGGCTTGTGAATGGTGAGACCTGGTTCCGCAGGTTTCACAACCATGTTTACTGTTTGTTGAGTCAAAGCGGTTGGTCTCGGTAGTGAAATAGACAGGGTCAATACCATCTGATTTCGCTCACCGCGGCGATGTGTTCCTCAGCTGCAGCCGGGCGCAAGTACCGAAGCGTCGTCTCAAGATCAGCATGGCCGGCATACGCCATCACGGTGCGCGGGTCGACCTTGTTCCGGAGCCAAGTTGTGATGCAGGTGCGGCGGAATTTGTGCAACTCAAAATCGTCGCAGCCGCGTTCTCCCTTGAGCCCTTCGATGCAGTTAGGGCAGTGACCGCACGTAATCTTTGCGCGGCGCGCCATGCACTTGAGCATCTTTAATAACTTCGTATTGGGATTGCCGTTGGATGACGGAACGATCAGGTTCTGGCCAGGGTGAGAGTCTTTCCAGGCGCTGAGCTCATCCAGGAAGTCACGTGGAATGGGAATATCGCGCTGTTCATAATCCTTCACCTTGAATTTGTAAATCTTGCCATTGCGCCCCCGCACCTTCTTGCCGCGCACCCGGAATACGGATTCCTCCCAGCTGATGTCGCTGAATTCGGCAAACTGTACCTCTTGGTCGCGCAAACCGAATTTGAGCGCCAGGTTGCAGACCATCTTTTGGTATGGGTTGGCAATGCCGAAGAGAGCCTTGAGCTGGGCCTGGGAGTAGATGGTGGGCAAAGCCATTTCGTATTTCGGTTTTGGAGGAAAGATCTTCTCATCGACGCCGGCCCAGCGCAACATCGATTGCAGCCGCTGCCGCTTGTTGAAGATGGTGCGCGCCTCTCTTCCCTGATCGCGAAGCCGCTGATCGAAATTGAGGATTGTTTCGCGCTCAACCTCGTCGACGAAGGTTGTCTTAGTGGCGGCGAGGAACTCGGCGCTGACGAGAATTGCCTGGCTTCTGGCCTCGAGCGCGTTCCTCTTAAAGGCATCTTCGACGTAATCGTTGAAGGAGTCAGCTAGGCGCACCCGCTTCTTTTTAGCTTCGTCAGGATCGATAACAATCAGGCCTGCAGCTTCAGAGTCGGATCGGGCCTGAAGCTTCCCGGCGATCTGAACGCGCAACGCTTCGGCATCGGCCGCAATTTTGCCGGCGGGCTTGTAGGTGGTGCCGTTCTTCTCGACGCGAATGTCGAATGTAAAATTATCGCCGATGTTGACTTCGGACTTTTCGCCGGTTTTGGGATCCTTGAATTCGGCGATTCCGGCGCGTACGCGTCCAGTGGAACCGTAGACGGCTGGTCGCCGGCTCCACTTCGGATCGGAGGCACGTTTGAAGCGAATCATGAGAGTGGCTTTGGGCATGGTCGAGAGCCTCTTTGGGGTATTATATCCCGACAACTACCCGACAAAGAACTTAAATGATTGATTTTAAATATTTGGTCGAGAATCCCCCTCTCTCCGCCAGACCTTCCTGCATCTTCCTCATTCCATTCTCAAATCATAGAAAATAGGATGCTTAGACGATTTCCGTATCGTCCGAGTTGTCTGCATTTTCCGTCGAATTCGGCCCCTGGGACGCTTTTTGCATGACAACGGCCGGGATGCATGACAACGGAGAACGCGATCTCACCACTGCGTGAATCCCGCGTAGAACTCTGGCCCACATCCGCTAGCATTCCGTCCGATCTGACGGCCTTCGAGCTTGGCGCGCCGCATGCCGGACCTGACCCGTTCGATGATCAAGCTGCGTTCGAGTTCGGCGACTACGCCGATGATGGTCACGACGGCGCGGCCCAGCGGACCGCCGGTATCGATGTTCTCGCGGAAGCTGATGAACTCGATCTGCAGGCGGTTCAGCTCGTCAAGCACTTCGAGGTAATGCTTCACCGAACGGGCGATCCGGTCTGAAGCCAAGACCAGAACGGCATCGAAGCGGCCGCGGCGTGCGTCCGCCATCATGGCATCAAGTCCAGGCCGGCGGGCCTTTACGCCGGAGATTTTGTCTGTGAACTCGGCAACGATCTCCAGGCTGCGGCGGGTCGGCAACCGGCCGCTTGAACCTTCGAAACCGTGCTCGATCCATTCCCGACACTACGGCGGGACTGACCCGCGGAGCGTCGCCTAACCGTAGGTCAATGAGTGACTCGGCGTCAATCCAGCATCCTGCCCGAGCAGATCGGCGAACCCTGGCCTACCTATGGTGACTCATCCGATCATGAAATGAGTGCATTGGCGGATGTTGCAGTCGTCGAGAATAACTTCTCGGAGCGGGAGCTCAGCTCGCTTCAGCCCTGATGGTGACGCACGACATCGTTGCGTGCAAAGGAGGCGGTTCTCTATTTTGAAATCGTGCCCTCAAGAAAGAGGTCGATCGCGACGTCTTTGTCCGCTTTCCAGAACATAAAGCTTGGATCCTTCAGTCCCCATTGGATGTATGGTACGACAAAATGAGCCTTGGCCGTTGCGGTTGTGCCTTCAAGATGGACAAGGATGGGGATGGTGATCTCGCGAGGCGTGCCGAGGAGTGTGAAGATACCAGTTACCTGGATGGTCGAGTCGCCTGAACGAGCTATGGCGCCGGTATAGGTCTTCGGTTCAAAGGAAACAGTTGCGTACTGTTCGACCTTAAGGATGTCCTTGTCCATCTTTCTGTCGCGCATGTCATTGCCGGTCTTGCCGCTGCCGGCGAGGACGACCACCGAACCCTGCATTTTAGGAGTGCTGGGGTCAAACTCAATCGATCCGGATTGGACGTGAAAAGTACCGTTGACGAGCTCGTGGGTCGTTTTGAGCGTCATCTTGACCTCGCTGGCATCGGGATTGACGACGAAGGTCTGATGCTGGGCGAATGCGGCTGGAGCGAGTACGGCAGCGAGGGTGAAGACTGTGAGGGATTTCATTTCACCTCTTCTATGGTGTTTTACCTACTGATAGTTGTTTCTAGCGTGGCTAGATTTAAGCCGGCGACTGTATTGGAGCATCGGCGGCGTTGTGGGCGACGCGAGTCAGCTTTGCGGTCACGCGCATCACGCCGGGCCAGACCCTGAGGCAGAACGGTAATACAGCGCGTGCGAATGAGTTGTTCAAGCCGTCGGCGGCGACCTCGGCAAGACGCATCTGGGGCAGCATTGCGGAGCGCAGTTTTGGCTGAAAGACCGGCGCCGGCTCTGCGGCAAGATAAGCAGCGGCGGCACGGCGGGCAGTATGCAGGGCGATGGATATGCCATCGCCGGTGAACGAGGGGATTACGGCTGCCTGATCGCCGATACAGTAGAGCCCATCCTCGGTTGCGCGGCGGATGTAGCCATACGGGATATGAGTAATGGTGATCGGTTTGTCGAGCAGCGGCTCCGCGCCGCCAAGCCGCATCGCGAGGTGGGGACAGTCCTGCTGCATCTTCGCAAGGAGGCCCTCCCAGCGAAGACCCGCACGCGCAAAATACCGCCGTTGCACCACACAGCAGAAATTCGTAATGCCGCCTTCAACCGGTTGGATACCACCGTAGCCTCCGGCATAGAGCGTCAACTCGGAGGCGTCCGCCAGGTCAGCGGTCTGGGCGGCAGACAGTCGGT
>Ga0307373_10014101_pt1 | contig 11068 bp, 9 predicted proteins | sample OX2MG_FD_202534 | JGI IMG/M metagenome (GOLD analysis project Ga0307373, IMG submission 202534) | Soil microbial communities from Risofladan, Vaasa, Finland - OX-2 | ecosystem: Environmental > Terrestrial > Soil > Coastal area > Acid sulfate soil | place: Finland: Risofladan, Vaasa | collected... | reverse complement strand
AACTACGCCGACTTCAACCTCGACGCGTGCGGGGAGATGCTGTCGCATGCAGACACGCTGTTCGGGCTCGGTGATGGCGGGGCTCATGTGGGGATCATTTCCGATGCCAGCTTCCCCACGTATGCGTTGGCCCACTGGGGCCGCGATCGCCGCTATGGCCGCAAGGAGGTTGGCTGGCTGGTGGAACAGCTGACCAGCCGCACCGCTCGTGCCGTCGGCTTGTGGGACAGGGGCGTCCTGGCGCCGGGGCTGCGCGCCGACGTGAACGTGATCGACTTCGAGCAGCTGCGCTGCGAGCGGCCGGCCATGGCCTACGACCTGCCGGCGGGCGGCAAGCGTCTCCTGCAAAGGGCGCGGGGCTACTGCGCGACCGTGGTGAACGGCGAAGTCATCGCCCGTGACGGGGAGCGCACCGGCGCGCTCCCCGGCCATCTCGTGCGCGGCCCCCAACCGGACCCACGGGTGGCTCAATGACTCGGGCCTCTCCGAGGCTCCGTTGTGAAAGGAGGCTCGGATGGATTTGCGCGAGCTAGAACCGGCGGCCGAGTGGCGCGCCGCCGACGTGGCCGATCCCGAGACGTGGACCGTGCACCTGGGCGACGACGACCGGACTGAGCTGCATGACGCGCTGGCCCTGGCCAAAGCGAAGAGCACCGATCCCCTCGAGATCCACCTGGACGACTTCCCGCTAGACGGACTGGCATCCAAGCTGGACGACATCGTCGACGTGCTTCTCAACGGGCGCGGCTTCGTCCGCATCAGCGCCCTGGATACTTCTGCCTACTCCGACGAGGACCTCACGCTGCTCTACTGGGGTATCGGGCTCCACCTCGGCGACCCATGGGCCCAGAACCACTACGGCCACGTCCTCGGCGACGTCACGGACCAGGGCAAAACCATTGACGACCCGACGGTTCGGGGTAACGAGCTCGGTGGGATTGCGCTCGACTACCACACGGACGGCTCCGATCTGGTGGGGCTGCTCTGCCTGCGATCGGCCCGGGAAGGCGGTCTGTCGTGCGTCGCCAACGCGGTCGCCATCCACAACCAGATGGTCCGGGACACGCCGGAACTGGCGGCCGCGCTGTACGAGGAACTTCCCTACGACACGCGGGGCGAGCATCCCGAGGGCGGCACGCCGTTCTACCTGGTGCCCGGGTTCAGCGAGCTGGCCGGTCGCCTCTTCGTGCGCTTCATCCCTCCCTACATCCTGGCGTCGCAGCGCCATCCCGAAGCGCCCCGCCTCAGCGCGACGGCCCGCCAGGCCATCGCCACGGCAGTCGAGCTGGCCAACGACCCGGACCTGAACGTCTACATGGATCTGCAGCCCGGTGAGATGCAGTTCATCAACAACTACCACGTGCTCCACGGCCGCACGGCCTACGTGGACGATCCGGCCAACGGCTACAAGCGACACCTCAAGCGGCTGTGGCTCGCCACCTACGCGCTGAAGGAACGCCCCTCGTACTTCCAGGCGCTCGGCCGCACCCACTGGGAGTCACGACGATCGGTCAGCACGCTACGGCCGGTCGAGCGCGCCGCCAGCACCTGAGCAGCGTTCCCTGGCGCGCTGCCGTGTTCTGAGTAGGCCACACGGGAGACAGCGGCGGCCTGAAGCCGGGCTCACCAGCAGCGGCGCACCATTATGCCGGTGTCTGTCGGGGCGTCCTCAGCCAGACTGTGCGATGTGGGGACGATCCTGCCGGGAGGCGTGGCCAACGCTGGTCAAGTGATCCGCGATGGTGACACCGTTCTCCGGCCCTCGAATTCCCACTCCATGTCGATACACGGGTTCCTGAAGGCCTTGAGGGGAACCGGCTTCGCCGGTGCGTCAATGCCCATAGAGATCCTGGGCGACGGGCGGGAACGGCTGCAGTTCATTGACGGCGATGTGCCGATTCCTCCCTATGCGGCCTGGGCGCAGTCGGATGACGCGCTGGTCTCCATGACCCGGCTGTTGCTCGAGTTCCACCGGGCGTCATCACTGGTCAGCGCTCATCTGCCGACGTGGAGCGACGAGCTGTCCGATCCCGTCGGGGGGACGGTCGTGTGCCACAACGACGTCTGTATGGAGAATGTCGTCTTCCGAGACGGCGTTGCGGTTGGACTGCTCGACTTCGATTTCGCAGCCCCCGGCAGGCCGCTGTACGACCTGGCCCAGTTTGCTTGCATGTGCGTGCCGATAGACGACGAACTCAGTGCGGCGCGGCTCGGATGGAACATCAGTGACAACCCGACTCGGCTCAGGCTTGTCACCGACGCCTACGAGGTCACCGCCGAGAGCCGCAGTCAGCTCATTGAGATCCTGGATCACTCAATGCACAGGGGAGAAGACTTCGTCCGACGCCGAGTGGCGGCTGGCGATGAGAACTTCATTGCCATGCTGAAACAGATGGGTGGCATAGAACGCTACGAACGGCGCCGGCAGTGGTGGGAGAGCAGACGAGCCGCGTTCGTCACGGCGCTTGGTTGAGCCGAGCGCATTACGCATGGCTCTCGTCGAGCCGTAACTGATTTCAGGAAAATGTTCGGTGTTCGGTCCCGTGCCTGACCAGCCTGGGGGCTTGCCGACGGAACCGAACACCGAACCTTTTTCACAAAGGGACCTGCGGATGGAAGCGGTTCCACAAACACCGTGCTTGTGTCTGCACGTCCTACCCGCCCGGGCACTCACTCCCGAATTGGACTCCCCGGACTCCCCGGAGAAAGAGCGGAGTTCCGTCATAGCTCGTCGAACGGCTAGCCACGCGCTATCTGAGGTCCGAAAATCCGCCTCGTCAGACCCGACCGATAAGGGTGCGTAGCCGACGCGCGAGGTCGGGTGCGACCCGGACTTCGCCGTAGCCAGCGGCGCGCGCCAGGCGTTGCGCCGCTTCTGCCTGGTGCGGTGCGAGCTCAATGATGACCGCCCCCCGGGGCGCCAACCAGGACAGGGCCTCCGTGAGCACCGCTTCGACACCAGCGAGACCCGGCGTGCCGTCGGATCCGTCCGGCGCCACGAGAGCACAGCGGGGCTCACACTGCACCTCGGGCGGTAGGTCGGCCCACTCTGCTTCGGCGACATAGGGCGGGTTGGAGACAATCAGATCGACCATCCCGCGGAGGGACGGCGGGAGGGGTTGGAGCCAGCACCCCTGGACGATCTCGACAGGGAGCATGTCGGGGTGCACGGCGCGGACGCGTTGGAGGTTGGCGGCTGCCACTGCCAATGCGTCGGCGCTGGTATCGATCGCCCACACGTTCCCGTCGGGGTGCGAACCCGCCAGCTCGGTGGCGAGGGAGAGGGCGATGGCACCAGAGCCCGTGCCGACATCGACGATGATCGGGTTCGGCGTGCCGAGCCGGGGCACCTCCGTGAGCGCCTCCGCGACGACCTGCTCGGTCTCGGGGCGCGGGATGAGGACCCGCTTGTCCACAATGAGGTCGAGGGTGCGAAAGGCCCAGTGGCCCAGGAGGTATTGCAAGGGTTCGCCGGCGCGCCGGCGAACCGCGAGGGCGCGTGCGGCCGCCACGGCGGACCCTGGGACGGTGGCCAAGCCGGCCGTCGCTTCGGACCCGGTGCCGAGCACCTCGTCAACGATGAACCGGGCCTCGTGGGCTGCACCCACCATGGCCGCGAGCTCGGACACCAGCTCGCCGCGGGTCACCGGCCCGTTAGTCCTCGCCGGCCAACTGCCGGGCTCGCTTGTCGGCCATGAGCGCTTCGGTCATCTCCGTCAGGTCTCCCGCCAGCACGTGGTCCAGTTTGTACAGCGTGAGGTTGATCCGGTGGTCGGTGACCCGGTTCTCCTTGAAGTTGTACGTACGGATCTTGTCGGTCCGGCTCCCCGCGCCAACCTGACCTCGCCGCTGCGCCGACATTTCGGCAGCCTGCCGGTCCTGCTCCGCCTTGAGGAGACGGGCCCGCAGCACAACCATCGCCTTGGCGCGGTTCTGAATTTGGCTCTTCTCGTCCTGCATCGCGACCACGGTCCCGGTAGGCAGATGCGTAATGCGGACCGCTGAGTCGGTCGTGTTGACGGACTGTCCACCTGGGCCCGTGGAGCGGTACACGTCGATTTTGAGGTCGTTGGGGTCGATGTCGACCTCCACCTCGGCGGCTTCGGGTAACACGGTGACCGTGGCCGTCGAAGTGTGGATACGCCCCTTCGCCTCGGTGACGGGAACCCGCTGGACCCGGTGCGTACCGCCCTCGTGCTCCAGCCGGATGTAGGCGTCCTTACCCTTGACGAGGAACACGGCCTCGTTAATCCCGTCCCGGTCCGACGCGTCTTCGGAGAGGATCTCCACCTTCCACTTCTCGAGCGCGGCAAACCTCTGGTACATCTCGAAGAGCACGCGGGCGAACAGGTTGGCCTCGTCACCGCCAACGGCGCCGCGGATCTCCATGATGACGTTGCGGCCCTCATTGGGATCCTTGGGCAAGAGCAAGGACTGGATGCGTTCCTCCAGCGCGGCGACCTTGGTCTCGGACTCCTCGACCTCCTGGCGCATCAGCTCGCGCTCGTCACCCGATGTCTCGGTCAACATCTCCCGGGCGGTGACGACATCTTCACGGGCGGCCTTGAGGTCATGCCAGGCACGCACGATCTCACCGAGCTCCTTGTGTCGCCGGGACAACTCGCGCACCCGGTCGGGATCGGCCAGCATCACCGGGTCCGAGAGGTCTGACTCGACAGCGGTGTATTCCGTCTCGAGCGCTCCAATGCGCTCGTCAAGCATCAGAACCGGCCTGGTGGCTCATGACGGTCGTACCGCGTACTGAAAGGCCACTCCGCCATAGGGGCGGCAACCGGTCGGCCGGGCCGACGCGGTCGGGCTTCAGTCCTGGGAGGGTTCCGGTGACGGCGTCGCGGGGGCAGCCGGCGCAGAGGCCGGGGCCTTCGCCTTGGTCTTCCGCGCGCCGTAGCGCTTCTGGAAGCGCTCCACACGGCCACCGGAGTCGACCAGCTTCTGCTTGCCCGTGAAGAACGGGTGGCACTCGTTGCAAAGCTCGACGTGGAGATCGGCCTTGGTGGAATGCGTCAAAAAGGTGTTGCCACACGAGCAGCGGACGGTGGCTGTCACGTAGTCGGGATGAATTTCGGTCTTCATGCTCTCTCCTGCATCGATCGGTCGGTCCAGTGTAGGGCTTGGCCGGGTGGGCCCGGCCGCTGCGGTGTTAGGTCGCCGGACCCTTGGCAATCTCGGCGAGGAACTCGTCGTTGCTCCCCGTTGTGCGGATCTTGTCCATCAGCAGCTCCAGGCCGGCCGCATCCTTGCCGTCGCTGGCCAGCGCATTGAGCACCCGGCGCAGCTTCCAGACCTGGGCGAGCTGGCCACGCTCGAATAGCAGTTCCTCGTGCCGTGTGGAGCTCGCATTGACATCAATAGCCGGGTAGAGCCGACGCTCGGACAGGCGACGGTCGAGCCGGAGCTCCATGTTGCCGGTGCCCTTGAACTCCTCGAAAATGACCTCGTCCATTTTCGACCCGGTCTCCACGAGCGCCGAGGCGAGGATGGTCAACGAGCCGCCCTCTTCAATGTTGCGGGCGGCCCCGAAGAACTTCTTGGGAGGGTAGAGGGCGCCCGAGTCGACACCACCGGACATGATGCGGCCGGTGGCCGGCGCCGCCAGGTTGTAGGCGCGGGCGAGGCGGGTGATGCCGTCGAGGACGATCACCACGTCTCTGCCGACTTCGACGAGCCGCTTGGCCCGCTCAATAGTCAGCTCCGCGACCTGGGTGTGCTCTTCGGCCGGGCGGTCGAACGTGGAGGCCACGACCTCGCCGCGTACGGAGCGCCGCATGTCGGTAACCTCTTCGGGCCGCTCGTCAACCAGGAGCACCATCAGGTGCACGTCGGGGTTGTTCGCCTCAATGGAGTGGGCGATCTGCTTCATGACCGTTGTCTTGCCCGCCTTGGGAGGCGAGACGATCAGGCCACGCTGGCCCTTGCCGATGGGCGATATCAGGTCGACGATCCGCGCGGTCAGATTGTCCTTGTCCCCCGGCATCTCGAGGAGGAGCCGCGAGTCGGGGAACAGCGGTGTGAGGTCTTCGAAACGAGGGCGGTTGCGCGCTTCCTCGGGGTCGAGGCCCGACACCGTGTCGATGCGCAGCAAGGCCGGGTACTTCTCGTTGTTCGAAGCCGGACGGCAGGCGCCCTCTATGGCGTCGCCCTTGCGCAGGGCGAAACGTCTGGCCTGGCTGATGGAGACGTACACGTCCCGCGGCGACGGCAGGTAGCCGTCACAGCGCAGGAACCCGTAGCCCTCGTCGCGCAGGTCCAACATGCCCTTCACCTCAACGAGCTCGCCCGAGTAGGGCTGCTCCTGAGGACCGCCGCCCTGTAGCTCCCCACCCACTCCACGCTCCCGGCCGCGCCGGCGCCGGCTACGGCGGTTCCCGACATCGCTGTCACTTTGGGATTGGTTGTTCTGGTTGCGGTTGTTCTGGTTCTGACCCTGGTTCGGGCGGTTCCGGTTCTGCTGGTTGGACGGCCCCTGGCCGTTGTTGTGGGTCGTCACGGTCTCCGTGCCGGCGGAAAGCTCCGGCGGCTCAACGAAGACAGCCGGACCCGAATCAGCCGGAGCGGACGGCCCGTCCTCTGCCGTCACGGCCTCTCCGGAGTCGGGGGACCCGGCGGTCTCCGGGGCGGGCTCGGCCACGGTGGTGGCGGCCGCCGATGAGGACCGGCCGGAGGGCTTGGCGCGTTGAGCGCCGCCGTTCGTCCCGGCATCGCCGTTGCTGGAGACGCCGGTGGCGTGGAGGATCTGGTCAATGATGTCGGCCTTCTTGGTCCGGGTCGTCGTCTTGAGCGACATGGCCTGGGCGATGGCACTGAGCTCGTCGCGCTCTTTGCCTTCAAGTACCGATCGTTCGAGCTGCTGTTCCGCAGTCATCGGGCTCCTCTTCCATAGAGGTTTATCGCCGGTTCGGATTATTCCGCGCGCGGCGAGGGAAACAGGGAGGGGAAAGTGCTCGTATGGGAACCTTCCCCCGATCACCTCTGCGAAAAGCGCACCCGGGACCATTTGGTACCCGCGGAGAGCGCTTCAAAGCGCAGTGGGGATGTCCTCACTTTAGCGGGAACGGAGCACCATTGCCAACACCCCCTGGTCAACGTAGGTCAAAGGTGAGTTCTGGCGACGCCGCCGGGACCGCCTAAAGCGAGAGCTCGGCCAGTATGGAGGTCATTTGGAGGTCGACGACGGTCGGCACCGAAATCTGGCTGATGGCCAGATCGGGGTCCTTCAGGCCGTGACCGGTCAGCACGCACACCACGGTCGACCCCGGGGGCACGCCGGACTTCATAAGCCCGGCGACCGAGGCGGCCGACGCCGCTTCGCAGAACACCGACTCCTGTTGGGCCAGGAACGTGTAGGCCGCGAGGATCTCCTCGTCGGTCACCGCCGTGATCGCACCGCCCGACTCGCTCGCCGCCGCGGTGGCCGAGTACCAGCTCGCCGGGTTGCCGATCCTGATGGCGGTGGCAATCGTCTCGGGGTTCTCGACGGGGTGGCCGAGGACTATGGGCGCGGCCCCTGCGGCCTGGAACCCGAGCATGCGTGGCAGTTTGGTCGCCCGCCCCGCCTCCTTGTACTGGAGATAACCCTTCCAGTAGGCCGAAATATTCCCGGCGTTACCGACGGGGATGCAGTGGACGTCGGGGGCGTCACCCAGGGCGTCGACGATCTCGAAGGCGCCGGTTTTCTGCCCCTCAATCCGGTAGGGGTTGACCGAGTTGACGACCGTGATCGGCGCGTGGTCCGGGAGTTCGCGGACGATGGCCAGCGCCTCGTCGAAGTTCCCCCTGACCTGCAGGACGCGCGCTCCGTGCACAAGGGCCTGGGCCAGCTTCCCCAGCGCAATGTGCCCTTCGGGGATGAGCACCGCGCAGGTCAGGCCGGCGCGCGCGGCGTAGGCGGCGGCGGACGCCGACGTGTTTCCCGTCGATGCGCAGACGACCGCCTTGGCTCCCTCCTCGACGGCCTTGGAGATCGCCATCGTCATGCCGCGGTCCTTGAACGACCCGGTCGGGTTGGCTCCCTCCACCTTGAGCCATACCTGCGCGCCCATGCGCTCGGACAACCGAGGCGCCGGCACCAGGGGTGTGCCGCCTTCCAGCAGCGTCACGACTGGGGCGTCGTCGTTCATCGGGAGGAAAGCCCGGTACTCCTCCATGACGCCTCGCCACGCCACCACCATGGTCAGCCTTCTTCTTCACCGATGACGCGCAGCACGCCGCTGACGCGATCGACCGCCTGCAGTCGCCTCAGGTCGTCAATGGTCGCCAGGAGATCGCCCTCCTTGGCCACGTGGGTCAGGAAGATCAGGCGCGCCTCGTCGGCCAGCCCGACCTGCTCCATCGCCCTGATGGAGACATCGTGGTCACCGAAGACCTTCGCCACTGCGGCCAGCACACCGGGACGGTCGGCCACGTCCATGCTCAGGTAGAAGGCGGACCGCAGCGAGGCCTGCGGCCGCAGCGTCATGCTGGTGCGCTTGGGGGCCGGGGCGGGGGCACCGGCGCGCAAGTTGCGCGAGGCGTCGACCAGGTCGCCCAGGATGGCGCTGGCCGTCGGGCCGCCACCAGCACCGCGGCCGTAGAGCATCAGCTCACCGCTCACCGCACCTTCGACGAACACCGCGTTGAAGGCACCCCGGACCGAGGCGAGCGGATGGGCGCGGGGCACCATCGCCGGATGCACCCGCACGGAGAGCTCAGGGCCGCCGTCGATCAGCTCGGCCACGGCCAGCAGCTTCACCGAATAACCCAGGCGGTTGGCGTACGCCACGTCAGCCGCGCTGATCCCGGTGATGCCCTCGCGGTAGACGTCGGAGTCCACCACATCAACCCCGAAGGCGAGCGCGGCGAGGATGGCCGCCTTGGCGGCGGCGTCGTGCCCCTCGACATCGGCCGACGGGTCGCGCTCGGCCAGGCCGAGTGACTGGGCTTCGGCCAGGGCATCGCCGTAGTCGATGACGTCTTCCTCCATGCGGGTGAGGATGAAGTTGGTCGTGCCGTTGACAATGCCCATGACGCGCACGATCTGCTCGCCGGCGAGCGACTCGCGCAGCGGACGGATCACCGGGATGGCGCCGGCCACGGCCGCTTCGTACAGCAGGTCGACCCCGTTGGCCGCGGCGACCTCGGCCAATTCGGAGCCGGCGAGCGCGAGGAGCGCCTTGTTGGCCGTCACGACCGGCTTTCCCGCCTGCAGGGCGGCGATCACGAGCTCGTGCGCCGGGTGCAGTCCGCCGATCACCTCGACCACGACATCAACGTCGGGGCGCGCGACCAGGGCGGCGGCGTCCGCCGTGATCAAGTCGGCCGGGATGACCGGTGCACGCGGCCGGGATGGGTCCGACACCGCGATCCCGACGAGGTCAAGGCGGAGGCCGGTGCGCGCCGCGATCTCGTCCTGGCGGGTGAGCAGCAGCTCGGCCAGCGCTCCGCCCACGTTGCCGCACCCGAGCAACCCAACCCTGACCGTGGGTACGCCGTGCGCGGCGGCTTTGCTGGCGGGCATGCAACAACGGTACAGGCTGCCTGCCGGATCCCTGGATGGCGGACCCGGTGAGGGTGGTCAGGTATCGAGCCGGGTCAGGTCGTCGAAGGTCTCCCGCCGAATGACGATCCGGGATGTGCCCCCGGCCACGAAGACGACCGCCGGCCGGGGGACCTTGTTGTAGTTGGACGCCATCGCATACCCGTAGGCGCCGGTCACCGGGGTGGCCAGGATGTCCCCCACCGAGAGGTCGGTCGGGACGAAGGCCTCGGGAATGATCAGGTCACCGCTTTCGCAGTGTTTCCCCACAATGCGGACGTGCCGTGGACGGGCGGCGTCGACATCACGCGGCAGGAACGCCTCGTAGCCGCTGCCGTAGAGCACCGGCCGGGGATTGTCGCTCATGCCGCCATCGACACTGACGTAGGTCCGGATGCCCGGCAGCTCCTTTATGGTGCCGACCGAGTAGAGGGTCACGGCGGCGGCGGCGGCGATCGACCGCCCGGGCTCAGCCGAGATCCGCGTCGCCGGGCTCACGCCGGCGCGGGTACAGGCGGCCCGCGTTGCGGCGGCCCACTCCGCCTGCGTCGGGGCCGACTCCCCGTTGACGTAGGGCACGCCGAGACCGCCGCCCACGACGAGCTCGGCGAGCCCGAGCGGCGCGAAGAACCCGCCGATCACCTCGGCCGCCTGCTCGAACGACGAGACCTCAAAGACCTGGCTCCCGATGTGGGCGTGCACCCCGACCAGTTCGATGCCCGGCATGAGCTCGAGCGCCGCGACAGCCTCGCGAGCGGCACCAGAGGAGACCGAGAACCCGAACTTGGAATCCTCCTGCCCGGTGCGGATGAACTCGTGCGTGTGCGCCTCGACCCCCGGCGTGATGCGGACCAGCACGCGAGGACGCTCCTGAAGCTGGGGCCCTGAGTCCAGCAACCGTCCGAGCCGCGCGACCTCATCGAAGGAGTCGATCACAATCCGGCCGACACCGGCCTCGAGCGCGGCGGTCAGCTCCGCCTCGGACTTGTTGTTGCCGTGCAGAACGAGACGGTCCGCCGGGACACCCGCCGAGAGAGCCACGTGGAGCTCGCCGCCGGTCGCGACGTCCAGCACCATGCCTTCTTCGTGGACGAGTCGGGCCATGGCGCGGCAGAGGAACGCCTTCGTGCCGTAGGCCACACCGTCGCCCCACGCGGCCACCGCGTCCCGGCAGGCATGGCGCAGGTGATCCTCGTCGTAGACGAACAGCGGCGTGCCGTACTCTTCGGCCAGGCCCAGCACGTCGACATGACCGATGCGCAGGTGCCCGTCACCGTCAACGGTCGCGGTGCGCGGCAGGAGTCCCCGCTCAACCGGCGCGCCGCTCCCGGCGAGATCCGTAGGCATGGTGAAGCAGGATACGGCAGCCTTGCGACCACGCGGGACCCGCGCTCTCGGTTGGGGGCTACGATCGTCCCCCTGCTCGTGCCCCCGTAGCTCAGCGGATAGAGCACCGGCCTCCGGAGCCGGTGGCGCAGGTTCGAGTCCTGCCGGGGGCGCCAATTTGGGTTCATCGGAATCTGGCGGGGTCGCGCC
>Ga0307373_10014100_pt1 | contig 11068 bp, 11 predicted proteins | sample OX2MG_FD_202534 | JGI IMG/M metagenome (GOLD analysis project Ga0307373, IMG submission 202534) | Soil microbial communities from Risofladan, Vaasa, Finland - OX-2 | ecosystem: Environmental > Terrestrial > Soil > Coastal area > Acid sulfate soil | place: Finland: Risofladan, Vaasa | collected... | reverse complement strand
GCGCGCGAGGTCTCGGATCTCGTCCGCCGCGCCGGCTTTCGCGCCGAGCCCGATATCCGCAACCAGAAGCTCGGCTTCAAGGTCCGCGAGGCCGAACTCGCCAAAGTGCCGTATATGATCGTCGTGGGCGAACGCGAGGCTGCCGACCGTACCGTGTCGCTGCGCCTGCTGCGCGGCTCGAAGAGCCAGGCCCTGTCGATCGATAGTTTGCTGCAGACGATGCAAAAGGAGCCGCTGCCCGCCTGACGGCGCGCAGAGCATAAACAAAATTCCGGCCGCCGCGCCGGAGGAGGTGCAATATTCGCCGAGATTTCAGAACTCCCCCATCGAGAGAGCCCGCGATTCGCGTCAACCAGCTTATCCGCGCTCTCGAAGTCCGCGTGATCGATTCCGACGGCGCGCAGATCGGCGTCCTGCCGGTGCGCGAGGCGATTCGTATCGCCGAAAGCAAGGGCCTGGACCTGGTCGAGGTCTCGTCCACCGCCAAGCCGCCGGTCTGCCGTATCACCGACTTCGACAAGTACCGCTACTCGCTCAAAAAGAAGCAGCACGACTCCAAGCGCCACGCGACTGCCACCTCGATCAAGGAAGTCAAAATGGGCGCGCGCACCGGCGCTCACGACGTGGCCTTCAAGATCAATCACATCCGGCGCTTTATTGGTGAAGGCCAGCGTGTTAAGCTCTCGGTTTCGTTTCGCGGACGCGAGATTACTCATCCGGAATTGGGCCGGGCGCTACTGGACCGTATAGTTTTGGATGTAACCGATGTCGCGCAGCCTGACGGGGGAACCCGGATGGAAGGGCGCAACATGTCTATCTTGCTGACCCCGCGATAGACTATCTTCAATCACGAGAGCGAGCAGACCGATGCCGAAGCTGAAGACCAATCGCGCCGCCGCCAAGCGTTTCCGCGTCACCAAGGGCGGCAAGGTGAAGTACAAAAAGGCCTACTCGCGCCATCACGCATGGGCCAAGAATCGCAACCGCAAACGCGGCTTGCGCAAACCCGGCATCCTGGGAAAGACCGAGGGCGAGGCCGTAAAACGGCTGATGCCCAACGCCTAGCCTCACCGCCCGCAAACGTCGCAGAATCCAGCGAACTCAAAAGCAACCTAAAAGGATTGACCGCAGATGCCTCGCGCAAAGGGCGGACCTAAAACCCGCCGCCGACATAAACGCCAGCTCAAGCTCGCCTCCGGTTTCGTCGGCGGGCGCAAACTGTACCGTCAGGCCCGTAACACTTTCGAGAAGGGCCTCACCTACGCCTATCGCGATCGCAAACAGAAGAAGCGCGATTTCCGCGCCCTCTGGATCCAGCGCATCAATGCGCTCACGCGCGAGCACGGCATGTCCTACAGCAAATTTATCGCGGGACTCAAAAAGGCCGGCGTCGAGGTCGATCGCAAGCAGCTCGCCCTCCTGGCCAAGGAGCGCGACGGCTTGTTTACCGAGCTGGTGCGCACCGCCAAGGACGCGCTCGGCCTAGCTGCCTGAAGCCGCGCCCTGTTTGGCGCCGCGCACCAAGAGACCATGTGGGAGGCCACATGGTCTTTTGTTTTCCGGCACGGCGTCGGTCCGCGTACAATTCGGAGAGATCGGTCATGAGAGAACAACTGGAAGAAATCAGACGCCGCGCGATGGCCGAGCTGTCCGACGACGCCGCCGCCGCCGCGATCGAAGCTGTCCGCGTGCGCGTGCTCGGCCGCACCGGCGAGCTGACCGAGATCATGCGCGGGATGCGCGACGTGCCGCAGAGCGAGCGCCCACTGTTGGGCCAGCTCGTCAACGAGATCAAACGCGAGCTCGAAAGCCGGATCGAGGCGCTCCAATCCCGCCATCAGGAACTCGCCCTCGAACGCTCGCTCGGCGAGGCGGCGCTCGACGTGACCCTGCCCGGCGCGAAGATTCCGCGCGGAAGGATTCATCCGGTGACGCGGATCCTGGAGCGGATGCTCTCGATCCTGGTCGCGATGGGCTTCGAGGTCGAGAATACGCAAGACATCGAGGACGATTTCCACAATTTCGCCGCGCTCAATTTTCCGCCCAATCATCCCGCGCGCGAAATGCAGGACACCTTCTTCGTGCCGGGCGCGATGCTCCTGCGCACGCACACCAGCAACGGCCAGATTCGAGTGCTGGAACGCCGCCGCCCTCCGCTGGCCGTGGTATGCCCCGGCAGATGCTACAGGCGCGACGATCTGAGCGTGCGCGCCTCTCCGATGTTCACCCAGATCGAGGGCTTCATGGTCGATCGCCGCGGGCGAATCACGATGGCGCATTTAAAAGGCGTGCTCGCCGAATTCGCGCGCGCATTTTTCGGACCCGCGACCAAGGTCCGTTTCCGCGCGAGCTTCTTTCCGTTCACCGAACCCAGCGCCGAGCTCGATATCCATTGCCTCCTGTGCGCGGGCGTCGGATGCCCCGTGTGCAAGTACAGCGGATGGACGGAAGTCCTGGGCTGCGGAATGATTCATCCCAACGTGCTGCGGGCGGTCAATCTCGACCCCGAAGAATACGGTGGCTTCGCTTTCGGGATGGGGGTCGAACGGACGGGACTGATGGCGCTGGGAATCGACGACATGCGCCTGTTCTTTGAAAACGATCTCCGCTTCCTTTCCCAGTTTCCCTCGGTCAGCGGAGGTGGGCGATGAAGCTGCCGCTTAGCTGGCTGCGCGAATTCGTCCAAGTCGATGCGACCGCGCAGCAAATAGCAGATCGCCTGAGTATCGCGGGCCTGGTGGTCGAGAATATCGAAAAAATCGCGCCCGCGTTTCACGGCGTCGTGATCGCAAAGGTGCTCGAAGCCGGCCGTCATCCCAACGCCGATCGGTTGCGCCTGTGCCAGGTCGATACCGGCGCGGGTGGACGGTTCACCGTCGTATGCGGCGCGCCCAACGCGCGCAGCGGTATCACGGTCGCGTTCGCAAAGGTCGGCGCGCAATTGGGCACAGAGCCACCGCTCACTGCCGCGATTATTCGCGGCGTCGAATCCGATGGGATGATCTGCTCCGAGCGCGAATTGGGTTTGTCGGCGGAGCATGCCGGAATACTCGAACTGCCCGCCGACGCACCGATTGGCAGCGACCTCGCGAGCTACCTCGCGATGGACGATACCGTGCTCGATGTCGAGATCACGCCGAATCGCGGCGATTGCCTGTCGATTCTCGGCCTCGCGCGCGAAGTCGCGGCGCTGTTCGGCGTAAAATTGACGATTCCGCGCGCTCGGCTGCCGAAAATCTCCGGCGCTCCTGCAAATCCAATCGCGATCGATATTTTGGCGCCGGATCTGTGCCCGCGTTACGCCGCGCTCGCGATGGCGGGAATAAAAATCGGCCCTTCGCCGATCCTGATTCGCCGCCGACTCGAACTGTGCGGGATGCGCCCGCTCAGCAACGTCGTCGATGCGACCAACTACGTGATGCTCGAGCGCGGGCAGCCGCTGCACGCCTTCGACCTCGCGAAAATTGCCGGCGGAAAAATAATCGTGCGCCGCGCAGGCGACAACCGCGAGTTCGTCACCCTCGACAACGTAACGCGCGCGCTCGCACCCGACGATCTGCTGATCGCCGACGCGCAAAAGCCGCTCGCAATCGCCGGCGTGATGGGCGGCCTCAACTCCGAAGTCAGCGAAGCCACCACGTCGATCGTCCTCGAAAGCGCATTCTTCGATCCGATCTCGATCGCCAAGACCTCGCGCCGCTTGGGCCTGACCAGCGAGGCCAGCTACCGCTTCGCACGCTCGATCGATCGCGCCGGGCAGGCGGCGGGCGCGACGCGCGCGGGCGAACTTGTCCGTCAGATCGCGCGCGGCAAGGTCTCCGCGCCAATCGTCGATCTCGAGCCGGCTGCCGCGCCGCGCCGCGAAATTGCGCTCGACCTGCCCGCGATGGCCGCGCTGCTCGGTGTCGAAATTCCCGCCACGACCGCGAAGGCGCGCCTGGTATCGATCGGATGCGAGGTCAAAGCCGCAGGACGCGGCAAGTTTACCGTCGTCGCGCCGCCGTGGCGTCCCGATATCAACGAGGCCGCGGATCTTGCCGAAGAAGTCGCGCGCCTGGGCGGACTCGAAGATATTCCGGAGGCACTGCCGCCGCGCGTCGCAGCGATTGCCGCCGCAAATCCGGAGCGCGAATTTATCGCCGGCACGCGCGAGGTGATGCTCGGCGCGGGGTTGACCGAGGCGATGACGCTCGCTTTTATCGCGCCGGCGGACAACGCCCTGTTCGGCGGTATCGCGCCGGATGCGACCGCGGTCAGAGTCGAAAATCCTCTCTCCGCCGAACTCGGCGAGCTGCGCCTTAGCCTGCTGCCCGGCTTGCTCGCGGCGCTGCGTTTCAACCTCAACCGGCAGGCGAGCGCGTTTGGAGCCTTCGAGATCGCAAAGACTTTCGCACGCCTGGGCGACTACACGCGCGAGCGCCAAGTGGTCGCCGGCGTGAGCTACGGACCCTATGCGGCCGCAACCGTTGGCGACAAAGGCCTGCAGGCGGGATTTTTCGCCGCCAAAGGAATCCTCGAAACTTACTTCGCCGCGATGGACCTGGCGGCTCGGGTCGAGTTCCGCGCGATCAATCCCGCCCACGCGCCTTTTCTGCATCCTGCGCGATCGGCGGAGATCCTGCTCGACGGCGAAGCGGCCGGTTACGTGGGTGAATTGCATCCACGCGAGGCGCTGCGGCTGGATTTGGGCGCGCCATGCGCTGTGTTTGAACTTGACTTAGAGAAATTCATTTCTTATGGTTTCACGCCGCGTAAAACGATTGCGCCGCCCCCGCGATTTCCGGCTATTCGCCGCGATCTCGCGCTGGTAGTCGATCGTATCTTTCCGGCCGCGATGGTGGCGCGGACGGTGCGCGACTCGACTACCTCGCCGCTTCTGGAAAACGTCGAGGTGTTCGATGTGTACGAGGGACAGGGGATTGCGCCGGGCCGGAAGAGTATCGCACTGGCTTGTTTGTACAGGGCAACGGATCGCACGCTGACGGATGCGGAGGTTAATCGCGTTCATACTGCATTAGTCGAGCAGGCACGGACGCGGCTGGGGGCGGAGTTGCGGCAATAAAGCGTGCTCATAGCGAGCGAACGGGTGGGGACCTATACGCCGCAGGGCATGACCAAAGCTGACCTCGTGGATTTGATCTACGAGCGGGTGGGCTCCTCGAAAAAGGAAGCCTGTGAAATCGTTGAAGCCGTCTTCGCGATCATCAAGGACGGTCTGCGCAACGACGACCGGGTGAAGATCTCCGGCTTCGGCACCTTTGTGGTCAATCACAAGCACGCCCGCCGCGGACGCAATCCTCAAACCGGCGCCCCTATCACAATTGACTCCCGGCGCGTGCTATCCTTCAAACCGAGTCAGGTTCTGAAGGACCGAGTGAACAACGGCACGTCCGGGAAGCCATGACCCGAAACAAACCCATCTCAAAACGCAAGCGCGCCAAACCGGCCAAGCCGGTCAAACAGATCGCGCGGGCGCGCGCCGCCGCGCGGCAGGCGGAAATTCCCGAACGCGGCCTGAAGATCGGCGAAGCCGCCGTACGAATCGGGGTCGAGACCTACGTCCTGCGTTTCTGGGAAACCCAGTTCCCGTTCCTGAAGCCCAAACATTCCCGCACCCGCCATCGCTTCTACCACGCGCGCGACCTCGCGGTGCTGAGCCTCATCAAGCGCCTGCTGCATCAGCAGGGCTTCACCATTGCCGGGGCCAACAAGCACATCAAGGAGCACGGAATCGACGCGCTGATGATCGCGAAGGGCGCCCGGCCCTCTCCGGCGCGAATCGCCGATTCGTCTGCGCCGCCGCGCAACGGCAGTGCCGATCCGCGTCCGCCCGACGCTCCGACACGCCGCGTGTTGAGCGAAGTCCGCCGCGACCTCGAAAATCTCCAGCGCCTGCTCCGCGGCTAGCAAATTTCGAGTAGTGCTTCGGGTTGCCCGACGAGAAACCTGCATGAAACGCGGACTCGGAGCATGGACGCCTCGGGATTCCTCGCCCAAGGCTCGGAATGACGATCGGGGGCTCGGCTGAGACTACGATAATCGTGCACCAAGCCCACATCCGTCATTCCGACCGCATGGAGGAATCCCTAGGCGCTCATGCACTCATCCTCGCGTGGTGTAAACGTCGCAGGCCGAGCACGGAGTTCGCGCGGCATAGGCGACCGTCGATCGGTCAAACTCAACCAATTTGCGACTCTTCTTGCCGCTGGCCGCTCGGAACGGGATAATGTGTCAGGTGTGGATGCGGGTCGAGGCAGAGCGATGCGGGAACGCACGTGCGCGCTGATCGTGATTGGCAATGAAATCCTGTCCGGTAAGGTGCAGGATTCCAACGCCTATTTCGCCGCCCGTGAGCTGCGCACCGCCGGAGTGGCGCTGATGCGCGTCGCAACTATTCCGGATGAAATCCCAGTTATCGCGCAGGAAGTCGCGTGGTGCTCGGCGCGCTATGACTTTGTTATTACCTCGGGCGGCGTCGGCCCCACCCACGACGATCTGACGATGGAAGGTGTGGCGGCAGCGTTCCAGCGCGCACTGGTAATCGATCCGGAGCTCGAAGCGCTGATTCGCGATCATTTCACCGAGAAGCTCAACAAGGCCGGACTCAAGATGGCCTTCGTGCCCGAGGGCGCGATCCTGAACCGCGCCGGGGACATCCGCTTTCCAACCGTGCAGATCGAAAACGTATATGTGCTGCCTGGAATTCCGCAGCTTTTCGAAGCCAAGCTGGCCGCGCTCAAATCGCGCTTCGCAACCGACCCCTACTTCATGCGCGCGATCTACACGCTCGCGACCGAAGGGGTTATCGCCGAGCATCTGGACGCCTGCGTGGCCGCTTTTCCGGAACTGATGTTGGGTTCGTATCCGCGGATCGGAAATCCCGAGTACCGGGTGAAACTGACGCTCGAATCAAAGGACGCCGATTACCTGGACCGCGCGTTCCATCATCTGATGGATCTCCTGCCGTCGGACGCGGTTGTGAAAACGGAATGATTAAAGTCGCAAGTGGTGCGGTGGAGTTTTATCGGAGGATGTTTATGCGAATATCGAACACTCATAACAATCGGAATCGGATCGCGGCATACGCGCTGGCGGCGATGCTCGCGATGCCGATCGGGCCCCTGGCTGGCAGTCTCGCGCAGGCGCAAACCGCGCCCGCCGCGGGCGCAACCCCAGTCCAGGTCCCGCAACCCAATGAGGGCGGCGTGAACTGGCCCGGCGCAGGCTACGGCGCCGCGGCACTGCTCGGCAACGTGCTCTACATCCCGGCCAAGCTCGTGTACGCGGTGTTGGGCGGAATCGGCGGTGGCGCGGCATTTCTTCTGACCGCCGGCAACACGCAGACCGCAAACACGATCTGGCGCAGCTCTCTGGGCGGAGACTACGTGCTGACGCCGCAAATGGTCGCCGGAGAAGAGCCGATCAATTTCAGCGGCCCGACCGAGACCGCGCCAACGCCGCCAGACAATAGTGGCGCATCCGCGGTGCAACCGATGGCGCCGATGCCGCCGCCCGCGGCCCCGGTCGCATCGACGGGTTCCGGATACCCGTCAGGCTCGCAACCAATGGACAACGGCTCCGGACCGGTGAGGAACGCTCCCGCGCTACCTAGCACGAGTATCGAGTAGCGCGCCGTTGGTGACGAACCCGTGGCGCGATGCTTGCGATTTTTCGCGGGCATCGTGACACGCGGGGCGTCGCGGCGGATTTCAATCAGGCCTGCGGATTCACGAACTGGCCGAAGGTCAGGACGTAGCCGTCGAGATCGCGGACCCAGATTTCGCGGATTCCATATTCTTGCAGCTCCGGCGGATCTGATACCGATGCGTTGTTGGCGACAAACTGCCGATAAAGCGCATCGATATCGCTGACCCAGACGTAGGCATCAATGGCGTCCGGCTTCCACTTGCGATTGGAGCCGCCATGCTTTTCGCCCGCACGGCGCAGCGCGATTCGAACCGAGTCGCGGCGAACGATCGTAAACTCCGGCGGCTCGCCGAAATAGTCGCCGAGATCGAAGCCGAAACGGTCGCGATAGAATTCCGCCGCGCGCCTGACGTCATCGACCAGGAACACCGGCGCTATCGCGTCGAGTTTCGATTCCATCACACAAACCTCCCGCTATTTTTGCTCGGCATACGCATACGGCAAATTTATCGCATGTGGCAAGCGTCGTTTCTCACATGCTTGCGCCGCGGGCAGCACGCTGCATGAAATCATTCATTTTGAATGGCCACTATCTCGCAACCATGCGAACCTATGATGCGTCATTCTTGAGAGACAAGTCACGGGGCCGGTTTGAAAAACGTGTGCGACGTGGCAGGACTATTGCTTCGATAACAACGATCAATCATGTCAGATGCCGGCACAATCGCGCGTGAAACCACTCCGAGCCGAACCCGGCAGACGCGCACGTTAGAGGACACCAATAAACTGGAGGCGCTCGATTCCTCCATAGCACCCTCAGTCGCGCGCGTCGTCAAGAGCGAGCGCGACTACCGGCTCGACTTCTGCCGCGGCCTTGCGCTGATCGTCATCTTCATCGACCACGTTCCCGGCAATCCGCTCAGCAACTGGACGCTGAGAAAATTCGCCTTCTGTGACGCGGCCGAAGTTTTCGTTTTGATTTCGGGAATATCCTCATATCTCGCGTACGGCGGAAAGCTCGAGCGCGAGGGATTTCTCAGATGCTCCGGCATCATCGGCCGGCGATGGATCAAGATCTATTATTCGCACCTGCTTCTGCTTTTCACCGTCGCGCTCGCGCTGCTCGTGGCGGGCTGGTCGCTCGGGCGGGCCGAGTACCTGGATTTCCTGCGGATGCGATGGCTGTTCGACGCGCCTCGCGACGCGATCCTCGCCGCCGTGACGCTGCGCTTTCTGCCCAACAATCTCGACATCCTGCCGCTGTATCTGATCCTGCTCGCGCTTGCGCCGGGCGTAATCTGGATGGTCAAGCGCGACATGCGCGTCGCTCTCGGGGCGTCGCTGGCGATCTATCTGATGACGCGATGGACTGGGTTCAATTTGCCCGCGGGAAATCAAGGCGAGGTCTGGTACTTCAACCCGTTCGCATGGCAGCTTTTGTACGTGATCGGAATTACGATCGGGCATCTGAGCAAAACCAAACCCATCAAGGTTACCGCCAACGCAAGAACCATGACCGTAGCCGCGGCGCTCGCGTTCATAAGCTTCGCCTTCGTGATGGCGGCGCCGTGGCGCGGCGCGGCGGTTGGCCTGGGTTTGTTCAATCCGCCAATCTATTTGTGGCCTGCGGACAAGACGATGCTCGCGCCGATGCGGGTGATCAACGTTCTAGCGCTGCTGTACCTGGTCGCGTATTTCGTCGCGCCGCAAGCCGGATGGCTTCGTTCCAGAATTGCCGCGCCGTTTCTGGCTTGCGGCCGTCATTCGCTGCCGGTCTATGGAGCGGGAGTCTTGCTGAGCTCGCTAAGCTATATCGCGTTGGCTCTTTCAGGCCACACTGCCGCCGTTGATACCGCCGTCAACGTGCTCGGAGTGCTGGCGACGTTCCTGATTGGCAGTGTGCTCGAGGCGCGCCGCGAAGCGCGCCAGACCGCGGCGCGCATCGATTCGCATCCCCCGCTCGCACTGGTGCGCCGGGAAGTCTGACCACGCCTGGACGCGAGCCTGGCAAGGCGCGCGGCGGCGCAGCCGCGTGCAATGGCGCGCGCTCGATGGTATTACCGGCGGTACAGCGCCGCTCAAACGCGGTCCACGAGGTTTCCCAATGGCATTCTCAAGCGATCTCTTCTTCGCGCCGGCCCACAAGCTCGCCGCGATGCTCAAGGCGCGTGAAGTTTCCTCGACCGAGCTGGTTGACGCTTTCATCGAGCGGATCGAGTCGGTCAATCACAACCTCAACGCGGTCGTGACTCTGGTCGAGGAGCGCGCGATCGAAGAGGCCGGCGCCAGTGACGCGCGGCTTGCAAAAAAGGGCGAGGCGCGTCCGCTGGAAGGCCTGCCGATCACGATCAAGGATTCGATCATCACCAAGGGCGTTCGCTCGACCTGGGGGATGAAGATTTTCGAGCATCACGTCGCCAACTACGACGCGCCCACCGTGGCGCGGCTGCGCGCGGCCGGCGCAATCGTTATCGCGAAGACCAACACGCCCGAGATGACGCTGGATTACGATTGCGACAATCCCGTCTTCGGCGCGACCAACAATCCATGGAACCGTGACCGCGTGCCAGGCGGTTCCAGCGGCGGCGAGGCTGCTGCTCTCGCCGCTGGAATGTCGCCGCTCGGGCTGGGCTCGGACTACGGCGGATCAATCCGCATCCCGTCGCATTTCTGCGGCGTGGCCGGCCTGAAACCGAGCTGGGGCACGATTCCCGGCAGCGGGCACATGTCGCCCGGAGTTCCGCCGCCGGCGGTCGCGCATATGGCAACGATCGGCCCGATGGCGCGCTACGTTGACGATCTGACTCTCGCCTACAATATCGTCAAGGGACCGCATCCGACCGCGCCCTACACGGCGCCGACGCCGGTGGCGCATCCGGAGCGCGTCGATGTGAAGAAACTCCGGGTCGGGTTCTTTACCGCCGCCGGCGAGGTTCCGGTTGCGCGCGCGATTCGCGACGCGACGGTTCGCGCGGCGCGCGCGCTCGAGAAAGCCGGCGTCACGGTCGAAGAAGTGAAGCCTCCGGTCGAAGACGGTCCGCGCCTGTGGTTCGAATATGCGATGGCCGATGGCAGCGCGCTGCTGCGTAACGTGATCGGCGACAAGCTACACCTGTCGCGCGAGCGGCTGCGCAACATGCTGGCGAGTGCGGGTCAGGGGAAAACCGCGGCCGATTATTTTCTCATCTCGATCGTGCGCGACACCTGGCGGGTCCAGCTGGCGGAGTTCATGGAGCGCTATCCCATCCTGATCCTGCCGCCATTTTGTGTTAGCGCGTTCCCGCACGGCGCGACCGAGGTGGATATCGACGGCAAGATGTTCCCGCTATTCGCCGCCAACTGGCCGGTGCTGATCGGAAACTGCGCCGGACTTCCGGGACTGGTGCTTCCCGCGGGCCGCGACAAGGACGGTCTGCCGACG
>Ga0307373_10014098_pt1 | contig 11069 bp, 5 predicted proteins | sample OX2MG_FD_202534 | JGI IMG/M metagenome (GOLD analysis project Ga0307373, IMG submission 202534) | Soil microbial communities from Risofladan, Vaasa, Finland - OX-2 | ecosystem: Environmental > Terrestrial > Soil > Coastal area > Acid sulfate soil | place: Finland: Risofladan, Vaasa | collected... | reverse complement strand
AGTCCCGAGAAGGTGAAGCAGATCGTGGAAGCCACCTTGCATCAGAAGCCCCTGGCGGCGACTCATTGGAGCACTCGCACGATGGCCCGCGCCCAAGGCGTGAGCCAGACGATGGTGCGGCGCATCTGGGATGCGCACGGCTTGCAGCCTCATCGCACGCGCACCTTCAAGCTGTCGCGCGACCCGCACTTTGTGTAGAAGCTCACCGACGTCGTGGGCTTGTACCTGAATCCTCCCGACCGGGCTCTGGTGCTGTGCGTGGACGAGAAGAGTCAAATCCAAGCCCTGGACCGCACCCAGCCCGGCTTGCCGATGAAGAAGGGGCGATGCGGCACGCTGACGCATGACGACAAGCGCCACGATACCACGACCTCGCTTGCGGCCTTGAACGTCTTGCAGGGAACCGTGCTGGGCGAATGCATGGCGCGGCATCGGCACCAGGAATTTCTCCGTTTCCTGCGCAAACTGGATCGAGAAACGCCTCCCGAGCTGACTCTCCATCTGATCCTGGATAATTACGGCACCCATACGCATCCTCGGGTCGAAATATGGTTGGCCAGGCATCGCCGCTTTGCCATTCATCTCACGCCCACCAGTTCCTCTTGGCTCAATCTGGTCGAACGGTGGTTCGGGAACCTCACCCAGAAGCGCCTGCGCCGTGGCTCCTTCCACAACGTGAAGGATCTCACCCAGGCCATCGGCAATTACATCAACAGTCATAACCAAAACCCGCGCGTCTTCGTCTGTATCCCCTCCGTCGAGCCCTTCCTCACAAAGGTCGCCAAATGTAAAGAAGCGTTGGACGCACTACACTAGATGCGCAGCAGCAGCCACACGCCGAAGACCAATCCGATGCTCAGGGCGGATCCGGCCAGCAGGCCTCTCAGGTCTTCGCGATAGGCTTTTAAAAAACTCACCCCACACGCGCCGCGCCGCAAGTGGAGCAGGTTGACAAGCAGCAACTGGCGACCGTGTTCGGCAGCCCAACGGCTTGCCTCTGCGGTCAAACTTGGTGTCCCCTCAGCGCATTGATCCAAATCCCCGACCGTGATGGCAGTCTCCGCGGAAATATTCGGCCCTATGTCCGAAGGGGTCTGAAGCTGAGCCAAGAAGAAGGCAGTCCGCGATTCCGGCTCAGGATGAGTCCACAGACTCACCAGCACCAAGCTTAAAATTCCCGCGGCGAGCGCGGCAAGAAAAATGTTCGGGTCCCAATAGTCGAGCCGCTCGTTTTTCATGTGGTAGAGATAAAAGTTTGTGGAGAACGCCGCCAGCAAACTGGCGGCCGCTCCCCACCGGTTCGCTCGCCGCCAGACGATCCCAGTCACGATGCTGATGCCCACAAAGGTCGCCATCGTTTCCGTCAGCAGGAAAGAATAGAGCACTCTGTGGATGAGGAATAAGGCATAAACAATCGCGATGAGAACCGCCGCCAAGCCGCTCGATCGTCCGACCCAGAGGTAATGGCGGTCCGACCGGCCGCGAACCAGCCGCTGACGGTAAAGGCCCTGGGTGAACAGAGCTCCGCTGTCCACCATCAGCGCGGCACAACTGGCGAGGCTTGCCCCCATGACGCTCGCAATCAGCAGGCCGCGAAAACCAGGGGACAGCAGATGCCGACAAGCAAAACCGAATGCATCTTCCGGGTCGGACAGAGAGTGCGTGCCGAACAATCCGCGTTTGACCATGACGGCGACCATCAAGCCCACAATGGCCCAGCCCACTGTGCACAGGCGCTTGACGTAACTCCCGTGAAAGAAACCCACGCGACAGGCACGTTCGTCCTTTCCTGTGCCCACCGCTGCCATCATATGCGGTTGTGCCATGATGCCGATCAGACCATTGACCGTCAGCATCAGGATAAACCAGGGGCCGATCTCCTTGGGGGTGGCGAGCGAGAAATTATACGCGGGCAGCGTCTGCTTCATTCCGTCGAGGCCGCCCACGAGACCCCATCCGAGGGGGATCAGCATGAAGGACAACGAAATGATCATGAAGCCTTGCAGGAAATCGCTCCAGGCGGAAGCGACCAGCCCGCCAATGAAGCTGTAGAGAATAAAAATGACTGCCAATCCCAGCAGGATGTGATTGACGCCCAGGCGTCCGCCGAGCACCTCATTCAGAACTTTGGCGGCCCCTTTGAGGATGCTCGCGATGTTGATGGTGAAAAAAACAAAAGCGAAGAGGATATAGAATCCCGACATGGCCGGCCCGTAACGGTCCTCCACCATTTCCGCCACGGTGGTGCGGCGCATGCGGCGGAAAACCGGCGCCATGATCCAATAGAAAGGCGTCGCCAGCAGGTTCTTCCACTGATACCAGATCGCCGAAAAACCCGACGTGTAGACGGCCCCGGTCAGGCTTACCGGCATATCGGCGTGAGTTCCCACGCCGAAACTCTGCGCGATCATGAGCAGCTTGCCGAAGCTCCGATTGCCCATGAAATAATCGTTCGTGTCCTTGACCTTGAAGCTGGCAATGATTCCAATGGCGGCCAGCACGGCAAAGTAACCAATAATGACAACCCAATCCAGAGCACTGATCTGCATAGTGGTGATCTAACTTTCGTAGCTTCCCCAGGGCTTGAGAGTGTACAATTACGCTGGAAAATGGACATGACGTGTCCTGAATCTAAACTTCCGTGAGAGAATGCTTAATCCCGTTTTATTTACGCAGACGGATGAGCGGGCGGGGGCTGCCCCACGATTCTCAAGGACGACGACCGTTCCCCCTGGATGATGGCGGATCCGGCGAAAAATTCCTTCGACCGCTGGATCTAATCCAGAAGGTTGTAAGCCAGATGGGCGATGCTGCTCCTTCCTACTCACAGCGCGGGCTAAAAATGAGACAACTTCGCCAACGTTTCGCCGTTTCAAACAGGTGCTCCCCTACCGGCAGCGGCAAATAAGTTTCAACGATGGATCCGGTCGATGAGCATCTGCGGGTGAGTTCCCGTGTAACTTCGCCCACATTCCCGGGACGGCCTCCCAATCTCCGTCGATGGATCTCACAATACGTTATAGTGTTCGAGGGTCGTTGAAAGGATCGTTGTTCCGGCTCCCGGTGCTTCGGGAACAGAAAAAAAACCGCCTTCCACTGAGGCGGGCTCCTTAAAACACTGCCTCATCCACGGAATATACTCAAGCAGAGTACATGCAGGATGAGCAATAGCAAGGTGCAGGTGCACTTGCATCATATCTCCGATGTGGGGGACAACGGGCAGACGGTAAGCCATAGCAAGATCGGCTACCCGCCACCACTCGGTGATTCCGGCCAGACGGACCGCGTCTGGTTGAACGAAGTGCACTGCCTTGGCAGCGATGAAGTTTCGGAAATCGTCGAGTGTGTAGAGTTGTTCGCCCAGAGCAAGGGGAGTATTGATGCTTCGGGCAAGGGCGGCATGGCCAGCAACATCATCGTACCAAAGTGGTTCCTCGAGCCAATAGACGTCGTAATCCTCTAGCCGCCGGCCAAATCTGATTGCCGCGGGCAAATCCTCGCGCCCGTTTGCATCTACCATCAGTTTGATGCGAGGTCCGACGGCCCTTCTTACTGCTTCAATTCGCTCTAAATCACTGTAAAAATCCGCGCTGCCAATCTTGATTTTCACACCGTGATATCCTTCCTCTTCTGTCTGGTGGCGTATAGCTTCCGTCAGTTCCTCTGTCGACCGGTTTAGCCAACCACCATCGGTGTTGTACGCCTCGATTTTTGTGTCTCCTTTTCCCCCTAGGATTTTCCAAAGCGGTAATCCGGCAGCTTTACTCTTGAGGTCCCAAAGTGCAATATCTATTGCACTAAGAGCCAAATGGACGATCCCGCTCCTCCCAACCCACTGTGCGGGTGGGTAGTGGAAAAGCTTTTCCCATAGTTGAACGACACACTCTGGGTCCTCGCCGATAAGAAGGGGCCCGTACACACCCGAGATGCAATTCGTAATAAGCCGGTCTGCAGCCAAGTGGGCATGAGTTCCGGTGTAGCCATATCCACACAGTCCGCAGTCCGTGTGTATCACAACTCCTGGTGCGCCCCAATGAGTGAGATGGTGAGTGCTATCGGAGATTTCTCCTTGGGTCACCGGGACGTGTAGGATAAATGTTTCGATTTTAGTGATCTTCATATTCCGGTTGCTCATTTCTCAGATAACAACTTACGACTGGGCTATACCTTGGGATAGCTCTGAATTCCCGACTCTTGTGGGATGATAGAGAGCAGCGAGGCCGATTTGGTGTCAAGGAAGATAAAGGTCTGAGGGTGAGTGCGAACCAGCGAGGCAGGGCACGAAGGAGATATGGGTCCCTCAAGAGCATCTCGGACTGCCTTCGCCTTACGGTATTCAGGAACGCAGCAAATCAGATTTCTCGCACTCATCAAAAACGGACACGTGATAGTGAGCGCTTCACGGGGGATGCTTTCGAGACTTGGGAAATGTCCTTCCCCCACCTGCTGGATCCGACACTTCTCATCCAGACACACCCTCTTGACCACGAGAGGGTCGTGGAAGTCAGCATTAGGAGGATCATTAAAAGCAATGTGACCATTTTCTCCGAAGCCAAGAAAACAAATATCGATCGGACCCGAACACAGCAACTTCTCGTAGCGACGGCACTCTCCCTCAAGATCTATAGCGTCGCTATCCAAGTAATGGATCTGGCTGGGATGAACAACATCAACAAGATGTGTTTTTAACCACCGTCGAAAACTCGCCGGGTGGCTGGCAGGCATGCCAACATATTCGTCCATATGGAAGACCTCAATCCGGTTCCAATCTATCGAGGGTGTCTGAACAAGCCGCTTGACCATATCTTCCTGCGAATTTCCCGTGCCGACGACAATTCTGAAGCGATCTCCGCTGGAGATGACTTTCCCGTTGCTAAGAATGGAGGTGGCTTTGGCGGCTGCTGCGTTGCTTGCCGTGACTTTTGAGGAATAGATTTCGGCCTGTGCCGTACCGACGTTGAAAACCCGCAAAGGCGAAATTGTCATATTGTTGCTCCTTTTAATTAGTGCGAAGATCTCAAGATGAAATGCGCCGCGCATGCAGCCCCATACCTCTGTGGCAATCCAGCACGTTACTTCACTGCTCCCGTATGAACCGAAACAAGGCTGCAGGATTCCCGCTTGACAAGTTCTGATGGGATTGTAATTTGCCGCGCAGGCAGGTCAGGGTGGACAATACGACTGATTACCATTTCGGCCAAATGCTGTCCCATCTGCTCAGGGAATTCTCGAACAGTGGTTAGCTGGGGATTCAGCTTTGTTGCGTCCACATCCCCCATGCCAACAACACTCACGTCTTCCGGAATGCGCCGCCCGAATTCCAGAAGCGCTTTGTAAACTCCTGCTGCTGTCTCGTCGGATCCAGCGAAAATTGCGCTTACGGGCTCACCTTGGGCCAAAATTAACTTTGTATAAAGATATCCGACATCTTGCGCATGTTCCGACCGTATACCACTCAATCGGGGCACAAGCCCCCCCTCTTCCATCGCACGGCGATACCCTTGGGCACATCTTGCGAACCAAGGGAATTGTTGGTTTCCGATATACCAAATGTCGCGATGACCAGCGGACTGCAGGTAACGTGTTATTACATATGCGCCCTGGGTGTCGTCGGAGTATGCCATGTCGTAATTTTGCGGCTCCCACTCACCGATCACGTTGTTGCCGAGAACTGCAAATGGGACTTTTTTCTTGCTGAGTAAACCGAGCAGGCCAGGCGAGTTGGTTCCCGTAAGGATGACACCCCTTACGAGACCTCTGCGGTATAAAGCCTGTGGCAGGTGGAGGTTCTTGGGAGGCTCGTTCAGATCATACTGAAATGAAAGGATCAACAGAAGGTCATACCCTTTCTCCGCACAATAAGCCTCCGCCCCCACAAGGATCCGTGAATGAAACGAGTGCAAAACACCTCGATTACTTAGGATGAAGGCGAGGATTCTCGACTTAGCCTTCTCATTCAGGTCGACCCCCAGTCGTGCTGCTGCATTTCTTATACACTCTTGGATTTCGGGGCTGACGGTGCGGTCCCCAGCGATAGATCGAGAAACTGTCGATGGGCTTACGCCAGCAACATCTGCGATTTCCCGCAACGAATGGAATTTGCTCATCCTTTAGCTTCCTGTTCGCTTTTAGCGTTTACCAAAAGCCACCTTCAAAATTTCAACCATTGTATGTTTTATCGGCAAAGACCCAAAGAGTCAAGAAATATTGCTTAGATTGTGAGCAATCTATTCCTAATATTTGTGAATATTTTCCTTGACAGATCATAATCCCGTGATATAAATGTTGCTGTTTAACCGCTTGGTTCTACTGGTAGGACGGTTTTTCTTTTGCGTCGAGTCGAGGGAGTCTACAAAAGTTCAGAGAAGGGGGCAAAACACATGAAGGGCGAAAGATGTAGGCCGACAAGGGCGTATCTACCATTTTCCCGTACCTCAGGATGGGTTCTTCTGCTTGCCATGCTTGTGCCGATTTCACTCCTTGGGCAAAGGACATCAGCCAGCCTGTCTGGCGTGGTTACTGATCCCAGCGGAGCCGTGGTCCCTGGCGCGAATGTCACGGCAATCGCAACTTCTACAGGAACTCCCACAAGCGTGCAGACGAGCGCGCAAGGTTTCTATGTTATTTCCAATCTTGAGCCGGGCGCCTACCAGCTGCAAGTGAAGAAGACCGGGTTTCAAGGCTATGCGCAGACGGGAATTACTCTTCAAGTCGGGCAGCCGGCCAGCGTGAATGTTATGCTCAAGGTAGGCAGCGCCACTCAGCAGGTCACCGTCACAGGCCAATCAGCCTTGGTGAACACCCGTAGTCAGACGGTCAGCTTCGCAATAACCCCGCAGTTTACGGACCAAATTCCTTTGAACGGTCGCAACGTTCTCCAGTTGATGGCGCTGGCGCCTGATACCAGTGCACATGCGGGGACGGCTTACGCAAACCAGTCTGCGACCAATCCTCAGGCTTCTGCGGGGTTCGTTACGGCGTCCGGTGAGGCTCGGGAAAACTCGACCGCGTTCTACCTGAATGGGGGGCTTAATGAGGATACCTATACTGACGTGGCCAACGTTTTCCCGAATCCGGACGCTATTCAGGAATTCACTTTCGAGACCAATTCCTATAATGCAAAATTCGGCGGCAAGGGTGGCGGGGTGGTCAACGCAATAACGAAAGGCGGCACGAACAATATCCATGGGACGGCATTCGAATATCTGAGAAATGGTGTTCTGAATGCCAGGAACTTCTTTGCTGACAACCATGACAAACTCAATCGCAACCAGTTCGGCTTTAGTCTGGGCGGACCCCTGCAAAAAGACAAGACCTTCGCGTTCCTTTCTTTCCAGCGAACGACGCTACGCTACGGGTCGACTACGAATTTTGCGTATGGGCCCACTCCTGCAGAGCTTAATGGCGATTGGTCTGCTATTCCTCGGCAGCTAAAGAATCCGGCTACCGGCGTACCGTACCCGGGGAACTATGTGGATCCCTCAACTTACAACCCTATATCCTTGAAGGTAATAGGGCTCGTGCCTATGGGACGTGCGAGTGACGGTCGCCTCAGTTACAACAAAACTATTCTCGATAATGACAACCAATGGGTTGGGCGAGTTGACCGGAATTTTGGTGAAAAGTGGCGCATCTCCGGAACCATTCTCAGGGATGTCCTCGACAACCCGCTGGTGGGGCAAGATCCGAAGAATGTCTTGACCGGCGGAGCCGCCTCGAAGTGGCTTAGCACAAATGGCTCGATCAATGCCACGTACATGTTTGGGCCGACCCTCATGACTACTTTTGGGGCATCGCTAAGCCGTGCACTGATCCGTTACGCAGGATCTACTATCTATCCGAGCCTCAATGATCTCGGGGCGAATTTCCCCAATTGGCTCGGCCAGGGGCAAGGGAAGGAATCGGGCGGCTCTTTTGGCTGGTATAGCTGGGGTTGGGATGGGCACTATAATATCAGCCGTAATCAGTTTGATTTCACCAACGCTTGGACCTATGCGCGGGGCAACCACACCCTCGATTTCGGCGCGGAAACCACCTTGTCTCAGAGCATTGTTAACTCGGATTTCTGGGCGTCAGGGTATACAAGCTTTTCATGCGCGCAGTCGGGGTATAGCCCCCTTGACTTTATGCTGGGGCAGAATTGCTATTACCAGCAGTACGGCCCGCTCTACGACGATCCTCGCGGGAAAGAGCCCGCCCTCTATGCGAACGACACATGGAGAATCAAGCGACGCCTCACTTTGAACCTTGGCGTCCGCTGGGACCCCTGGTTGCCCTGGCCCGACCGCAGCGCTCAGAACTTAGGAAATGTTTTCAGCATGGCAGCATTTCAGGCGGGAACGCACTCGACGCGGTACCCCGGCTTGCCTGCGGGACTGCTGGTCCAGCGCGACCCTGGGGTTCCGAACGGATTAGCCCAGTCAGACTGGAAGTTGTTCGATCCGCGTATCGGCGTGGCATGGGATGTTTTCGGGAACGGCAAGACCAGTCTTCGGGCAGGATTTGGAATCTATCACGACCAGCCGTTTGGCCGCATGTATAACGAGATGCTGACGACGCCCCCATTTGTGTCGGCTAATGTCATCACCGATCCTACCGTGAGCGCGTATAATCCTTACGCGGCTTCCCCCTACAATGGCGTATTGCCAACTTTGCAAGTGCCACCCCCTTCGAACACGGTATTCCTGCAGCCCTTGGGCTATGCCATCGGGTTCTCGCCCGATTTCAAACCCCCGACGACTCTGCAGTGGAATTTAACCCTCGAACACCAATTGGGTCGGGGGATCATGCTCCGCGCAGGTTACGAGGCTTCAGAGAGCTACCACATGTATGATTCACGTGATATCAACTCTGCCCTTTATATCCCCGGCCAATCGACCTCAGCCAATACGAACCAGCGCCGCCCCTTGTACCCTTATTATGGGGGAGACGTTATCGTGAATAACACCACCTCCACATCCAGTTACAACAGCTTGGATCTTACGGCAGAAAAGCGGATGACGGGACAGCTCTCGTTTTTGGGTGGATTTCGATGGGCGAAGTGTTTGGATGAAGGCTCCGTCGCAGGTTTCTACAATAGCGAATTCACCAACGCGAGAAACACGCTGTTGGACCGAGGACTCTGCAATTCTGATATCGGGACGCAATTCAAGATGGCTGTGGTTGAGCACTTGCCTGCCATGGAACGGCTGGGCTTTTTCGGACGCCATGTTCTGGGCGGGTGGACGACGAGCGGAATCTGGAATTGGCGCGATGGCTACCCGTTTTCTATAAGTGCTAATGGCGACACCAATCTGGACGGAACCTACAACGACCGGGCGCAGATTATCGGGAACCCTATCCTCTCCTCGGGGCGTTCGACTGCGCAGATGCTACAGAAGTATTTCAACACGGCAGCATTCCAAAACGCCGCGTTGGGATCGAGCGGCAACTCCGCGCGCAATTTCCTTCGCGGGCCGGGCTACGCGGATTTGGATTTTTCTATGGTTAAATCCTTTCCGCTTCCGAAGCGGCCTCTCGGGGAGGCCTCTCGCCTGGACTTTCGAGCTGAGCTTTTCAATATTTTCAATCACCCAAACTTTGGTCAGCCCAACACGGGTATCGGTAGCCTGCAGTTCGGGCAAATTCTGTCGGCCGGCGATCCCAGGATCATTCAGTTCGCACTGAAGTTAATCTTCTGAGGTTGAAGCGTTGGGGGGCCTGAGGCGGGAGGCTGCCTTGGGCCTCCCTAATCTTTTTCGTTGGCCAGTCCATCCCCGGGCGGTGTAAAAGTCGGCCAACCCATCCTTCCGGCAAGCGAATGGGACTTGTCTTGGCTGGATGTCGGCCTTAACTGGACATGACGCTTTCGGGAAATAAAACAGGTGCTACACTGGCTCTCAGCTTCCAGAAAAAGATGTTCTTCTAACGGTTCGGAATTGGGTTCAGAGATCCCGAGGACTTTTGTAAAGATAAAGAACGGAGGTGGCTGTAAACCTGTGGGCAGTCCCAGATTCGTAAAGGCACACGCGCTGCGCAACTACAAGCTGGCGGGGTGGCAACGGGAAATTGTCGGACGCTGGACCTACAGGGACCTTGTAGCCGATCCCGCTTGGTACAAAGGCTGGATCAGCTTTGACACGGTCACCTGGAATCCCGGAGATCAGAAGGTCTATTGCGGCCTGAACTCTATTGACGCGGATCTTCTCTATGTTTTTGATCCTCGGAATGGCCAGTTCGAGTCTCTCGGTACAACCCGTTGGGCTGATAAGTTTGACGTGAAGATCCACCGTACGCTGCTGTTGAATTCACGAGACGGGTGCTTCTATTTTGGGACCTCCCTTCTCCATGACTTGGACCAGCACCCGCAGCCGAAAGGCGGCAAACTCGTCCGGTTTGACCCGCGGAGCCGGACTTTTGAGATTCTTTGCGTTCCGGTTGAGTACCTATACATTCAGTCGATCGCGGCCGACTGGGAGAGGGGAATTCTTTACGGTTTTACGTATCCAGCAGAGGCAGTGTTCGAGACAAACTTAGCGACCCGGAGGACCGAGGTTCTCGCCTACATCGGGAACGCCGTCATGTTCGTGCAGCCGCATAACGCGGTGGTTGACAAGAACGGCTGGCTGTGGGGCACCTGTGCTGAAACCCGCGCCTGGGACGAAAAACCAGGGACTGAACCCGTGCGCCTTTTTAAGTACCATCCGGCAGGGAACGAGTTCGTTTGGTTCGATCACGGTCTGGCGCGCCGGGCGGCTACCAAGCAACTGCTCGACAATCCGGCGAACGTTCCGGATTTTAGGGGTCCGCTCGACGAAAGCCGTCACCAGCAGGATTTGGGGTTCTGCGACTCGATGGCCTACGATGGGGGCCGCTATATCTATGCGGGCACCGTCGCCGGGGTCCTCTGCAAAATCGATACGACAACGGGCCAGGTAGAAAAGCTCGCGAATGTGACCGCGACAGAAAGACTTCCAGCCCTCACCATTAAAGATGGCATTCTGTACGGCGGCGGTGGCGTGAAAGGCCGAACGGAACTGATTCGGTGGGACCTTTCCTCCGACCACATCGAGTCTTACGGTGAACTGATC
>Ga0307373_10014097_pt1 | contig 11069 bp, 8 predicted proteins | sample OX2MG_FD_202534 | JGI IMG/M metagenome (GOLD analysis project Ga0307373, IMG submission 202534) | Soil microbial communities from Risofladan, Vaasa, Finland - OX-2 | ecosystem: Environmental > Terrestrial > Soil > Coastal area > Acid sulfate soil | place: Finland: Risofladan, Vaasa | collected... | reverse complement strand
GGCGCAGGCGTTCGGCGCGCAGGAGGTCGCACGCCACGGCAAGGTCTCGACCTTCAGCTTCTATCCGACGAAGAACCTCTTCTGCCTCGGCGACGGCGGCCTGATCGCGACCGACGACGAGGAGCTCGCCGAGCGCATCAAGCTCCTCTCCTTCCACGGCTCGCGCGACAAGACCGACTTCGAGCTCGTCGGCTACAACTCGCGCCTCGACGAGCTGCAGGCGGCGTTCCTGCGGATCTTCCTGCAGGAGCTCGACGGCTGGAACGCCGGCCGCCGCGCCGCCGCCGCGCGGTACGCCGAGCTTGGGCTGGGCGAGCTCGTCGAGATCCCCAAAGACGAGCCGGGCCACGTCTACCACCTCTTCGTCTGCCGCTCGGCTGAACGCGATCGGATTCGCGCCTCCCTCACCGAGGCCGGCATCGCGTCGGCGACGTACTACACCACGCCGCTCCACCTGCAGCCGTCGCTGCGGTACCTCGGGTACGAGCCCGGCTCGCTGCCGGTGACCGAGCAGGTGGGCGCCGAGAACTTCTCCGTCCCGCTCTGGCCCGGCATGCCGGAGGAGGCGCAAGAGCGCGTCGTCGAGGCGGTGCGCGCGGCCGTCGGTATCGCGGGTCGGGTCTAGGGCCATGCGCCACCTGCTCTCGCGGCACCGGCTCGGGCAGCTGCTGGGAGACGCAGCGATCGTCGCCCTGGCGTGGTGGCTCGCCTTCGAGCTCCGGTTCGACAACGGGCTGCCGCTGAAGTATCAGCAGCTCTTCGACCGCACGATCTTCCTCGTCCTCGCGATCAAGCTCGTCGTTTTCATCGCCTTCGGCCTCTACAACCGCTGGTGGCGCTACGTCTCGATTCGCGACATGTGGGCCGCCGCGCGCGCGGTCGTCGTCGCTTCGCTCGTCGCCGACCTGACGGTCTACCTCGTGTCGCCCGTGCACGGATTCCGGCTGCCGCGCTCGATCGCGGCTGTCGATCTCCTGCTCACGCTCGCCTTCGTCGCAGGCACGCGCTTGCTCGCACGCACCGTGATCGAGCGCCCGACCGGCGGCGTCGTCGCGCGGGGCAAGGAGGTGATCGTGGTCGGGGCCGGCGACGCGGGCCGCCTCATCGTCCAGGAGATGCAGCGCTCGCGGCTCCTCAGCTACACGCCGATCGGCTTCGTCGACGACGACCCGCGCAAGCAGCACTCGCGGATCATGGGAGTGCGCGTGCTCGGCGCGATCGACGACCTGCCACACGTGCTCCGCGACCAGCGCCCTGACGAGTTGCTCATCGCGATGCCGTCCGTCTCCGGTGAGGTGCGCAGGCGCATCTTCGAGACCGCGCAGCAGGCGAAGGTCCCGGTCAAGACCCTGCCGGGCCTCTACGAGCTCATCGCCGGCGACCTCGGCCTCGCCGGCCAGATCCGTCCCGTCCAGGTGGAGGACGTGCTCGGCCGCGAGCAGGTGGAGGTCGACTTCCACGAGGTCGCGTCGTACCTCGAGGGGCAGACGGTTCTCGTCACGGGCGCGGGCGGCTCGATCGGCTCCGAGCTGTGCCGCCAGATCGCCCGGATCCGGCCGACGCGGCTCATCCTCGTCGACAACGCCGAGGGGGCGCTTTTCGAGATCGAGCAGGAGATGAAGGAGCGCGACTTCACCGCCGCCGTCCCGCAGCTCGTCGACGTCAAGGACCGCGCGGTGATGCGGCGCGAGGTGTTCGAGAAGTACCGCCCGACGATCGTCTTCCATGCCGCCGCGTACAAGCACGTCGCGATGCTCGAGACGCATCCGCTCGCGTCCGTCCGCAACAACGTCGGCGGCACGCGCGTCTGCGCGGAGCTGTCGGCGGAGTTCGGCGTCGAGCGCTTCGTCCTCATCTCGACGGACAAGGCCGTCAACCCGAAGACGGTGATGGGACAGTCGAAGGCGCTCTGCGAGTGGGTCGTGGAGTCGCTCGGCCACCGGCGCGACATCCCGACGCGCTTCGTCGCCGTGCGCTTCGGCAACGTCCTCAACTCCTCGGGCAGCGTCATCCCGATCTTCCGCAAGCAGATCGAGCGTGGTGGCCCGGTGACGGTGACGCACCCGGACATGACCCGCTACTTCATGACGATCCCGGAGGCGGTATCGCTCGTCGTCCAGGCCGGCGCGATCGGCGGGCGCGGGCAGGTCTTCGTCCTCGACATGGGCGACCCGGTGAAGATCATCGATCTCGCGCAGAACATGATCCGGCTGTCGGGGAAGCAGCCGCGCCTGCCCGACGAGGAGGTCACGTCGCCGCGCGACATCCCGATCCGCTTCATCGGTTCGCGGCCGGGCGAGAAGATCCACGAGGAGCTCTGGAGTGGGAACGAGTCGCTCGGCGAGACGACGCACCCGAAGATCCGGCGGCTGAGTCGGCCTCCGGTCGATCCCGACTGGCTCGCGCAGCAGCTCGGCGAGCTCGAGCGGCTCGCCGAGGAGGGCGACACGCTCGAGGTCGTCGGCAAGCTCGGCGCGATCGTGCGCGAGCCGCAGCGCGTCGAGCCGCCGCAGCTCTCCGACACCGGCAGCTACAAGCTCCCGTCGCAGCCGAAGAAGCTCCCGGTCGAGCCGACGCAGCTCGACTAGAGAAGCTCCGCGTCAAATGAGCCCCACGTCCTGGGACGACCGCACGCTCGTCGAAGACGTGCCGGCAATGGCGTCGACGACTCGGTCTACGCCGGGTGGATTCATCAGATCGCGGAGCGAGCCGGTGTGCCGAGTCCCGAGGATCTCCGGGCCATCTCGCTCGGTCTTATCGTCGAAGTTTTTCCCCGCGGCGCCTCATGGTCGCCGGTGATGTCGACCACGATGGTCACCGGCCCTGGGACTGTTCGACCGCTGCCGCGATAGAGAGGATCACTGAGTCCTGGATCGCGTGGGGAGATGCGCGCCCGACGCCTGGCGCGATCGTGTGGCTCGCGCTGTCTCCGGCCGGTCGCGAAATCGGGGAAGCGGTGTTGGGGCGCGAGCAGAGATGACCCCGTATCTAGAGGCCTGATGTGAAATAGGAGCGGCGCCCGGACGCCGCCTCAGGCGCGGCGCGAGGCCGGTAACGGCCCCGAGCGGGCTCGATTTCACATCAAGCCTCTAGCTAGGTGTCGAGCGCGGAGATCTGTAGGCGCAGCATCTCTGCCACTCGGGGTCAGGTCTTGCAATGACACATTGCGGTTGGAGGATCCTTCGCGAGGCGGATGCGTGAATGCAAGACCTGACCCCGGTTTCAGCTACCGGACAGTCGGCGAGGCGGCCGTGAAGCCGCCCGCCGACTGATCCGTAATTCTCGCTTTAAGGGGTGATCGTCACCGTGACGGGATAGCCGTTCATCACCGGCGTATAGCCCACCGGGGCGATCATCAGAACGGATCCGGGCTCGAGCGCGTGGGCGTTCAGGCCCGAGACTCCCATGTAGCTGCCCGCGCCGAACCGCTGGTTCGGAGTGCATGCGCCGAGTTGCCACAGCGACTCCGAAAAAGACGTCGACCCGTAGTAGATGACGAACGTCGGGAACGAGCCGGCCTGGCTCTGCCCGATTGCGCAGTAGACGGTCCCCGTCGTGAAGCTGCCGCCCGAGACCAGCGGCTTGTAGTTGCAGCCGTCGCTGCCGTTGCAGTCGCCGGGGATTCCGAGCGTGACGACGTCGGACCACTGCAGGAAGTTGGGGCCCGTGGCACCGGGAGGGCCGCTCGGGCCTGAAGGACCGCTCGTGCCCTGCGGGCCGGACGGGCCGCTCACGCCCTGCGGGCCGGACGGGCCACTTGGGCCACTCAGTCCCTGGGGGCCGGATGGGCCACTCGGGCCGCTTGGACCGGAGTCACCTTGCGGACCGGACGGGCCGATCGGGCCACTGGGGCCACTCGGACCGCTCGGGCCAGCCGGACCGCTCGGGCCAGCCGGACCGCTCGGGCCAGCCGGGCCGCTGGGGCCTTGAGGACCGGACAGCCCTCTTGGGCCAGTCGGGCCGCTTGGGCCAGCCGGGCCTCTTGGGCCGGAGGGCCCCTGTGGCCCCTTCGTGATCGTCAGGACCGAAGCGGGGAACTTGCCCTGCCAGTTCAGCGGCAACAGCTTGTTGGGCGTCGGCTTCGCCGACGCGTGGAATCCATCCACCTTGTCGCTGTTGGCGATGATCGTGCCGGCCGCTACTGCACCGCCACCGAGCGCCAGGAACAGCGCCGTCGAAGCGATGACCATTGCCGGGGACGGCCGGATCTTGAGCAGCTGACGCATGATGTCCTCTCTCTCCGTCCGGACACACGCACCCACCAAACAGTCTGGGCGCCGGCCGTCGCGCCCGCATCGGTAGAAGCGGGCAGCTAGGCGTCGAGCGCGGAGAGCAGCAAGCGCAGCATCTCCGCCGGATCGCGACGCACGCGGGCCGACTCCGCGTCGTCGCGCTTCTGGAGCGCGAGCGCGCGTGGATCGGTGAGCGGCTTGAGGCGCCCCTCGCGGATCAGCTCCTCGTCGACGCCGCCGAGGCGGCCGCCGTACGTCGTGTAGACGGGGACTCCGAGCGCGGCGGCCTCGCGGTTCATCGTCCCGCCGGCCGACACGACGAGATCGGCGAGCGCTATGAGGCTCTGCGCGTCGACGGCGCCCTCCGGGAGGATCACCGACGGCAGCGCGAGCCCGCGCACGTACTCCCGCTGCTCCTCGGTGCGCGGCAGCACGAACGCCTGCACGTCCTCCGAGCGGCCGAGATGCTCGAGCGTCTGCGGGAAGAGCGGGTTCGAGTGGCGGTGATAAAGGGATACGTCGGGCGGGGGGCGGAGGACGACGAGCACGCGCGCCGGGTCGACGGCGAAGCGCTCGAGCAGCGATCGGTCCGGCTCGAAGTCGGCGAGGTAGTACTCCTCCTTCAGGCCCGGGTACTGGACGAGCTTCGGTGGCTTGACGCCGTAGGGCTGGAGCCGCTCGGGCGGGATCGCGTCGGGGACGACTACCCGAGTCGCCGCGCGGCAACCGAGCTGGTGCTGGTACGTCGCGAACTCGTAGTCGAACGTCGTCGAGCTGGGGATGCCGAGGCGGCGCGCCGTGATCGTCAGCTCGTGCGAGCCATGCGCGAGCGCGACGTCGAAGTCGCGGCCCTTCGCCCAGCGCTTGAGCGCGCCGAGCCGGCCGGTCATCTGGCGGATCTTCTGCAGCCGCGACCGTCCGGCGTGCTGCCCGATGACCGCGTCGGCCTCGAGGCCGTGCATCGCGAGCAGTTCGATCGTTTGCGCGTAGTCGCGCGCGGTGATCTCCACCTCGTCGCCGCGCTCCCGCATGATCTCGATCAGCGGCCGGAAGACCAGAACGTGCGCCGGCGCAGTGATGTCGATCCAGACACGCATCACAGTCGCTCCACCAGGCGGAACCGGACGGCGACGATCTGAGTCCCGGGCTCGATCGGCCGCTCGAAGAAGCGCTCATGTGCCTCGCGCCAGGCGTTCACGGTGTCGTACCCCTCTCCCTCGTCGCGCGCGAACTGCTCGTCGATCTCCGCTGCAGGTAGGACGCGCGATTCGGTCACCTCGATCACTGCCACCGGCTCGTCGTCGTAGCCGAGCAGCGTGCAGCGGCTTCCGACCGGCTCCGGCTGCTCGCCTTCGGCCTCATACTCCTCGAGTAGTCCCGCCGTCGCGGTCTTCTCCCTGCTCAGCACGGCGTCGACCAACTGTCGGCGCAACTCGGTCCGTGGGTGGCCGAGCTCGAAAACTGGGAGCCCATTCATGCGGCGAGCGCGTCCATCCGGGCGGATCGTAGGAGCGGCGGCTCCTGCTCCACCTGGCGTTCGTACCAGAGGGTGAACGCGAGGAGCCCCCAGAGCTGGCGGCTCCAGTCCTCGCGGCCGGCGACGTGCTCGTCGAGCAGCCGCGTCACCGGCTCCGGCCGGAAGAAGCCCTGCCGCGCGAGCGTCTCCGCCGAGAGCGTCGCGCGCGCGAACGGCTCGAGCTCGCCGCGCAGCCACGCCGCCGCCGGGATCGAGAACCCGCGCTTCTTCCCATGCACGATCTCGCGCGGCAGGAGCGGCTCGACCGCCTTCCGCAGCAGCACCTTCTTCTGGAGCCCGCGCACCTTCAGCCGCGTCGGCAGCGCGAACGCGAGGTTCGTGACGACCGGGTCGAGGAGCGGGACGCGCACCTCGAGCGAGTGCGCCATCGACGCGCGGTCAGTCTTCACGAGGAGATCGTCGACGAGGTAGACGCCGAAGTCGACGTCCTGCAGGCGCGCGAGCTCTGGTGCGCCGGCGGTCTCGGCGTAGCGCGCGCGGTAGATGTCGACAGGGTCATGAGCGTTGGCGCCGCCGCGCAGTTCGCGGCGCGCGTCGGGGGAGAAGATCTCCTTCCAGCCGTGATGCCGCTCGAGCGGCGGCAGGTGCGCGGCGCGGACGAAGCGCTTCGCGCGGTAGTCGAGGCTCGCCTTCCGCGACGACGACGGGAGCGCCTCGACGAGCGGGCGGGCCAGGCGAGCCAGGGGCGCCGTGCGGTCTCCAATGAGGTCGGCAACATAGGTGTAGTACCCGCCGAACAGCTCGTCGCCGCCCTCTCCCGAGAGCGCGACCTTCACGTGCTCGGCCGCGAGTTGCGAGACGAGATAGGTCGGGAGCGCCGACGAGTCGGCGAATGGCTCGTCGAACGCGTCGGCGAGCGCGCCGAGGAGGAGCTCGGGATCGGGTCGCACGAGCAGCTCGTGATGCTCGGTTCCGTACCGCTCGGCCACGAGCCGCGCGTCGTCGCGCTCGTCGAAGCTCTTCTCCGCGAAGCCGATCGTGAACGTGTGCACCGGCTCGGGCGTCTCCTGCGCCGCGAGCGCGGCGAGCGCGGCGGAGTCGACGCCGCCCGAGAGCAGGACGCCGACCGGCACATCCGAGAGGAGATGCGCCTTGACCGAGTCGCGGAGCCGGGCGCGCAGCTCCTCGACGAGCTCGGCCTCGTCGCCGTCGCGCACCTCGGTCGGCCCCGGCCGCGCGAAGCGCTCGACCGTGATGGAGCCGCTTTCCCAGACGAGCACGTGCCCTGCCGGAAGCTTCCGGACGTCGCGAAAGATCGAGTACGGCGCGGGGATCGAGTTGAACGCGAGGAACGCCTCGAGCGCGTCGGTGTCGATCTCGCCGCGCGGCAGTGCGCGCAGCTCGGAGGCGAAGCGCAGCTCGCCGCCGACGTGCCGGTAGTACAGCGGCTTGATCCCGTAGCGGTCGCGGGCGAGCACGAGGCGTCGGCGCGAGGCGTCCCAGATCGCGACCGCGAACATCCCGCGCAGCCGCTCCGCGAAGCCGGTGCCGTGCTCCTCGTAGAGGTGGACGAGGGCTTCGGTGTCGGAGTGGGTACGGAAGGCGTGGCCGGCGCGCAGGAGCTCGTCGCGCAGCTCGGGGTAGTTGTAGATCTCGCCGTTCTGGACGACGATGACGCTGCCGTCCTCGTTCGCGACCGGCTGGTCGCCGCCGGCGAGGTCGATGATCGAGAGGCGACGCGAGCCGAGCGCGATCTCGCGGTCGACGTGCTCGCCGGCGCTGTCGGGCCCGCGGTGGACGAGCTGCCGGCTCATCGTGCGAAGCGCCTCGCCGTCGGCGTGCCCGTTCGCCGCTGCGATCCCGCAGATCCCGCACATGCGCCGTACCTTAGGTGCCGGGGTGGAAGATCCCGCCGAGCGACTGCTTGAGCACGCGCCACCCGGTCGCGAGCACGGTGCGCAGGTAGAGCCGGACGGAGCGGTCGGCGATCCACTCGAGGTCGTGCGCGAGCTTCTCCGACATCGGCGTCTCGTAGCCGCGGCGCACCTGCGCCAAGCCGGTGAGGCCGGGGCGGACGACGAGCCGCTGCCAGTACGACGGCAGCTCGTGCGCGAGCTCCTCGAAGAAGACGGGCCGGATCGGCCGTGGCCCGACGAGGCTCATGTCTCCGCGGAGAACGTTGACGAACTGCGGGATCTCGTCGAGCTGCGTCGCCTTGAGCCACGGCCCCAGCGGCGTGAACTCGCTCTGCGTCGCCTGGACGAGATCCTCGCCGAGATGCGTGCCGAGCCGGTGCTCTGCGCCGCGCCGTAGCGTCCGGAACTTGAACATCGTGAAGACATAGCCGCCGCGGCCGACGCGCTCGCCGCGGTAGAAGACCGGCGGGCCGCTGGTCACGAGGACGAGAAGCGCGATGAGCAGGGCGATCGGGAGGGTGAGAATGAGAAGCCCCGCCGAGAACCCGATGTCGAGCGCGCGGAGCAGCACGTCACGGGGGCGATCCGGCGTCTCGAGGGCGAGCTGCCGGTACCCGCGAACGAGCGTGTCCTCGAGCCGCGTCGTCTCAGGCACCGCTCGATCGTAAACGGTCGCGACTTGTCCTTTCCCGACATGTCCGGGGTCAGACCCCGTCATGGCGCTTTCGGACATGTCCGGGGTCAGACCCCGTCATGGCGTTTTCAGACGTGTCCCGCGCACGGTCAGCTATAAGCTGCGGTTATGGACACGAAGCAGCTCGCGGCGTTTTGCGCGGTCGTCGAGCGGCGGAGTTTCTCGCAGGCGGCCGACCAGCTTGGCGTCACGCAGCCGGCGGTGAGCCTGCAGATTCGCTCGCTCGAGCAGCGGCTCGGGCAGCAGTTGCTCGACCGCTCGGGGCGCCGGGTCGAGCCGACCGAGGCCGGGATGCGGCTCTATCGCGGCGCGCAGCGGCTGCTCGCGCTCGAGGAACAGATCCTCCAGGAGCTCGGGGACGAGGCCGACGGCGAGCTGACGGGACGGCTCGAGATCGGCGGCTCGACGGGGCCCGGCGGGAGCGTGTTGCCGGTCGTGCTCGCCGAGTTCCAGCGGCTCCACCCGCAGGTGCATGTCGCGCTCTCGGTCTCCGACTCGCACACCGTCGTCGAGCAGGTTGCGCGGCGCGAGCTCGAACTCGGCGTCGTCGGTGTCGGTGGCCGGCACCGCGGCATCACGTTCGAGCCGTTCTACCGCGACGAGGTCGTGCTCGCCGTCCCCGCCGACCACGAGCGCGCCGGCAAGACGATGTCGCTCGTCGCGCTCAAGAACGAGCCGCTCGTCCTCATGCAGGAAGGCGCCGGCGTCCGCCAGATGATCGACGACGAGCTGCGCGAGCTCGGCGTCCGGCTGCGCGATCTCAATGTCCGGCTCGAGCTCGGCCTGCAGGAGTCGGCGCGCGCCGCCGTCCTCGGCGGGTTCGGCGCGACGTTCATCTCCCGCATCGCGATCGAGGGCGATCTCGCGGCGGGAACGCTCGCGCTCGTGCGCGTCGAGGGGCTCCAGCCCGCGCGGGAGATCCAGCTCGCGCGCGCCACCGGCCGCGCCGAGACGCGAGCGGCGCAGGCGTTCGTCGCGTACGCGCGCGAACGGCTCGCATGATCGTCCGCTGGGGCCTCGCGGCGCTGCCCGAGGCGTGCGCGGAGGCCGGTGTCTCGAACGCGCTTCTCATCGCGAGTCCGCGCTGGCGGTCACTCGCCCTCCCGCTTGAGCCGGCGAGCCGGTGGGAGGAGGTGCCGTCGGAGTTCCTCGGCGAGGCCGTGGCCGCGGCGCAGGGCGGCGACGGTGTTCTCGCTCTCGGCGGCGGATCGGCGATCGACCTCGGCAAGGCGATCTCGGCGGCCGCCGGCCTGCCGCTCGTCTCGGTCCCGACGACGTACTCGGGCGCCGAGTGGACGACGTACTTCGGCGTCCGCGACTCGGAGCGGCGGATGCGCGGCGGCGGTGGCGGCGCCCATCCGGCGGCGATCGTCTACGAGCCGGAGCTCACGCTCGACCTTCCGCCGGAGACGACCGTCGGCACGGCGATGAACGCGCTCGCCCACTGCGCCGAGGCGCTTTACGCGCAGGGCCACAACTCCGCCGCCGACGAGGACGCGCTCGCCGGTGCCGCGCTCATCTCCGAGTGGCTGCCGCGCGTCGTCGCCGCGCCGAAGGATGTGCGCGCGCGAACGGAGCTGCTGCTCGGCGCGTCCCACGGCGGCGCGGCGCTCGCGGGCTCGATGCTCGCGCTCGCGCACGCGATCGCGCAGGCGGTGGGCGGAGCCTACGGGCTGCCGCACGGGACGCTGAACGGCATCGTCCTCGCGCCCGTGCTTCGCCTCAACGCCGCGGTCGTGCCCGACGCTGTGCGCCGCTTCGGCGAGGCGATCGGCGCGCCGGACGATCCCGCAGCCCGCGTCGAGCAGCTCACGGGGCTCGCGGGCCCGACCCGCCTCAGCGAGCTCGGCGTACCGGAAGGCGACATACCCGCGCTCGCCGCCTCCGCGGCGGGGCGCGGAGGCAACCTCGCCAATCCGAAGCCGGCGAGCCCGGAGGAGATCGAGCAGCTGCTCCATTCGGTCTTCTAGGCGACTCGCAGCGCCCACGACCGGTGGCAGCCACCGTTACAGGACACGCGCGAATTCGTCAAGCGTGTGCAGACCGTGGCTCGTCTGCGCCATGAGACTCGTCACACACTCGTAACGGTGGCTGCCACCGGCCTCACGAGCGATAAGCGATTGCTATGCGCAGGATTAGACATCGCGCGGAAGATCGGTATGCTGCCGATGTGCCTGGACTCGACCGTTTCGACGTGCTCGTGGTCGGCAGCGGAGCCTCGGGCCTGGCCGCCGCCGTCGCTGCTCACCGCTCCGGCGCGCGCGTCGGGCTCGCGACGAAGGGCTCGATCCAGGCGTGCAACTCCGCGAAGGCCCAGGGCGGGATCCAGGCGGCCGTCGGGCCCGACGACTCGCCCGAGCAGCACGCCGCCGACGTCTTCCGCAGCTCCCACGAGACGGCGAATCGTGAGCTCGTCGAGGTCCTCACCTCCGAGGCTCCCGGTGCGATCGGCTGGCTCGAGGAGCTCGGAGTCGAGTTCACGCGCTCCGAGGACGGCAGCTACCGGCTTGCGCGCTGCGGCGGCGCGTCGGCGAAGCGCCTACTCCAGGTCGGCGACCGCACCGGCAACGCGATCACCGGCGCGCTGCGCACGGCGGTCGTCGCCGACGGCATCGAGGTCGTCCCGAACGCGCCGCTGCGCGAGCTCGAGCGGACGGAGAACGGCTGGCTCGCGTCGTGCAACGGGCACAAGCTCGCAGCGTCGACGGTGATCCTCGCCGCCGGCGGCCGCTGTTACGCCGAGGCCGAGC
>Ga0307373_10014095_pt1 | contig 11069 bp, 9 predicted proteins | sample OX2MG_FD_202534 | JGI IMG/M metagenome (GOLD analysis project Ga0307373, IMG submission 202534) | Soil microbial communities from Risofladan, Vaasa, Finland - OX-2 | ecosystem: Environmental > Terrestrial > Soil > Coastal area > Acid sulfate soil | place: Finland: Risofladan, Vaasa | collected... | reverse complement strand
CACTGGGCGATGTGGCGGAAACGGTGGCAGTGAAAGCCGTTTTCGGCGATAGCACCAAACGGCTGCCGGTCAGTTCCACCAAGTCGATGACGGGGCACCTGCTCGGTGCTGCCGGTGGCATCGAAGCGATATTCTCGGTGCTGGCACTGCGCGACCAAGTCATCCCGCCAACCATCAATCTCGATACGCCAGGCGAGGGCTGTGATCTGGACTACGTGCCGCACACCGCACGGCAGGCCAAGCTGGATATGGTACTGTCGAATTCGTTCGGTTTTGGCGGAACCAACGGCACGCTTGCGCTACGTCGACTGTAGTTTTGATCTGGGTGTGCGGCGTCGATGACCGCGCGACTCCATCGCTCCTCTGCTATTGATCTGCTGGCGCTGCACCGGCATCATCCGCAACGCTATCCGTTCCTGCTGGAAAGCCGGGCGCAGGACATAAAGACCGGTCGTTACGATTTGTTGCTGGCCTTTCCGCAAGAGCATCTGCAACTACGCAACGGCCTGTTGCAGGGTAGAGGCTCGGCGTCTATCCTTGACAGCGATTTCTTTGCGGCACTGGACCACTGGGCCGCACAACTGCCGTCTGTTGCTGCGCAAACCGATGTGCCGTTTTGTGGCGGCTGGTTTCTGTTGCTGGGCTATGAGGCGGTCGCCGGTATCGAGCCCAGTCTCGTACTGCCGGCATCACCGCACCCGTTGCCCGATGCGCTGGCAGTACGCTGTCCTGCCGCGATTATCCGCGATCATCGCGACGACAGTTGCGTTCTGGTGGCGGAAACCCCGGAACTGCTGCAGGCCTTGCAGTCCGACTGCGATCATTTGAGGTCACAAGACCGCCAGCCGACGGCTACTCCGGCGGCACCGATGATAAACGCCGAGGTCATCGAGTCCGATTCCGAACATTTTCTGGCCGGGGTCCGTCGGATATTGGAGTATCTGCGCGCCGGAGATATCTTTCAGGCCAATCTGTCACGTGCATGGCAGGGTCGACTGCCTGCGGGGACAGGCTATCTCGAGCTTTATCGGCGTCTGTGTCGATCCAATCCGGCGCCCTTTGCCGGTCTCGCCTGCTGGCAGGGCAGTGCCGTGCTGAGTTCTTCGCCTGAACGTCTGCTGAGCATCGACAACGGTGTGGCACAGACCCGCCCTATCGCCGGTACGCATGGCCGTATGATCAATGCCGCAGCCGATCTGCAACAGCAGAAACGCCTGATCGCCGACTTGAAGGAACGCGCGGAACATCTGATGTTGATCGATCTGGAACGCAATGATCTCGGGCGAATCTGCGTGCCGGGCAGCGTCGAAGCCGACGAATTGATGGTGATCGAGAGCTATCGCCACGTTCACCATATCGTGTCCAACGTGCGCGGGCGCTTGCGGGCGGGCGTGGGCCCCGGCACGGCCTTGCGCGCGGTCTTCCCGGGCGGCACTATCACTGGTTGTCCCAAGGTGCGCGCCATGCAGATCATCGCCGAACTCGAAGGCGAGGGGCGAGGGCCTTACACCGGTGCCATGGGTTATCTTTCGCGTTGCGGCCGCCTCGATACCAACATCCTGATACGCACTGTGATCTGTGACGGTCGCCGGTTCACTCTGCGGGCCGGCGCCGGTATCGTCGCCGATTCCGACCCGCAAACCGAGCTTGCGGAGACTCGCGCCAAGGCGCGAGGCATGTTACTGGCATTGCAGCGCGTATGAGCGCGAGCGACGAAGGCGACAGCTGGCTGGATGGTCGTCGCATCCACTCCAGCCTGGCTTGCTCGCGCGGGCTGCATTACGGTGACGGCGTATTCAGAACTATTTTAAAACATTCTGGTATAATCATAGACGTAGAGTTACAATTTAACAAGTTACTAGAAGATTCTTCTGCATTGGGCCTGTCGCCTTTGCTACAAAATCTGCGCAATCAATTGCAGCGGGCGGGACGCGACCATGACAATGCCGTATTGAAGCTGTTGGTCGTGCGTCGGAGCAGCGGACGGGGCTATGCACCGCGCAGCTCTGAGGTACAGGTTCTGGCTCAGCGCTGGCCGTTGCCGCGTTTCTCGTTGTCCTGCTGGGAACAGGGCATCGTCTGCTTCACCAGCGATATCCGGCTGTCCGCACAACCCCGGCTGGCAGGCATCAAACACCTGAACCGTCTGGAACAGGTTTTAGCCAGCCGCAATTGGCCAGAGGGCACGCAGGAAAGTATCCTTACGGACGCCGGTTCACGGCCGATTTGCGGTACCCGCAGTAATCTGTTTTGGGTGCGTGACGGTCGCCTGTACACTCCTGCACTGTCTGCGTGCGGAGTCGCTGGAGTGATGCGTGACAAGGTGTTGAAAGCGGCGGTAGCCCTCGGCGTGAAATGCCGGATTGAGTGCCGCCCGCAACAGGAACTGAAGGCCGCGGACGAAGTTTTCGTCAGCAACAGTTTGATCGGTATCTGGCCACTGCGTCGCCTGGATCGGCAGCACTGGCAGGCGCCAGGCCCGCTGACGCGAACCCTGATGCAAGCACTGACTCACCCGAGACTGATCTGACATGGTAGCAGACAAGAGCAACGCCTCTGGCAGCAGACGGCGACGTTTGCGTAGATGGCTGGTGTTGGCCGCAGTTCTGCTGTTGGCGCTGGGGGTCGACGCCTATCAACAGTTGCACACTCCACTGCGTCTAGCACAGTCGATCAATCTGGAGATTGCCAACGGCGAACGGTTTGCCAATGTATTGGCCGCCCTGCGTGAGCGCGGCGCCTTGAACTCCCGTCAGACGTTCTATCTGGGGCTTTATGCACGGATGAATGGCGAGGCCAGACGTATCAAGGCCGGCGAATACCGCCTGCAGGCAGGCGGAAATTCCTTGTTGATGCTGGATCAATTTGTTGCCGGTAAAATACTCATGCACCAACTGCAGCTGATTGAGGGCTGGCAGTTCAAACAGGCTTGGCAGGCGATCATGTCCGACCCTGATCTTCGCCATACGCTTTCAGCACAGGCAAGCGCTGCGAGCATTATGGCTGCAATCGGACATCCGGATGTGGCTGCCGAAGGGCGGTTTTCCCCCGACACCTATCGATTCCCGCGGCATCAAAGCGATGTTGATTTCCTGCGCCGCGCCTACGACGAGATGCACAGCCGCCTGCAGACGGTGTGGGCCGGTCGTGCCGCTGGTCTACCGCTAAAATCCGCCTATGACGCGCTGATCATGGCCTCCCTGATCGAAAAAGAAACAGCACAGGTCTCGGAGCGGCCGGAAATCGCCGGTGTCTTCACTCGACGGCTGCAGATCGGCATGCGGTTGCAGACTGATCCGACCGTCATTTACGGCATGGGCAGCGCCTATGCCGGTAATATTCGCCTCAGCGATCTGACCCACGACACGCCTTACAACACTTATACGCGTAGCGGCCTGCCACCGACACCGATCTGCCTGCCGGGTCAAGCCTCGCTTGAGGCCGCGGTGCATCCCGCCACTGGCAAGGCGCTGTACTTTGTTTCCAAAGGGGATGGCAGCCATGCCTTCTCTGCGACACTGGCCGAGCACGACGCCAATGTGCGTCGCTATCAATTGGAGGGTAAATGAATACAGCCGGGCGATTGATCGTGCTCGAAGGCGGGGAGGGCGCGGGCAAATCGACCCAACTCGCTGCGATCGCCGACTGGTTGAGATCGCGTGATCGGCAGGTACTGTGTACCCGTGAACCCGGCGGCTCGCCGCTGGCCGAAGCCGCGCGCACGCTGATATTGGCCGACTGGCAGGAGGGGATGGATGCGCATACCGAGTTGTTGTTGATTTTCTCGGCACGCGCCGCACACCTGCACGCGACGATCCGGCCCGCGCTTGCAGCGGGTATCGACGTGGTCTGCGATCGTTTTGTCGATGCCACGTATGCCTACCAGGGCGCTGGCCGCGGACTCGATACGACAGAGATCGCCGCGCTGGAAACGCTGGTGCTGGGCGATCTGCAGCCTGATTTGGTGCTACTGCTGGATCTGCCGCCAGAGCTTGGCCTGCAGCGGGCGCAGCAGCGCGGTGACGAAAATCGTTTTGAAACCGAAACCCCTGCGTTTCAACAACGTGTGCGCGAGGGCTACCTGCAGCGGGCCGCTGCGGCCCGGCGTTACGTCGTGATCGAGGCGAGTCAGTCGCAAGCGGCGGTGACCGCGATGATCGAGCAGGTACTGGAGCAGCGCCTGTGACCGACGCCCCGTCCATTCCCTCACAGTTGCCTTGGCATCTGCCGCAATGGCGCATCGTTTCGGAAGCATTTGTTGCTGGCCGTCTGTCCCACGCGCTGCTGCTGGCCGGTGTCGCCGGTGTCGGCAAACGCAGCTTCGCCCGGCGCATTGCGGCCGCAGTACTGTGTGCGCGTGCGGATGGTGAGGTCTGCGGGATCTGCCGCAGCTGCAGGCAGTTCAGCGGTGGCGCCCATCCTGGATATACGGTGCTGCGCCGCGACGAGGACCGCCGCGATATTGCCATCGATGCAGTGCGTGAATTGTGCTCAACGCTGGCGATGACCAGCCACGACGGCCGCGCCAAGGTCGCCTTTATCGATCCCGTTGATGCGCTCAACCGCAATGGCGCCAATGCCCTGCTCAAAACGTTGGAAGAACCCTCGTCCGGTAGTCTGCTGTTGCTACTCAGCGAGCGTCCGCTGGCCTTGCCGGCAACCTTGCGCAGCCGTTGCCAACTGCTGCGCTTTGGTCTGCCGCAGCCCGATCAGGCGCGCGATTGGCTAGCGATTCAATCCCCGCAAACCAGTGTCGAGGAGCGCGAATCCGCGCTGAATCTGTCCCGCGGCGCACCGCTGCGCGCAGCCGGGCTGCTGGTCGACGGCAAGGCGCTTGAATCTTTCAAACAATGGTTGATGCTGATGGGCGAACTGGGCGACGGACGGGCCGAACCCTTGCAGGTCGCAGCTGTGGTGCAACGCGAGCAAGCCCCCATGTTCCTGCAATGGCTCGCGGGATGGGTGCTGGATCAACTGCGCAACGATTTTGCTGGCAGCCGTGCCCAGGCGCTGGCTCGGTTCGGTGAAGCGGTGAGTCATGCATCGAGACAACTACAAGGCAACGCCAACCCGCTGCTGACGTTGGAATCGCTGCTGATCGGTTGGAGCGCGACACTCGCGCGAGCCCGGCATGACGACTATTGACGCGGTACCCATACACAGCAACCAACCGTTCCGGATTCGGGCGTACACTTGTGAAGACAGACTCGGTTTGACAGCATCAATTGAGCAGGGCGCTGTTGGGTTATTGTACTAGCGCGCCCATGACTATTGCCGGCTTAATGCCGACTTGCCAACGACAACTTAGGAGCGACCGTGCTTGCTGCTTTTGTTTTGACGGGCCGGCTCATTGTACTACCACCTGCTAAAGCAGGTGGGTTAGTGCATCCCATCCAGTGCTGACGACTAAAGTCATCAAGCTCGCACTGTATAAACGCGCATGCATCAAAAACTGAAAGTCAAAGTCACCGTCTAAAGACGGTGGTTTTAACCAAGTGATGGAAAATAAACTCAAACCGGATTACGCTCATCCACCATCGAGATGCCTATGAGCACACCACTCCGTACCGGCAGCGCCCAACCCGGCTTGCTGACGCTCAATATCCGCGATAAAAACTCGCTTTATCTTTCGTATATGTCCTTCATCAAGAACGGCGGCCTGTTCATCCCGACGACGCGTGAATATCGGCTTGACGATGAAGTGATCATTCTGCTGACGCTGATGGACGATCCCGAACGTCTATCAGTCACCGGCAAGATTGTATGGATAACGCCGCAGGGCGCACAAGGCAAACGTATGCAGGGTATCGGCGTGCAGTTCAGCGCACAGAACGGCGGAGTCGTGCAGAAGAAAATCGAAACGCACCTGGTGGGCCTGCTGAGCACCAACGGCCCGACCCACACGCTGTAAGATGCATCTCACAGCGATCCAATGAAGCTGTGGCCGAAACATCTGCCCGATGCGCTGCGAAAAGCTGTGCCGGGACGATTGCGCACGCGCGCCGCGCGCAAATGGAGTCTGGTGGCACTGGTCGTCATTGCCGTCTACGGGATTATCGGCTTTCTGCTGGCGCCACCGCTGATCCGCCACTACGGCACCCCTATACTCAGCCGGTCACTTTCGAGGCCTGTCAGCATCGGCAGCATCTCGCTCAATCCGTTCACATTGAGATTTGAGGTCGATCAGGTTCAGGTCCAGCGGCGTCAGGGCACGGGGAATTTCGTCGCGTTCAACAAGCTGGTCTTGCGCCTGTCCTGGAGTTCATTGTTCCGGCTCAAGCCGATCATCGATGAGATATGGCTGGATGTACCGACCGTATACATCACGCGCACAGCGCCGCGAGAGTTCAATTTTTCCGACCTGATTAACCGCTATTCCAAGCCCGTTCCCAAACCCGCGAAACCAAGTGACAAGCCGGCTCGCTATTCCATATCAAACATTCACATCGACGATGGATCGATCGATTTCGACGATCAAGTGCTGCACAAGCAGCATCACATCGAGCATTTGCGTATCGGCATCCCTTTTATCGCAAACCTGCCGGCCAGCACCAACATCTTCGTCAAGCCCCTGTTACAGGCGCGCATAGACGGCAGCCCGCTGCTCATTATCGGTAGCACGAAGCCTTTCGATGCCAGCCGTGAGTCGGACGTCACGCTGAAGCTCAACAAGCTCAAGCTACCGCAGTTGATGTCCTACGTGCCGGCGGCGCTGCCAATTGACCTGCCGCACGGCCAGTTGTCCAGCAACCTGAACCTGCAATTCTCGATAGTGGACGGAACCCCACGCATCCTCGTCAGCGGTTCTGTCGATCTGGACCACATCGCGATCACCGACACGGCCGGCAAGCCGGTTTTCGACGCCAGACAAATTCGCGTCGTCGCTTCTTCCGTTGAGCCGTTGAAGCGTATGTTTCATCTCTCGTCGATTCAGATCGTCCAGCCAAGTGTGTTTGTATCTCGCACAAGCGGCGGCAAGCTCAACCTGAGCGCCTTGACCACTGCGAGCGGGACGAAACCCGCACATCCGGGTGCCAGCCCGCCGCCAAAATCTGCTTCCAAGGCCGCATCCGGTGCCGCGGCAACCCAACCGATGGATTTCAGGCTGCATCAACTGGATTTGATCGGGGGCACGATCCACTTCAAGGATGACAAGACTTCGACGCCAGTACGGCTAGATCTCTCTGCACTGAACGTCAAGGTGATGGACTTCAATACGCTGGGGCACAAGCCGGCCCGTTACAGCATGCACACCACATTGCTGCAACATGGCGCTGCACATGGCGACCTGTCGGTAAAGGGCAGCTTGATCTATGCCCAGCATCAGCTGGCGACCGACATCGCCGTCGAGGGCTTGACGTTACCGACATTCCAGCCTTATCTCGATGCCATGCTGGCCGGTCGCATCGATCAGGGCAGCCTGGATGCGCACAGTCACGTTTCGATCAACTGGGCGAGGCCCAAGCCCGACATAAAAGCCAGCGCGACGGGCATCGAGCTGTCTGGCCTGCGTGTCAGCGCCAGTGGCGACAAGCAGCCGTTGGTCACACTGAAACAGGCGGACGTCAATATCAAGCAGGTCGATTTGTCAGCCAAGCGTATCGAAATCCCCACTATTAGCCTGCAGGGGCTTGCCACCACGGTGCAACGCGACCACAACGGCAACATCAATCTGCTTGCACTGCTCAAATCGGGGAAATCCACCGCGCCAGAGACAGGACGACCCGTCGGAAAAAAGCAGGTCGTCGCTTCGTCGGCACCGGCCTGGCGCTATCACATCGACAGTTTTGCCCTAGGCGGATCGACGCTCCATTTTACCGATCAGACCAACGCCAAACCGGTATCGCTGCAGATCTCCGAGCTGCAGTTCAAACTGCGTAACATCAGCCAGGACACCCATCAGGTCTGGCCTTTCGATCTATCGGGAATGGTGCAAGACAAAGGCAACATCGCGTTGAACGGCACGGTTGTGCTGGCGCCGTTGGCGATGAAATTGCAGGTGAAAAGTCGAAATATCGACGTGGCTGCATTCCAGCCTTACTTCGGCCAGAAGATCAATGCCTCTATTTCCAGCGCTCTGCTTGACATCAACGGCGACGCTCGACTGGCACAGGCCGGCAGTGGCTGGAACGTGGACTATGACGGCAACGTCGGCCTCGGCAATGTGCGCATGCTGGACAAGAAAACCTCGGATCTGTTTGCCGGTTGGCGCAGCCTGAAACTCTCGCACATCAAGATGGCTTACGACGCCAAGGGCACCGATGTCAATATCGGTCGTATTGCGTTTAATAGCTTTTTTGCCCGCATAATTCTTGATCCGCAAGGGAATCTGAATCTCAGCCGTTTCATGGCCGGTAAAAATACGACGCCGACATCGCTGACGCGAGTAGAGCAGGGGAAAGCTGCCCCAACGCAAAAACCGAAAAATACCGCCACGGCAGAGACATCAACAATGAATCTGCGTTTCGGCGAAATCGACCTGAACAGCGGCAGCATCGATTACACTGACGATTTCATAAAACCCAATTACAGTGCGAAACTAACCGCAATAAAGGGCAAGGTCGGCGCGTTCGGAACTCGCTCCAAACAACCCGCACCGGTGGATCTCCAGGCCAACTTGAGCACCGGCGGGTCCGTCAAGATCAATGGCGAGGTAAACCCCATGACCCAGCCGCCGTTCCTGAACATGACAGCACATGCGAGCAATATTGAATTGCCGCAGTTCGCAAGTTATTCGAGCAAATACACCGGCTATCCGATCGAAAAAGGGAAACTCAAGCTCAACCTCAATTACCATCTCGATCATGGGCTACTGACCGCCAAGAATCATCTGTTCGTCGATCAACTGACGTTTGGCGATCATGTGGAAAACCCGAATGCAGCCAATTTGCCGGTACGCTTTGCAGTCTCGTTGCTGAAAGATTCTCAGGGTCAAATTAATCTCAATATTCCTGTTTCCGGATCGCTGTCCGATCCGAAATTCAGTATAGGCGGGCTGATATGGCAGGCGCTCACCGGCCTGATCCGCAAGGCGATTACAGCGCCATTCGCGTTGTTGACCAGCGCTTTTGGAGGATCTGAGCAGCTCAGTTATATTGAGTTCGAACCCGGTTCGACGATGTTATCCACCAAGGCTACAGATAAGCTAAAAATCCTCGAAAAAGCGCTCTCCAATCGTCCGGCAATCGAGCTTGACATCAGCGGTCTTGCTGATCCTGCCAAGGATCGTCCAGCGCTGCGCGCAATGCAAGTCGCTAGACAAGTTAAAGCTGAAAAAATAAAAGCACTGCGAGAGGACGGCAAAAAAGTCAGAGCAGCCAGCGTGAAAGTCTCAACCAGCGAATACGAAAAGTATCTGAAACTCGCTTATGAAGCCGCTGATATTAAGAAGCCCCGCAACTTCATCGGTATGGCTAAGTCACTGCCGCCGGCCCAGATGAAGCAGTTGATGCTGGACAATGCAAAGGTCAGCAATGATGATTTACAGGCTTTGGCTCAGCAGCGAGCAGCAGCCGTTCAATTGTGGTTCAAAGGCAAGGTTGACAACAAGCGCCTCTACGCCGTTGCCCCAAAAGCTCAGGCTTCGAAGTCGAATAACGCTGGCCCTCGTGTCGAATTTAGCTTGAAGCGCTAATGCGCTTGCTTCGGTCCGCGATTGTAGGCTAGGTCTCGGAACTAATTTAAGTGACGCAAACTACTTTTCTAATAGCTGTTTTAGGCCATGTAATGTGATTTACATAATATACATTATGCGCACAAGACGGCACGAGACCGAATAAAGCGGAAAAGCAGGCGCCACGGGCATTCATGGCGACAAAAGGTGAACTGCTGACGTGGGCACACGAGCACGAAACCGAATGCAGAAAAGCAATAAAGCTGCTGGAACAATCAGCAGGCTTGCCGAGCAAAAAACTCAAGCAGATCGGTCAATCGATCAAAGCCCACGCATGGGCTGAAGGCGCAATCACAGCCGACATCAGCGAAGGCCGCTACCGGAGAACGAAATGAGCGGCGTGTACTCGGCAGTTCTACGCGAGCTACCGCAAACCGCTGTAACCCGTCCAGGCGACGAGGATCAAGCGTTCGAGGCAACAGATTGCCTGCGGCCACGCGATGTTCGCGATGAGCCGACTAGGCGAAGCCCTCGGGAATGAGCCCAGCGAGCTGGACGGCGAGATTCAGCGGCTATTCCGGCACGCGTACGCAGCAGGCTACTACCAAGGGCTGTGCGACCCGCTGGAAGCCCCAGAACCGACGCCGGCGACCGCAGACCGCGTCGTAAGCCTGAAACCGGCAAAAACCCTGTCAGCTGCTGCCGTTCGGAAGCCCGCGAAAAAAACGCCGCCAAGGGGCGCTATGAGGGCACAGAAGGCCACGCATGTTGCCCTGAACGCTTCGCGATGCTCAGCTGTCAGGGCAACAAAAGCTAAAGACAGCTAAAGACTGTAAGCGAGACGCGGGAAAGGGCATAGCCGCCCTGCCCTCAGATGCCGCGCTCAAGCCTCCGGAGGATCTCCGGAGAGCGCCAACAGCGTTTCCGCGCCTGCGGCGCTACCGCGGGGCTGCCGCCCCACACCCCGCAATGAGTTGTGACTGGCTGAGGCTTGCGGAATGAACCGCAAGCAGCAGCTCGCGGCAATGAGACGAGCCCGCATCGAGGCCAGACGACGGCAGCAGATCGCGGCGGTCAACTCTGCCGCCCTCGACCGGGCCAAAGAACGCACAGGATCGGACTGGAAGACGGCCCAGCAAATACAGGTAAGCCCGGGCTATCTATGCCACATCAGGAAAGGCCGCAAGACGCTGTCGCCCTACGCAGGCATGAAGCTGGCCATGTTGTTGAACGAAGCGCCATATCACTGGGTTCTACTGGCGTTGGCACAAGGAGCAAAGTCGAAAAGAGCACGCCGAGGATACCTCGATTTCAGATCAGTAGTTTTGGAAGTAAGTATCCCCCGGCAAAGCCGGGGGCTTTATTGGTGAGCGCCTCAAAGGCGCCTTAAATCACGGGAGCCGCCCAAGGCGGCTTGTCAGACGCCCAGCTTCATCTGATCGTACCGTTCATCTTC
>Ga0307373_10014093_pt1 | contig 11070 bp, 11 predicted proteins | sample OX2MG_FD_202534 | JGI IMG/M metagenome (GOLD analysis project Ga0307373, IMG submission 202534) | Soil microbial communities from Risofladan, Vaasa, Finland - OX-2 | ecosystem: Environmental > Terrestrial > Soil > Coastal area > Acid sulfate soil | place: Finland: Risofladan, Vaasa | collected... | reverse complement strand
CCGCGCAGGAGTTGCTCCGCCACCGGAAGCTGCTCGGGCGAGAGCGTCGCCAGTAACGCGTTGCGGTTTGTCGTCGTCATGGGCGGCTGGGCCGGACGCGCGCTGCGCGAGGGTCGCTCACCTCGAGAGGGACGCTCGCCGCGGGCTGGTCGCTCGGTGCGCTCGGGTCGCTCACCGCGGGGACGCTCAGTCCTCGGGCTTCGCTCGCCTCGGGCCGGACGGTCGGGACGGTCCGGACGCGGGGTTCGGGCGGGACGCTCGCGGTCGGGTCGGTCGCTCGCCGAGCGGGGCTCGCGAGGCGGTCGCTCGCGGTCCGTGCGGGCCTTGCCCGGGGGTCGGCTGCCGGTGCGCGGTGGACGGTCGCGGTCCGTGTCGCGGCGCGGACCTCGGCCCTTGGGCGCGTAGGTCACGACCACGTCGGGTCCGGAGGGTGCGACGACGATTCGTTCGACCCGTTCGTTGCGAGGGTCAACCGGTGACGCGGTCTTGGCGGGGGCCACGGATAGGACCTCGATGCCCTCCATGAACTGGTCAATGTCCGCTCGGTAGACGGTGCCGACGACGGCTCCGCCGGGCACCAGCGAGGTGTTGAGAACGCCCTTGGGCAACTTGGCTCCCGCGGCACGCCACGTCGCGATTTCACCATTAAGACTGGTGATCTCAATGTCAATTCGACGCGACATAGTGAACCAATCTAGTCGCTGATCCCGCCAGAAATATTTCGGTGCGGTTTAGATGAAACTTAGATTGCGGTGCTTAGCATGGCCCCATGAGTGACATCACCCCACCCCTAGGAGACGAGCCGGAGTCGCCAGCTCCCGCGTTGCCCGAGCCCACCCAGGTCGGTGCCGCGGGTGCGACGTCCGAACTCGCCGGCGAGCCTGCCGCGATGTCACCGGAGCCGTGGGCGCCGCCGCCCGGGGACGGGGAAGACCCCGCCTACGTCCCCGCGGCGGCCCCACAATTCGTGGACGCGCCGGCCCTGTCGTCCCAGGAGCGGCCGTCTCGAGGAGTATGGCCCACTCGGGTGTCGTTGCTCCTCGTCGCCGCGCTCGTCGGCGGTCTCGCTGGCCACTACGCGGCGCCGGCGTCGTCGGGCGGCAACGGCGTGTCGGTCAACCAGGTGAGTTCCGCACCCGGTGGCGCCGTGCTTCCGAACGGCAAGACGATTCCGGCCCTTGTGCGACAGGTAGTGCCGTCCGTCGTGTCCATTGACGTGCGCGGTCCGGGTTCCGAGGACCAGGGCACCGGGATGATCATCTCGTCGAACGGTCTGGTCGTCACCAACAATCACGTGATCGCGGCCGCGGTCGGTGGGGGAACCATCACCGTGACCCGCACCGGTTCAACCAAGGCCCTGCCGGCAACGTTGATCGGCACGAACTCCGTCAATGACGTTGCCCTGATCCGTATCAACGGTGCGTCGGGACTTCCGCCCGTGACCTTTGGTAACTCCAACTCACTCGTCGCCGGCGACGCCGTCGTCGCGATCGGCAACGCCTTGGGACTCGCCGCCGGCACGCCCACCGTCACGCAGGGGATTGTGTCGGCGCTGGGCCGCACGGTGACCGCCGGTTCGTCGACGTCAAGTGAGACGCTCAACAACATGATCCAGACGGATGCGGCGATCAACCCCGGGAACTCCGGCGGGCCGCTGCTCGACTCCCAGGGCAACGTAATTGGCATGAACACCGCCGTCGCTGGCACGCTGCCCGACGGAACCAACGCCCAGAACATTGGCTTCGCGATTCCCGACGCCACCATCTTGTCGTTGCTCTCTTCGCTCAAGTCCGGCGCCAGCGTCGTGAGTCACGGCGCGTTCGTGGGCGTGGAGATCATGTCGATGACCCCATCGCTGGAGATCCAGTTCGGCTTCTCGGTCTCCAGCGGCGCGTTGGTGCAGGGTGTCATCCCCGGCACCGGTGCCGCCAAGGCGGGCGTGCGCCAGGGCGACATCATCGTCAAGATCAACTCCACCAACATCAGCTCGGCTCAGGACGTCACGAACGTCATCACCGCCCTCAAGCCGGGCGACGTCGTCACCCTGGGGATCGTGCGCGGGACTCATCACATCTCCATCAAGGTGACGCTGGGCACGAAAGCTGGCTAGTTCAGCGTCGCCAGTCCTCCGTCAACGGGCAGCACGACACCGGTGATGTAACTCGCCGCGGGGGAGGCCAAGAAGATCGCCGCTCCCGCCATGTCGCTCGGCTTGCCGATGCGCTTCATCGGCGCCGATTCGGCGATCTGATCGCCGAAGGCCTCGAGCGTCGCGTGCATCATCTTGGACTCGAAGGGCCCCGGAGCGATTGCGTTCACCGTCACGCGCGGCGCCAGGAAGACGGCGAGGTGCCGCGTCAGCTGATGGACGCCAGCCTTGGACGCTGAGTACGCGTAGGTCTCCATGGAGGGAGGGCGCAGTCCATCGATCGACCCGATGTTGATGACCCGCGCGGGGGAGTCGGGCGTCGCGGCCGCCTCAAGCATGGGACGCAGGAACTTCGTCAGGTGAAAGACGGCCTTTACGTTGAGCGCGAGGACACGCTCGAAGGCCCTCTCGTCGTAGTCAGCCATCGGGGCGCCCCAGGCGGCCCCGGCGTTGTTGACCAGCACGTCGAGGTGATCCTCACGCCGCGCGATCTCTTCAGCCAGGCGCCGGCACTCGTCTTCATGTGAGAGGTCCGCGGGAATGGACACGCACACGCCGACGCGCGAGAGATCCTCGGCGAGGGCGTTGCCCACCTCGGCCTTGCGCGAGGAGATGTACACCACCGCGCCGGCCTCGACGAATCCGCGCGCGATCATCTCGCCAATGCCGCGACTCCCACCGGTCACCAGCACGATCTTTCCCGAGACGTCGAACAGGTCAGCCATTTCGCGAAGTGTAGGGCGTCACGCAAGGGCGCGGAGATGGAACAACAGAAGCAGGGGAGCTGGGGGAGTTGCGGGCGCCTCGAGGGCGCCTGGTCAGTTGCTGACGTCGATGTTGGTGACAGCGGAGGCGGACACGTCAGAGGACCGCGTGGGGGCGTACTGGGACTTGATCTCCCAGGTACCGCTGGTCGTGAAGTTGAAGCCGCACTCGACCTGGCTGTCCTGGACCGCCTGGTAGCGACAGACCAGGTTGTCGAGGCCCGAGTCCGCCGGGGCGATCGCCACGATGCGCACGACGCCCGGGGTGTGCTCGGGCAACACGTCCGCGATGATGTTGAAAGATCCGTTGCTCGCCGACGCCGGGTCACTGTTGTCGCTGAAGTCGAAGGAGAGGTGCACGCGGCTGCCGTCGGCGGCATTGACCTCGGCACCGGCGGGAATGGCCAGCCAGCCGACAGTCGACGCCGCGAGGAGGAGGACAAGGAGGGCCCGGCGCATGACGGCGATCATACCAGCGTTATGTGGATACTTCGCCGATAATGTTCGTTATGTAAAGTTAGAGTGAGACTCGAAGGTCACGTTCGACAGACGCATCATCAGCGTCAAGACGCCAGCAAAGTAGCGTCAACGTACCAATGCGGCCCTCCATCACGCTCTCCCCTCGTCAGCTCGCAGCGGCCATTGGAGTCGTTGCAGCGGGTGGAGCGGTCGGTACAGCGCTTCGTGACGTTTCCATGAAAGTCCAGGGCGCGTCGTCGAGTTCGACCGACTGGGTGAGCCACATCCCGTGGATCCTCCTCGCCCTCAACGTCGTCGGCGCCTACGTCGCCACATGGCTGCTGCGCGGACCCCTGCGCCACCACGACCCGAACGATCTGTGGCGCCTGGTACTCGTGACGGGCTTCTTCGGCGGCCTGACGTCCTACAGCGGCCTCTTCCTCGGTATCGCGGCCGTCTGGCACCGCTGTGCGGGTGGGGGTCTCGCCGTGGCCCTGGGGGCCGTCGCGAGCGGCGTGGCGGCGGCCGCACTCGGACTGGTGGGCCACCACCGCCGCCACCACTCATGACGCTGCTCGCGGTCTCGGGCGCCGGTGCCGTCGGGTGCGTGGTGCGCTACCTCATGGAGTACGCGGTTCGTCGGCACCACCCAACACTGCGGCCCTGGGCTACCGTCCTCGCCAATACGCTCGGCTGCTTCGTCGCCGGCTGGGTCGCGTACCGCTTCGTGGCCTCCGCAGACGCCACCTGGCGGGCCGTCACGCTCACCGGGTTCTGCGGGGGCCTCACAACCTTCTCCTCGGCCTTCGCGATACCCGCCGTCTTGCAACGCGAGCACCACTGGGGCTACGCGGCCACGCTCGTGGTCGCCACCCCCGCGCTGTGCGCGTCGGCCCTGCTCCTGGGGATGACGCTGGCGCACTGAATAGGCTCGGCGTCGTGCCCGAGGCCCGTACCGTCGACGATCGACCTCTGGGACCGGCCGAGCTCCGCGAGGCGGCGGCGCTCGCGGTACGCGCTTTCGGTGACGACCCCTTCTTTCGCTTCGTGATACCCGATGAGGCGATGCGCCAGCGCGGTCTCTACCTGGTCCACCGCTCCGTCATGGCCCACGCGGGCCGCGGCGCCCACCTGCGCACGGTGCGCGCGTCAAGCGACCGGATCGTGGGCGTTGCGCTGTGGCTGCCGACGGGACGCTATCCGCAGTCCGTGAAGACGCAGCTGTCCCAGGTCTCGGGCACCTTGCGGGCCTTCATGCGTCGCCCCGGAACGATGCGCCGCGGCTACGCCTACGTCAAGGCCGCGGCCGTAACGCACCCGAAGGACCCACACTGGTATCTCCAGTTGTTGATGACGGAACCGTCCGAGCAGCGCCGGGGCGTGGGCACGGCCCTGATGCACGAGGCTCTCCCCCGCGTCGACGCCGGGGGTGTCGGCTCGAGCCTGGAGACTCAGAACGCAGACAACCTCGCGTACTACGCGCGCTTCGGCTACGAACTTCGCAACACCTTGCAGCCACTGGCCGAGGGTCCTGCGCTCTATTCACTGTGGCGCCCACCGCGCGCCTGAACGCGCGGCGATCGAATGCTTAGATCTTGATCGGGCCCTGCTCAGCCTCGCTCAGTCCGCTGAAGTCGGCCTTGCCCACCGGTGCGTCGGGCATAAGGAACGAGGCCGCGAGGCCCACGCCCAGAACGATGAGTGCGATGTAGGGTGCCCAGACCGTCGGCGAGGTGACCTTGTAGATCGCACCGTAGATGGCGGCGGCGGTCACGACGCCCCCAACGGCGCAGGCCGCGTAGAGCTGCACAAGTTTTCCGGTCGAGCGCAGGCCCTTCAAAGCACCGACTGAGATCAGCAGATAGATCACGGCGATCGCAAATCCGCCGAAGGTCGACAACCAACTGAACATCGAGAAGTACTCGGGGTTCTTGGGCAGTGCCGCGGCGGTGGTCGTGGCGACCAGCACGATGACGACCGCGTAGACAAACAGCACGAACCCGCTCGCACCGAACGGCGTGCCGTGGCGCGACACGGACGCGAGGGGACGCGGCGCGCGTCGGTCTCGGGCCAGGGCGAAGACGCCGCGCGACGCCGAGACCGCGCACCCGATGAGCACGGCGATCATGTCCATAATCACGACGAGTTCAACGAGGCGTCGAATGCCCACTGACGCGTAGCCTCCCGCGGCCTTGGGTCCAGCCAGGGTGAACAGGGGTGCGCCCGCGTTCTTGCCCAACAGGTTCAGGTTGAAGTGATACCCCGCAACCTGAGAGAAACTCGCCACCACATAGAACAGCCCGATGACCACCACGGATATGAGCACGGCGCGCGGAATGTTACGTCGCGGATCGTCGGTCTCCTCAGCCAGGTTGGCGGAGGTCTCGAATCCGGTGAAGAGCAACACGCCGTAGAGGACACCGAAGAACACGCCCTTCCAGTGCAGCGGCGAGCCCGAGGGGGAGAAGCCCGACGAGATGTGGTGCACTCCCCCGCTCTGGACGATGACGAAGATCGAAAAGACCAGCACTACCGTGACCGAAATCAGCGCGAGCGTGAGCTGTACGCGCGTCGACAAGACCACCCCGAAGTAGATGATGCTCCCCACGAGGAGAAACAACAGGATGTCCCAGACTGGATACGGCAGCGGCGCACGGTTGAACTCGCCTTGGATGGTGTCGTGGATGATCCCGCCGATCAAGGGCAGGATGGCCGAGCCGAGCGCGATCATGCCTAGGTAGTACAGCCATCCGGCGGCGGTGCCGATGCGACTACCCAACCCGTCGGTCACGTAGTCGTAGAGCGAGCCGGCGGCTTGGATCTTGCGCGTGTACTCGGCCACGATCCATCCGAGGCCCACCACCCCGACCAGGGCGATCAACACCGAAAGCGCGGCCGCGTTGCCGGCTCCGTTGCCCGTCGCGCTGATGATGCCCACGACCAACGGAACCAAGAACGCGATGGAAAAAACCGGCCCCATCAACCCGACCGACTGGGCGATCGTGTCGATCAGACCGAGTTTCCTCTTGCCGCCCAGTGCAGCCTGCTGCGTCATCTCCTCGGCCATGCCATCCCCCGTTCACCGTCGCTCGGACATTTCCCCAGCGGCTTTCGGTCAAACGTACGGGGTCAAACGACCTCAGTCAAGAACCTTCGTGCAATGCGGGCGACGGACTACGTAGAAAGTCGTGTCGACGCTTCGCGCACGAGCCACTGGAAGGTGGGATCGGGCTTGGCGAGGAGTTCTGGGTGCCACTGAACGGCCAACAGGTCACCCTCGGGCGTCTCGAGACCCTCGACGACGCCGTCGCTCGCACGCGCCGAGATAATCAGTCCTGGGCCGACCTCACTCACCGTCTGGTGATGCAGGGAGTTGACCGACCAACTCGTGGGAAGAAGCGACGCCGTGAGGGTTCCTTCGACGACGCTGACGTCGTGGGTCGTCTTTCGACCGTCGACGTTCCACTGCGGATGTCCGGCCCCCTCGTCGATGTCCACGTGTTGCGTGAGCGTGCCGCCAAAGGCGACGTTCACCAATTGAAAACCGCGACAGATCGCGAGAATGGGCAGGGATGCGCTGCGCGCGGCGTTGAACAGCGCCATCTCCCACTCGTCGCGGTCGCGCTCGAGCTGGCCGAGTTCGGCGTCATGTTCGGCGCCGTAGAGCGCAGGGTCGAGGTCCGCTCCCCCGCTGAAGACGATGCCGTCGAGGCGATTGACGACTCCCGCCACGTCGGCGTCGCGCGCCAACTCCACCGGCAGCCCCCCGGCCTCGGCGACCGACTTCGGGTAGTCCGAGAAATGCAGGTCGAAGGAGAGTTCACGCATAGCGAAGGGGACGTTGTCGCCTAGAAAGGTCGCCGGCCACCGGCGACCAGTCAAGCCGATAAGCGGTTTTGCCACCCCTAGAGTGTACGGGTCTCGTGTGCGCTGTGCTGTAATGGCCCAATCGTTTGGAAGCAAACATCCGGACCGGGGGATTCATGACCGAGCCACTTCAAGACATCACCGCTCACGACACCTACGTGAACGGCGTGCCCCACGACACCTTCGCCGAACTGCGCGCCACGGACCCCGTGCACTGGACTGAGGAGAGCGACGGTGGTCGTGGCTTCTGGAGTGTCACGCGCCACGCCGATGTCCTGCACGTGAGCCGCACTCCGGAGCTGTTCTCGAGTCGCTTCGGCATCCGTCTCGAAGACATGGCCCCCGACGAGACCGAAGCGCGACGCACCATGATGGAGATGGACGCCCCAGAGCACACGCGACTGCGCCGACTGGTGAGCCGGCCGTTCTCGCCTCGTTCCATCGCCGAGTACGAGGACGCGGTGCGCCAGATGGCCGTGGAGATCCTGGACTCCAAGATCGGCCAGACGGAGTTCGACTTCGTCCACGACATCGCGCGCGAACTGCCCATGCGAATGCTCGGCCGCCTACTCGGACTGCCCCACGACGACCAGGAGTGGTTGGTGCAGCGTGGCGACGCCCTGATCGGCAACACCGACCCCGACTTCACCGACTACGTGGTCGACCAGGTCGACACCACGGACTACCGACTGCTCCCCTTCCGCAGTCCCGTCGCCATCGAGTTGTTCGAATACGCCACCCAGGCCCTGGCGGAACGGCGGATCACGCCGACGCCCGACGTCCTCACGGCGCTGCTCCAGCCGAACGTGGATGGTGACACCCTCGACGATCTGGCTCTCAAGAACTTCTTCACGCTGATGGTGGCGGCGGGCAATGACACCACCCGGTACTCAATGACGGCAGGACTGCTGGTACTGATCGAACGGCCCGATCTCTACGAACGTCTCCCGGAAATGTCGATCGACGAGCGCAAGGCGCTGGTCGAAGAGATGTTGCGATGGTCAACGGTGACCATGCACTTTCGCCGCACGCTCACCGAGGACACCGTCTGGCACGACCAGACCATGGCGGCGGGCGACAAGGTGGTCATGTGGTTCTCGTCAGCCAACTTCGACGAGGCGCACTTCGACCAACCCTTCGAATTCCGCCCCGATCGCACCCCCAACGACCACGTGTCGTTTGGCCTGCAGAGTCCCCACCTGTGCCTGGGTGCCCACCTCGCCCGACTGGAGATGCGCGTGCTCTTCGAAGAGATCGCGTCTCGATGGTCGAAGATCGACATGAACGGGACTCCCGAGCGCCTGCGTTCGAACTTCATCAGCGGAATCAAACGCCTACCCGTCCGAGTCACCTGGCGTTAGCTGCCCCACGAGGCAAGGACCGCAGCCAAGGCGGCAGTTCGAGCCGTTCGCTGGGCGTTAGAGGAACGGCAGGTACTCGCGCAGTTCCCAGTCCGTCGTGGCGGCGGCAAATCGCTCCCACTCCGTGCGCTTGACACCGATGTGTTGGGCCACCAGATCGGCGCCCACGGCCTCGACCAGTTGCGTGTCCGCTTCAAGCTCATCGAGGGCGTCCTTCAATGACGCCGGCACGCCGATGGTCGCGTCGATGGTGTCCAGTCCGTTGCCTCCCTCGGCGGGGCCGGGTGACACCTTCTGGGTGACGCCCAGTCGAGCGGCCTGGAGCACCGCGGCCACGGCCGTGTGCACCACCGCGGCCCCGTCGCTCAACCGGTGTTCGAGACGCGCCGGTGCGCCGCGTTCCGAGGGCACCCGCACGGTCGCTCCGCGGTGGTCGTAGCCCCAGTTCGCCCAGTACCCCGAAAGGGACGCCGGTCGCAAGCGCTTGTAGGCGTTGACCGTCGGCGCGCACAGGCCGGCCAGGCTCCGGTGGTGTGCCATGAGCCCACCGATCGAGTGTTTGGCGAGGTCCGACAGTCCGTCAGCGGCGCTCGGATTGTTGATCGCGTTCTGCCCCTTGTCGTCGGTGAACGAGAAGTTGACGTGCAGCCCGGACCCGCCACGATCGCTGATCGGCTTTCCCATGAAGGTCAGCAGTAGCCCCAGACGGTGAGCCACTTCACGCGCCAACACCTTGAACAGAAAGCCGTCATCGGCGGCACTCAAGGCGTCGCGGTAGCGCAGGGTGAACTCGAACTGCGGTGTGTCGTACTCGGAGTTGACCGATTCGAGCGGAATACCCGCCATCACGCTCGCTTCCCAGATGGCGTCGATCATCCCGCGCGGGTCCACGCTCGGTCCGGTTCCGTAGACGAAGGCGCCCGGCGTCTCCAGGGGGCGCCACCCCCCCGCGTCGTCGGACTCGAACACGAACGCCTCGAACTCCATCCCGACCATCGGCTCATAGCCCAACGCGCGCCAGTCGGCAACGGCCTTGTGCAGCGCCGTGCGCGGAGCGACCGAGACCAGTTCTCCCTCGCGTTGCAGGTCCGCGACGACGACGCGAGTGTCGGGCTCCCAGCCCGGTCGGATCTCGGACAGGTCGTAGATGGCGTGCAGGTCGGGCAGACCTTCGCTCCAAAAGCTGCCCACGGTCCCGGGGGTCATGCCCCGGTCGTACCCCAACGCCCACGTACCGGTGCAATGGTGTGAGCCGTTCTCGGCCAGGCTCGCGGGCACGTACTTTCCGCGCGCCAACCCGAGGTGGTCCGGCCACAGGATCCGGACTCGGTCGAATGCGTCTGTCATGGCGTTCCCCTCTAACTCTGGCGAAAGTAGCACGACGCGGCGCCCCGGTTTGTAGAGTGAATTAATCATTTGAGTGCAAACGATTCGCGGAGGCGCGTTGGAGTATCGCCGCATCTTGCTCGACGGAAACGTGGTCGAGGTCCGACGTGAGGGAAACGACCTGGTGGTCGCGGATGGACGACGTGTCGACGCCTCGGCGGCGACGCACCTCGCACCCGTCACGCCGACGAAGATCCTGTGCTGTCACCTCAATCACGTCTCGCGGGTCCGCGAGTTCCAGATCGAGTTGCCGCCCGCGCCCACCTGGTTCCACAAGCCCATCTCGGCCCTCAACGCCCACGGAGGGGCGGTCGTGCGACCGGCCAACTGCCACTACCTCAACTACGAAGGTGAGGTCGCGATCGTGATCGGCCGCACCGCGCGCAACATCGCACTCGCCGATGCGCCGAACTACATCGCGGGCTACACGATCGCCAACGACTTCGGCCTCCACGATTTTCGCGACACCGACGCCGGCTCGATGCTGCGCGTCAAGGGCGCCGACACAATGTGCCCGGTCGGACCCGGCGTGGTCACCGATTGGGACTTTCGTCACAAGTCGATGCGCACGCTCGTCAACGGTGTGGTACGCCAGGACGGCTCGACTGACGAGATGGCCTGGGACATGGACTACCTCGTCACTGACATCGCGAGGCTCATCACCCTGGTGCCCGGAGACCTCATCCTGACGGGCACGCCGGCCGTCTCGCGCCCGGTCACTCCCGGCGACGTCGTCACGGTCGAGGTGGAGGGGCTCGGCGCGCTGACCAATCACATCGTGGCCTCACCCGAGCCCGTCAGCGATGAGGTGGGCGCCCAGCCCACGGCCACCGAAGAGGTCCTGTCCACCGCCCTGGGTGGCGACTGGGAGTACCGTGGCCAGCGCCGACCCGCGCCGACCGACCGCGACTCCCTCCCGTCACCGCGGGTCGCCCCGAGGTACACCAAGTGAACCCTCGCGTGAAGGTAGGCGACGTCGAGGTGTCGACGGACCACTACATCAACGGCCAGCGCGTGTCCTCGGAGAGCACCTTCGAAGATCGGTCCCCGCTCGACTGGTCGCTGAAGCTCGCCGACGTGGCCC
>Ga0307373_10014091_pt1 | contig 11070 bp, 9 predicted proteins | sample OX2MG_FD_202534 | JGI IMG/M metagenome (GOLD analysis project Ga0307373, IMG submission 202534) | Soil microbial communities from Risofladan, Vaasa, Finland - OX-2 | ecosystem: Environmental > Terrestrial > Soil > Coastal area > Acid sulfate soil | place: Finland: Risofladan, Vaasa | collected... | reverse complement strand
CCACCACCCGGCGCTGGCGCTCGTTCATGTGCGGCAGAACCACCTCGAAGAATCGCGCGAGCGCCTCCTCGGTGACCTCCACACGGCCAGAATACTACGCGCGTATTAACCTGGCGTGGATCCTTACGGGCTCGACGTCGCTGAGAGCGTGTCGGGCCCGGAAGCCGACGGTGACCTTCGCCCCTGGCCAGGGGCGGCCTCCCTACACGAATCTGTGGTGTGGGCGTCGCCGAGCCAGAACCGATCGCGTCGTGAGCCGTCCGGCCCTCTCCGCCGGCCACGGCGCCCCGTTGCGCTCGGGCGGCCTGCCGGGCGGGGCCGCAAGCGGGGGCGGGGTGACACCGGCGCCGAGCGCGGGCGCGGCGATCTGGGCCCTCGAGGTCGCCTGGGCGCTGGCTGCGCTCGGTAGCTCGCGCCAGGGTCTGGACGAGGCCGAGGCCGCTCGGCGGCGGGCGTCGGTCGGTCCGAACTCGCTGCCCCGCCCGGCGCGCCGCCCCGTGGCCGTCGAACTCGCCGCCCAGCTCACCAACATGTTCGCCGTGGTGCTGGAGGTCGCAGCGGTACTCACGTTCTTGACGTACTTCCTGTCCTCGCCGCGCAATGCCGCGAACCTCGAGCTCGGGTTCGGGATCCTCGGCGTCGTCGTCCTGAACGCGCTCATCGGCTTCGCCCAGGAGCATTCGGCTGAGCGCGCCGCCGAGGCCCTCCAGGCCATGGTGCCGCACACGGCCCGGGTGCTGCGCGCCGGCCAGCTGACCGAGATCCAGGCCGAGGACCTCGTCCCCGGTGACGTGGTCGTGCTCGAGACCGGCGACGCGGTGTCGGCGGACTGTCGGGTGTTCGAGGCGCACGCGCTGTCGATCGAGATGGCTGCGCTCACCGGCGAGAGCCAGCCGGTGGGACGGATCGCCGAACCTGTCGACCCTCAGGTCGCGCCCGTCGACGCCCGCAACGGCGTGTTCATGGGGACCTCGGTCACCACCGGCACGGGCAAGGCGGTCGTGGTCGCGACTGGGCTTTCGACCGAGTTCGGCCGCATCTACCGGCTCACCGCGGAGATGCCCGCCGAGCAGAGCCCGCTCCAGCGCCAGGTCACCGACATGGCCCGCCGGGTGGCGGCGGTCGCCATCGCGGCGGGGGCGCTGCTGTTCGCCTTGCGGGTGCTCTCCGGCGACGCGGCGGCTCTCTCGTTCGTGTTCGCCCTCGGGGTCATGGTGGCCCTCGTGCCCGAGGGCCTGCCGGCCACCCTTTCGGTCTCGCTTGCCATCGGGGTGCGGCGCATGACACGCCGCCACGCCCTCATCAGACGCCTCGCCGCGGTGGAGGCGCTCGGGTCCACCACGGTGATCTGCACCGACAAGACCGGCACGCTCACCAAGGCCGAGATGACCCTGCAGCAGGTCTACGCCTCGGGACGGCTCCACGCCGTGAGCGGGGTCGGCTACGCCCCTGAGGGGGCGGTGGAGGACTTGGCACCGGCGGTGGCCGGCGTGCTGCGGACCGGGGCGCTGTGCTCCGATGCCCGCCTTCTCGCCCCCTCGGGCACCGACGGCTGGCGGGTGCTCGGCGACACGACCGAAGGAGCGATCCTCGTCGGGGCGGCCAAGGCGGGAATCGACCTCGCTGCTGAAGCAGCCCGCACGCCGAGGGTGGGCATCTTCCCCTTCGACCCCGACCGCAAGCTCATGACCACCTTGCACCGGGCAGGCAGCGACATCGAGGCGTACGTGAAGGGGTCACCCCAGGCCGTGCTCGACCGCTGCACTGACGCCTTGTGGGAGGGGCAGGTGGTGGCGCTCGACGGCGAGCTGCGCCGCCAGGTGGAAGACGCCAACGACGCCATGGCCACCCAGGGCCTGCGGGTACTGGCCGTCGCCACCAAGGCGGTGGCCTCGGAGCGGGTGGGCCAGGAGGAGGCCGAGAGCGGGCTCAGCTTCTTGGGTCTGGTGGGAATCGCCGACCCGCCGCGCCCGGAGGTCACCGCCGCGGTGGAGGCGTGCCGGCGGGCCGGGATCGCCATCTACATGGTGACCGGCGACTACGGGCTCACCGCCGAGGCCATCGCTCGGCGTGTCGGCATCGTCGGCGACGGCCCGGCGCGGGTGGTGACCGGAGCCGAACTCGACGCCACGAACGACGATGTCCTCGCGGAGATGTTGCGGGTGGCCACGTTGCAAGGGGACAGCCAGGTGCTCTTCGCCCGGGTGCGGCCCGAGCACAAGCTGCGCATCGTCGCCACCCTGGAGGGCCTCGGCGAGATCGTGGCGGTCACCGGCGACGGGGCGAACGACGCCCCGGCACTCAAGCGCGCCAGCGTGGGGGTGGCGATGGGCGAGGGCGGCACCGACGTGGCGCGCGCCGCGGCGGTGATGGTGCTGCTCGACGACTCCTTCGCCTCCATCGCGGCCGCCGTCGAGCTCGGACGCGCGGTGTACCAGAACATACGGCGCTTTCTCGTCTACCTCTTCAGCCACAACCTGGCCGAGCTCGCCCCGATCCTCGCCGCCACCTTCGTGGGCTTCCCGCTCGTACCGCTGTCGGCCCTGCAGGTCCTCGCCATCGACCTCGGATCGGACGTGCTCCCTGCCCTGGCCCTCGGCGCGGAGCGTCCCGAGCCCGACACGATGACCCGACCTCCCCGGCCACCGGCCGAGCACCTTTTCTCCTGGGGAGTGGTGCGCCGGTTCCTGTTCCTCGGCACCATCCAATCCACCGGCGTCGTGTTCGCCTTCTTCTGGCGCATCCACTCCGCCCACCTGGGATTCGGCGCGTTCACCGCCACCAACCCCACCTACCGAGAGGCCCTCACCATGACCCAGGCCGGCATCGTCGTGAGCCAGTTCTTCAACAGCTTCGCCGTGCGCACCGACCGCGAAAGCCTCCTGCGAGCAGGGCTGTTCTCCAACCCGCCGCTCATCGCGGCCGGCGTGATCAGCCTTTCGTTCATGGCCGCGGTGAGCTATCTCCCCGCGCTGCAGGCGGTCTTCCACACCGCCCCCCTCCGGCTCTCGGACTGGCTGATCCTGGTCGGCTTCGGCGCTTTGCTGCTCGCAGCCGACGAAACCCGCAAAGCCTGGCACCGGCGGGCCGATCGACGCCGCCTGGCGACCGCCGCGCTCGGCCCGGCGCAAGAGGAGGAGTGATGCATGTCGTGATCGTGGGCTGCGGGCGCGCCGGCACGGCCCTGGCCGTGCGGCTCGACGCCGAAGGCGACAGCGTCTGCGTCGTCGACATCGACGGCCAGACGCGCCAGCACCTGCCGGGCGGTTTCGGCGGGCAGTTCGTGCAAGGCAGCGGTATCCGTCGGCCGGTGCTCGAAGAAGCCGGGACCGCGCAAGCCGACGCGCTGGTGGCGCTGAGCTCGAGCGACAGCCTCAACATCGTCACCGCCCGGGTGGCCCGTGAGGTCTTTCACGTGCCCCACGTCGTCGGCCGGCTCACCGACGTCGAGCATGCCCTCATCGCCACCGAACTCGGCCTCGACATGGTCACCTCGGTGCGCATGACCGTCGACCGGGTGCACCGGATGCTGCGCCACCGTCCGCTCGATCCCGAGTACAGCTTCGGCAACGGGGAATCGCTCCTCGTGCGCGCGCCGGTGCCCGACTACCTGGCGGGACGGCGCGCCAGCGAGTTCAACGTGGAAGGTGAGATCGGCGTCGTGGAGATCACCCGGGGCGGCCACTCCATGATCCCCGGAGCCGGCGCCACGCTCCGAGACGGCGACCGGGTGAGCTTCGTCGTCGCCTCGGGTGCCCTCGGAAGACTGAAGAGCTTCCTCGGCGGGAGGTGGGAGTGATGCACATCATCGTGGCCGGAGGAGGCACTGTGGGCGAGCAGGCCACCCAGGCCCTCGAGGCCGCTGGCAACACGGTCGTCGTCATCGAGGTGGACGCGACACGCGCCTCTGATCTCGGCGCCCGGGGCCTGCACGTCGTCGCCGGCGACGCCTGCGCGCCCAGAAGGCTCGAGGCCGCCGGCGCGCTGCATGCCGACGTGCTCGTGGCCTGCACCGGGCGCGACGAGGACAACCTCGTGATCTCGGTGCTGGCCCGGCGCCACTTCGAGATCCCGCGGGTGGTCGCCACGGTCCGCGACGACGCCAACCGATGGCTGTTCGACCAGGACTGGGGCGTCGACGCCGCCATCTCCTCAGCTGCCGCGCTCGTGGCTCTGATCGAGGAGGCCACCGGGTCGGCCCGCACCGTCCGCCTGGCCGATCTCGCCGACGCGGGTCTCATCCTTGTCGAGGTCAACGTCACCGCCGCCTCGGAGGCGTTGGGCGCGACGGTGGCGGAGCTGTCCCTCCCCGAGGGCGATCTGGTGGCCGCCGTCATCCGTGATGGCAGGCCGATGCCGGTCGATGACGCCCTGCGGCTGCGCGTCGGCGACCGGGTCCTGGTGGTGACCTACCCCCAAGGCGAGGCGCTCGTCCATGGTGCCTTCTACCTCGACGCCGAGGGGTCCGCGCCGTGAGCCATCGCCGGCCGAACGGAGACGGTGCCCCTTCTGACGGTGTGGCCCCGACCCACCCCTCCTCGCCCGATCCCCCAGATGGCGACGCTCGCCGCGCCATCGGGCCGGCCACCTCCTCAGAGGTCTTCAGCCCGCACGTCGCGACCCTAGGCGAGGACCAGCCCACGAGCTCGCCGCCGGCGCCCCTCGACGCCGGAGTGGCCGAGGTGTCCTGGCGCTCCATGGTGGCCGCCCTCGCGGTGCCCGCCTTCGCCTGGTACTGGGCGAGCCAGCTGCTGTCGGGGATCGGGACCTGGTCCCAAGCGGTCGCCCAGGCGTGGCTCGTGCTCGACCTCACCCATTCGGCGGTCGCGCTCGGCACCATCACGATGCTGCAGTTCCTCCCCGTGCTGGCCTTCGCCCTCGTGGGCGGGGTGATCGCCGACCGCGTCAGGCGACGCCAGCTCCTCGTCGCCACCCAGATCGCCCTGACCGCCCAGGCAGTGACCCTCGGCGTCCTCGTCGCCGCCCACGTCGTCACCCTGTGGGAGATCGGACTGCTGGCGGTCGCGCTGGGCACGACCAACGCCCTCAACAACCCCGCCCAGCAGGCTTTCGTCCCTGAGCTCGTCGGCCGCGACCTTGTGGCGGACGCCGTCGCTTTGAACAGCGTCCAGTTCAACACCGCCCGCATGCTCGGCGGTGCGGTCGGGGGCCTGGCCATCGCCGCCTGGGGGATCGACGGCGCCCTCTTCTTGAACGCGGCCAGCTTCCTCCCCATCGTCGGCGTGCTCGCAGCCATCCGCCCCGCGCACGGCGTCGCCCGCTCGGGGTTGTCCCAGCGCTCGGGCTTCTCCGAGCTCCGCCAAGGGCTCGCCTATGCCCTGCAGACCACGCCGGTGCGCCGGGTCGTGGCGCTCTTTGCCGTGGTCGGCCTGCTCGGGTTCAACTGGCAGGTGGCGGTGCCGCTCCTGGCCCGCTTCGTGCTCCACCGGTCGGTCACCGGCTTCGGCGACCTCATGGCCGCGATCGGAGCCGGCTCGCTCCTGGCGGCGGTCGCCCTCGCCCGGGACCGCCGGGCCACCGAGGGTCGCCTCACCGTCGGCGGCGTGGCCCTCGGCGGCGTGCTCGTGGCGCTCGGATTCTCGCGCTCGTACCCCGTGAGCCTCGTGCTCCTCGGCCTGGGTGGCATCGCCGGCATCGTGACCTCGATCACGGCCAACACCAGACTGCAGCTGCTCACCCCCGACCACCTCCGCGGACGGGTCATGGGGATCTACGTGCTGCTCATGGGGGGGACCACCCCGATCGGGGCGTTCGTCCTCGGCGAGCTCGCCGGGCACCTCGGCACCGGGGTGGCGCTCGTGATCTTCGGCGCCACCACAGCGCTGGCGGTGGGGGCGATCGGGCTGCGCCGAGCCCGGGCGACGCCGGGTGGGCCGACCCGGTGAGCCCCCTGTTTGCCGTCAACCTGTGGAGCCCGCATCACGGGCTGTCACTCGGCATGGTCATCCTGACCGCCTTCCTGCTCGGGGTGGTCCACGGGGTCACCCCCGACGAGCACACCTGGCCGATCACCTTCTCCTACGCGCTCGGTTCGTTCTCGGCCCGCAAGGGCATGCGCTCGGCCCTCGCCTTCTCGTTGGCCTTCACCGCCCAACGCGCCCTTCTCTCCGAGCTCGCCTACCTCGGCATGCTGAAGATCACCGACAACCCCACCTGGAGCGCCGTCATCTATGTCGTCGTCGGAGCGGTCATGGCCCTCGCCGCCTTCTACGTGCTGCGCCTGCGCTGCGCGCTGCACCTGCACCTATGGCCCCCCTCGATCGGGGGCTGCCATCGCCCGAGCCATGCCGACAGCGCCGAGTGGGCGGGGCGAACCCCCACGCCGGCCATGGCCGCCGTGCACGGCTTCGTCGCCGGATGGGGACTCGGCGCCTTCGCCCTCATCATGGCCACCGTCCTCGCACCCCAGATGCCTTCCGCTGCGCTCGGCTGGGTGCCCGGTGCTGCCTTCGGCCTGGGCACGACCGCCGTGTTGGTCGCCGCCGGGGCGGTGATCGGCTCGCTCATCCGCCACCAGCGTCTCCCCGAGCGCCTCGCCCAGCGCGTCGCCCAGGAGGGAGCAGGGTGGACGCTGCTCGTCGGCGGGGTCCTCTTCGTCACCGCCGGGGCCGCCGGGCTCGTCGTCCCCTCGCTCATGACCGCTGGCATCTCGACCGGGATCGACGTCCACAACCTCGACCAGATCAATATCGGCACCCTGCTCGTGGTCCTCGTCGTGGTAGTCGCCGTGGTCACCATCACCCGCACCGTGCACCGCCTGCGCCACTTGCCCACCGATGGACCCGGCCCGGACGGCCCATCCGAGCCATCCCCCTCGGCGCCACCCCGGCACGGTCCACCGGCGGAGCGGTCAGGGAAGAGAGCGAGGGTGGCGATCTCCCGCCCCCGGTCGGGCACGGACAGCGCCGTGGCTCCTCCGTCGAGACCCGCGCCGCCGGCCGGCCCACGCGGCGATGTCCGGGGCTTGCAGACGCCGGTGGCCCCGGATGGACCGACGACCCCGACCGGCCGTAGCGGGCTCAGCCGGTTGGTGCTGCTCGCCCGCCCTGGGGCCGGCAAGAGCACCCAGGCCGAGCGGCTGGCCGCGCACTTCGGGGTCGCGCACCTCGCCACCGGGGCGCTGTTGCGCCGGGAGGTGGCGTCGTCCTCGGCGCTCGGCCGCGCCATCGCGCCCGCTCTCGAACACGGCGACCTCGCGCCCGACGAGCTCGTCGCGGCCGTGATCGGGCCTGGCCTCGAGCAGGGCGCCGCCAGCGGCGGCTACGTCCTCGACGGCTTCCCCCGCGACCTGGCCCAGGCAGAGGTGTTGGCCGCGTTCGCGTCGTCGGGAGTGGCCCCGCAGGTCGCGGTGTCCCTCGAGGTGAGCCTCGAGGAGTGCCGGCGGCGGCTGCTCGCCCGGGCAGGAGTCGACGCCCGCAGCGACGACACCCCCGACACCATCGACCTGCGCCTCGCCGCCTACGAACGCGACATGGTACCGGTCCTCGAATTCTACGAGCGCCGGGGGCTAATCGTCCCGGTCGACGGCGAAGGCTCGCCTGAGCGGGTCATGGGGCGGATCCTCGAGCGTCTCGGACTGCGTTGACCCACGCCGGGTCGACGTGACGACCTGCCCCGGCCACCTCCGGGGCACAAGCGGTGAGGGGGCGAGCGCGGCCCGACGCCGAGCGGATCACGGTAAGGCTCGCAGGGCACACGCGGACCAGGGCACAGCGCACCAGGGGTGCCCGGGGCACGGCTCGTGGGTCCGGGTCCACCTCCGCCGGGCACACACACCTGGCACGGACCGGCCAGCAAGAGCCGGGATCATAAACCTTCAGGGACTCGACGAGCTGGCCGGATCCGCCGACGACATCGCCCGCGAGGTCTGCGCCGTCGACGTCACGTTCGCCGCCGGAGAAGGCGAGGGATACCGGCTCGAGCTCGAGGAACTCGGCGCCCGAGCGTGGATCGTCCCGGTCGACACGTCGGCCGACGAGCCCTGCGCTGTGATCGCTGCCCTCTCGGTGCCACTCGACCCGCTCGGGCGCCCTTCGGCCACCACGCGACCCGATCATCCAAAGACACTCCCCGGTACGGCCGGAGAAAGGGACGTTGGACCCTGGCCGTCGTGACCTTCGTCGGGGAGCATGTCGGCACCGCCAGGCGTTCACCTGGGTGACAACGACGAACAAGGCAAGCGGAAGGTATGGCCATGCTCATACGATTCGACCCTTTCCACGAGTTCGACCTGCTGGCCGAGCAGTTCCCTCACAGCCGCCGCGCCCGGACGATGCCGATGGACGCCTACCGTGTGGGCGACGTCTTCCATGTCGACCTCGACCTGCCAGGGGTGAAGCCGGACTCGATCGATCGAGATCACCGTGGAGAAGAATGTGCTCAGCGTGAAGGCCGAGCGTCACAGGGACGGCGAGGGCGTCGACACCGTGGTGTGCGAACGCCCCCAGGGGACCTTTTCCCGCGAGCTGTTCCTCGGCGAGAGCCTGGATGCCGAGAAGATCCGGGCCGCCTGAGCGCTTGCAGTTCGCGGCACCGGCCGGGGTCCAGAACCGCGCCGGGTGCCGGTATCCCCTGAAGGCGAGGCGCGCGTCTTGATCGTGAGCGCGTGATCGCCACCACCGGTATCTCGCCCGTAGCGAGTTCATGACATTCGGGCCCGGGCGAAATCGGGCACTTGAGTAGGATCGACGAGGAGGGAACATAAGGTAAGTGCTGGTGCGCAAATCATCTTGCGAAGTACGCTCCGCCAACTGGCAGAGGATGCCCGTCAGGAAGCTCAGGCGGCAGGGCAGGGGACGGGCGAGCTACGCGGGGGTCGTAAAGGCGGCCGAGGAGCACCAGTACGCCTCGGAGCCGTCGGCTCGCAGCGAGGCCTGGTTAGCTCACGAATCTCCCGCCTTTCGCGACGGGTACCTCAAGGCCTCCACCCTCATCGGCACGGTCGCCGCTGGCCCACCCTTTCGCCTGGCCCTGCCGGCACCTGACCGTTGACCGCTCGCGCCGGCCCCGTGGGTCGCCCTCGAGCTGGGCTCGGGTAACATCCTAGGCAAACACGTGGGAGGGATCTCGGAGTCGCGACGGCCGGGTCCTGGCCGGCGATCTCGGAGATGGTCCTTGCCACGACCATCGCCCTCGGCCACCTTCACTTCACCCGGAGGCAGCTCACCGGACTTCCCGACGGGATCGGAGATGCTCTTCCAGGCGATCACGGCCTGGACGGCCGCCCCCCGGACCGCAGCCTCCTCGCTGGCCGAACCGGTCGGAGGCCAAAGAGGCGCGCAAAGAGCACGGCCGAAAGCCGCGCCCGCGTCGACAGATAGTCAGGCCGGCGAACACCCGCCAGGATCCGACCAGCCATCGCCACACCTCCGCACCTGCCAGTGACCCAGGCCCCTTCACCGGGCCCCAGCGTCCTGCCAGGGACCTTCGGCCCTACGGGCCAGGCGTGACCCGGACGTAGGTTGAGGTGTCAGCGAGCACCCGAGGGAGGAAGCTCGCGGCCGTCTGGGCCGCCTGCGTCCACGAGCAAAGGGGATAGTGACATGGGACACGTGGAGGGAAAGGTTGCGGTGATCACGGGAGCGGGCGCAGGGATCGGCCGAGCGACGGCCGCCTTGTTCGCGAAGAACGGTGCCAAGGTGATCGTCACCGACATCAAGGACACAGAAGGCCAGGAGACGGTCGAGAAGATCATGGCCGACGGAGGAGAAGCGTTGTTCCTCGCCCATGACGTGGCCTCAGAAGAACACTGGCAGCGCGTCCTCGCAGCTGCCAAGGACCGCTTCGGTGGCATCGACGTGCTGGTCAACAACGCCGGCATCTACGTCATCGCCCCGCTTGCCGAGACCACCTTGGAGCAGTGGAACAGGCTGTTCTCGATCAACGTCACGGGGGTGTTCCTGGGCGCCAAGCACGTGGTCCCGTATCTCGCCGAGCGCGGCGGTGGGTCGATCATCAACCTGTCCTCGGTGGCCGGTCTGCTCGGGGCTGCCGGACATGCGTGCTACGGGGCGAGCAAAGGAGCGGTCCGGATCCTGACCAAGGACCTCGCCGCAGAGCTCGGCGCGCAGAACATCCGGGTCAACTCGATCCACCCGACCTACGTGAAGACAGCGATGGCCGACTACGGGGCGGCTACGGCCGGAAAGACCCTGGACGAGCTCGGCCGCGACATGTCGGTGCTCGGCCGCCTCGCCGATCCGGCCGACGTGGCCAACGTGATCGTCTTCCTCGCGGCTGACGAGTCGCGCTACCTCACCGGTGCCGAGTTCGTCGTCGACGGCGGGGGCGGCGCCTCGGTCCTGTCCGTGTGAGCCGTCAGGTGGGACCGGAGCCCCGGCCCACGGTCCCACGCCGCCACGACACCGTCGCCTCCCGAGGCGCCCGGCGCCCAGCGGTCGCGGTGGCCCCGAAGGCCTCCCCGACGCCTCGCTTCGCACCGGAGCGGCCCGGGCTGCGCCTCCATGACACCGCAACCGGCACCCTTGAGCCACTGAAGCTGCGCGACGAGGGGCGAGTGTCGATGTATGTGTGCGGCCCCACCGTCTACGACGTGCCCCACCTCGGCCTCGGGCGCTACGCCCTCGTCTTCGACGTGCTGCGGCGCTGCCTCGAGTTCAGCGGCCTCGAGGTGCGCTACATGTCCAACATCACCGACATCGACGACAAGTGATCGCCCGGGCCGCCGAGGAGGTGCGGGGTGTCGAGGAGGTGGCCGCCCGCTACAAGAGGGCGTGGTGGGAGGCGATGGACGTCCTGGGGGTGAAGCGACCCAGCGACGTCCCCCACGCCACCGCCCATGTCGGGCGCATGGTCGAGGTCGTCGCCGAGCCGGTGCGCCGCGGGCTCGCCTACGAAACCGCCGACGGGGTGCACTTGTCGGTCGAGAAGATCGACGGCTACGGGCTGCTCGCCCACCAGCCCTTAGCTTGGGATTAAACCCTCGCCCTATGTCCCAGCGACCTCTTTGATCTTCAACTCACCGGCCTTCGTTGCCACCTGACGCATCTGCCGGATGAGTTTGCGCATCCGGCGATCGTTGGCGATCCA
>Ga0307373_10014090_pt1 | contig 11073 bp, 10 predicted proteins | sample OX2MG_FD_202534 | JGI IMG/M metagenome (GOLD analysis project Ga0307373, IMG submission 202534) | Soil microbial communities from Risofladan, Vaasa, Finland - OX-2 | ecosystem: Environmental > Terrestrial > Soil > Coastal area > Acid sulfate soil | place: Finland: Risofladan, Vaasa | collected... | reverse complement strand
CAAAACTCGAAATCCCCATAGACCATCGCCGCATCCCCGCGGGTTCGTGCTTGGGCGGTTTTAGTACGCCGGCCCCATGCCCAGAACGCGCGGCCTGCGACGGCCGGCGTCCGAAAACCTTCACCGTCGCGGAATTTCAGTCCGCGGCACGACCCGTCGAATACGCCCGCGGCGGCCTTCGTCGCGATCAGTAATACCCGCTCCCGCCGTTGACGTGGATCGTCTGGCCGGTGATGAAGCCACCGTCGTCACTGACCAGGAACAGACAGGTGGCGGCGATCTCGTCCACCGTCCCTTGACGCCCCAGCGGAATGCCGGCGGCGCTCGGCGGCCGCCCCTGGTACCATTCGGGATTCGTGCGTATCGTATCGATGCTGCCCGGGGAAACCACGTTGACCCGGATATTGTGCGCGGCAAACTCGGAGGCCAGCCCGCGCGCGAACCCTACCAGGCCCATCTTGGCCGCGGAGACATGCGCGCGCCCGCTGCCGCCGACGAAGGCCCCTTCGCCGGTAAAGAACAGGATGCGCCCGTAACGGTGCCGCACCATCGACTCGATGACCGCCCGCGTCAGGTACAAGGCCCCGTCGAGGACCACTCCCCGGACCGCTTCCCAATCCTGCGCCGTCAGCTCCGAGAAGGGCTTGTGCGGCCGGGTGGCCGCATTGTTGATCAGGATATCGATGCGGCCGAACTCGGACAGCGCCCGCGCCGCCATCGCCTCGACCTGATCCTTCCGGGCGATATCGGCAATGACCGCGAGCGCCTTGACCCCCAGGCCCTGGGCTTCGCGCACCACGGCGTCGGCCTCGGCCCGGTTCGTGCGGGCATTGACCACGACGTGAGCGCCTTCCCCGGCCAGCTTCAGCACCGTCGCGCGGCCAATGTTGCGGCCCGACCCGGTTACCAGGGCGACCTTTCCTTCAAGCTTCCCCATAATTCTTCTCCCGTAAGGACAAATCAAGGTTGCGAAAGCCGGTACACCCGCGCGGCGGTGCCGCTGTAGAGCGCCATCTTTTCCGCCTCCGACGCGCCGGAGGTGATGCGCTTGAAGGCATTCCACAGCTCGGTGTAGCCGCAGGATTGCTTGTCCGGAGGAAAATTGCTCTCGAACATGCAGCGGTCGGCACCGAATGCCTCGATGCACGGCTCGACATACTGCCGCCACGCGGCGGCGAGTTCCTCAGAAGATGGCGGAATGTCGCGCTCGTGGAAGTCGAAGCCAAACGAGGTCATGCCAATGCCGCCCAGCTTGACGGTGACGTTCGGACACCGGGCCAGCGCGCCGATGTCCTTCCGCCAGCCGGCGAGTATCTCCTGCCGGCGGCCGGAATAGGGACCCACGCCGAGCACCCCGCCGACATGGTTCAGGATGATGCTGGTGTCGGGAAACGCGCGGGCCAGGTCGATCGCGTCCGGCAGTTGCGGATGATACTGCCACGATTCGAAGCTGAGACCGAGCCTGGCGAGTTGCGCGAAACCCTCGCGGAACCGCGGCTCCCGCACCAGATGCGGCGGGACGACGCGGGATGCGAACTTGCCGACGGCATCGCTGCCGTCCCACGCCACGCCATAGCGGATGCCGCGGAACCGCCCGCCTCCGGCCGCGAGCGCGGCCTCCAGGACATCGCGCACGCGCGCTCCGATGGTGAGGTCGGCGTGACCGATGATGGCCTCGGCGACCCGGCGCGGGCCGTAATTGCCCGACGCACTCATCGCCGCGATGCCGTTGACGAACTCGACCTCGCCCAGGGGTGCCATGTCCCGAGGACCGCCCTTGCGGTACATCGACTGGCACTCAAGGAAGACCGTGGCTACGATGTTGTGCCCGCCACCGATATCGGCCAGAAGTTCGGGCAACAAGTACTGGCCGCGGTGCGGCGTGTCCCAGAAATGATGGTGGGGATCGATGATCGGCAGATCCTGCTCCAGCGCCGTTTCACCAGGCCGCTTGGCCAGCCATGCCTTCAGCTCGGTATCGTTGCGGCATACGAGGCCGCGGTATGCGCCCCTGGAATCCCCTGCCTGATCCATTTCCCTTCCCTTCGCCGGTTTGATGGCGTTTCACGCTGTCGGCGTGCACGAACCCAGGTCGCGGTCCACGCCGATCAGGCCGCGTGCGCCGGCGCCAGTGAATCTCGCAGAAAATCCGGGTCGAAGATCTTTGTCGCCATCACCTGGCAGCGCTTCATCAGCCGGTGTTCATCCGGTCCATAGTCGGGGCGCGCATAGTGCCACGTGCCGATGTGGTCCCACAGCAGCAGATCACCGACCGTCCAATCATGCACGTAGCGGTACTTGTCCTGCAGCACATGGTCCAGCAATCCGCGCAGCAGTCCGGCACCTTCCGCCTCGGACACCCCGTCGATGCGAACGGTGAACCCCGGATTCACGTAGATCACCCGCCGCCCGGTGATCGGATGCGTCAGCAGCACCGGATGGTGTACCGGCGGGCGCTGCCGTCGTTGCTCCTCCGTCAGCGGTGGCCGCTTGCTGGCTTTCTCGCGGCGCATGTATTCCCAGTAGTATTCGATGTCGTGCGTCGCGGTCAGCCCGGCGAGGCGATCGATCAACGCCGCCGGCAGATCGGCCGCCGCTGCCTGCGTATTGGTGAATTCGGTGCCGCCCAGCGCGCGGCCATCGCGCATCGGGACCTCGAAGGCGGAAAGCACGTTCACGAACCCCATCGTCTTCGCATAGGTCATGTCGGTGTGCCAGGATTGCCCCGCATCCGGCGCGCCGATCGGTTTCCCGTCCACCTTCACATTGGAAAGGATCGTCACTTCCGGCATCCCAGGTTCGTGGTGCGGGATGCCCTTGATAACCTGGATATCACCGAAGCGCATGGAAAACCGCCGCAGGTCGGCGGCCTCCAGCGCCTGGCCCGGAAAGCACAGCACGCCATGTTCGCCGAGCGCGCGCAGAACCGTACCGAAATCCTCGCGCGACAAATCCTGTTGCAGATCGGCACCGTGCACCGTGGCGCCAAGGATTTTTCCACTTGGTTCGACCGTCAACATGCCTGGCATCCCCCACCGTAAGGCAACTTACGCGCCGCCGGCGCGGCAAGACAAGATCGTGCCGCCAGCCGTGCCGCCCCGCCGAATCACGCGTCGCCGACCGCCTCCCGCCGCGCCGCCGGAGCAGACACGCGAGCGAGGCCGAAATGGTCGCGCAAGGTGTTTCCCTGATAGTCCCGCCGGAACAGGCTGCGGCGTTGCAGTTCCGGCACAACGAGATTGACGAAATCGGCAAAGGCGCCAGGGAAGTACGGTGGCAGAATATTGAACCCGTCGGCTGCCCTCCCGACGAACCATTCTTCCATCGTGTCGGCGATGCGTTGCGGCGTGCCGCAGACGACCCAGTGGCCGCGCGCCGCGGCGGTCAGGTTATAGAGATCGCGCAGGGTCATCTTCTCGCGTTGCGCGGTCTCATAGAGCACGTGCGCAAAAGTCCGGCTGCCCTGGAACGGCGGCGGCGGCGGCACCGGCCCGTCAAGCGGATGGCCGGAGACGTCATAGCCGATCCGGCTGGCGACCAGGGTCGCCGCATTGGCCGGGGTCAGCCAGCTTTGCAGTTTCGCCAGTTTCTCCCGGGCTTCGGCGTCGGAGGCGCCGACGATCGGCATGACCCCGGGCAGCACGGCGATTTCGTCCGGCGAGCGTCCGAATTTGGCCATGCGCCCTTTGAGGTCCGCATAGGCGGCCCGCGCGGCTGGCAGATCCTGCACCACCGAGAACACGACATCGGCGGTGCGCGCCGCCAACTCAAGCCCGGAGGGCGAGCCGCCGGCCTGGATGATGACCGGATGCCCCTGCGGGCAACGAGCCATGTTGACCGGTCCCTTCACCTGGAAGAACCGCCCTTTGTGATCCAGCGAGCGGACCTTGTCCTGGTCGATGAACCGGCCGGTCGCCTTGTCGGCAACGATCGCCCCGTCGTCCCAGCAATCCCACAACCCCCGGACGACATCGACGAATTCGTTGGCGCGCTGGTAGCGCAGCTCGTGCTCCAGGTGCTCCTCGCGACTGAAGTTGAGTGCCGCTTTGGGGTTGGAGCTGGTCACCACGTTCCACGCGGCCCGCCCGCCGCTGATATGGTCGATCGAGCCAAAGATGCGGGCGACGTTGAACGGCTCGGAAAAGCTGGTCGAGACCGTCGCACCCAGTCCGATATGTGTGGTCGAGGCGCTCAGTACCGAAATGAGCGTCGTCGGCTCGAAGCGGCACATGAACGACGGATGGTCGCTCGGGTCCATCACCATCGAGTCGGAGATGAACAAAAGGTCGAATTTTCCCGCCTCCGCGATGCGGGCGATCTCCTGGATGACCGGAAGCTGCATGTGGCTGGTCGCAGCGCCCTCGTAGCGCCAGCCGGCGGTATGGTTGCCGGTACCGAGGACGAAGACGCCCATGTGCATCTGTCGGCTGGTCGCGATCATCGGGTTCGATATCCTCCGCTTTGCCGATGGAATTCCATCATACACCCGCCCCGTCCGGACAGGTAGCGTCGCGCCGCACAGCGCGTGGCGGCCGAGAAGACCGGTTCAGTCACACCCAGGTATTGGGGAATGGCAATAGCGGCGCTCCGGGGCAGGCCCACGCTTGCGCTCGGTGACGCTTGGGCCGCCGCCTCGCCCGGTCGGGACCGGATCGCCCGTCCTCGGTTTCCCCTCGGCCCGCCTTGCGCTAAACCCCGCCCATTCTGTGGCTCGAGGAGGACCGGAGCATGTACCCGAACGTCTCGCTGCTGATTGACGGCAACTGGACCGCAGCCAGCGCGGGCCGCACCCTCATTGTGCTCAATCCCGCCACCGGCGAGCCGGTCGGCACGGTCGCGCACGCCGACCGCGCCGACCTCGACCGAGCGCTGGCAGCGGCGGAGAAGGGTTTTCGTACCTGGCGCAGAGTCTCCGCCTACGACCGCGGCAAGGTCATGCGGAAGGCGGCCAACCTGCTGCGCGACCGCGCCGACGACATCGCCCGCATCATGACCATGGAGCAGGGGAAGCCGCTGGCGGAGGCGAAGGGCGAGACGCTGGCGGGGGCGGACGTGATCGACTGGTTCGCCGAGGAAGCGCGCCGCACCTACGGAAGAGTCATTCCGGCGCGCGCCGAAGGCATCTACCAGCTTGTCATCAAGGAACCGGTCGGCCCGGTCGCCGCGTTCACCCCGTGGAATTTCCCGATCAATCAGGTGGTGCGCAAGCTGTCCTGTGCGCTGGCGGCCGGGTGCTCCATCATCGTCAAGGCGCCGGAGGAAACGCCCGCCTCGCCGGCCGAGCTGATCCGCTGCTTCGTCGATGCCGGAGTGCCGGCGGGCGTGGTGAACCTGGTCTATGGCGTGCCGGCGGAGATCTCCGAGTACCTCATTCCGCATCCGGTGATCCGCAAGATTTCGTTTACCGGTTCGACCGCCATAGGCAAGCACCTCGCCGCACTGGCCGGGGCGCATATGAAGCGCGCGACGATGGAACTGGGCGGCCACGCTCCGGCGATCGTGTTCGACGACGCCGATGTCGATGCGGCCAGCAGGCTTCTCGCGGCCAACAAGTTCCGCAATGCCGGCCAGGTGTGCATCTCGCCGACCCGCTTCCTGGTGCAGGAAAAGGTTTACCAGCAATTCGTCGATCAGTTCGTCGGTCATGCAAAACAATTGAAGGTGGGCGACGGGCTGGCGCAGGGCACCACGATGGGGCCGCTGGCGAACACGCGACGCATTGCCGCGATGGAAGGCTTCATCGCCGACGCCGTGCAGCACGGGGCCAATGTCCGCACCGGCGGCAGCCGCATCGGCAACAAGGGCAATTTCTTCGAACCCACCGTGCTGACCGACGTCCCCCGGGAGGCCCGGGTGATGAACGAAGAACCGTTCGGCCCGCTGGCGGTCATCGCGCCGTTCAGCGGTTTCGATGACGTTGTCGCCGAGGCGAACCGTCTGCCGTACGGCCTGGCCTCCTACGCCTACACGCGCTCGGCGAAGACGGCGAATGCGATCGCCGCGGCGGTAGAGGCCGGGATGATGTCGATCAACCACCACGGGCTGGCGCTGCCCGAAGTGCCGTTCGGCGGCGTGAAGGATTCCGGCTACGGCTCGGAAGGCGGGCTGGAGGCGATCGAGTCCTATCTGGTCACGAAATTCGTGTCGCAGGCCGGATTGTAGCCGCGCGGACAGGCCGTCCTGGCCCGTCGTCTCAGCACGCCATGGCGACATCGGGCGGCATCAGTCCCGCCCTTGCCCTGGGTCGTGCACGAGCACGGTCGCATGGCCGTATTGCCCGACGGTTGAAAATCCGGTCATCTCCAGACGGTGGGCGGCGTCCGGGTCGGCCGCGCGGTCCACCACCGCCACGAGCCTGCGCGACTTCCATGGATCGATGAGCCGTCCCGTTGCAAAGAACGCCCGCAACTCCGCTTTGCGTGCCGTGGAGTCGGGCGTGTTGAATGTGTGCGACCGCCAGGATCGCAACGGCACATACACCGTGGCAAGATAGCCGATCATTGGATATTCCGACAGCACGAGGCGATCACGCATGTCTGGTGCCTCCAGGCGGTGCAGCACCGCCGTGCTGTCGCTGTTCAGCAGAATCGCCATGCGATCGCCATGCGTGATGATGCGGCCATAGCACCGCGCAAACCAGGCGACATTGTCCAATGTCGCAAAGGCCAGCAATCCGGCGGCGCCGGCGAGGCCCAAAAACCGGCGGCGCGCACCCAAGACATAGCGAAACCCCGCCACGACCCGTGGCAGAGCCAGCAATGCCAAGGGCGTCCAGACCTAGCCGCGTGTAAAGTGCAGCGGCTGGCGTGGAGCGATGAACAATTCATGCTTGGCAAGCAGCAAGGCAACGGCAAACCACACCAGGGCGAGGCGGATCTCCGGCCGACGCAGTTCCGCCTTCCAGGCGCCCTGATGAAAAAGCCGCGCCAGGCCGATCAACATAACCGGCCCATAGGCCACGGCAATCGATACTAAAGGCAACGTCCATGGCAGCGACCACTGCTGCTCGACCTGGCGGGATTCAAACGACAACCGAGGCAATGCCACCAGGTAGTAGCTGAGATGCAGCAGCAGAAGCCCGAGCGTCGCAAGAAGAAACCACGGCGGCGGGGCGACGGATCGGTCCACCAGAAGTTCCAAGGCGGCAAAACTTCCGAGCACCAGGAGCAATTCCAGGCCGGTGAATGGATGGCTGGCGGACATCAGCGCCGCCGCCGCGGCCGCCCGGCCATAGTGCCCGCGGATGACCAACAGCACGGCGGCAAAGAAGACCACGTGGTAGAACGCCTCGGTGGCGTAATACACATTGCGGCCGAGATTCAGGAACCAGTAGCCGTCGAATGGATCGAGCGCGAAGGAAGCAGACCAAAGCGCCGGCCATCGTGCGCCGGAAAACCAGAACAGAGCGAACCCCGCCAGGAAAACCACGCCACCCCCCCAAAGGAAGGCCAGGGACGCCAGCCAGTCCGCGAGGTCTCGCGGCCTGCCGACATAGGCAAAACACAGAGCCAGCGCGGTTCGGAACATCGCTATGCCGGCGATGATGCCGAACCCGACGTAAATGGCCCCCGGATCCCATCTGGTCAGCTTCAGCACCAGCCCCAGGATCAATGCCATCGGTTGGAAATAGATCCGGGGCGTGTCGGCGAACGGACTGAACGGCAGGCCATAAGTAAGCGAGAAGCCGTGACTGGCGACAGCCTGAGCATTCGCCATGTAATAGGGCTGGTCGTATTGCAAAAACCCAGTCGGATGATATCCCCGCGGTACGACAAGGTAATGCAACATATAGACCAGCAACATCGGCGCCGTTGCCAGCAGCGACATGCCCCATGCCGCGACCGCCGAGTGCCGACCGGACCCCACGTACGGCCACCATCGGGCCAGGACCAGACGGACTCGCATCATGGCGGTGGCTGCGGCCTTTCCATCGCGGGCCACCGAATCTACCGCCTGTGGAATGGCCTGGCCAGCACCGTCGGCACGGACACGCTGTGTGGCTATGGGATTCGGTCGAAAAGCCTCGAATTAGGGGCTGGCGCAATCCGCTTGACATGGCTAGAACCGTTGCAACGACGCGGCGAATCGACGGGCTTTACCAGCGAGTTGACGCCGTGACCACAGGACGCGGCTGCGATGGTCTTGGTTGGGGGCACCGCGTCACCTACGCCGCGAAACAAAGGAGAGAACATGTCTAAAGCCTTCCTCGCCCAGGTGATCCAGGAGAACGCTGAGCTCACCGGTGCCGCCGCCAACCGCACCGCCGGCGCGCTGATGGACGCCATCGTCAAGGAACTGAAGAAGTCAGGGAAGTTCACCCTCCCGAGCTTCGGCACCTTCACCGTGCGCAAGACCAAGGCCCGCAAGGGGCTGAACCCGCGCACCGGCGAGTCGATCAAGGTCAAGGCCGGCAAGACCGTGCGGTTCAAGGCCTCACCCACGTTGAAGAAGGCAGTCTGAACCACCAGGCGGCGCAGTTCCGGGCCAGGACGTGATGCACGTGCCTGGCCCTTTTTTTTGCGCCACCCCCGCTTCGCGGTCCGCCGCATGATCCGCGCCCGAGCCCTGCCGCCCGCGTGGGGTGTGTGGGTTGTTTGCTTTGGCACGCTTGTCGTGCCGTTCGACTCGGCGGTCAACGTCGCCTTCCCCGCCATCATCCGCGCCTTCGGCCTGCCGATCCAGGCGATCCAATGGGTCGTCATCGCCTACACCCTGACCTACGCCGCATTGATGCTGGTGTTCGGCCGGCTCGGCGACATGCTCGGCCATCGCCGCGTGTTCCTGCTGGGAACCGCCTGCAGCGCCGTCGCCTTCCTGGCCTGTGCCGGGTCGCCGTCATTTCCCTGGTTGCTCGCCGCCCGCGTGGCGCAGGGCGTCGGCGCGGCGCTGGCGTTGTCATGCGGTCCGGCACTCGCCACCGGGTTGTATCCCGAATCGCAGCGCAGCCGGATCCTCGGCCTCTACACGATGGTTTTCGGGGCCGGCGGGGCGGCGGGCTCGTTGCTCGCGGGCTTGCTGGTGCAGCGCTTCGGCTGGCCGGCGGTGTTCTGGTTCCGTGCCCCGCTGTCCTTCGCGGCATTCGTGTTCGCCTGGGGGCTGCCCGCCGCGACCCCCACCGGCCCGCGCGAGCGTTTCGACGCCATCGGCGCCGCATTGCTCGTGCTGGCAACCGCCGCCTTGTTGCTCGGGCTCAACCGCCTGCAGCCGGGCGGCAGCGCGGCGCCGTTCCTCGCGCTGTTCGCCGCGGCGGCGCTGGGCTTTGTCATGCGCGAACGGCGCGCCGCGTTTCCGATCATCGACCTGCGTTGCTTCCGCGACCCGGATTTCTCCCTGCTCAACGCCGGTAACGTGGCGGTCAGCCTGGCGGGGTTTTCGGTGCCGCTGCTGGTGCCGTTCTATCTCGACCGCGTGGCGGCACTCAGCGCACCGCAAGTGGGGGCCATGCTGGCGGTGGCGAGCCTCGGCACCGCGCTGGCCGCGCTGGCCGCGGGACGGCTTGCCGGACGCGTCGCGCCGCGCCGCCTCGCCTTGGCCGGAGCAGGGGCGACGGCAATAGGTCAGGTGCTGATCGGCATCGCCGGAACGGCACCGGGCCTGGTGCCGTTCGGCGCCTGGATGTTCCTGCAAGGCTGCGGGCTGGGACTCTTCCAGGTGGCATATTTCGAGATCGCCACCGCAACGTTGCCGCGAGAGAACCGCGGCGTCGCCGGCAGCCTGGTGATGATGACGCGCACCATGGGCATCGTGACCGGCGCTACCGTGCTGATGCTGGGGTTCCAGACGTTGCGTTCCGCCGCCGGGATTGGCGGAGCCAGCGACCCAGCGGCTTTCCTGACGGGCTTCCGGGGCGTGTTCTGCCTCGCCGCTCTGCTGCCCGCGCTGGTCGTGGCGGCCGCGCTCGCACGCGGGTGGGGAAGACGAGCAAACCCCTCCGGCGTCGCGGGAGAGGTCGGGACGCGGGAGCCCCGAGGGTGAGGGCGATCGGCTCGGTACACGACCGTTCTTGTGGCGGTGTCAACCCGCGGCTGGAACGTCTCCGCCTGCGTCGTCCGCGTCGAACGGCATATCCACATAAATGGCGGACAGACCAAGCTCGATATCGATCTCCGGCATGCGCAATACGTCGCCTGCGGTGAGCGCGCGCGCGTCCCAATCCAGCCCATGTCGGGCGAAGACGGTTGCCGCGATACTGTCCCGCTCAAGAATGACGTAGCGTTGGATCGACTCCGTCGTCTGGTATTCTCGCAGCTTCTCGATGCGGTCGGTGCGGGACGTGCCCGGACTGAGTACCTCGAACACGACGACCGGCTCCTTGATCACGGTCTCGCCGGGCAGGACCGGTGTGCAATACACGAAGGCGTCCGGATGGCGGATGCGGTCCATCACCTCCATCTTCAGGGCGAGGCCGGCGGCTCGGCAGGGCTTGCCACGCAGACATTCGCGCAGGAGCGCGCGCAAGGTGCCGCCAAACATCTCATGCGCGACCGTTCCCCCGGTCATGGCGACGGGCTGAAACCCGTCGAACTCGTAGCGCGGTTCCTGCCGTTCCTCCCAGGCGAGGAATTGCTCCTGGGTCATCGGCTTGCGGAGGGCGACGTCCATGCGCGGCAACCTATTGCCCTGAGTCACTCAGTAATGCGGGGACCAGCCGGAGCGGTCGATCGGACTGCCGTGTCAGGCTCTGGCAACGGGAATTTGCGGTCGGCACGAATCAGGACGGCGGGGCCAGCCATGCTCTGGCCCCGGTCGTTCAGGCATAGCAGACATGGTGCGCCCGGATCGCGGGCGGCCCGGTCGGCGGACCCGTGGCGGTACGTGCGAAGACCTGCCAGCGGAACACAGGCGGCCGTGCAGGCTCGGCTTCCGAACGCTCGATGTTCTTCGGTGCCGGCGATGCAGCGGCAGCCGCCTGCGGCGACAGCAGCAAGGCCATTGCCGCGGCTGCCGGAGCCGGCGTGGTCTCACCGATTATCCCCGGCAAGATGGCGGGGTTTTCCCACCATTGCAGCCCGCACGGCCTGGCGCCGGCGCGGAACCCCTTCGTGCTGCCGCCAAACGCCACGATGGTGCGGG
>Ga0307373_10014089_pt1 | contig 11073 bp, 6 predicted proteins | sample OX2MG_FD_202534 | JGI IMG/M metagenome (GOLD analysis project Ga0307373, IMG submission 202534) | Soil microbial communities from Risofladan, Vaasa, Finland - OX-2 | ecosystem: Environmental > Terrestrial > Soil > Coastal area > Acid sulfate soil | place: Finland: Risofladan, Vaasa | collected... | reverse complement strand
ACCGGCGGCTGCTGCCCTTTGAATTGCAACTTGATCGCGCATGGGCGCGCGGCCTGGAGAAAATAAATATCCTGAGCAGCGCAGAAACGAAGCAAATCACCGCAGCGCTCGACCAGATTGAAAAGCGTGCGTCGACGGAGCCTGCGTGGCTCGACGCTTCGGATGCGGAAGACGTGCATCACTTCGTGGAATCGACGCTGACGGAGATGCTTGGGCCGCTGGGGCACAAATTGCACACAGGCCGCAGCCGCAATGAAATGATCGTCACGGAATTTCGGATGTTCACTAAAGCCGCAGCAGCGGACATGCTGAAAGCCGTGACAGTTCTCATCAAGGCGTTTGTTGAACAGGCCGAGCAGAACTTTGGCGTGGCGATGCCGGGCATGACGCACATGCAACTGGCGCAGCCGATTTTGCTTTCGCATTTTCTGCTGGCACACGCGGAAGCGTTTTTTCACGACCTTGATCGCATCGCGTTTGCGGCGAATACCGCGAACGCATGTCCTTTGGGCGTGGGCGCGCTCGCGGGGTGCGCGTTTCCGATTGACCGTCGCGGGCTGGCAGATGATTTGGGATTCGCGCGCGTTACGCGCAACAGCCTCGATTCCGTGAGCCGGCGCGACTTCGCGCTGGATTATCTTTTCGCGCTTGCGGTCCTGTCGAATCATCTGTCGCGGCTGGCAGAAGACATGATCTTGTTCGCATCGCCAGGGTTTGGATTCGTCATTTTGCCGGACGAGTATTCGACGGGCAGCAGTTTGATGCCGCAAAAGAAGAATCCGGATGCGTGGGAATTGATTCGGGGAAAATCCGGACGCGTGGCCGGCGCGCTTGTGGGGCTGCTGATGACGATGAAGGGCCTGCCGTCGAGCTACCAACGCGATTTGCAGGAGGACAAAGAACCGCTCTTCGATGCGCATGATCAAACGCTGGCCATGATGCAAATCGCCGCGGGAGCAGTTGACGCGACGAAATTCAACCTGACAAATTTGCGCAAGGCTGCCGAAGATCCTGCGCTGATTGCCACCGAGGCGGCGGATTATTTAGTAGCGAAAGGGATTCCGTTTCGACAAGCGCATGAAATCATAGGAAAGATGGTTCACGACGCGGAGGGAGAACAACAGGGATATGCGCAGTGGCCTGTTGAGCGCCTGAAAAAATATTCTTCGTCGTTCGATGCGGATTTTCCGGAAGCGCTAACGGTGGAAGCGTCTCTCGCGCGACGGCGAGTGCCGGGCGGAACGGCGCCGGATGCGGTCCGCGAAGCGCTGGCCGAGGCAAAGGCCCGCCTTACGGCGCAGGAGAAAGTAGCATGAAGACGCGACGGGCGCGGCCCGAGGATGCGGCGGCCATTCATGCGCTGATCGCGCACTATGCAGCGGAGGGAATCCTGCTGCCGCGCACGGAAGGGAATGTGCGCGAACATTCGGGACTTTTTCTAGTACTTGAAGAAAAGGGCGCGATCGCAGGCTGCGTGTCGCTTGAAAATTACGGCACTGAGCTAGCGGAGATTCGCTCGCTCGCGGTGAATCCGGAGATTCGAGGGCGCGGACTAGGTGCGAGGCTGGTTCAATATGCGCTGACGGAGGCTCGGCGGCGAAAAATCGCGCGGGTGTTTGCGGTGACGCATGCGCCAGAATTTTTCGTGCGCCAAGGCTTTGGAACTTCGTCGCGACGCGCACTGCCTGAAAAAATCGCGAGAGACTGCTCCGGCTGTCCAAAAGTGAGGCGCTGCCGACTGGTCGCGGTGATTGCGACCGTGGCTGCTCAGCGCGTCGCGTTGCCGATACTAAATGACGCCGTGACGTCATCTCCGGCCGCATGAAGCCGCTCATCGACGCGCCGCTCCTCCCTGGAGGTTTCGAGTTTTCCGCCGCCGCTTGCGGGCTGAAAAAATCCGGCCTTGATCTGGGGCTCATTGTCAGCAAGACACCGGCGGCGGCCGCGTGCGTGTTTACGACGAATTTGGTCAAGGCGGCGCCGATTCTCGTTTCCGAAGCGCATTTGCGGCACTCTGCCTCCACCATGCGCGCGATTATCGTGAATTCCGGCAATGCAAATTGTGCGACGGGACCTGTGGGGCTAGCAGCATCGCGGCGGACAGCGGCGCTGGTCGCGCGCACTTTTAGCTGCAAACCGGAACAGATTCTCGTGTGCTCGACGGGCGTGATTGGGCTACCGCTGCGCGTCGAACGCATTTTGCGCGCAGTCCCAAGTCTGGCCGCGAGCCGTTCGACACGGCCGGAATCATTCGCACAATTTACGCGCGCGATCATGACCACGGACACGCGGCCGAAATTCGCCGCAGCAAGCTGCCGTATCGGCGGGAAGCGAGTGCGCTTGCTCGGATGTGCGAAGGGCGCGGGAATGATTCATCCTCGTATGGCGACGATGCTCGCATTTGTGACCACGGACGCAACTGCATCGGTGGCGGTACTCCGGCGCGCGCTGGGCGAGGTAGTTGGCAAGACGTTTAACGCGATTACTGTTGACGGAGATACTTCGACAAACGATACGCTGGCGCTGCTGGCAAATGGCGCCAGCGCTGCGCCGGAAATACGGGTGGGGAACACCGATTATCGCAAGTTCCTCGGTGCGCTGGAATCCGTTTGCCATTCGCTCGCGCTGCAAATTGTCGCCGATGGCGAGGGTGCGCATCGCGTGGTGGAAATCGAGGTTCGCGGCGCGCCATCGGATGGCGCGGCGGATGACGTGGCGCGCACGATTGCAAATTCGCCTCTGGTGAAGACGGCGCTGGCCGGCGGCGACCCCAACTGGGGGCGACTATTGGCGGCCGCGGGCCGCTCGGGCGTTCGGTTCAATCCGGACCGCGTGGAAGTACGCATGGCAGGAATTTTGATGTGCCGCAATGGGCGTGCACATCTCTTCGACGAGCGCACTGCTCATCGCAAACTCCTAGCCACGCGTGTTCCCATCGTGGTGAATTTGCGCGCGGGGAACGGTACAGCGCGTATGTGGACATGCGACTTCACCGGCGATTACGTCCGCATCAACGCCAGTTACCGCAGCTAGGCGAATCTCACAAATCCCATTTCAACTTGCCGGATTTCTTACGCGATGGCGGCGTCTTGTTTCTCTTTCGGGCGGTGCAGCGGAACTTCGGTAGACTCGACGCGTCCGGCGACGTAGCGATAGCTCTCCAGAGCCGTTCCGGCGATGCCCTGGCGGACGAGTTGCGGCAAATCGAGTTTCGATTCGGCGGCGTCGAGCTCCGCCGGCGTGGCATGCAGCGCCGGGCTGCGCGGCATAAAAACAGGGCAGCAATCGTGAAATGGCTCCGCGGAAATATCATGCGTGCCGATTTTTCGGGCGAGCGCGATGATTTCGAGTTTGTCGGTGCCGGCGAGCGGACGAAAAACAGGCAATTTAGCCGCGGCTTCGACGGCAACCATGTTGCGGAGGGTTTGCGACGCGACTTGTCCCAGGCTGTCTCCGGTGACGAATGCAACGGCATGGTCGCGGCGCGCGAGAACTTCCGCGATGCGCAGCATCATCCGGCGGTAAAGAAGCACGCGGCAACTTTCCGGAGCATAACGGACGATTTCGCGCTGGATGGACTCGAACGGAATGCGATAGAGCTTCGCGCTGAATTGCCAGGGCACGAGCTGGCGCACCAAGCCGCGCGCGACGTGCAATGACGATTCGCCGGGTTGTGCGCCGGTGCCGTAAAAATGCGCGAACGAAAGATGAGCGCCGCGCTTCATCATTTGATATGCGGCGACCGCGGAATCGAATCCGCCGGAAAGCAAACACATCATTTTGCCGGCGGTGTTCGCAGGCAAGCCACCCGGCCCGGGAATTTTTCGCGCATATACGAGCGCGGGTCCGGAAGTGATTTCGATGCGGCAGGTGACGTCGGGGTCGTTTAACTTCACCCTGGCGTTGCGGCCCGCATCCCGCAAACGATCGAGAACGTGGCGTCCTACGATGGTTTCGATTTCTGAGCTGCGGTGCGCAAAGGACTTATCGCTGCGCTTGGCACGAACGGCAAAGGTGTCAAAAGCGAGGGGTTCGACTTCCGCCCAAGCGGCGTCGCAGAGCACCCCAAGGTCTGCCTCGACGGGACGCGCTATGGCGTAGTAAGCGATTCCAGAAATTCGCTCGAGCCGCCGGAGCGTCTCCTCGAGCGAAGCGCCTGCTTTCAGCCGGACCACCAGGCGGTCGTTGGGCCTCTCGATTTTCTCGACAGGAATGCCTTCGAGGCCAAGGCGCAAGGCATTAGCGAGCTTCGAGACGAAGAATCGCCTGTTGCCGCCCTTGAGCCACAACTCATGATAATGAACAACGACAGCCGGTTGGTTCATTCGCAAAGCGCCCCAAAGAGCGTTTTTTGAAGTATACCAGTCGCGGCCCTCCACGGCACGCAGGCAACTTTGCATTTCGTGCGATTGCCGGGAAGGCCGATGTGTCGCACTTGTTCGTAACTGTATCGATACAAAAATAGCAGAGTTGCGACTTTCCTTGACAGTAGGGGTTAGAATCCACGGCATGCGACCCCTTGGAGAGATTCCGCATCCAATGGTTGCGTAGGAAAGACTGGGGGAGGGTCCGATGTGGATCCGCCGAGACTGGGACGATTTTTTTAACCGCATGAAGCGACGCGGCACTGCGGTGCATCCACCGCGACCTGTGGACCGCTCTGCACGGAACCGCCTGGTTCCCGCGGAGGGCTACAGTCTAGCCGAGCTCGACGATGCCGGACTTAGTCTGGAACAAGCGGAGGTTCTAGGTCTTCCCGTTGACGCCATGCGCTTGGGAAGCGACCAGGCTAATGTGACTGCTCTTCAGATGTTTCTCCGGGCCAGCCGCGCGCGCTACTGACTCTCTGGTGGTTTTGAACCTGTGTACTCTTGACGCGGGCAATGAAATCGGTAAACTGCCATTTCTCGTTATGGCGACACAGCCTAATCCGGCAACGCTAACTGCAGGCCCAGAAGACCCGCTGCGGGAGCTTGATTTTCCCCAAAGGGAAGCGGCTTTTTTCTACGGCCTGTTTCTGCGCGGACACTCGCCGGAGCAGCTTCGCCGCGACATCGAAGTACCAGCTACAGTGCTCGCGAAATGGGACCGCGACTCAACGCGGCAACCTGAACTGCGTGCGTTGTTTGAACGGATGGTCGAGTTTCGCCGGCATGTTTTGGCAATTTTTGACTCACTGGTTGGCTTTGAGGCAAAAACACAGCGGCTGCAATAGGTTGTTTCAACCGCCTTTCGATACCTGAACGAGTAAGGTTTCCCCAATATTATCCTTCAAATTCCCGCGTTTTTTCCTTCTTTAGGATTAGGTAACGGCGCTTCGACCGGCATATCAATGTGCACGATCAAAAGAAAAACTGACGACACGTCAGCGGTAACGTGACACGACTCCTGCGGTGAGTGCAGTGCGTTGACTGCCGGTAGAAGCTCGTTTACACTCGGATGACTCGAATTTGCTTCGCGAATCGAGCGCCGCTTGTACTCCCCGGTAGCTCAATGGTAGAGCATTCGGCTGTTAACCGAAGGGTTGCTAGTTCGAATCTAGCCCGGGGAGCCAAACCTTTCTTTTTCAATCATTTGAGTTTTTTCAAGCTGCGAATTTTGGTCAATTAGCATTCGGTTGCAGGCCGAAGGGTGTTTGTTCCAGCCTGGATGGCAGAGTTGAGCGATCTTTCCTGGAGTGAGTAAAATACGCAGCCTTTCGTTCTGATTCCTCCAAACGATCTTTGGGTGCAATGGGTGCAACATCCCGTCTGGCTTCACGGCGAGTTCAAAGATTCGATGCTGTAACTCCGCAATTTGCGGTGTCGATTTCATCATTACGCCTAGCGCTTTTGTGAGGCCTCCATTCATCGCGATGCGAAATCGAGCGCGCAGACCGTGGACGATTTCCGAAAGTAACCAGACCCGGCTCTCGGTTTGATCAATCCAGACATTGAATTACTTGCGAGTTGCCCGTGATCCGGACGCAATCCCGACCGACGACGAGGTTCCTCTCTCATGGCGAACTGAAGGTATGTGTTCCGTTAATTATGGAGGTGCGAGCTGCGGAGGTGCTTGCTAATTGACGGTCAAGCTAAGTTGGACGGATCGCGACACGCCCGCTGAGCTGGCCTGTACGACAAGAATCGAGGTCCCCGCCGGCGTTCCAGGGGGAGGCGGAGGGCTGGTGGTGCTGCCATTTCCGCCGCCGCAAGCGGCCACAGCCATTAAGACCGTAAACAAGAGAACCAAGGGAATAAGAGAAAGCCTTCGATGGCACCTGCCTCTTTCGATGAAGGCGAGAACCAGGAAGAACAAGAGAATCTCAATCGCGAGCCCTCGCGCCGGATTTTGTGGCAGGAGCTGATCGACTGGCGAGAAGAAAGGCGCGCTGCTGCCTGCGGGGCGTGCTGTCGTAGTCACTGTGACCATGACGGGCACGGGAGCCGTGCTGTTAAGTGTGGCGGATGTGGGGGCAACGTCGCACTTTGCAGCAAGAGGCGCACCGGCGCAGCTGAATGTGACGGTGCCGGAGAACCCTGGGTCGGGCGTCATCTGAAGGTTGTAAGTAGCGGTTTGCCCTGCTGTAACCACCGCTTGATTAGAACCAGCGTTAATTGTCAGGGAGAAGTCGGTTGCATTGCCGATGAGCGGGACAGTTTGTGGGCTGCCTGCGGCGTCGTCCGTGATCGTGATCGTTCCCGCCTCGGAGCCAGTCTGTGTGGGAGTGAAGACTACCGATATTGAACAGCTACTTGCATTCGCAAGGGACGCGGGGCAATTGTTCGTCTGCGCGTACTGCGCAGAGGCACTGACACTATTGATGTTCAGGGCGTTACTACCTGTATTGGTGAGCGTGATTGTCTGGGGTTGGCTATTGGTGCCTTCGATTTGCATTGGAAAATTCAAAAAACTGGGCGACAGACTGACCATTGGAGGACCGCCCACCACTCCGACGCCGGTTAACGAAGCCACATGAGGAGTGGGCGAGTCGGAGGCAGTAATCGTGACGGCTCCAGAGCGGGTTCCACTGCCGGTGGGCGCAAATACGATGGCGAGAGCACAACCGCTAAAGCCTGGCAACTGTCCACCAGACGATGGGCACGCGGTCGAACCCGTTTGCTGAAAGTCACCACTCACGGCGATGCTCTGAATCGTGATGGGCTTCGCGCTATTGTTTCCAACGCTGAGCGTTAGTTGTCCGCTAGTTGTACCGACTTGTTGGTTTCCGAAGTCGAGTGACGTAGGAACGAAAGTCAACGGCGTCGTCCCCGCCCCTTGCAAAGGCACAATCTGCGGATTCCCGTTCGAAAATGTGATGGTAATGGCGCCTGTCTGCGGCCCTGAGCTCGCCGGCGTGAACGTCAGGGTAACCGTGCAGGATGAGCCGGCTCCAAGAGCGCTCGGGCTTGCAGGACAGTTGTTGGTCTGAGAGAACTGAGGATCGCTAAAGGAATAGCCAGAAATCGCAACAGGGGCAGAACTGACATTCGTGAGCGTAAGGTCCTGCGGATTGCTCGGCTGGCCAACAAAAATGGTCCCGAAATCCATCGACAGAGGAGACACAGCCACAGTGGACGAAATCTCTCCAATACCGTTCAGGGTGACCGTCTGAGAGCCGCCGGTACCGGCCGAAGCAACAGTTAGGACGCCGCTGAGAGGTCCATTCGAAATAGGAATAAAGCTGATAGTGACCTTGCAACTTCCGTGGGGTGACAGGGGTGAACCGCAGTTGTTAACTTCAGAAAAAGGCCCCGACACAGAGATTGTTCCCACGCTCATGGCAGACGGAGTGGCATTGGTTAAGGTAACGGTTCGAGGAAGCGGTGGAGCGCCGACAAGTTGCGTCCCGAACTGGTAAGTTTGTGCGGGAATGTAGATGCTGTTCTGGCTCGTGGCACCCGAAAGAAATATCGATACGGGAGCTGAACCGGACGGCGAGAAGTTCAACTGTCCGCCCTGGCCGGAGCCCGAGGGCGTAAAAGTAACGGACGCTTGGCAAAAAGAATTGGCGAGCAGGGTGGCAGGGCAGTTATTCATTAACGAAAAGTCGCCTCCGAATATGTTCATGCTGCCGATGGCGACGGGGACCGAAGTGGGGTTTAGAAGAGTTACGGTTTGCGGGTTACTAGATGTTCCGATCAGCTGAGCGGGGAAGGACAATGACTCCGCCGAAACAAGGACGCCACCAAAACCCTGTGGGCCATTTGAAGGCGGAAAAACGAACGCCTGCGGGCTGCCAGGCGCATCGCTGGTAATAATTAGGTCCGTCGGGAGCGCGCGATTTACGGCTGTAATCGTAAGCCAACAGCCAGTGGCAGGGGCGAGTGTACCGGATGTTGGGCAGGTGCCCGTGAACGTTCCATTTGTCGCGGCGATCTTGGTTATATTGAGGGGTACGCTACTCATATTTCGGACGGCGGTGAAAGACAAGGCTACTGGCGAAACGCTAAGCACAGGAGTATTCGCCGGACTGATCTTCGCGACAAAAGCCTCAGGCAAGGAGCAACAAGGGACCGTGGCCTGCAAAGGGTTTACCACCGGAAAGTCCGTAGGAAACGCATTTGTGCCGGACGTTTGGCCAGCCACATAGATATTGCCTGCAGGATCCAAGGCGATACCAGTAGCTGCATCCCCGGTACCCGTGCCGCCCAAATACGTCGAAAATATAGGCGTTCCCGACGAGTTCAACGTCGCCACGAACGCGTCTCCATTGATGCCCGGTTGCGGCGGCTGCAATGCGGCTTGAACAGCGTTGAATACGGGGAAATTCGTGTCTGATGTCGAGCCCGCAATGGAAACATCGCCAGACGAGTCGACGGCTATCGCGTTACTGTTTCCCGCTCCGAGGTAAGTGGAATAAAGAAGTCCCGTATCCGTTGGGTTGACCGCGAGAACGAAGACCTGCGGGGTCGAACAGAAGAGTCCGTTAGTTAACCCCGAGCACGATGTTCGATAGGCATTTTGCGTGAGTGGAAAATCTACTGAAGTGGTGGTACCCGTAATGTACGCGTTGCCGGAGCCATCCACGGCCAGCGCCGGGAAACTCTCTCCACCGCTTCCACCGAAATAGGTGGAGTAGACTAGCGAATTTCCTGTTGGAGCGAACTTGGTGAGGAACAGATTCGTGACCCCAATGCCAGCGAGACCTGCCTGGAGCGGAGCTTTCACAGGAAAGTTTGGCGAGTTTGTTGTACCGACGACGTATGCATCACCTGAGGCATCGACGGCAATTCCCAATCCGTCGTTGGCGGCGTTGGGTCCGTCGCCGCCCAAGTAAGTGGAGTACAGAAGCTGAGAGCCGGTTGGATCAAGCTTCTGAACGAACGCGTTACTGCTTGCAGTGCTCAGAGTGCCTGCGAATGTGGGCTGGAAGGCATTCGCGACGGGCAAGTCATTTGACGCAGTGGTGCCGACGATATACGCGTCGCCGTTTGCGTCCACAGCTAGCGCTCGCGCTAACGAATTACTTCCACCAGTAAGGCTGGAATAAATCAAAGAACCGCTGGGTCCAAACTTGGCAACAAAAGACGTTTGAGCGCAGGTAGAAGCGCTGGCGCATGGTGACAGGAAAGCTCCCGACGTCCTGGGAAAGTTGGACGAACCGGCAGCCCCAACGATATAGGAGCTACCTTGTGAGTCAACAGCAATACCGTTGGCCTGGTCAAAAGAGTTCCCCCCGAAATAAGTTGAGAAAACGAGCGCCGTGCCGCTGGGGTTGAGTTTTGTCAAGAATGCATTCGCAGTTCCGGACAAAGAAGTTTGGTCGGCTCCTCGCGTTGGAAAATCGGTGGCGAAGGTTTGTCCGGCCACATAGGCGTCGCCCGATGAGTCGACGGCGGTCGCCAACGCCTGTGTATCGTTGTTGCCGGCTAAATACGTGGAATAGGCGACCACGGGGTCGATCACCAGGGGCTTGCTATGATCATAGCTTCCGACACGAAACCCGATTGTATGACCGGGAAGTAGGGCATATCGACCGCGAACAGATCTTGTCTTGCCGACGACCGTCTGGTACAGCAGCGGCTTCTTGAATTGAAAGACTCCGTCTTTGGTGCGGAGAAGCAGATCGCCCGATCGGCCAACGCGAATCGCGCTTGCTCCCTCGAACTGCAACTTCACTGCGGATGGCCGCGCCTTCGGTTGCACCAATATGTCCAGTTCCAATTCCTGCGGGTCGCCGTGAAGCATCGCGTTGACGCCCGGGTAGATTTCCGGATATTCAACTTTCTGATAATTTGCTATTCCTGTGAGCCAAGAGCTGGAATCGCTTCCGAAGTAGTAATTCGTTTTCCAAGGAAGTAATTCTTCGCCTTGAACCTTTGCCGGAAGAGCGCCGCCAACAAAACGCATTTTCAGGTAAGCACACCTCGTTTTGCCGGGAGAAACTCTCAGGTTCGGTTGTGCCCGGGGAAAAGCCGCGGATGAGGGGAATCTTTTTTGCAGGGCAAACACAACTTCTCCCGGAGTGACATAAGCGGTGAAGCGGCCAGTCCGAGCGATGAAATTCACGGAGGGGTCAGCTTGGCCTCGATTTTGCTCGAAAGCCACAGGAATTCTGCTGAAAGGATTCTGGGCAGCACCGGGCTTGGCTTCGCCGACAGTGTGGCGGAGGTCTGTCCTGTCAGCTGGTTTCCCTTTGACATCCGACGGATGCAGCCCGAGGTGGTTGGTAGAGAGAAAGCGCGCGCCAAAAGCTACACAAAGAATAAAGCAAAAGAGGAGTGCGAGTCTCAGACGCAGAAATCTGTTTCGGGCCATCCGTGAAGAAACCACGAACCAACCTCCCAGTTTCAAACATTGCTGAAGCAAAATTGCTGCGAGGAAAAGTTACCATAGCACGTAAATGGTCAAAAGGTAATGGATCTTGCGGCTGGGTCTAGTGTGGGGTCCGGCCTCGATTCTCCTTATCCTCAGCGGGCACTGGGTGAAGGCACTCATTCTTGTCTTTTGGGGGGCCGCTGTGATGGGACAGGTTGATGTGGTGGTCAGGCCATATGTGGTCAGCACACGCATAAAGGTGCATACCCTGCTCGTTTTCTTCGCGTTGCTCGGGGGAGTCGAGGCGTTTGGCATCATAGGAATTTTTGTTGG
>Ga0307373_10014086_pt1 | contig 11075 bp, 8 predicted proteins | sample OX2MG_FD_202534 | JGI IMG/M metagenome (GOLD analysis project Ga0307373, IMG submission 202534) | Soil microbial communities from Risofladan, Vaasa, Finland - OX-2 | ecosystem: Environmental > Terrestrial > Soil > Coastal area > Acid sulfate soil | place: Finland: Risofladan, Vaasa | collected... | reverse complement strand
ATTTGGCTGAAGTAATTGAAGTGGTTCCATTCTCGGCTCTATGATGGTTCTCAATGTGGTTGTAGTTACCCTGCTAATGCCTAACACGTCTGTATTGGTGTGAAATGTTGTAGATTGGATGACGTCCCCATGGAACCAGAAACTTTTGGCCGATGGCTTTTCGCTGCCGGCAAGCACATCGCTCAGTTCCGCTCCTCGGACATGGTTGCTACACATGTCTGGGCAACGCGACGGGCATCCCAGGAAGCTAACCTTCTTCTCCGTCTGCGGCGGCTCGGCACGATCAGCGGTGAGAAAGCAATTGCTTATGCTCGGGATGTCGGCATCGCTCCACAAGAGGCACTGCTCTTTTATCAAGGTCTTGCTACCACTGGGTTGATTGAGGTGGAGAGCCGAGCGGATGAAATTCTCCGAGTGACAGAGCGAATATTCACCGAGGGCATGGTGTAGGGGTTTGCCCATGGTTGGAACAGAAAGTCGGAATAGGAACGTAGCCCAAATGGACTAAGAATGAGGATGTAAGCCGAGAACGACGCTTGGTCATATGAGTTGGCGATGACCAGTACCTCTAGCTACTAGCAACCGGCGGCATCCAATTCAGCCAATTCCACTTATCGCTTCCAGCGCTTTGTATCACCTGCCAATCTGGTTGTAAGTCGCTTGGTTCAATAAGTAAATAGCTATTATTCTTACATCCAAAGATAGCTATGTTTTGCCTCTGAGATTGTTGATATGCCCAGGTCATATTGTTACAATCTTGGGTGCCAACAGCTACATATCGGGCTGCTGAGGCCTCTGAAGTGTAGAATGAGGGCATACTACTCAAGGCAATCTCGTAAAGCGACCAGCCTTCTGTCTTATTTGAAAGAAATGTCAGGTACTTTCCATCTATGGACCATCTTGGGTGCCAGGCGTATGCGACGCCATTGACATAATGAGATAAACTCGTTGTCTGAGGCATAGGGAGACAATCTTTACTAGGGACTGCCTCTATTGTGTTAGCTGCATCCTCAAAGGCTAACCACGTACCATCTGGCGAACACGCAGGCCAGCTCGCGCCGTAAGAAGACGGTATGAGCTGTTGCCGGTGAGTGGAAATATTTATCGCATATAAACCATCTTTCCCTTGAAAAATGAGCCATTGGCCCTTGGGCGACCACGTTAATATTTTACAATATGTTTTGGATGGATCATATGTACCAGAAGTATTACAGGAACTGGTCAGTAGAGTAGGCGTGCTACTCAGAGTAGGCCATCCTTTCCTTACGGTCACTTGAGCTATCCAGACACTTGCGCCTTGATTCTTCCCGTCAGCAACAAAGACAAGCTGATGTGTTACGGGCGAGTAATAAGGAGCAGCAAAGTTAGTGAGGTTCGGGACAGTTGTTGAATCTGCGAGGATTCGTACTTGACCAGTTTGAAGATTCAACGTTTTCAGCACATTTTCTCCATCTAAACTGCTTGCTTGGACGAAGAGCCATCCATCTATATGGGCATTCACTAATGGGATAGATGATATTACATGGACTTGGGATGACGAGGAAATCAACAAGGGGACTAGCAATGCTATTGCCACCAATGTTGTTATTTGAAGCCGCTTTCTCGACCATATATTAGTAGTGCGACCTCCTTTATAATTTGTCAGTGGAGCCGAAGATGAATCGCTTATTGTATCCGGCGGAGCTTCACTACTTGTTGTAGGTGCATAACTGCCGGTATGTTCATAAGTTGGTAACGTCGTACCAACAATAGGCTGTATGTTATTGCGAATATTTGGGAAAAAGGGAATGGATGCCACATCCCCATCGCTCTGGTCGGGCGAATGAACTTCTGGATTCGGTGCGCTCTTTCCAGCTAAATTTTCAAGAATATCTATTATTGGGTGCTTTAGATCATAAAGAGAGAGACGTGTCTTATTTTGTTGATATCTATTCTCAAGAGAAAGAGCGCGTACTAACGCCTCAGAAAACATGGTACCACTCTCATCTCGTAAGATGAGGGAAGGGTTTTTATGTCCCGAAGAACAGAGAAGTGCTGTACCCATTTTTGGAAAACCGCTTCCTTTATTTTTTTCCTCAAAAGCAGCTTCTGTTTGTTGTATAGCAACTTGATCAGGTGCTGATTGCATATACTTGAAGGACTCTGCAGCAAAACAACAATCCAAAATCACGATACGCCTCAGATATCTTGCCTTTGTTTTAAGAGTATGTGCCAGAGATGCCATTGCAACAGCAGAAGCCCCGATGCTCTCATCTCGTGTGCTTTGGATAGCGAGATGATACGCCTGCCCAGAGTCAGGAGCGAATACGCCATGCCCAATATAGTAGAAGAGGATGTCTCTGGCCGGAGTTCCAGCTTGCTCCATTTGCGAGAGGCGCTGCTCAAGGAAGTCGCTTATAGCTTGATCAACGTCATTGGGGCTATTTTGATGTTTCTCAAAGAGATCCAACCAATTCTCAGAAGGAAGTCCAAACAGATGCGGGTGGTGAAAGTAATCTCTCACCTTGTTCGCTGATTTAGCATAGGCTGATGAGTTCGCAAGCGTGGAAAACGGCCATACACTTGCTCCCAAGAGAATGACCAATGTGGTTTGTGGAGATGGTTCTATGTCAAGCATCGTGAAACCCACCTCACTTTTTATCTTGTTGCGCAAGTAAAAGTTCGGCCAACTTCAAAGCATCTTTACTGGTGAGATTAGTCCCAATGATCTCGCCATGAGAAGTTTTAATAGTAATGCCTACCTGTCTATGCAATATGAGCCAGTTCCCCAGCGCTTTTGCGACAGCAAGGATTGCTGGTGCGCCTAAAACCAACGATAGTGTCGTACCTAAATCTTGTGAGTAGGGGATATCACGCTGCTGCTCCACCGAAGCCTCGGATGTGGCATCAAGGATACGCTCCTTGAGTTCGCTTGCCCAGCGATTAGCATCGGCCACCGAGCCATTCTCAAAGGCAATAAGATATGTTTGCCGATCATCCATGAACGACTCCTTTTTATATCCATGCGATTTTCTCTACGTCCTGTTGTAGATCTTGCTTGGTCCCTCGAATATAGAGCATGGTGGTATCAAGCGAGTCATGTCCCATGATCTGGGCAAGCCGATGCAGGGGAACCACCTCTGCCATCCGATAGCCAAAGCGGTGGCGTAGGTCATGAGGGCTGACATCCGCAACCTGCGCTTGTGTGACATATTTTGCAATCAAATGTCCCAACGCTCGTCCTGTGAGCGCGCAATGTGTTTTTTCAGAGGGAAAGAGATACTGGCATTCCGCTGGAAGAGTCTCTAAATATTGGTTCAAGATGGATCGCGCGGTGGTATTGAGCGGAACTTCGCGCACTTTTTTGCGTTTTCCTGTAATTCGCAGTGTCCCATGTCGCTTGCCCAAGTGGACTTGCTGACGTGTCAAAGTACACAGCTCTTGGGCACGCAAGCCGGTGTGAAGCAAGAGCGTGATGATGGCTTGATCTCGCAGTGTCCCGGTGGCATTGACGGCAGCGACCAACGCATTTTCCTCCTCATTGCTCAAGTGTCGAGGAGGAGTCGCTTCTTTGGGCAAAAATTTGATGAGGCTTGCGGGATTGGACTGAATAAGCTGCGTTTTTCTCGTCCAGGCGAAATAGCGTTTGAGGCTCATCAATGTTCGATTGATCGTGGCTGGTTTCAAACCAAGCGTCATCTGGAGATAGTCCCGATAATGCATAAGCAGAGCTGGAGCCACTGCCTGTGGGGTAAAGGTGCGATCCTCTTGCACATTGCGCCACGAGTACTCACACCATGCAATAAACTGCCGCAGATCGCTCAGATAGTTGCGCAACGTGACTGGGGAGAGGTCTTCGAGGTACTGGAGTACCTGCATATACTGCTCCAGGGCTTGTTGGCCGTCTTCTGAAAGCATCGGTTGTGCTTCCCGTTTCATCTCCCATCTTCTCCTTGCTAGTATTAGCAGAAGTACTTTTTGCGTGATTTTGTCAGATATTAGCAGACATTCGTCCTGTTTTCTGTGGTCAGGCTTGTACTCTTCATGTCTGCTCAGGTATTTTAGCAGAAATGCATACACATGTACAGTTTATATGAGAGAACCTATGAAAAAGGAGTCTTGTGCATGCCAGTTGCATTTTTGACGGCCGAGCAACGAAGCCGCTATGGATGCTATGCCGGGGAGCCATCTCCAGAACAACTCGCCCTCTACTTTCATCTCGATGATCGCGACCGCACCTTATTGGAACCCCGCCGTCATGACCATACGCGCCTGGGCTTCGCCCTCCAACTCTGTACCGTTCGGTTCTTGGGTACCTTCTTGTCCGATCCGACTGATGTTCCTCACGGCGTCATCCTGACGCTCGCTTCCCAGCTCAACATTGCCGATCCGACGGTCTTGGCCAGCTATCGGGAGGGCCTGATGCGCCACGATCATGTCCACGAAATCATGCAGGAGTATGGCTACCAAGACTTCTCTTCCCAGCCTGAACACTTTCGCTTCCTGCGCTGGCTCTACACGCGCGCCTGGTGGAGCGAAGAGCGCCTCACGGTCCTCTTTGATCTGGCCATGGCCCATCTCATTGATCGCAAAGTGCTTTTGCCAGGGGTCAGTGTGCTGGAGCGGGTCGTCTCCAGCGTGCGCGAACATGCATCCATGCGTCTCTGGCGGCTCCTTGCCCAGCTTCCGACACAGCCACAGCGGGCGCTGTTGGAAACGTTACTGGTGGTGCCCGAAGGAGAACGGCAGACCCCCTTGGATCGCCTGCGTCGCGCACCGACGCGGGTGAGCGGTCCCGCGCTCGTTGCCGCGCTACACCGAGTCGATGCGATCCGCCTGTTTGAGATGGAACACGTGGACCTTTCCTTCGTTCCGAGAGGGCGCCTGAAAGCCCTGGCGCGCCATGCTGCCACTGCCTTCGTTCACAACTTGCGCCAGCTCGCCCACGATCACCGGATCGCCACCTTGCTTGCCTTCGCCCATACATACTTGGCAGTGGTCCATGATGATGCCTTAGACCTCTTCGATGTCCTCATGCGGACGGCCTCCTCACAGGCGACACGGGAAGGGCAACAAGCACGCTTGCGCACCATCCACGACTTGGATGCCGCCGCGCAGCTGCTCTCCGAAGCCTGCCAGGTCGTTCTCGATGAGACACAAGATCCCGCCACCCTGCGCGATAGCATTTATGCCCGTGTGCCGGCAGAGCACTTGCGGACAGCCGTGACAACGATTGGAGAATTGACGCGCCCACCGGAAGATACCTATGCGCAAGAACTGCTCAATCGCTATCTCATGATGCGTCGCTTTCTCCCGACGTTTTGGCGCACCCTTGACTTTGAATCGACGCCAGGAGGAAGGCCGACGCTGCACGCCGTCCAGTTCTTGCAACGCATCGAGGGACGGCCACGAGCCTCCCTGCAATCCGCGCCGCGCGCGGTGATCTCTCGCTCCTGGCAGCGCTATGTGCTGCCGCGTGGCACTTCAGCGGAAGATGGGCAACGAACACCACGCGTGGATCGCCCGGCGTACACCGTCTGTGTCGTCGAACGACTCCATGAGGCATTACGCCGTCACGATATCTATGTGGATCCCAGTGAACGCTGGGGGGATGCGCGAGCCAAGTTACTGCAACCGGAGCAATGGGAGGGGATTCGGGCGCAGATCTGTCAGACGTTAGGTCGCGAGATGGAGGCCTCGCGGGCGTTAGAGCAGCTTGGACAGCAAGTCGAGGAAGCGTACCAGCGCGTGGCTGCCCACCTGCCCACCAATACGGCCTTGCAGATCGAGCAGCAGAATGGGGTAGACATTCCCAACCTGGAGCGCCTCGAACGAGTGGAGGAACCAGAGAGCTTGCGCCTCCTGCGTGCGTCTATTGGAGCGAGTCTACCGCTCATCGACCTCCCAGAAGTGATTCTGGAAGTGGCGCAGCATACCGGGTTCCTGTCTCAATTCACCCATGTCAGTGATAGCAGTGCGTATGTGGATGATTTAGATCTCTCGCTGAGCGCGGTGCTGCTGGCGGAGGCCTGCAATATTGGTCTGACACCGGTCATCCATCCCGAGATCCCAGCCCTCACCCGTGACCGCTTGTCCTGGGTGCGACATTATTTCCTCCGAGCGGAGACCATTACGCGGGCCAATGCCTGCCTGGTCCAGGCGCAACGGGACATCCCACTGGCACAGATTTGGGGCGGAGGCTATGTGGCCTCGGTGGATGGTCTGCGCTTTGTGGTTCCGGTGCGGTCAATAAATACTGGTCCGAACCCGCGCTATTTCGGGCAAGGGCGCGGAGTGACCTATCTCAACTACACGAGCGACCAATTTACCGGATTGGGTGGGTTGGTCATCCCTGGCACGATCCGTGATTCGGTCTACGTGCTGGAAGCCCTACTCGAACAAGAAAGCGGACTGACCCCCACGGAGATTATGAGTGACTCCGGGTCTTATAGTGACTTAATGTTCGGTTTATTCTGGTGTTTGGGCTATCAGTTCAGCCCCAGGCTCGCTGAGTTGAAAGATGCCCGTTTCTGGCGCATGGACCCGGCAGCCGATTATGGCCCCTTGAATGGTCTGGCACGGCACCGGATTCATCCGAATCTGATTGCCACCCACTGGGATGATATCTTGCGCGTCGCCGGATCGCTCAAAGTGGGAACGGTGCATGCCTCGACGCTGGTGCAGGCGTTGCAGCGTGGAGGGCACCCGACGACCCTGGGGCGAGCCATTGCCGAGCTAGGCCGGATTCCGAAAACGCTGCACATGCTCAACTTTCTCGACGACGAATACTATCGCAGACGCATTCAAACGCAATTGAATCGTGGCGAGGGACGGCACGGTGTCGCCCGTCATGTGTTTCATGGCCAGCGCGGTGAGCTGCGTCAACGGTACCGGCAAGGGCAGGAGGATCAACTAGGCGTGCTGGGGCTGGTCGTGAATATGATCGTGCTCTGGAACACCTGGTATATGCAAGACGCGCTCGAAGAATGGCGGCTCAGCGGGCAAGAGATTCGACCGGAGGACGTGGAACACTTAGCTCCGCTGCGTTTCCAGCACATCAACGTGCATGGCAAATATCATTTCATCCTCCCAGAAACCGTTGCTCAGGGCCACCATCGCCCCCTTCGACAACCCTCCTCCTTGTCTGAAGAGCTTTTCTAAGGTCTTTCCAGAGAACCATGACCCTTTTGGGCTACATTCCTAATTCCAACTTTCTGTTCCTACCATGGGCAAACCCCGTGTACCGCGCTGTTGCAGGTCGGTTCGAGGTGCATCGACCCAACCCAGCAGAGCGTGCCTTGATCCCTATGCTGGCCCTGTTCAGCGCATTGCCATTGAAAGAGTCGGAAGCCATCGACCGCCTTGTCAGGGCAGGGCATCGGGAAGAGGACGTGCAGAAGACGCTCGAATTGCAGCTCGCATTTCAACTCGTCCGAGTCAAAAACCTGCCAGACTTCGGAGGCTCTCTTCTCTACAATGAATATCTGTGGGGACACAAGATCGATAAGATTGCGCCCATCATCGGAAAAATGTCTGGTATCGACTATGAACACCTGCGCGCACTGATCGAAGAGATCAAGTCTGCTCAGGGTCAGGGGATCGACCGTCTCACAGCAGCACCACCACACCTCATTCAGATGGCCGCAGCAGTAGGCATCATCGACACAGTAACCATTGAGACCATCAGTGGGCGTGAGCAGACGTTCACGTTCGCTCCCCTCTTCCACGGCTACCAAGCGGGTCCGGCAGATATTGCCCTACTTGACACGTCGGATCAGGTAAAGCTTTTTGTTGCCTCCATTCAGTATGGTGTTCGATACTCAGAGGATTTCAAACTTCACAGCCCCATTCTATTTCTCGAACACCTGCTACGGAATGGGGTTGCAGGGAATGCCACCCCGATTAGAAGAGACTACATCCTCGTTGAACGGCAGGGCATACTGGCAGTGGAGACGACGAGCGGAGACCGAGGTCGCTTTGTACTGAAGAAGGAGGACATCGTCCAAATGGCCAAGCAAGTCCTTGAAACGGGCGGTCTGCTCACTGACTCAAGTGGACGGTCAGATTCTCGATTCCTTGCCTCCCAAACGGGCTTCCGCTCACCTGAGGCAAACAGGTTTCTGAATTTGGCGAAGAGTCCTGAACGCGCCGACAGGTTCGAGAAAGAACTCATATCGGCTATCCGCGATGACTTTCAGGGAGGCAGCTGGTGAACGAACATAAGAATCAGCCGAAGGGCGGGACGTCTCGGGGTAGTATCCCTGCAGGTACTCAGTGGGAATACCGGCTCACGCGGCTGCGGTTCTACCAAGGCCAATTCGTCCGCCGATCCATCGACCTCTGGCCTCAAGGGCTAAGAGGTGACAAGCTCGCAGAACTCGACGTCATTGCGGTTAGCTTCGACCCTCAACTGCGCCGTCGAATCGAAGTAATCGAAGGCAAGACCTCCGCTGGCCGAAGTGGGGAAATCGACCGCGTCATCTGGCTACGTGGCATCAGCACGCTGGTACCCGCAAATGACGTTGTGATAGCCAAGACAAGGGTCGATGATCGCACACGACAATTAGCTAGGCGCCTGCGGGTCTCCGTACTCGATGAGCAAGCCGTGGTAGCAGCCGAACGCGCGCTGGGGATACAAGAGGACGACTGGGTCGGCATGCACGATCCGGAGTTCGGCGAACATATCATCAAACCGCTCCGTGAAGCTCTCGGGAAAGCTGAGGAGTTGAGTCGCGCTGGGAAATTCCTCTTTGGCGGCTATTGGTTCATAGACGAGTTTACACGCCTCAAGCAGCTCCGCACTCTATTCCGACTCACAGCAGACAAACTGGGCAAGATAGACGAGCATTTAATCAATTTGGCCGTCGGGGAGGCTACCGTACTTTTTGCTCTTGCTGCGTACAGCGTCGCTTCGTGGCACGATCAGTATGGTCCCGATGCTTTCAACCGGTTCCTAACGCATGAACTCTCCTCTGGCGTTGCCGACGTTGAGGACCTGCGTCGCATTCTCCAGAGGATCGATAACCTTCATAAGCAGGATATCGAGGCGATACACAACACGTATATCGCTGGGGGCGTCGCCCGTGCTATCGTCCCTGTTCGGAGTTTGGAGACTGAAATTCTTCGACCCCCAGAGTGGACTGAGGGGTTTCTCGACTTGATCGCCCGTCTCCGCGCCCATCCCCACCTCGCAACAGCGGTCATCCGTACCCTCGACTTGCGATCCGCACAGCGCCTCGGCAGTACGCGCGAGACAACGAAGGTCGAACGGGGCTGGCAATCAGATATCGATACCGTCACGAATCTGGCCGAAACTGTCGAACGGTTCCTCATCAGTGTGTGGCGGGCGCCTGAACCTGCCTATCTTCTGTCTCGGCATGCATCGCTAACCCCATTACCGTCGCGCGAACCCCTGTCCTCGCAACTGCCGGAGCTACTTCAAACGGAAACTGAACTCGGTCTCTGAGGAATAATCTTAAATTATCGGAAGTTTTTCACCCTCATTGTACCGCTGATTTCCGGGCTATGCAATCTTCAAATGCGCGCGTCAATTTATCATCGCTAAAGCGCTTCCATCCGCTCTCGATGAGCGCGATTCGGATCTGCCTGCTCAAAGTAACGACAGTTATAACGCAACTCGCAAGCTTCACAGGTTTGCTTATCGACATTATAATCAGGAGGAGGAGTATTATGGACCCAAGAATTTGGTTCATCCGCACTTGTCGTGCTGAATTTGCTGTTGCAACCGTGGTTCGTAAATAAAGAAGAGAATGCTTCTGTGGTGTGCAAAATTAGAAGGGAAGGACTTCATTCGTTGGAGGGAGTGCAATGAATCAATTAGATGAGTACCGAGACCTGACCAGCCGCCGGAAGAAAGCCATTGATCATTGCGCTCAGCAGATTGAATGGTATGAAGCCCATGGATCAAGAGAATCCTTTTTTTATCGCTTTTTCCAAACGTGTACGATAGTCTTTGGCGGGCTTACGCCCATCTTAATTCTTTGGAGCGATGTTCCTAAGCCTCTTCAAGCCCTTCCAGCAGCACTAGCAGCTATAGCGGCGGGACTTGTCGGCGTTTTCCAATGGCAGCAGAACTGGGTGCGCTTCGCAAGTACCGCTGAAGCACTAAAAAGCGAATTGATCAGGTTTGAGACGAGAACCTCTCCTGCCTACCGACCTGAAGTAACAGATGATGTAGCCATCGACAATTTTGTACAGGCTATGGAAGCTCTTGTGCTGAGTGAAACGAGCGGGTGGCATACCCAACTGCTAAAACAGCCAGCAAATACCATCCCCAATAAGGATTAATCGGTGGGCAAGAGCGTCGACAGGACTACAGGGAAAAACACAGCATTCCTGATCTCGCATAAGATAGCAACCGCAGAAACTAAAAAATTACGATACATAATGTGTAAATCATTGAATTCCATGGGCGGAATCTGTCCAATTAGGTGGGCGCCTTTCGCTCTCCTACTCTCCCTTCACATTTCTCTTGAAGCCCTTGCAAAGCCAAAGCAGGGTTCTTCTTTACGGAAAGAACGCGTTCGTCCTCGCCCACCTAATTGGACAGATTCCGCCCATGGAATTCAATGATTTACAGTCATGGAGCCTCGTCTTTTCGGCGGAAAGCCGCTTCCTTTTCAAAAGACACTACAGGTTTACCATTGACAACAATAACACTGCCGAATGGGAGTTCTTTTAGTTCTCCTGGTTCGATTTCAATATGCAGCCGCGCTTGGTTCAAGGCTCCTCTTGATTGCCAGCTCCCGCGTTTGTTGGAATGGTGGAGTATGTCCTGGTCGTCAGAAGTCCATACTTCTATGGAGACGTAGCTGTTTTTTGCGGGGCGTATAAATGCTTTACCACCTCGCTTGAATATGATGTCGAATTTGGCTGCACCGAAAGGAAAGTCTTTATACGATTTGACATAATTTCGGATATCAGCAGTCTTGATAATGGACTTGCGAACAAGCCTCACAGGAAAACGAGGGAGCGCTTTCAGTGCAATATCAACAGCGTCATTCACGTTACTATGAAGGTACCCGAATGGCGTCGGCTGGAAGAGTGCTATCAGAATGAGTAGCAAGGGCAGGATC
>Ga0307373_10014085_pt1 | contig 11076 bp, 10 predicted proteins | sample OX2MG_FD_202534 | JGI IMG/M metagenome (GOLD analysis project Ga0307373, IMG submission 202534) | Soil microbial communities from Risofladan, Vaasa, Finland - OX-2 | ecosystem: Environmental > Terrestrial > Soil > Coastal area > Acid sulfate soil | place: Finland: Risofladan, Vaasa | collected... | reverse complement strand
GACAAGGCGAAGGATCTGGTTCCAGAGACTCCTCTCGGTGTCGCGGACGCCATGACCTGCGGATCGATGGGCTACATGATCGAGCAGTGTCTGCAAAACATCATGATCCGGGCGGGGGTGTGGCGCAACGTGGTCACCATACCGGCACAGATTCTCGTCGATCAGTACGATCCCGCCCTAGCCCATCCTACCAAGCCGATCGGTCCCTTCTACGCGAAGGAGGAGGCCGAGCAGCTCATGAAGGAGAAGGGCTGGGTGATGAAGGAGGATGCGAAGCGCGGTTACCGGCGCTATGTCGCCTCTCCCTATCCGATCGATGTCATCGAGAAGGACGCCATCAAGCTGCTTCTCGAAAAAGACTACATCGTCATCACCGGCGGAGGGGGCGGAATCCCTGTCCACTTCGAGAACGACCGGACCATCGAGGGAGTCGACTGCGTGATCGACAAGGATCTTGCAAGCATGAAGATCGCGCTCGCCGTAGGGGCGATGACCCTTATCATCATAACCGGCGTACCGCGGGTCTCGCTCAACTTCGGCACCCCCCAGCAAGAGGACGTGGGCCGCCTTACCCTTGCGCAGGCGCGCTACCACCACGAGCAGGGGCAGTTCCCTCCCGGCTCGATGGGACCGAAAATCGCGGCGGCCATCGAGTTCGTTCAGGCGAATCCCAAGAACCGCGTGATAATCACCGATGTCGACAACCTCATCCCCGCGATGGAGGGGAAGGAGGGCACGACGATCGTCGCCTACTAGAGCCTCCGCTTTCAGCTTGCGCTTCGCTTCAGTCCCGCCGGTCGTTCGGCACCTGAGGCGGTGCGCCTCCCGCCCGTTTCACCGCCCGCTCGATCCCCTCGTAGCCCGTGCAGCGGCAGAGGTTGCTCTCGAGCCACACGCGGATCTCCTCATCGCTCGGCTTCGGGTGGCGGGCGAGGAGGGCGGCCGCGTTCATGAGAAAGCCGGGGGTGCAGTAGCCGCACTGGAAGCCGCCCTCCTCGATGAAGGCCTCCTTCAGGGTCTCGTCGGCAAGCCCTTCGATCGTCGTGATCTTATCGGCCTCCACCTCGACGGCGAGCACCATGCAGGACTTCACGGGCTCGCCGTTCACCTGCACCGTGCAGGCCCCACAGTCGCCATTCTCGCAGCCGATTCGCGTGCCGCGAAGGCCGAGCTTTTCGCGCAGGACGCGAAGCAGGGTGTCGGCGGGTCGCACCACGGTTTCCCGCTTTTCCCCGTTGATGTCGAGAGTCAGGGGCACCCAGCCTTCGTAGCGCTTCATCGATCGGCCTCCAGAGCCTTCAGCCCCTCGTCGAGCGCGAGCCGGAAGAGGTGACGCCGGTAGGCGCCCGACGCCCGGAAGTCCTCGAGAAACTGATGAGGAATCGCTTCCGCAGCGGCACGGGCTCGCTCCCCGGGAGAAAGCGCTCGATCGGAGAGAGTCGTTTCCACTGAGACGTCGCGTACAGGGTGGGAATAGGCGCCGCTCACCGCCATGCGAATCGAATCGCCCTCCCGGAGGAGGCAGAGCGACAGAAGCGGATAGTCGATCCGCCCGCCACGCTCCCGGCGGCAGTGGAAGGAGGGGAGGGCGGTCGCCCGCCGATCGATCCGCACCTGCACGAGAAGCTCGCCCTCGGCATGCATGAGGCGGCTCGCAAAGGCAGCATCCGCCGGAAGGGTCCTGACGCCCGCAGGACCGGCGAGAACGAATCGTGCGCCCCCGGCGAGCAGCGGGAGAAGCGCCTCGCGGTAGGGAAGCTGGCCGGCGATATTTCCGCCCAGAGTCAGGCGATTACGGACGGTATGGTCGGCGATGCGCTCGCAGGCGCGTGAGAGAGGCGCGAAGAGCTCCGATTCGATTACCCGATTCAGGGTGACTCCGGCACCGAAGACCAGCTCGTCTCGTCCCGATCCGCCCTCGACGCCAAGGGCCTGGCAGTCGGGAATGCCCTTGATGTCGATGAGGCAGCCGGGTCGGACCTTCCCCGTGCGGCAGAAGGTTGTGATCTCGGTTCCCCCCGCATAGAAGACGGGATCTTGGCCCCTACCGGCCGCGTCGGCGTAGCATTCGACTGCCTCGGCCATGCTCTCGGGGCGGAGGTAGACGACGTCGAAGTGGATCACTCCGGGGCTCCGCCTTCGGGTTCGGCCGCCGCGCTCGGGCTCCGGATGGCGGCGTCCCCTAACGCAGCGGCAGCCGCGCCTGAGCGTCCGGTGGTCGTACCGTCGTGCTCGCCTGCCGCACGCCACACCGCCTCCGCCGTCAGCGGCAGGGCGTCGAGCTGGACGCCGATCGCGCGCGAGAGCGCCGCGGAGAGAGCGCCGGGGATTCCAAGGATGCCCTGCTCGCCGAGGCCCCGGGCGCCGTAGGGGCCGTCGCGCTGAGGGGTCTCCGCAAAATCGACAAAGTACTCGGGTTGCTCGCCGTAGCGCATGATCTTGAAGTCGCGCAAGGAGCCGTTCAGCACGCGGGCCTTGGCGTCGAAGCTGAAGGCCTCGCTTGCGGCATAGCCGATGGACATCGCCATACCTCCCACGATCTGGCCGCGGGCGAGGCGGGGATTGATCACCCTCCCGACATCCATGCAGCAGGCCGCTTTCAGGATTCGGTAGCTGCCGTCGACCGGATCGAGCTCGATCTCGACCCCTTCGCTTCCGAGGGTCCATTCGAGCGCGGGCTTCCCGGCCCCGGTCTCGGGGTCGAGCCCGGTAAGGCCGCGGGCGACGTAGCTCCCCCTGCCGATGACGGGACCGCCGATGGCGTTGCCGTTTGGATAGACGTAGTGGATGACCACCTCGGCGAGGGGAAGGCCGTGCTCGGGTCGGTGGCGCGCGAAGACCCTGCCGCCCGAGACGACGAGCTCCTCCGGCGCGCAGCGCAGGGGCTGCGATGCCACCTGCTTGATCTTCACGATCGCGTCATCGACCGCGGCGATCGCGGCCCGCCCCGCCATGAAGAGGGAGCGGCTTGCGGCGGTCTGCCAATCGTGCGGCGATTGGTCGGTGGTGATCTCAGGCGTTACGTGGACCATCGGGGGATCGATGCCGAGACGCTCGGCCACGATCTGGGCAAGGCCCGTGTGGGTTCCCTGGCCGATCTCAACGATACCCGTCGAGAGGTTGCAGCTCCCGTCCTCGTTGAAGGTAAGGATAGCGCCCGCGTCCGTGAAGGTAGGCATCGAGGGCGCCTTCCAGAAGGCGGCGATACCCTTCGCTCGGATCTTTCCGCTGGCGAGCACGGTGCGCAGACCCTTCTTCCAATCGAGACGCTCTGCGACAGTGTCCAGGCAGAGGGGGAGATCGCCGGTGCTCTCGTCGAGGAGGTCATTGCCGGAGGTGGTGTCGCCGGGGCGCACGGCGTTCATGCGCCGGAGCTCGAGCGGGTCCATCGTGAGCTTCACCGCGAGGTGCTCCATGGCGCGCTCCATCGCGAAGGTCATTTCGATGTGGCCGAAGCCGCGAAAGGCTGTCGCGAAGGGATGATTCGTGTAGACGCACAGCGAGTCGGCTCTGACATTGGGGATGCGGTAGGGGCCGGGACAGGAAAAGCCTCCCGCCCTGCTGACGTGCACCGCGTAGTCAGCGTAGGCGCCCGAGTCGTAGAGGAAGAGGAGATCCGCCGCGACGAGCCTTCCGTCCGTCATCGCGCCGAGCTTCACCCGTGCCTGAAGCCCGGCCCTGCCCGGCGAGGAGCTCATATCCTGCTCGCGGCTGTTCGCGAGGCGAACCGGCCGCCCGCCGACTCCCTTCGAAAGGAGGTAGGCGAGCGCCTCAAGCTGGAGGCCGTCTTTGCCGCCGAAGCCGCCGCCGACTCGCGGTGCCACGACCTTGATCTTGCCGATGGGAATCCCGAAGGCGCGAGCGAGGAGCTCCCGCACGACGAAGGGAGCCTGAGTCGACGAGCGGACTACCACGCCTCCATCCGCGCCGATCTCGGCGATCGCCACGCGCGGCTCCATCGCGGCGTGGTCGCCGGGCGGCAGAACGAACTCTCCCTCGACGACGACCTCCGCCTCGCGGAAGCCCCGCTCGACGTCGCCCTTGCGGACCTTGGTACGGTTTGCGACGTTGCTTCCCGGCTCGGGATGAATCTCGGGGATGTGGAAATAGTCGGCCATGCGGTCGTGAAGGATTGGCGCACCCTCGCGAATGGCCTCTCCAGGTGTGTCAATGACGGGAAGGGGCTCATAGCGCACGCGGATGCGGGTGGTCGCTTCGATGGCTGCGGCCTCGCTGTCGGCGACGACTGCGGCTACCGCCTCGCCGTGATGGCGAACCCGCTCGACTGCGAGCGGATTTTTGTCGCCGAGGTAGATGCCAATTAGAAAGGGGAAGTCGCGCCCGGTGAAAATCGCCCGCACCCCCGGGACGGTCTGCGCCCCCGCAGTGTCGATGGACAAGATCTTTGCATGGGCATGGGGGCTCGTGAGAAGGGCCGCGAAGAGAAGCCCCGGCGGCCAGAGGTCGTCCGTGAAGCGGACTCGCCCTGTGACCTTGTCGGGGCCGTCGCTTCGACGAATGCTCTTCCCGATCTGGCGAACCTGCTCCACGCCTCGCCTCCGGCAAGAAAGGTTCAGCCTACAGCCGCCCCATCGAGCTGTCAAGGATTAATGGTAAGCGATATGCTCTGGTTAACCGCTGGGGGGCCTCTGCACAAGGTCCGGCTTTCTCCGTCGTGAGGAATGCCATAGTGGCCAGGATGTCCCTTTCGATCTCATGCATTGGCTTGGCAGCGCGCAGCCTGCCGGGCCAGCATCGCCATGAAATGACGAGTCAATTTCTAGTACTCTGTGGTCTTAATCGCGTACACTCGGGGCCGCGGGCAGGGGCGATATCGCTAGGAAAAAACTGATATGCAGCGAGACTGAAACATGATATAAGAAACAAAGCAAGCAAGAGATGCTCGAACCATCGCGAGGAACGTTAGGGGAGTTATGTGATTGTATTGCATGGCCCCACCAACGTCTACAACGAATCTCTCGAATATGTATTAGCGCATGAGCTTTGTACTCCGTGCAAGCTAACCCCCACCTTGAGCGCAACAGATGGACCCTTCAACCAAAGCGAGGACGACAACGCGGCTCTTCTGCTGTTCGATGCTTTGGACGGCTGTCATGAGGTAACCCGGCTCACCTACGACAATCGGAATCGGAAAGGAACACGAAGTCCTATCCTCGCAATCTACAATTTGCCCCGCGGGATCAAGATAGGGGCGGAAACGCTTCGCAAAGGAGTGCGGGGGATCTTTTTTGCCGAGGACAAGCTTTGGGTCCTTTTGAAGGGAATTCGGGCCCTTCTGAAAGGCGAAGTGTGGCTTTCTCACAATGCGTTGCTCGAGCTCGCGCTGGACGAGCCGCTTGCCTCGCTCGCGCAGGTTGCGGAGGCTTCAGGGCTAAGCCGACGCGAGATCGAAATCCTTGCACACGCAAGTAGGGGTGAGACCAACGACGAGATCTCCGACATGCTGTGCCTGAGCACGCACACCGTCAAGACGCATCTGTACAACATCTACCGAAAGATCAACGTCAACAATCGGTTCCAGGCCAGCCTCTGGGCGGCTAAGCACATTCAGTAGCAGCGACCGGACTCACCACACTACAAGCACGAAATTACCCTGGAAGCTGAACGTTCAACCATCTGGAGCGAGGCTTTCAAGGGAATTCCTGCAGTTGGATCAGGAGCCGAAGCACCTCCTCCCATGCCTTGCCCCCGAGGCTCATGGCCGTCTCCAGTCTGACGGTACCAAGCCGGTTTTTTGTATCCTGAAGCTCAACGTCCACGCTTGCCAATCGCTCTTTCAAGGGCAGCAATCGATCCGGCTCCGCGTTTCCTTGCATGACCTGTTTCTCCACGTATGCCGTGTAGCCGTCTAGGAATTTTTTCAGATCGCCCAGGCTGGACTGTTTGCTTTCCAGCTGCAACATCTGGTTTATGTTCTCGACGAGCTGAGCGATGACCTCGTTCCTGGTCTTCTCCCACAGTTGCTTCGCTTGCTCCTTTTCTTGGGTGACCCTCAGGATATTTAAGGCTCTTCCCGGGTCACCGAAGGCAACGTTCAGGCCGATTGTGGCCGTTGGCGCATAACCGAACTCCAGTCGAGAGTAATAGTAATCGATGACTCCGGCGCTCACAGTTAGTCCGGTGATTGCACTGGTGCTCCGCGGCTCTGTTACCGTGCTGCCCCGCTGCACTACCGAGGCCTGCGAGGACAGGATCGGGTTGTTCTGAACGACGATCTCGATGAGTTGCTGCAGCAACTCGCGCTGGGCTATGTGCGTCCCGAGGGCAGTGGCTTGCTCCGCGGCGACGGGAAAGCCACATGCCCACAGAGGTAGGATAACCCACAGGAGACGGTACACTCTGGTCATACTTGTGCTCCTTTCGCTCCACTCTACTCCGCCAGGGCGCTGCAATGGCCCGGCTACGGTCAGCATTCTTTTTGAACTTGGGGTCGACCGAGAGTCGCCTTACGGTATCTCGCTCAATGCCGGATCTAGGATCGCTAGAGTATCGAAAGGGGTGGTGCAACTCGTCGCTGCAGCGCGGGGAAGGGCATACCTTCGAATTGTGTGGCGAACGACATGCTTTGAATCGTGGGCTCCGTCTGTGCCGACGGTAGTCCATCGCGTACTGGGGATGTGAGCGTTCTTTTGAAGTGCCGCTTGGCGTTCGGCAGCCGCTTCAGCGATTGTCAGGCGGGTGTCGACGACAAGCACGTTTTGCCTCTCCCTTAGCACAGAAGCCGTGTACATCGACGTGACCTCATTGCTCGGCGATACCCACCCAAAGAGCACGCCGAAGCCTTCCGCTTCGCCCCGCATACTCCGAAGGCTTGTCACTTTCCGTTCAGAGAGTATCACAAATGAATCGACAGGGAAACTCCGAATTTACTCGCACCGTGTTCGTTCTTGCATGAGGCATCGAGACGTCGTCTTGTTGAGAGCGATGGTCGGACGGGTACGCTCGCTGCAGCAAAATGAGACGTGCAATTGTCCGCCCTGGAGGCGGTCGTCGGGATCACGGTAAAGACTCGCCGGCACTTTGATACTCGGAGGGGCCACTTGAGTATTAGGCACCGGTCGAAAACGTTCGTACTCGGGACCTAGTCGCGGTGGCCTTTCTGCGAAGAGAAACACCGGCATTACCGATATCGGCCTGCCATCGGCACCCCTATACTTTTTGCTACGTGATGGAACAACGCCAGCCTGACGTGATTTTCAGGCGGGCGTGCACAGTGGTGGGGTGAGCCTGTTTCGGCGGCCATCCCGCCCCCTAGGTCATTTCGCAGTAGGCGCCACGAAACACAAGGCCTTTCAACTTGCCGTGGCGAGGAGGTTGATGTCGCTTGACACAAATAGCCGGTCTTGCTTAAGGGGGGACGGAAAATGAGACCAGGTGGAGCACATTGGCGGTCGGAATTTCAGACGGATCTTCTCTCGTTGGTCGACAGGGAACGTTCTCGGTCACAAAGATACCGCATCCGTTCCTGCCTTGTCGTGTTCGATCTGTCCAAGGCGGTCCGTCCCGACAGGAGGGCCGTTGCCCTCCTCCGCGGTCTCTCCCGGCGGGTACGGGCGGCTGACAGCATCGGTCGCTTGGATGAGGAGAGGATTGGGCTGCTTCTGCCGGCAACCGGATTGGAGGGTGCCGGCAAGGTAGTCCACGACGTGCTGGGAAGTTGGCAGCATGAGGAAGTTCCTCGATGTACCGTTCACTGCTACCCGGAGCACGACGCCCTGGTCTCCGAAGAGCTAGCTGCCGAGTAACTCATTCTGAGGTCCAAATGAGCACTTCCAGCACAAGGATCGTCATTGCGCGAAGCGGCCTATTTCGGGGATGAAACCAGACGGGGGATCGGGTGCCCTATGTAGAAAAGAGGAAGCAGCAGCGCTTCCCGTTAGTCGTTCCGGCGACCCTCACCGTGAGCGATGCCAAGAAGTCCGAGGTGTTTCAGCTCCGAACCTGCAATCTTTCCTCTGCAGGAGCGTTCCTGGAGAGTGGGGATTCAGTCCGCGAGGGAACCAGAGTCGAGATTGAGCTCTTTCTTACGGTGAAAAGCCTGTTGGAGGTCATCAGTGCCGACACCGGCGCCAGGGTTCGAGTTAGGGGCCATGTGATCCGCATAGCCCGAGAGGGTTTTGCGGTTGAGTTCTCGAAAGGCTTCAGGATTCGACCCATGGGAAGGCAGGTCAAGGAATGGCCGCTGAAATGAGACCGGAGCTCTCCCGTATGGACCGAAAGCGTGAAGGGACGACAGCACTGTCAATGAGGGAGTTTGCCCTGGCACTTCAGTACGAGTGCGCGCGGGCGGATCGGGAGGAATCGGAGTTTTCCCTGGTAGCCTTCCGGCTGGCAGAAGGCGCTTCCGGTCAGAAGCAAAGTCAGAAACTGATTCAGGCGATGACAACGCATCACAGGGGAGTCGATTCCGTCGGCTGGATCGATCGCCGGCACTTGGGAGTCCTGCTGCCGTCCACGGGTCCGGAGGGGTGCGCTCGGTTTGTTGCAGACGTCGGCAAGAGGAAGCCTTCCGTGGATCTCCCCCATGCAATCTTTCACTACAGCGAGGGGTGTCCCTATCTATCGAGTCGAAACGAAGGATCGGCCAAAGGGAGCTCTTCCGTCCTGGGCGGGTGGGACGACGGAGATCCCGCCCACCTGGATGCGGAGGGGGTAGCGGCTCTAGAGGATCGACTCAAGCAGGTGCTTGTCCGATCCATTCCCGTTTGGAAGCGCCTCCTGGACCTGGTCGGCGCATCGGTGGCGTCAATCTTGTTTGCGCCGCTTGCCCTACCGTTGTCAGCGTACATCAAGATAGTCTCGCCCGGGCCTGTTCTCTTCAGGCAGCAACGAGTCGGATATAAGGGCGAGCCATTTACGTTCTTGAAGTTCAGAACGATGCACGTGCGGAACGACGACAGCGAGCACAGCAGTCACCTCAAGGGTCTCATCCGCTCGGAAAAGCCGATGGAGAAGCTCGATGAAACAGGTGACCCTCGGATTATCCCGGGCGGGCGCATGATTCGCAAGGCATGTCTAGACGAGCTCCCGCAGCTCATCAACGTGCTGAAGGGAGAGATGAGCCTTGTGGGACCGCGCCCCTGCCTTCCCTATGAAGCGGAAGAGTTCCGCAGATGGCACGCCTACCGGTTCGACGTCCTCCCGGGGATAACCGGGCTATGGCAGGTGAGCGGGAAGAACAAGCTCACCTTCCGACAGATGATCCGCCTGGACATCTGCTACTGCAGAAGAATGTCATTGTGGCTGGATCTGAAGGTGCTCCTGCTCACTGCTCCCGCGATCTTCGGCATGATCGCCGATGCCGTCGTCCGGCGGTGCAGGCCCTCCACTGAAGCGCCGACGGAGCGGCCAACGCCGTCGAGAGGGACAAACCGATGACCAACGTCTCAGTCTTGGGTTGCGGTTACTGGGGTCCCAATTTGGTTCGGAACCTGAAGTCCGCGACTGGATGCCGGGTGCGGAAGGTATGTGATCTTCGAGCCGAGCGGCTTGCGTACCTCAAGGACATGCATCCGGACGTAGAAGTAACGCAGGACTTTGCGTCCGTCATTGACAGCGAAGACACGGATGCCCTTGTCATCGCCACGCCCATCAAGACGCACTATCCGCTTGCCAGACTGGCGCTTCTGGCTGGAAAGCATGTCTTCGTGGAGAAGCCGCTTGCGACCTCCGTGGCCGAGTGCGAAGAGCTGCTGTCCCTCGCAAAGGCTCGCTCGCTCGTTATCATGGTTGGACACACGTTCGTCTATAGCCCGACGGTCCGCAAGATCAAGGAAGTGGTGGCGTCGGGAGATCTCGGAGAGGTGATCTACATTAGTTCAAGAAGGCTGAATCTCGGACTTCTGCAGCAGGATATGAACGTAGCGTGGGATTTGGCTCCGCACGACATTTCCATCATTCTCTACGTCCTTGGAAAGATGCCGCTCTCGGTGAACTGTCAGGGCAAGGCCCACGTGAATCCCAACGTCGAAGACGTGACCAACATAACGCTCAATTTCGCCAATGGAGGTTTTGCCATCATCCACAACAGCTGGATCGATCCCAGAAAAGTGCGGGAGACGACAATCGTTGGGACCCGGAAGATGCTGGTGTATGACGATATCGAACCTCTGGATAAGATGCGGATCTTCGACAAGTGCGTCGAGATCCCCCCTCACTACGACACGTTCGCCGAGTTCACCTATTCCTACCACTACGGAGATATGTACGTACCCTACATCAAGCAGGTCGAACCGCTAAAGGTGGAGTGCCAGTCCTTCGTCGACAGTATCGAAACGGGAGTCGCGTCCGACTCCGATGGCCGCGAAGGTTTGAAGGTGGTTCGCATCCTAGTAGCGGCCAGCGAATCGCTCAAGAATAACGGAGCGTTGGTCGAGCTCGGCGACGGGAAGCGGGCGGACGGGAAAAAGGCGGTTACGGCATGAACAGGACAGTAAGCGATCTGAGTCTCGGCAGCAACGTGAAGCTAGCCGAGGGCGTAACGGTTCATCGCTTCGCCAATCTCTACGGCTGCGAGATAGGCGAGAATACCAAGATCGGGGCATTCGTGGAGATACAGAAGGGTGCAAAGATAGGTAGGAACTGCAAGGTATCGAGCCATTCCTTCATCTGTGAAGGAGTGACCATCGGGGATGAGGTCTTTGTCGGTCACAACGTGACCTTCATCAACGATCTCTATCCCCGGGCGACAACGGCAAACGGACGGCTGGAGAGCGATCAGGATTGGCAATGCGTGCCGACAACGATCGAGCGGCGCGCCTCAATCGGCTCCAGCGCCACCATCCTTGCCGGGGTTCGAGTCGGAGAAGGGGCAATGGTCGGGGCAGGAGCAGTTGTGACACGGGACGTGCCGCCATGGACGGTGGTGGTGGGCAACCCCGCCCGTGTGATTCGCGCTTTGTCGGAGAGCGAACGATGAACGTGACGGTCCCGTTTCTCGATCTGAGGGCGCAATACGAATCCATTCGCGCCGATATCGATCGTGCTATCGAGGAGACCGTAGGCTCGTGTGCCTTCTGCGGCGGCCCCGTTGTGGAAAGGTTCGAGAAGGAGTTT
>Ga0307373_10014084_pt1 | contig 11076 bp, 7 predicted proteins | sample OX2MG_FD_202534 | JGI IMG/M metagenome (GOLD analysis project Ga0307373, IMG submission 202534) | Soil microbial communities from Risofladan, Vaasa, Finland - OX-2 | ecosystem: Environmental > Terrestrial > Soil > Coastal area > Acid sulfate soil | place: Finland: Risofladan, Vaasa | collected... | reverse complement strand
TGCAGGGCGTGGGCGCGCGCATCAACCGCCTGCTGGCGCAGACGAAGCACGACCGGAATACCGTGATCAGCGTGCGCGGCGCAGTGGTGAATATGAATGAAGCCTTTCATGACTTCGGCATCGGGCTTGTCATCGCCGTCCTGCTCGTCTATCTGATCCTGATGGCTCAGTTTGCCTCGTTCATCGATCCCTTCATCATTCTGATGGCCATCCCCCCGGGTCTGGTAGGCGTGGTCCTCATCCTGGTGGCGACCGGCAGCACCCTCAACATCATGTCGCTGATGGGCGTCATCATGATGGTCGGCATCGTGGTGTCGAACAGCATCCTCATCGTCGAGTTCGCCACCATTCTGCACAAGCAGGGCAAGCCGCTGCTGGAGGCAACGGTGGAGTCCTGCCGAGTCCGTCTGCGTCCCATTCTGATGACTTCGCTGGCCACGCTTCTGGGCATGATTCCCATGGCTCTGGGGCTGGAGGCGGGCAGCGAACAGTACGCGCCGCTGGCGCGGGCTATCATCGGCGGATTGACCCTATCCGTCATCGTCACCGTATTCCTTGTTCCCGCCGTGTATCTGTTGATCCATGGCCGCGAGGAAATGACCGCTGTCGCGGAGGAGTAACCATGATCGAATACAGAAAAACAAAATTGCTCCTTGCCGCCTGCGCGGCCGCAATGACATTCTGTTGCTCAGGCATCCTGAGCGCGCAAAAGGCCGCGCTTCCCGAGGCTCCTGCAACCCGTCTTCTCGCCTCGATAGACCAAACCGCGATGCCGGCTGCGCAACCAGCGGCGCCGCCGCAATCATCCACTTCGGTGCCGCCGCCGGGAACACGGCTCACGCTGGCTGAGGCTGAGCATCTCGCCCTTCAAAACAACCCCAACATCAGCGTGGCGCGGTTGCTGGAGCTGGCGCAGGCACAAGTTACGCGCGAGGTGCGGTCCGCCGAGATGCCTATGGCCACCACTGACCTGACGGCCGTAGGCGCGCACCAGAACACCCGGCTCACCGCCGGTCTGCTCCACAATCCCACTGTCTACGACCGCGCTGCCGGCGGCCTCACCGTGAGCCAGTTGATCACCGACTTCGGCCGCACGCACAACCTGGTCTTGAGCGCGCAATCGACCGCAAAGGCGCAACTCGAAAACGAGCGGGCCTCCGAAGAGGACATCACCCTGACCGTCGATCAGGCCTTTTACCAGGTGCTGACCGCACAGGCCGTCCTGAAGGTGGCGCAGGAAACCGTTGCCCAACGCCAGGCCACGGTAGATGAAATCAGCGCGCTCACGGCTTCAAAGCTCCGGTCGGATCTCGATCTGAGCTTTGCGAATGTTCAGCTCTCGCAGGCAAAGTTGATGCTGCTCGACGCGCAAAACCAGGTCCAGGACACCGTGGCGGCTTTCAATACGGTTCTAGGCTTCGAAAGGAACCAGCAATACAACCTGGCGGACCAGACCCCGGCCAATCCAGAGCCGCCTCCGGCAGACGCCGAAGCCCTGATGCCAACGGCGTTTGGACAGCGACCCGACCTGGCCGCGCTGAACGACAACTACATTGCGGCCCGGCAGTACAGCACGGCCGAGCGAGACCTGTGGATGCCGACCATCTCAGCTATAGCAGCGGTGGGCGGCACACCGGTGCGCGCGGACCAGATCCAATCCTCCTGGTATGGCGCCGCTGGAGGCAATATCAGCATTCCGGTGTTCAACGGCTTTCTTTTCAACGCCCGCGAACGGGAGGCGAAGTTACGCGCCAATGCGGCTCAGGAACAGGTCAGGAACCTCCGCGACGTGATCGCGCGCGACGTGCGCCTGGCTGTGCTCAACGCACAAGCGGCCTTCCAGCGCATCGGCGTCACCCATGAGATGCTCAACGAATCGAACCTGGCGCTGGACCTGTCTCAGGCCCGGTACAAGATCGGCCTCAGCGACATCGTGGCACTGACGCAAGCGCAATTGGCGCAGACCCAGGCCTTGATCGCCTATACCAACGCGCGCTATGCCTACCAGACGTCGCTGTCGGTGCTCAGGTACCAGCTCGGCCAGTAAGCCGCTCCGGTCGCGGGCCTGAATCTGGCGCCGCAATTCGCGCTTTCTGCGGGAGGACCGCCTGCAATAATCTCTTGGTATGCGCACAGTGCTTACCGCAGGAAGGCTGTGGAACGGAACCAGCCTGATCGACTCACCAGTCATTCTCGTCGAAGACGGACGGATCGTTTCCATGGGCAGCCGCGCGGACGGTGAAGCGGCCGCCCACACGCGTGCGTACGACTATCCCGGCGCCACGCTGGCCCCGGCCTTTCTTGACGTGCACATCCACGGCGCCGCCGGCCATGACGCAATGGAAGGCACACCTGACGCCTTGGGCGCCATCGGCAGGTTCCTGGCCCGGCACGGAACAGCGAACTATCTGGCCACCACGGTGACCACGTCTGTCGATGCGACCCTCCGCGCGCTTGAAGGAATTGCCAGGGTGATTCGAAACCCGGGGCTGATGGGAGCTGACGATAAGAGCGGCCAACCCATGGCCCAGCCTATCGGTATTCATCTGGAAGGACCGTTCCTTTCGCACGAGAAACGCGGCGTGCAGCCGGCCGAGCACCTGCTTGCGCCCGACATCGGCCTCTTCGATCGGTTCTTCGAGGCAGCCCAAGGACATCTGCGCCTGATGACGCTGGCCCCCGAGTTGCCTGGCGCGATTGATCTGGCCGCGCACGCCACGGCACGCGGCGTCCGCATCTCCATGGGCCACTCCAACGCCACCGCCGCTGAGACTCGCGCCGCCATTGCCGCCGGGGCCGTGAGCGCCACCCACACCTACAACGCCATGCGCCCACTGAACCACCAGGAGCCAGGCATCCTGGGCACCGTGCTCACCGACGATTCTCTCTATGCCGAAATCATTTGCGACGGCATTCACAGCCGTCCCGCCATGGTCAAGCTGTGGTGGCGCGCCAAAGGGCCGGAGCGCGCCATTCTGGTAACCGACGCCATGAGCGCCACTGGCATGCCAGACGGCGAGTATCAACTGGGCGGATTTCCAGTGACGGTGGCGAACGGCAAAGCCATGGCGCGCGGAGTTCTGGCCGGGAGCGTGCTCACGCTTGATCGCGCTCTCGCCAATTTCATCGCATTTACAGGCGCGCCGCTCGATCAGGCGCTGCGGCTGCTCACATCCAATCCGGCCGCGATGACCGGTCTGGGCGATCGGGCCGGCTCCCTCGCCGTGGGTCAGCCCGCCCATCTGGTCGCCGTGGACGCGGCGGGAAAGCTCATTACCGCCATCCAAAGCGGCGAGCCGGTTGCGGCGTAACGCGACCGCGCCCTAGTCCGCCGCTTCCGCCAGCCGCCTGGCCCGCCACAGCGCGCCTTCCAGAGATACCACGGCCTCCTGGCCAATTGGCATCTCTGGCGCGGCGGCGCGCAGCCCGGCGAAGAACGCGTCGCGCACCAGCGGCATCTTCTCGATCACGCTGCCGGTCCAGGCCACCGGAACTTCGCCGGCGATGGCGTGCTTGCGGCGCAGTTTGGAGCGCACCAGCAGCACAAAGTCCACCAGATCCGAGGCTGCCTGCTTCAAGACTCCCAACGCCACCGGATCGCCGGCCTCTGCCAGTTCGTTCATGGCCGGCGCCAATGCGGCAAAGTCCGGCCCCGGTGTGCCGTCGCCCAAGTTCACCAGGTCGTCGATGGTGGGCGTGCCCCAGATTTCGCCGACTTTTTTGAGAACTTGCGTCGGCTCCTCGCGGTCGTAAGCCGTAAGCGCACGGCGAACGCTGTGCAGACCGATCCAGTAGCCTGAGCCCTCGTCTCCCAAGCGTGAGCTCCATCCGCCGGCGCATTCGCGGCTGCCGTCGGGGGCGCGGCCAATGGTGTTCGAGCCGGTTCCTGCAATCTGCAGGATTCCCGGGCCGCCCTGGAAGGCCGCATCCAGCGCGATCACTTCGTCGCCCACCACCTCGGAGCGCTCCACTCCGAAATCGTCGAAGACGGCGGTAATCCATTCGGACACGCCGGGCATGGTGGCGCTGGCCACGCCGCAGGATGCGGCACGCACGCCGGTCACCGCGGCCTGGGCGAAAGCCTCATTGAGGATGGCCCTCATATTTTCGTCCGCGGCCTCCGCTCCCACCCTCAGGCGCTTAATGGAACCGCCTTCGGCGTGAGCCAGCACCCGTTCGCCGTTCACGATCGAGGCGCGGGTACGGGTGCCCCCGCCGTCAATTCCTAAAACTACGCTCATTCCTTCTTGCTCCTTCTATTTCTCGGGTTCGTCGCCATTGTCGCGGAGGGTCCCGGACAGGATGTTCAGGCTGCCGTCGGTCTTGGGTGGGGTCAGGCCCAACATATGGGCAATCCAGGGGTACAAATTGACATTTTCAAAAGGCTCAACCGTCTTCCCTTCAAGAATATCCGGTCCCGCGGCAAAGAAGATCGCCTTCATCTCCGGCATTTTGTAAGGATCGTAGCCGTGCATGCCCCGGAACGGGGCCTCGTCGGGCTTGCCCATCGAAGGGGCATGGGCGCGGATAGCGTACGGGCCCGTGGCCACCACCACGGGATCGCCCTCGCGGGGATTCTCGCTGTAGTTCAACTCAGCGGGCATATTCTTGCGGCGGTAGACGACGAACTCCGAGGTGGCCTTCTTGAGCTGATCGTAGGCGCGTTGGCGGTCCTGCTCGGTTTTTCCGTAAAGCAGAGACCCGGAGGATTCAAACCCTTTCAAGTCGGCGAATTTGTCCAGGGTGATCCAGCCGCCCTCGACCTTAGCCATGCCGTGATCGCTGACCACCACGAGGTCAACGGGCAGGCCGGTGGCATCCAGGCCCGCCTTGAGCCGGCCCACCAGCGCATCCATCTTGAGCACCGCGGCTTTGGTCTCAGGAGCATCGGGGCCGAACCGGTGGCCCTCGTGGTCGGGTTCGGAGAAGTAGACGGTGATGAAGTGCGGACGATCCGCCGGGGGCAGGCGAAGCCAGGCAAGCACTTCCCGGATGCGCGCCGCGTCGCCGATCCTGCCGTCGTAGTGGAGGTAGTAGGTGGGCCGGTAGCCTGCGATTTTGGCCTCGGAGCCAGGCCAGAAGAAGCATGCCGTCCTCATGCCCTGGCTCTCGGCGAGGCTCCACAACGGGACGCCGTTATACCAGGAGCCATCGGTGACAGTCTTGGGGTCCGCCATGGCGAAGTGGGCCCTGCGGACGGGGTCGTAAAAGCTGTTGGCCACCAATCCGTGGTGCTCGGGGTAGAGGCCGGTGACGATGGTGAAATGGTTGGGAAAAGTGAGGGACGGATAGCTGGGAATCATCCCCTCGGGCGCCGAGACGCCTTGCTTGCCGAGAGCCAGAAGATGCTTGGCCCCGTCGCGCATGGCGTAGTCCCAGCGGAATCCGTCGAGCGAGACAAGCACCACATAATGCCGACTTTGTGCCCTGGCTGAATTCGGCCCGCGATCGACGTGGATAACCGGAACGGCCTGACCGGAAGCGCTTCCCTGCCCTGACAAAGGCTGCGAAACCGTGGCCAGCCCCAGGATGAGCAGTAGCAGGGGCGCCAGAGCCGCACGGCACAATGCTCGAAATCGCATCGAAAACTCCACGCACCAGCTTATCGCACGGGGTGAGAAGGTGGTTTTGGTGCCGGCTTTCAGCCGTTGGTGTTCGAGTGTTGGCCGAGAAATTTTTAAGAAGGCCACGGAGGATACCTTCTTTCACCAGGGCCGTCAAAGAAGCAGAGCCGAAAACCAGCTGCAAGACCACTGATCGTTTTAAAGCACGCTCAAGTCAGGCGCCCGCTTCATTTCCGAACGGGCAAGATTTTGTTCAAGAATTTCTCCACATTTTCCTTGCGCAAGGCAGAGCAATGGGACTAAGATTCACCTACTTTTGGTTACGTTCGCGCGGTAGCCGCGATGGGGAGGCGCCTGGATGCCACCCATGCTGACAAAACGGCAAAGCCATCCAGCACTGCCTGTTGTCGTGCTCTTTCTGTGCGGGGCTGTTTTCGCGTGGGGCCTCCATGCGAGGTTATCCAAACTCAGGACGCCCAGTCCTATCCACAAGACCTGGAGCGCTCACCTTTTCCAGGACGATCAAGCAGATAGAAAGAGCGGCGATTTGGACCCGTGCGTCCGCCTCAGCCGTTTCAAGTTATTCATCGCTAAAGAGAACTTCTCATTCCAGCCGCGGCCCGTTGTTTACAGAAGCCTAACGCCCGGCAGGTTGGCGACATCTTTCCTGCCGCCGCATCCGCACGTGATCTATTCCAAACCACCCCCATCGAACGCATAACGCATTTTCCGTAATGGCGTATTGTAATTTGACGTAGCCGAGTTGGCGCGGTTCTCCGGAAGCGACACCCTTTCGGGCATGTCGGCGACTCTACAGCCTTACGAGAAATGCAGTAAATCCTCCACCGTGCGGCGCTAATGCGCCGCAATGACCACCCCGGGGCGCCGGACGATCTGGCAGCCAAGAGTCGAAGCTCCACCCCAACGAAGGTTAGAGCTTCAGGAGGATGTTTCATGGTAGCCACCACAGTTTTCGTAGCTCTATGCGCCGCAACCGCGCTCGTCGGTTTCCTGGTTGTCTTTCGAGCAGTCACGGTTCGAAGCCGGGAACGGAAGCACGCGAAGAATATCGTCAATATTCCCGCGGAAACCAGAATTCCGCCGCGTGTCGCCATGCACAAGCTTCACTGGGTAAGTGCGTCAGAGTTCTCACGGTTGATCACCTCCGATCCTGACCTGGTTCTCTTTCACCTGGTCGACGGCAGCTCTCAGTGGACCAGGTCCGGACAGGCGCCCAGTCAACTCGCCGTCTCACTGCAGCAACTGGAGGAGACACTACCGTGGATTCCGTATACGAGCAGAGTGGCGATATACCGGAATGAAGGAATCGACCCGGCCCTGGCCCGCAAGCTGTCTGCCGTGATGCATGGCCGCGAAGCGCTCCTGCTGTCCGGAATGGTCCCACCAATCACAGAGAAGTTCGACGAAATGGCAGGTGAAAGATGCAACTGAACCGTATTATCCCCCTGTGTATCGCTCCGCATCTGGAACGATTCGGAGGGAAAACCGCACTGCTTGTCGACCCCGATCCGCGGTGCCTGGAAGCACGATGGCTGCTCTTGTCCGGGTCAAGAAGTCAGGCGCAAACAGCCTGTACACCCTGTGAAGTGTATGGGGTGCAGCTCGATGGCGAACCGGAAATAGCTGTTCTAAGTGACTCGCTCGGTTCCTTCCAATTGCAAGCTGTGGCCGAATATGTCAGACATCGCTGGCCCAGGGCAAGAATACTGGTTATCGGCCCGACCGCGCCATTACTGGAAGATCAACTTTACGACGAGCGCGTAGCCGATGAATTCAGCCCGACGGAGTTACTTGCGGCTGTTGAAAAGGCAGCCAATGCTGCTAACGGAAAAGAACCTGGTGCGGGCCCCGATTTTTTCCGGTCTGGTGACAAGGGCCTGTCGTTGCCATTCCAGGAAGCAAGGGTCGCTCTGTGGGGTCCCTTGTCGCCGCAGACCCTGGAAAAGGAAAAAGCAGCCACGGCATTCGTACAATAAATGCCGGCTTTCCTGGCTCGTGCCGAGTGGCGCTTCCCTCGAGAAAGCGCCCTCTCGCACGATACCTTCAGATTGCTCCATCGCGAAAACACTAGAGCGGGTATTCACTCGCCCTACAGCCACCGGTGAACCGCACTACGGCGATTCTCCCCGTTCTCGCCGCATCAAGAAGTTCGTTTGAACGCGGCAAGCTTCCTCATCCTGTCAAACGTTGTAGGGACCGGCTTGCCGTTCATGAGAGCGCGTTGCGGAGGACGCTCGGCAGCAAGCTGGAACGTGGGCGATTTGTTGTCGGTAAAGACTTCGAGCGGCTCACCATGCGACCAGCAGGCGGTCAGCTTGATGAGAGATTCGAGCAGGCTCACGGAGCCGCGGCGCAGATAACTTCCGTCGCTCACAAAGTAGCGCTGAACCTCGGCGCCGGGAGTGGCCGGCCGGCTAAGGTGGAGGATGTAAGCGTCGGTCAGCCATTCGCCCATCAAAACGGCGCTGTTCATGTGGATGGATCCGTCAATGGCGCGCAGGTTCAGGTAGGTCTCTTCCACAGCGTCCTTCGTCGTCACGCGCACTCCGATGTAATTGAGCCCTTGGAGGAATTCAAACTGGGGCACGGCGGCGGGATCGAGACAGATGGCGGTGATGAACTGGCGCAGTCGGTCCTGAGCGTCGGAAGTGAAAACGAGATAGGGGATCTTTCTGTCAGGGTCGTGATCCGCCAAGCCTATTTCTTCATGATGCTGATTGGATGCGGGATAGAGCATCTTGACGACGGCCTCGGCGGGGCCGTTCTTCAACGTGACGCTACCGTCAGCATTGGCCGTGGAGGCGCCGTCGTAGTGCAGCAGCCATTGCAGCGAGCCGGTCGTGTTGGCGCGCAGGTCATCGAGGACAAGAACAACGTCGCCGCTCCAGAGCCAGTTACGGTAGTCGCGCGTGAACCAGCGGGCCATGGGACCGGTGGCGTCGGCATAGACGTACTTCAAGCCCAGCCCGTCGATGAGCGAGTACACATGACCCGGAAATTTGCAGCCGTGGTCGAGATCCTCGGTCGACTGGCCTTGGCCGTCAAAGAGGATCACGTTGTGCGCGCGGCTCTGACGGTAGTAGGTGGTGTACTCGCGACGGCCGTAGCTGCACGTGCCGGAGTCGATGACGAGAGGCATGCCCTGCTTGAAAAGGATGAACGTGCCGGCATCGGCGTGAGCATGGTTCCAGGTGTAGCCGGATTTCATGGCCAGCATGGTGGCGTCGTTCTGCCAGGAGGAGCGCATGGTGGCCCAGCCCATGCGCGAATACATGATCGACGTGGGCGCTTCGCCATGTACCGTGGGCTGGTGATGCAGCCTCAACAGCGAGAGCAACACATCGTTGGGATTCGTGTGCACGCACGCCAGGTAGCGGGCGGCGTCGGGCGTGCCTAATCCGCAGGCAATGAGCAGCAGAACACTGGCGGTGGTGTCGTCCTTCAGGCTGCAATCCTCGAAGTTGATGGTGAGGTGGCCGGTGGAGGTGGGGTAGAGTGTTTGCAGAAAAAACGTGGCCAGGTGATCGAGCGGCTCAAGATGCGCCGCCTTGCGGCCGGGAAAAGTGTTTTGCCAGGCAAAGCGGTAGTGCAGATACTCCGATACGCCATAGTTGGTATAACCCACGCCCTCATAGGAGGGACCTGAACGCTCAAACGTCGGCATTCGGTTTTGCAGCACATTACCGGGATAGGTGAACCACTGCTCGTAACCGGCATCGACGGCGTCAATCCATTGCTGGGCGCGCGGGTCGTCTCCGAGCAGAGCCAGCGCACACAGGCCTCCGCCGGCCACGCAAACGCCCCACCAGTTGTGACCCATGGAGTCGAGCGCATGGACGCGCGCGCCTGGCAGAATCCAGTCATCGAGCGTGGGCAAGATGGAGAGGCGCACCATGCCCTCCGCAATCGTCTTGCGATCGGCCTCGGAGAGGTACTCGTGCAGGGCGTCGTACCCTGCGGAGAAGCCAATGCTGAAGGTGGTTGTATCCAGCTCGGAGTGCCACGGCAGAAAGCGCTCGATCAGCCCAGGCCCCGCCCAGCGCACGTAGTGTGTGTAGTAGAGCAGCGCCTGGCGTAGCTTTTCCGCGTAGCGCTTATCGCCGGTCAGATGAAACAGCAGACCGAGCGTGAGGCCCATCTCCTGGATCTGATTGGCCGGGGTGTGATAGTTGGCCTGCTGGCCTCCACCGATCTCCGCCACCTTCTCCGTGACAAATTCAGCCGCCAGCAACTCATCCCCGCGCTGCTTCATCGCCGCATCCAGCGCCGCATTGCCCGCCAGCATGTGTTTCATCTGAGCCAGCGACTCCGCGGTGTAGAAGATGTGCGGACGGCGTAAATGTCCCTCGCCGGCTGGTTTGGCCGCCGCGGCTTCGGAGGATGCCGCGCCGGCCAGCAAAGATGTGGACCCGCAGATTGCCGGGCTGGCCAGGGCCATCAATTTAATAAGACTGCGCCTGCTGATGCTTTCAGAGATGTCCATGAATTTTGTGCTCTCAATTCGTTCGTTTCGGTCTGACGTCTTCTCGATTCAGAAGCGAAGGGATCATGTCTTGGAGTTTTCTAGCTCACGCCTTTTTGACGGAACCACAGTGAACCCCAGGGAGTGCCGGGCATTTTGACTTCGGCTTTTCCGGAGTACTCGCCGGGCAGCGAAGTACGCGTGAGCTTGAGCGTGTCGATGTACTCGGCGGTGTAGGTCTTGCCTGCGGGCAGGGTGAAGGTTTCCACCGCCGGCTGGTGTTCGCCGAAATAGTAGAAGATGACCGAGTCGTTGGCGCGGCGGGCGGCCATGGGATCTTCGGCGATGGAAGTGAAGCCAATGGGGCCGGGACCGAGCGCGATTGTCTCTTCAAGCAACTTGCGCAGGAAGGCGATCTTGGCCGGGCTGGCGCCGTGGAGAACGCCGCCATGCGACCACCAGAGAATCCCGTCGGGCGAGAGATAGGTTTCGCCGTGGCCGCAGTAGGCTCCCTGCGCAGTCGCCTGCCAGAAGCGGCCAGTCATGGCGTCGCCGGAGAGATTGCCCCAGCGCGAGGCGATGTTGCCCTCATACCTGCACTCGTCGAAGACCACGGGCCTGCGCCAGTCGGCGCGCCAGCTCGCGCCCAGGTCCATACGCGAGTCCTGCACGCCGGCGTGGGTACACCAGCCGCGCCAGTATTCGTACTGATGGCGGGAGTAGTGGATGGAACGGAGGTGATCGAAGGCGTCGTACTCGGCGAGGATGCGCGCATAGCGGTCCCAGTCGGTGTTGGTCTTGGCTTTCAGCAGGTCGTACTCGTTGGCAAGCGACCACCACACGTTGCGATAGGCGCTGAAGCGCGCGATCACGTAGCGCAGATAGCGATCGTCCACTTCAGCCGGCATGGACTGATAGCCCCACTTGTCGTACGGATGGAAAAGGATGAGATCGGCCTGGACGCCGATGCGCCTCAGCTCGAGGATGAGCCGGTCGAAGTGCTGGAAGTAAGAGGGGTTGAATTGGGAG
>Ga0307373_10014083_pt1 | contig 11076 bp, 15 predicted proteins | sample OX2MG_FD_202534 | JGI IMG/M metagenome (GOLD analysis project Ga0307373, IMG submission 202534) | Soil microbial communities from Risofladan, Vaasa, Finland - OX-2 | ecosystem: Environmental > Terrestrial > Soil > Coastal area > Acid sulfate soil | place: Finland: Risofladan, Vaasa | collected... | reverse complement strand
AGGTCCTGGCGCATGATCGTGCCGAAGTTCTGCTCGGCGCTGCCGTACGGCGGGCCGTAGTTGTTCGCGAGGTCGAAGTGGGTGATGCCGAGATCGAACGCCCGCCTCAGGATCGCTCGCTGGGTGTCGAGCGACCGCTCATGGCCGAAGTTGTGCCACAGCCCGAGAGACATCTCGGGCAGGTCGATGCCGCTGCGCCCGCAGCGGCGGTAGGGCATCTTCCTGTCATACCGGTCAGGCTCGGCTACGTAAGTCATGGTTGGAAGTCTGCCACCACCGCACGCGGCACGGCCGCGCGTGGCGAAGTACGGCGCGACATGCCGAGAACGAGCACTGCGAATCAGAAAGTTAAGTATAAAGTCAATTCTCAGACAGGATCACGAAGTAAGAGGGGCGGCACGGTGGCGAATAGTGAGGCCTCGCAGTGGGCGCAAGACCGATTCGGAGCGGCAGCAGGCGACCTGGAACTGACGGTGCCCGCCGCGATCCACCGTGCCCACCAGCGGGCCATGGAAGCACACGTCGCTGCCGAGCTGGAGACCAACGACACCTATGGCGTCACGCTGCATGTGGCTCAGCATGAGGAGCTGGTCAGGCTGGCCCGAGGGATCGAAGGTGTCGCGATCAGGAAGCCCGCTGCGGTTAACGCCAGCCGGTTCAGCTTCGTCGTGGTGGACGAGACGGCGGTCGTTCTCTACCCGTGGCGGTATGCGACGGAACGCCGCAAGAGCCGTGAGCAGGCCAAGCTGCGGCCGCCAGTGTCGGACCTGCGCAGGACGCTGCTCACCCTGACCGCCCGGACGATCGACCCGCAGCTCACCCTGGACGATCTCGAACGGGACTATGCCGAGCTGGAGGCCGAGATAGCCGAGGAGCAGGCGGCGCTGGACCAGCTTCGCAGGTTCGGCCAGGTCGTCACGATCGGCTATGCCAGCAATCCGTCCGCTGGCCTGTTCGACCTGGGGTGGGGAGACCTGGAGCTAGTGGACGAGTCGTCCGGTAATGTCATCTGGCATCACTGGGAGCCCCTGCCGCTGGAAGGCGGCCAGGCAGGTGAAGGCGGCATCCCGGCGTCGCGCGGTCCGGGCCAGCCGCCAGGCAGCTCAGGCCGCGAGAGCCGCTTTGACGACGCGCCCCTGAGCGAGGATTTCGGCCTGGCCCCACGGTCGCCTCTTGCTGAGCCCCCGATCAGCGAGCCAGAGCGGGGTCAGGCAGAAACCGGCACTGATGATCCAGAATGAGAGAGCGACCGGTGGATAGTTCCGCACAGCTCCCCCTGCCCGGTACGGGCAGGTTCGGCGGGTCCAAGGACACTGACCCCTCGGTGGCCGTTGCCGCTGCGTTCGACCCGGCACGGCTGAGGCAGGCGCGGCACCTGGCTGGCATGACCAAGCGGGCTGTAGCCGGGCACCTGGGGGTATCCGCCGTTGCGGTCGGGCAGTGGGAGACGGGTACACATCCGCCCCGGCCTGACCATGTGCGGGAACTGGCGGCTCTTCTCGGAGTTCCGCCGACGTTCCTGGCCGCCGGTCGCCCGTACGCTCAGGTGGACAGCTCGTCCGCGCACTTCCGCAGTCTGCGCCGGACGCCCGCACGCCGCCGGGCCACGGCCATCGCTTTCGTTGAGCAAACCTGGGAGCTTGCTCATGCCCTGGAAAAACGCGTACAGCTACCTCCCGCAGACCTCCCCGGTTTCTCGGCCGGTGAAGTCAGCCCTGAAACCGGCGAGGCCGGGCCGACTCGTGCCTCGCAGGAGCTGCGGCGGCACTGGAACCTGGGCACCGGGCCGATCCCGCATCTCGTCCGCACTATGGAAAGCCACGGCCTGATCGTTACTCTCGTTCCGTTTGCCGGAACGGACACCGCGACGGTAGACGCGTTCTCCACGTCTCACCTGCCTCGCCCAGTGGTCGTCCTCACTCCTGACCGCGCTAACGATGTTTACCGCCACCGGTTCACCGCCGCTCACGAGCTAGGCCACCTGATACTGCACGCCGACGCCGCGCCAGGCGACATTCTCCAGGAAAGAGAAGCCGACGCCTTCGCTGCGGAGTTCCTGACTCCCGGCTCGGTAATCACCGCCCAGCTCCCCAGCCGGATGGACCTGTCCGCGCTCGACCGGCTCAGCAAGCAATGGGGTGTATCAGTAGCGTCCCTGATCTACCGGTGCCGGGAGACAGGCGCGGTATCAGACCCGGCCTACCGGCGCGCGTACCAGCGGCTCAACCAGCTCACCGCACTCGGCCTGTTCCAGCCCCAGCCAGTCGACGACTACCCCGGAGAAATCCCCCTCCTGCTCAGGCGTGCATTCGAGCTAGCCGAGACCCACGGCCTCACGCTGACGACCCTGGCAAGAGAACTAACCCTTCCCCTCGCGCGGGTGCGACTGCTCCTTGGTTATATAGGCTCGGTGCAGCGCCCAGAGCTAAGGCTCGTATTAAGCTCCTAGCTAGAATCAGCCCAGCCTAGTGGCGACTAGCTGACTGGCGTCTGCCAGCCCTTATAAGAGAGGACAAGCATGGCGTACATAACCATAGACCAAGCGATCAGAGCGTCAGAGGACGCTGGACTTAGCCGCAGCGCTGCCGAGAGCGAGATAAGAAAGTCAGCTGCGTCCTCGATGGACACTGAATTTGGCATCTTTATGTCACATTCCTATGAAGACGCTAAGGTCATCACTGGCATTAAAAGAATAGTCGAGAAGCGGACTGGCCTAAGCGTGTATGTCGATTGGATCGAAGACGCGCAAATGGACCGCAGCGACGTGACGCCACAAACGGCGAGCGTACTTCGTCAACGGATGCGCCATTGTCAGTTTATGCTCTATGCCACATCCAGAACATCATCAAACTCCAGATGGATGCCATGGGAACTTGGCTATTTCGACGGACTAAGAGAAAACCGCGTAGGAATTCTGCCCATCGCACAGACGAGTAGCGATAGCTTCAGCGGCCAGGAGTATCTCGGGCTCTACCCTTTCTATGAGGTAATTAACTTCATCGGGATTGGCAAGAGTATCGGTCGGTTTACCTCCGGCACGAGGCAGGGTGTGAGACTTGTGACCGAAGCCCAGAGCGCCGTTGGTGCTTAGCGTCAACGGCGGGATGCCGAACTGGGGCATAGGCATACGACCCGGCTACAAGCCCAGCGCGCGCAAGTCAACATGTCAACGATCCCTTGACGGCAGAACACCGATTACAGACGACGCCGACGGCAGGCGCAGCAGAGGCCGATCCGACCGCTCTGGCCCGGCATCCAGCAGCGTACGGGCCAGGCCCCGGTGTGCGGCCTCTCCGGGCCGATACGCAGGGTCAGGCCGCGCTAAACGCCCGCAGACCGCGAAGAAGACCAACCGCCGGGATCCTATTCCTCTTGCACGCAGTGCCGCACGCCCGAACTAAAGGAGCCAGCCCACCGCGGGCCGCCGGGCGGAAGGCCACCGGGCGCTCAGCTGCGCGGTCAGCCTCACCTTTACGGATTAACCTGCATCTTACCTATTTGGGGAAATCGCCAGAGTAAGATCTTCAACGACCTTCCGGAAGATAGTAGGGTAAACATTCCCAGTAGCTAGCATGTCACGCAAAGAGTCGGGTACCAAATTGACGAGGCTCGCCGCCTCTCCGCCAGGGGCGCCAAGCGCGTAAGTCCGTAGAACAGATTCCCGGCGGACCATCAAATTAAACTCCTGACGTATACCTTTCATGCCACCCACATAGATTCCTGCTATCGGATTCGTTTGATCGAACATCTGCTCTCGCATGCGGAGCAAGCTCGAATCCCATCTATTCGGGACCGGCGTATCCCCCTCGACCGGAGAAACAATCCGCAGAATTCCAACTCCGCTCTCCTGGAAACGCAATGTCTCCGAGGGCATTAGATTGTCAAAAATGCCCGACTGGTAAACAATTACTCTTGGATAATTGAACGGAAACTCGGCTGCCACATACAGCAACAGAGGAGCTATCGTTGGATGGGCTCCAGTTACCAAGATACCGCCAGCCGTGAGAATAGACCGCGCCGCCGCCACCACTGCGTCAGTTATTTCACGGGCATCAAAATATCCCTCCCAACGTTCTGAATCTGGAATGCTAGCTGAGAGAAAAATCCGCTGCATATTCAAAGGCCGGTCGGCAGTCATTGGCAAAATTCGTAGTGACATCAGGACCAATAGCCTCCAACTGCGTTCTCTGGGAGCAAGGCAAGATCACGATTCTCACCTGCCCAAGCCAACAGTTGACGTCGCCGTTCGCTCAAGGTGCGCGTAGCATGGACTAGCAAGCCCGGTGGCATACCCGTCAGCTTAGTTCGGACGCCGTCCAAAGAATAGAGGTCATCGACTGCGGGGAGTCGAGCAGAGACCTGTACGACGCATGAGCTGCCCGACCCCGTGACGAACAGCCGCCAGCCAGGCAGTGGCGTGGACGTTCGTCCGGCATCGCGGGCCGCATCCTCGGCGCTGCGCAACAGATATCGTCGACGGCGCACGAGTGCCTTAGCGTGCTCGCCTTCGATTTCTCGGGTAATATCGCTTAGCGCTGTCACGGTAAAGATGTCATATCCCTTATCGTCGGTTAGATCTCCAGGACTCAGAACTTGCCGCCGCAGCCGGTCTGTCCCCGGCATCGTTGTGACAGATCCAGGCCAGGTAACAATATGCATTCCGAGTTGATGTCCTAGGCCATAATCTACTTCGTCATACACCCACTGCGAGGTGTAAGCAAGCGGAGTTTCGAGGAGGACCAGAAGGGCGCAGTCCTCAAGCGCATCAGCTATTTGCTCCTGCACATTCGCTCCGGTCGGTATATGAAAGCGATCAATGAACGGCCGGAACCCATTGTGAGACAGGTGATCATGAAGCTGTTCTGCGGCGGCCAGTCCATCATCGCGCTTGTGGCTGATGAACGCCCGCCGCTGCCTATCCTCTATTCCAAGCTCTTCAAGAACTTGCCGCGCCAGCTCAACTTGCGGGCTTACACCGGACCATTCGAATCCATTAAGTGGGCGAAGGCACTCCGGTACGACAGCATTGAAGGTATCGAGCGCTTCGACTACGGGAATAACAACTCGACCACTGGCCAGTGCAGTTTCCAAGTCTTCAATAATCGCAGGATCTATCATTGCCTCCGTGCTAGCAAAGTACAAGCCAACTGATGGCTCCCTGCTGTTTGGCGGGTCAACAAGATCAACACTCAACGTGCGATCAACTCCTAGGGCGCGAAGCTCATTCTGTATAGCATTAGCCAAGGAAATGAGCCAAGCGGGACGATCGCGGTTGAAGATTTCCAAGAAGTATGATATTATTATAGTTCCTCTACTCTAGCTCGGCCCAAGCCGATACGCGCAATACTGAGAATACACACGCTGGACGGCTATAGTGTCAAATCCGGCGTATACCCCGGATCGAAGGTTCTTGTGAAAGCTACATGTTAGTTGTCATGACGAATCAAGCAGTCCGATGGATCCAAGTCCTTGAGGGTCGATCCTTGCGCTCGCGCGCTCATGTGAGCATGTGAGACCCTGATTGTGATGGATGAGTGTGAGTTCTGCCAGATCGTGCGCGGCCAGGCGACCGCCCGCGTGGTCTTCGACGATGCGGAGACGATAGCCTTCTTCCCACTTGCGCCAGCAGTAAAAGGCCATACGTTGGTTATACCCAAACGTCACGTACAAGATATTTGGTCTATCGATGACCTCCTCGCTAGCTCACTCGCCGTATCAACCCTCAAGGTTGCTTGGGGCATCAAGCGAGCGCTCCATCCAGACGGTATGAATATCATCAACTCAAGCGGCCGGGTGGCGTCTCAGACCGTCCCTCACCTTCACGTCCACCTTGTTCCACGATCGGAAGGTGACAATTTTGGCGATATCTGGCCATCGAGCGAGCCAATGGACCCCATGGCGGCGGACAAACTAGCAGCTCTTATCCGTGAAGCCGTTTAGGCCAAGAGTATGTGGAGCAAGGTGGCAACAACGACGATCAGTCCTACTGTGACCAGCGCTCCGTAGAACATCACCAACGTGAATGAAGTCATGACATTAAACCACGGGATGCTCTTCTTATACGGAGATATATTCATTGAAAACGATGGGACATCTGAATCCCTCAATGCCACTCTAGTGTATAGGCGACGATAAAGCCGTTCTTGTTGAAGGAAATAGGTGTCAAGAAACCAGAATGCGACGGAAGGAAATACCCCTACGGCTGCCACTGGCCAACTTGAATGACCGGCGGCGTAAGCGAAGAATGCGCCGCTTACCGTGAGAGCCCAGCCTTTCATTAGAAATGAATTATTAGCGAGCCGGGCAATCACTGCCTGAATAAATTCTAGGTGCTTCATTGAAGCGTCTGAGAAGCTATCGTCCTGATAAGGCGTCACTGGCGTAGCCACGATTTGGGTATCTGCCCTAGAGGGTTGTTACCGTCCAGCGGCTATCGCAGCGTCCTCTACCCATGACGCAAAGTTCTTGTACCCGTTGTCTTTATTCCACAAATGCACGGCGTACCCATTCGGCAGGGGATTGCTGCCGGCCGAGTCGGTAGTTCCGTCCACGCTGGGAATCTTTTCAATCCGAACGCCGAGAAGTCCATTGCCGCGCTCGATAGAGCGGTCGATCTCGTATTTTACGTACTTGCGTTCAGCTGTTTCATACCCACTGAGTACCGCCGTTACTGAAGTATACTGGAGCGCATCATCGATCATTTTCTTGATGGCTGCTTCTCCTTTCTTCTTTGCCTCTTCCCACAAAGATGCGTCAAAGAACCCCGAGGACTTGCGATCTGGCTTTGTCACCCAACTGTTGCGTACCACGTTCGCGCGGAATATATCGCGCTCGTAGTGAAAGCTAAAGAACACGCGCCGCGTCATTTCGAATCTCCTGAACTAGACTATCCTTATTTGCTTATAGCTAGGAAGCCGTATCCATAGCTAGGTGCCATACGCCATGATCGCCACGGCTGGCTCAAGATCGCTATATGCGCCCACGCTGACCCGAGTAGGACGCTGACAGTGCTCCCAGGGGCTGACGTTACCGCATCCAATACCCCTGTGAGAACTTCCTCTACATCTTCAAGGACGCGCGGAGCGCACCGGGCCGGACCTGGCCTCTCATGCTGGAAGCGCCCTACGGGCAGCGCTAACTGCGGGGGCGCGACACCACCCGCTGCTGCCGGGCCGACTGGGGACTCGTTGCGCGCCGGGCGCCTATCAGCAGGACGCGCCATGACTGGACTCGGCTTCCATCCGGACTTCCATCCGGCACGTACGAGCGGGAGCCGGGGCCAGCCGGGGCCGCTCATACCGGTCAGGCGAGGCGACGTAGGTCATGGCCAGGAGTCTGCTACTGCAGGGCTGCCCTGGCAGCCGGGCAGTTGAAGAGGCGGCTAACCTGATGGACTGACGGCGTTCTTGCTGCCTTACCGCCCGCGCGGCTGATGCGGATGGCCGGTAGTCTGGAGATCACCCTCGCGGAGGAGGAATGATCAGCTTGACCGCCCCTGACTTCGAAGAGCGAGAGCATGGCTCATATGCCGCCGAGCTGGATGAGCAGGCGCGGCGCAAGGGCGTGCGCCCGGTCGCGTCGGTGGATGAGCTGCGTGCCGATGTCTTCGAGTCGGACGAGGAGCTGGATGAGTTCCTGGCCGACCTGGAGGAGTTCCGGCACGAGCACATGGCTTAGGCCGTGCCGCGGATCGTTCTCGACACCGATGTGGCGTCGCTGAGCTACAAGGGGCGGCTGCCCGCATCGCTTGCTGCCCGGCTGGTCGGTCACGAGGTCTGCGTGACCTTCGTGACGGTCGGGGAGCTGGCGCGATGGGCTGAAAAACGCCACTGGGGAACGCGTGCCCGGACCGAGCTGGTGAGCTGGCTCGGCCGCAGGATCGTTTTGCCCTATGACGAGCGGGTGGCGTGGAAGTGGGGCCAGCTCAGCACCCTGTCCGAGCGGCGCCAGCCCGCCCGATCAATGACACGTGGATCGCAGCGTGCTGCCTGGTCGCTGGCCTGCCACTCGCGACGCTGAACCTGAAGGACTTCGAGGACTTCACCGAGCACGAAGACCTGCGCATGCTCGGCCCAAGCGAGCGCTGATCACACACCGTCTTCCGAGTGGGGTCACTGCGGGTCAGGGTACCCGCTTCGGCCTGACGCCTACGAAAGGGGCGGCCCGTAGTTGTCCTTTTTCAAAGTCTGGGCGGGTGCTACTCCCCCGTAGTTGTTGGCCAGGTCAAAGTGGGTGACGCCGAGGTCGAACGCGCGGCGCAGGATCGCCCGCTGGGTCTCCAGGGGCCGGTCAGTGCCGAAGTTGTGCCACAGCCCGAGGGAGATCTCGGGCAGGTCGATCCCGCTGCGCCCGCAGCGGCGGTAGGGCATCTTCCTGTCATACCGGTCAGGCTCGGCTACGTAAGTCATGGTTGGAAGTCTGCCACCGCCCGACATCCCGGCCTGTTGCGCCCTGGTTGCCGCTCACCTGAGCCAGAGGGGTGCAGCGCAGCCACGGGGAATAGTCCCGAAGGGCACAGCCCCGAAGACACCCGAGGGGAGACTGAGCTGCGACAATTTTCCCTACGGCTTCAAGGGAGGCTCGCTTCGCTTCCCGCCTGGCCGCCCTGGGTAACAAGCAGCAGCATGAAGCGCGGTTCGCTTCTCGAAGGCCCGACGCTGGACCGCAGGCGCTACGCTCTGACGTCATGAGCGCGGATTCCATTACGGCTGCGAGTGAAGCCGGGACTCTTAATGGTGCCAAAAAGGTACGAAGCGGGTCATCAACTGTGAAGGCTAGTGATGTTCAGCCTGAACGGCCGAAGCCCGAACAGCCAGAGCCTCAGCAGTCGGAGGCTCAGCAACTGAAGGCTGAGCAGCTGGAGTGCCCCCCGGCCGTACCCGCGAACAGGCACATCCTGCTCGTTCACCAGGTGTCATCGGCAGGTCGTCATGGGGAGATCAGCTACGACCTCTTCCGTGAGTTGCGGGATCTGCTAGACGAGATCGAGTCGTCCAGGGATGAGACTGAGATTGATCTTTGGATAGAGAGTCCTGGTGGCGATGCGCACGCCGCCTACAAGATCGCATTGCTCTTCCGCGCCAAGGCTCACAAGCTTCGGGTGGTAGTTCCGGACTACGCCAAGAGCGCAGCCACGCTACTCGCGCTCGCTGCCGATGAGATCTTCATGGCACCAGCCGCTGAGTTGGGGCCTCTTGATGCCCAAATTGGGTACGAGAAGGAGGGCATGACGATCTCAGCCCTGGACGTGGCTCGTTCTCTTGAGGATCTGGCGGAGAAGGGGATCTCCATGGTGCTGTCGGGAGGTGCCGCCGTTCTGGACACAACCAAGCTTCCCCGCGCAGAGTCTCTTAACGCCATGGTGGACTTCGCGACCAAGTTCATGGCACCAGTCATCGACAAGCTGGATCCGACCATGATCCACTGGTCGACCAGCCTTCTGAACGTGTCAGCACAGTACTCGCGCCGTCTACTCCAGATGCGAGAGATCAAGTATCCTGTCACCTCGGCAGCGCTGACGAGCTTGCCAGAGGTCTTGGCCGGGAGGTACCCGGCTCATGGGTTCGTGATCAGCCGAAACGAAGCCCGCAGCCTAGGATTGCCTGTTGTCGATCTCGAAGAGTACGAATACTGTGAGTCTGTGGTCAAACTGTTCCGAATGCTAGAGGAACAGCGCGCCAACGTGGTCCGGCGGCTGGTGCCCAGCCAGCTAGCAGCGGGCGAGACGCCAGAGGAGCCCAAGGGATGAGCCTGACCGACAAGTCCCGACTACCCCTGATCAAGAGCGCTGACGACGATAGTCGAGACGACGAGACAACTCGGATAGTCCGGAAGTACATGGATGGCTTCGTGCTGCGACCTGCGCTGGACTGTGGTCGGGCCGAACCCGTAATGAAAGCCTGGAGGGAAGCGGCTTCGTCTGGCCGGTGACGCTGGCAGGCCGAGCACAGTCGCCTTCGGCAGGGGCGCCATGACTCAGGGATGATCACTAAGAGTCATCGTTGGGTTGTAAGTGGTGGCTGATCGTTCTGCCTGCCATCGACCTTAGGCAATGCCAATAGACCAGGTCGCGCGCGGCAGCTGCCGAGACCCTGCTGACCGGATCGTCTCTGCCTGACGCCTACGGCAACGGCGGGCCGTGGTTGTTCGCGAGGTCGAAGTGGGTGATGCCGAGATCGAACGCCCGCCTCAGGATCGCTCGCTGGGTGTCGAGCGGCCGCTCATGGCCGAAGTTGTGCCACAGCCCGAGCGACATCTCGGGCAGGTCGATGCCGCTGCGCCCGCAGCGGCGATAGTTCATCAGCTCATACCGGTCAGGCGCGGCAACGTAAGTCATGGGCAGGAGTCTGTCACTGCGCCCGGCGACGCCCACGCGCAGGCAACCAGCGACCCTGGGGGTTCCGGCTCGACCTGGCCCAGGCATTCGGCCAATCGGACCAGATGGCCCCGCTACATCCCGTTATGTTCGGCAGCCTCCACAGGATCTTCACAGCTATCTCACTAAAAGCGCACCGCTGAGTGGTGGTCTGTAGTCGTTGTACAGAGGGGGAGCCTGCCGAACGTTTTAGCCGCACTCCGGTGGGCACGGTCTTAAGTAGCCTCGGCCCTGACCTTGCCGGGACTCCATGGCGGGACCGTTGATCTTGCCCCGGCCAGGCCCTGACCCTGCCGGACGGGGCGAGGCGTCCCGCCCCCCATCGCCGCCTTCCCGGCCCTGAACTCGCTGGGACCGCGGTTGGGGACCCTCCTCAGCCTAGGCTAGCTCGCCGGTGACGTCATCCAGCGCCGCGGCGAAGACCTCCGCGATCTGCCCGATCTCTGCCTCGCTGATAACGAACGGCGGGGAGACCTGCAGTGCCACACCGCGCAGTAGGCGAGTGATAACGCCAAGCTCGCGGATGCGAGCGACTAGCCGGGGACCCAGGCCGGGATCGGCGGCCCTGGCCTCCGGCGCGATCTCGACGGCAGTGAGCAGGCCCGTGCCAGTGCGCACCTCGGCGACCAGTTCGTGGTCGGCCAGCGGGGCGAGGCTGGCCGCCAGCACCCCTTCGAGCTCCCTGACCCGTGGCACCAGCT
>Ga0307373_10014082_pt1 | contig 11076 bp, 10 predicted proteins | sample OX2MG_FD_202534 | JGI IMG/M metagenome (GOLD analysis project Ga0307373, IMG submission 202534) | Soil microbial communities from Risofladan, Vaasa, Finland - OX-2 | ecosystem: Environmental > Terrestrial > Soil > Coastal area > Acid sulfate soil | place: Finland: Risofladan, Vaasa | collected... | reverse complement strand
ATCGCTGTCGCGAGCTCGGATCACCAATTCGTGAGTATCTGCGAGGCCGCCTAGCTGTTTTCTTCTCGCAAGGACAATTCGATCGCCAGCTCGCGCACGCGGCGCAAGTCCAGCTTGCCCGTCCCCAAGTGCGGCAGTTCCTCGACGGCAAAAAACTGGTTCGGAAGCGGCATCCACAAATTCGGAAGCCCCGACTGCGGCAGTTGCTCGATCACGATTTTCAGCTCGTCGGCCTGCAGGAGATGGAGCACCACCAGCCGCTCGCCTTTTTTTCCGTCGGGCACTGCAATCACAACCAGCTTTTGTTCTGTGGCGCCGGCGAGCTCGTGCAGTCGCTCCTCGACTTTCACATGAGGCACCATTTCGCCGCCAATCTTGCTGAACCGGCTCAGCGGGTCGGTGATGGTCAGAAATCCGTCCTCATCTTCGGCGGCGATGTCTCCAGTCACGTACCAGCCATCCTGCAAGACCTCGGCGGTTTTTTCCGGCTTGCCGAGATAGCCCTGCATCACGTTTGGTCCCTTCACCAATAGCAGTCCGGCTGTACCGACGGGCACCGCCTCGCGCGTATCCGGATTCACGATCCGCACCGTCACGCCCGGTAGCGGATGGCCGATGCGCCCGCGCTTGGCGCCCACTTGCCGGAATCCTGGAGCGCGATAATCGCGCGTGTTCACAGCGACAACCGGCGAGCATTCCGTTGCGCCATAGCCTTCCAGCGGGCGAATGCCGAAGCGATCCTCGAACGCGACCGCCAGCCGTTCGGGCAGTTTCTCGGCACCCGCAATCACAAATCGCAAACTGCCAAAATCCTCCGGCGAACATCGCCGCAGATACGCCTGTAGAAACGTGGGCGTGGCCATCAGAAAAGTGACCAGGTAATCGCGCACCAACTCCCCAACCGCGGCAAGATCGAGCGGACTCGGATGATAAACCACGCTCACACCGAGCACCGCAGGAAGCCATAAAGTGACCGTAAACCCGAACGAATGGAAAAATGGAAGCACGCCAAGCAGGCAATCGTGCTTGTCGAGCATGAACGTCTGCCCCACCTGGTCGATATTCGACGCGATGTTGTAGTGCGAGAGCATCACGCCTTTGGGGTCACCGGTGCTGCCGCTCGAAAAAATGACCGTCGCAAGATCGTCCATCGATTTGCGTTTGCCCCCGCCCAACTTGCGCTCGATCACGCCACCGGGACAAAACCACAAAAGCAGCGCAGCGAATCGCTCGCCGAGCTTCGGCGAGGCAGCTGCTTCCTCCAGCAAGATCACTTTACCGGGAATCCGAAGCGGAATCTTGTCCAGCAGCAGCTTGGTGGTGATCACCGTTTCGATATTGCATTGCGCGACGGACGACGCCAGTGCTTCATCCGACGTCGTATAGTTCAGGTTCACCGGAATTTTTCCCGCGAGCATCGCTGCGAAATTCACCAGCGCCCCCGGAATCGACGGCGGCAGCAGGATCCCAACCATCTCCTGCCCTTCCCACATCGGCCGAAGCCGCCGCGCCAAAAATATCGCGCTGAGCAGCACTCGGGACCATTTCATGCGTGGCCGGCGCTTGTCCGCCATCGCGAACCGGAACGGATGCCGGTGCGCCGTCTGAATCAGCGCGCGGTGTAGCGTGTGCATGCGCCTCTTGCGATGCGCGAACACCTCGGACTGCAATTGCTGCACGACTTTGCGAACTTCAGAAGTTGACGCGGTCGGCGGCATCGGCTTCCCGAAGCTGACCGTGACCGGATACGGAATTGCCCGCGGCCATTTCCAAACGAACCGGCCGCGCTCAAAGCTGAAAATGCTGCCCCAAACTCCATCGAGGCTCACAGGAACGATCGGCGCATCCACGCCTTTCATGATTCGCTCCATGCCTCGGCGAAAAGGCAAAAGCTGCCCGATGCGCGTGATCTGCCCTTCGGGAAAAATGCAAACCACTTCGCCCTTCTTAATTGCCTCCGTCGCTTCGCGCAATGACTGCAGCATTTCGCGCGGCCGCTGCTCGGACGAAATTGGAATCGCGCGGATCATTTTCGCGAACGGTTTCACGTACGGCAGGTCGTAGATGCCCTTGTACATCAGGAAACGAATGGTGCGGTCGGTCGAAGCCATCAATAGAAGCGCGTCTACGAACGACATGTGATTGGCAACGAAAAGCGCGCCGCCATTTTCCGGAATGTTGTCGCGGCCCTCCACGCGAATGCGATAAAACGTGTGCGTCGCGAGCCACAGCACGAATCGCAGCATGGAATCCGGCAGCAGGTAGATCGAATACGCGGTGGTTACCAGCGTCAGAATCGCGCCATCGAGAAACATCGTGCGCGCAGATTGATGGAATACTCTGGCGAATAAGTAATACGCGGCCGACGACAGCAGAATGCCGATCCACGACACCAGATTCGCCGCGGCGATCACTCCACCCTTTTCTTCCGGCCGCGGGCGATGTTGGATCAACGCACCCAGCGGAACCGCGAAAAGCCCTCCGAAAAATCCGAGCAGCGCCAGACGGGTTCCGACGACCGCGAGCGATGTCAGGCGGATTCCGAGGACAGCGAGAGAGTGCGCCGGAAGATAAAGCCACGCGCCAAAGACGGTCATCCCGACGGCGCCCAGCGGGATCAGCCCGTACTCAATTTTTCCGCCGGAAAGATAACCCGCCGCCACGCTTCCCAATCCAATCCCGATCGCTATGGCCGCCTGAAGGTAACTGGTCTGCTGATCATTTATTCGCAGCGTGTCGTGGCTGTAGATCACGATGACCGTCTGCAGCAGCGCGGCGAGAAAAAATAAGTACGTGTTTCCGAGAACGGCCCAACCAAGCACGCGGTCGGCGGCAATCTTCCGCATCTGAATCCACAGATCGCTGACCGGGTTCCAGCGGAACTGCTTCGTTGGCGCGGCAACCGGAAGCCGGGAAATTCCAAGACTCGCCAGCACGCCAAAGCATGTGCAGCCAAGAAGGATCAAACCCGAGATTGTTTCGCGCCCGCGATACGCATCAGCAAGAAAACCGGCTATCGCAACGCCCGCGATCCCCGATAGAAACGTGCCGCACTCAATGATGCCGTTGCCCCAGGATAACTTCGGTTCCGGCAAAAGTTCCGGGAGGAGCCCGTATTTCGAGGGGCCAAAGAGCGCGCCCTCCGTGCTCATCAAAAACACTCCGGCGCATTCCATAGGCAGATTCCGCAGCGCGAGGCTGGCGATAAAAAATCCCATAATCGCGAACTCGAATATTTTTGTCCCCATGGTGACGGCGCGCTTGCTGTAGCGGTCCGCCAGATTTCCGCCGGCCATGGAAAACAAAATAAACGGTATCGCGAAAAGCGCGTTGACCATCGGCACGAGCTGGTCTTGCCGAGCGCGGCTGAAATTCATTCCAATGACGATGTAAATCACCAGAAATTTCAGCGCGTTATCGTTGAAGCCAGTCTGAAATTGCGTGACGATCAGGCTCCAGAAGCCGCGCCGCCAATCGGAAGGCAGCGGATTGCGCGAATCCGATGTGCCGGCCGGAGCGTCCGCCACAGCAGAAGAAGTCTGTTCGTCAGGCATAGCGGGAATGTATCAGGTCAGAGTACGCCCGATCACTCTAGTTTATCGCGGGTGTGCCCTGGGGCCGCGAGAGCTGCGGGAGAAGTCACAGAACTGTAAAAGTGAATAAAGCGGCGGCGAGAGCTACGCGATGACGCGAAGCGAAGGCGAAGCAGAGCCGGCCTGCGCCGGCGCAGCCACCGCCGAAGCTGGCAGCGGAGTTTCGCGCTTCGTGAATTTCTGCGCGATGTAGTCGTCCACCAGCGCGCGAAATGCCTTCGAGAGCTGGTCGTAATTCCCTTCCAGTGTGGTGAATTTCTGGCCGTCGATATAGACCGGGCAGCGAGGCGATTCCCCGGTTCCGGGCAGGCTGATTCCAATGTTTGCGGCTCGCGATTCGCCAGGCCCGTTCACGATGCAGCCCATCACCGCGACCTTCATTTCTTCCACGCCCTCGTAATGCCGCTTCCACTCGGGCATCGTATCGCGGATGTAGCTCTGAATGCTTTCGGCCAATTCCTGAAAAGTGGTGCTGGTAGTGCGTCCGCAGCCGGGACAAGCCGTCACGCTCGGAGCAAACGACCGCAGCCCCAGTGATTGCAGCAGCTCGCACGCGGCGTACACTTCCTCGCGCCGGTCGCCATTGGGACGCGGCGTGAGGGATACGCGAATCGTATCGCCAATTCCCTCATTCAGCAGAATTCCCATCGACGCAGCCGACCAAACCAGCCCCTTCGCGCCCATGCCAGCTTCCGTCAACCCCAGATGCAGCGGTTGATCGGTCTTGCTTGCGAGTTCGCGATAGATATCCAGCAGGTCATTTGGCCGGGAAACTTTGCATGAAATGATGATCTGATCCTTGCGCAAGCCGCATTCGAGCGCCAGCTCCGTGGATTCGACGGCTGAAAGCACCATGCATTCGTTGACGATTTCTTCGGACGTTCTGCCCAGCTCGCGGTCGGTGTTCTCCTGCATCTTGCGCATCACCAGCTCTTGATTCAGCGAGCCGCCGTTGACGCCGATGCGCACCGGCTTGCCGTTGTCGCGAGCCACGCCGCAGATGGTTGCAAACTGTTCGTCGCGCCGCTTTCCATGGCCTACATTGCCTGGATTGATGCGGTATTTATCGAGGGCGCGGGCGCAAGCGGGATACTTCGTGAGCAGCACGTGTCCGTTGTAGTGGAAGTCGCCGATCAGCGGCGCATCGCAACCGGCATCCAGCATGCGTTGCTTGATTTCCGGCACGGTAGCGGCCGCTTCGGGCACATTCACGGTGACGCGCACCATCTCCGAACCAGCTTGCGCGAGTTCGATGCACTGCCGCGCTGTGGTAGCGGCGTCAGCGGTGTCCGTGTTGGTCATCGACTGGACGACCACGGGCGCGCCGCCTCCCACCAAAACTTTGCCTATCCGGACGCCTACTGTGTTGTGCCGTTTGCGTTGCATGCAGGTCTAATTGTAGCGAATCCGCCGGACTGCCGCTAGCCGGTCTCGTTGAACGCGGTGGATTGGCGTCCAAGCGTGGCCGAGCACTCGCCCTCGCGAGCGTTCGAGCTCGCCAAGGCTAGTAGCCGGCGCGGTGGTTCGCGGTAGCTGATTTGGCCGGGCGCGTCTGCGGAACGACCGTGGCCATTTTGCGAATCATAGCCAGCACCAGCCGCTTGTCGTCGTCAGAGAGCGTGGTCGAATACCGCTTGATCTCCGCCAGGAACCGGATCTCTTCCTCGGATAGCTCGCCGAGAATTTTGCGCGTCTCGCGGTCCTGCGGGGTATCGGTGCCGGGGAAAAAATCCGCCAGGCTGATCTCCATGGCCTCGGCGATCTTCGCCAGCGTTTCCAGCGAAGGCACCGTGTGGCCGTTCTCCACGCGCGAAAGGTAGCAGCGCAGCAGCCCGGTGCGTCGTTCGATGTCTCCCTGCGAGAGCCCCCGGTCACTGCGATACGACCGGATCACTGCCCCAATATTTACCTTTGGCTTTTCTTTTGGCATGGTATCTCTTCGAACAACACCCCGTATCCTACGAGTCAACGTTTCAGGGCGCAAGGGGAATTTAGACCGGTTGTTGCCGAAAGGGACACCGACGCCAACGCCCCCGCCTCCATGAAAAATCAGGCTAGGAAACCGGCTGCGCGGCCGGTGCTTCGCTCATAAACTCCCGCTTCTGCTTGCTGGCTCGTTTGTTCGCATACAGGGCATCGTCCGCGCGCTTCAGCAACTCAGCGGACGCTTCCCCGGGCCGATAGTCCGTCCATCCGCGCGAAAAGCGGCACGCGATCCTGTTCCCTTCGTACTCGAACTCCAACCCTTGGACGCGCGACAGCACGTGCCCCACTTCCTCCACGCGGCACTCCGGCAGAATCACCATGAACTCGTCGCCGCCGAGCCGAACTGCCAAATCGGACCCGCGAATGGCGCGCTGCAGGCGTTCGGAAAAGTTTTTCAACATTAAATCGCCTGCGGCGTGGCCCATCCGATCGTTAATCTCCTTTAGGCCGTCAATGTCGATCATTAAAACCGTCAGCGGCCGCGCGTACCGCATCGCGCGGCTGATCTCTTCGGCCAGGCGCTGTTCGCCCGAACGCCTGTTGTAGAGACCCGTCAACTGGTCAAGCGCAGCTAGCTTATATACTTCGTTCGTTAAGTTTTCCACTTTCGTGAGGGTTTCAAGCTGATCCGCCATTTGGTTGCGCATGCGCATGATCATCAATTGCTGGTAGACCAGATAAACGCTGAAAATCAGCACCATTCCTACCAGGGCTCGCACAGACTGGTTCAGATAGAACGAATAGGTGGATTGTTCTCTAGACAGCATTGCAGGAAATGCGAAGGAGGCCACCGCGATTGTCAGCAAAAGCAGGACGAGCACCGTGGACGTCCACAGCCACCACTGCCGTCGATCAAGTTTCCGCAATTTCTCGCGGAACGCCGGCGGTTCCACGCTTGCCGCATATTGAGGTGGCGTTCGCTCAGTCATAAGGTCGGTCATAAGTCGGTCATGCGAATTGCCGCTTGGACGTGCGCCTATATATGTCTTTAGTACCGCAGCCGCCCAAACAACTCCATACGTAAGTTCCGCATTGTTTACAAATCGGTCATACCGTGTTTTCCCTACGCTAAAAACCCTGGCGTACGCGCTTTGCCGAGCCGCTACTTCGCGGGTCGATTTGGGCGGTTGTGCGTGTTTGCTTCTTCGGCCGACGGTCATGGCACTGGTGTCAGTCGGCCACGCGAAACGGGCCGCGATCGAGCTGCGTTTGTCGGCCGTTTAGCACTTCGCAATGGATTGAAAGCGGGTTAGAATTCCCGCGGGCCGGTCTGGCGCAGCGCAACAAGCGGTCGGGCCGACTAGCGGTTATAGCTTCCGAGACATGTATCAACTGATGCTCTATCTTCTCGTTGGCGCTCTTCTCGTTGCTTCATTGATCCTCGCTGCACGGCGAGGTTCTGGACCAGAAGGTGGCGCTGAAGCCTTGGTGCGCGCCCGCCAAGCCCTCACTCAACTTCAAGCGAACCTGCTGTCTCCCGAAGTTATCGAACGCTTTTCTTCCTCGGACGACTACGAATTCGTCGCTTCTGCGGCTCCCGCTGCCGCGAATACCTTCTTCCGCCGCGAGCGAAAAAAGATCATGCTGGCCTGGATCGGCCAGATTCGACAGCAGGTTCACAGTCTGCTTCATTTCCACCTCGGTGCCGCCCGTTTCTACACTCGCTCGAATTTTTGGTCGGAAGTCTCCTTGGCAATGGACTTCGTCAGGCTGCTGCTCGCCTGCCGCGTGCTCCAAGTTCTCGTTTATTTCGGCGGCCCGCTCGTCGCTCCACGACTCGTTACTGCCACGGCTACTGCCGGACTGCGAATCTGCGAAATAACCGAGAATGCCTTGGCTTTCTTAACTGCTCCCGATCCGCCAATCGAGCGCTCGATCGCTTCTTAAAGCGCAAAATGAAAATCTCCTCCAAACCCAGGCGCTCCGACGTTCAACAGGCCACCCATGATTTGCGCAGCCGGACTCTCGCTGCCATGGAAAGGCCCCTTGACCAGCTGATCTACCTGGCGTCCACTCGCGACTACAACACCGGCATTTATCGCCATGATGGCCTGAGCATTCGCTTCAGTCCAGCAGTCGCTTGCGAAGCCCTGGCCGATTGTCATCGCATTGTGTTTCAAGAACTGCTGGGGTTCCCGGTGAAAGAACTTGTGCTGCAACTGGAGGGATACATGCACGCGGCGGGAATCGGCGCTTCTGAGTTTTTGAAGTCTTGGAGCCAGTTGGAGCCGTACCGCGTGGCCGTACCTGTCGACACCCAACCCCTGGCAGCTGAGTTTCTCTACTGCAATCTCAAGACCGCTTTGGCAATTTTGGAAACTCGTCTGACTCCGATTCCGCCGCCACCAATCGCATGGCCACGCCGGTCACCTGCCCAAGAATCTCCGCGTCTGAGGGATACGTGAATTGCCGAATCGTGCAGCCGGATAGCGGATGCGGAATCAAAGTAAGCTGCGAGCCGCGCATTTCGCACCACGAACACGCGTATCCATCGCGCAGTTCGATGAAGTAGATTGGCCGGTCGAACTCCGTCCGCCATTCCGCTGTCTGCAGCCGGGCCGGATGGTTTTCGACCTGCACGAACGACCCCGGACGTAACAGCGGATACATCGAATAGTCATCCGTCCCGATATACCCATACTGGCAGTGCCGTACGTCCAGCTTTTTGAGCATCGCTACCGGAACCTCGCCCCACACTTCCACCATTCTGGAAATCAAGCTGGTGGTTTCCAGAGTGAAACCCTTGTCGAAACGCACCGGAAACGTAACCGCTCCGTCCGCTTCCGGCTCTTCGAACGCGACTAAGTGCGTATTTTCCAGCGGCAGTGCAAGCTGATACCGTGGCGTGTCGTTTAAATCGATGCCAAACACCTTCAAAAGATCGGTGAAGCGGGTGCGATAGATGACGCTGAGGCTATACAGCTTATAGATGCTCGGGACCGAGTTTTTGTTCTCGAGTTGAGTCAGCCAGGCGTTCGATATGTAAAACTCTTCATTTTTTCGATCTTCCGAGATCGACCGGCTAAATTCCTCTACTTCACGTGTCGTAACTCCCAGCCGGTTACGGAGCTCTTTTAACTGCTCAGCGGGGCGCATGCATCACTCCATCGGCGTTTCATATTGGAACTGTTTCGCGTAAGGCTAGGGCAAGCAGCACATTAAGCCCTTCTGGACCTACTTTCAACATTGATTTCCCGGGAGTTGCGGCGTGACCTTCTAAAGCATTCCGAGAAGGCCCGTTCACCCTCGCAAATACCATATAACCAAGGGATATCTCCTAAAGATATCCGCTTCGGGACGCATACTGCGCTAACCGGAATCGCCCGGATCAGACCGCTATTACGACCCGCCCACGCCGCCAATGCACCATCTGCCGTTCCTTTTTCGCGTCATAAGCCATTGAAAGTTCAAGCGACAGCTCGCCACTATGCCACTCTTGACTCAAGTTCAGGTTCGAAGCCATGGTCGACTTTTCTGGCACCTCGGCGAACTCGCCCAATGCATATCCGGAGAAACGCGAAGCTCCGCGTTTCAGCCTTATTGCCTCGGCGGAAATCATAGAGCCAGCTAGCGGAGTGCACATCTCCGGCCGGATCTCGGAAATTAGTCGTAAGGGCTGCTATCTCGATGTGTTAAATACGCTGCCGGTAGGAACGCGCCTGCGGATGATCATCTCCCGCGATCAAGGCGTCTTCACGTCCCAGGCACGCATCATTTACGTGCAGCAAGGCATGGGAATGGGAATCGCTTTCGTTGACGTACCGGCCGATCAGCTGAAGGTCCTCGATGCCTGGCTTGCTGAATTCAGGCGTTAAACGTCTCTGTGCACCAGCGCCTTGGGTAGAAATTCCGTAAAATCCCGCCAAAAAGTAAGCGGCTCGGTCGGTTCCGTCAGACCAGCCAATTCTCAGGCGGCGAATCCATTTGCCAAAACTCTGGAGAGGATTTCGCAAACTCGACGGCGACCTGCGCCAGTCCCGCGTGAACCGGACCTTTATACGCAACCCTCGCTTCCCTTTCGTCCCAGTTTTTCGGATTCATCACCACAAGCTTCTGGCCCAAAGATACGTTTTCCTCGAGCATAAGCAGGGCGCCGTGGGCGCTGATGGTGACTGTGAAGGTCTCTTCTTGAAACGTTCGGCTGCCAGATTCGCCACGAACTACCACGGGCATATCGATTAAAACGCGCTCGCTCCGCCGCTGGGCTGCATAAGCCATATCGCGCCGCCTCGCTCAATCGCTTCTGCTATTACTATGCTCCGCGCTGGCTTCAGCCGCGGCGAATATTCGATTTCAGTTGCGGCGCAGATACCTCCACGATTCACTAGCGTCGGGCGAAACGCGGTGCCTTTATTGCCGAGACACCGCAGGCCCGGGCAAAGTTTTTAGATCAGGTATGTGACAAGACAGATGTAAAATAGCTTATATGAACTCGGCAAGTCAGGTGCGCACATCCGCCGGAACCAAAGAGCCCAGCGCCGAACATCGCCGCCGGCAGATTGTCCGCTGGATGCGTTCCCACCGCTGCCCCATTGCCGGAGCCGACATGGCCAAGCGCCTGCGCGTAAGCCGCCAATGCCTGGTGCAGGACATCGCCATTCTGCGGGCCGCGGGTGAGGAGATCGTCGCCACTCCACGCGGTTATCGACTGCCCGATGCGGCCAGCGAGAGCCATCGCGCCGTTGTGGCCTGCCGCCACACACCGGAACGCACGGAAGAGGAATTGCAGATCCTCGTGGATAACGGCGTGAAAATTCTCGATGTGATCGTCGAGCATCCCCTGTACGGCGAACTGCGCGGCTCGCTGATGATCGAATCGCGAACCGACGTTCACGATTTCTTGAAGCGCGTGAAAGCCACCCATGCGTCACTGCTTTCCTCGCTCACCGGGGGCGTCCACTTGCACACGGTGGAAGCTTCGCGGCCCCAAATGATCGCGCGGGCTCTCGCGACGCTGCGCCAAAAAGGATTCTTGCTGAAGTAGATCCGAGGCCCTTCAGGAAAAAAGTTATGACCGCGACCCGCACAACCCGAGAATCACGAGTGAAGCAGGCATTTTTCCGGGGCGATACCCTGACGATTGAAAACCCTGTCTATCGCCAGTCTGTTGTCGCGCTGACGGATGCGCTTTTGCAGGACGACCTTGCCAACGGTGACCTGACCGCCTCCGCGATGGATTTGAAACCCGCTCGCGTTTCTGCTTCCGTGATCGCGCGCGAATCGGGAATCATCGCCGGCCTCGAAGAGTTTGCACTGCTTTATCGCGGACGCGGCATCGACGTGGTGCTCGAAAAGCGCGATGGCGAACCGATTGGGCCCGGAGATACGGTCCTGCTCGCGCAAGGTGATCAGACAAAACTGCTTTCGCTCGAACGTGTGGGGCTGAATCTGTTGCAACGCATGAGCGGGATCGCTACCGCGTCGCACCGCGCGCAGGAGCGCGTACGAAACAGCGGATCTGACACTCGCGTTATTGGCACTCGCAAAACGCCTTGGG
>Ga0307373_10014081_pt1 | contig 11077 bp, 13 predicted proteins | sample OX2MG_FD_202534 | JGI IMG/M metagenome (GOLD analysis project Ga0307373, IMG submission 202534) | Soil microbial communities from Risofladan, Vaasa, Finland - OX-2 | ecosystem: Environmental > Terrestrial > Soil > Coastal area > Acid sulfate soil | place: Finland: Risofladan, Vaasa | collected... | reverse complement strand
ACACCGCTCGAATCACCCAACTCGAGACTCAAAGAGCGCGTCAACATCGGGGGCTATCCGGTCAAGGAGCTGGGTGGTCTCGTCTGGGGCTACCTCGGTCCACTCCCGGCACCGGTGCTTCCGCCCTATGACTTCCTTGTTGTGCCAAATGCCATCCGCCAGATCGCAGTGACGATCATCCCGTGCAACTGGCTGCAGTGCCACGAGAACTCCGCCGACCCCTATCACAACACCTACCTGCATGGCCACTTCTTCAAATACCAGCTCGAGCGACTCGGCACACTTGACGAGCGCGCACCTGAACCAGACAAACACCGCGCATTTATGTCAATGCACTTTACAGATTTTCATGATGGCATTGATTTCAAGCGTGACGAATTTGGATTTCAAAAGGGAATCAAAATCTCGAAGGCCAAGGGAGCCAAGGAGGATTCAGTCAAGCCCTTTCCCTACAACATCTTTCCGTATTTATCTCGGGTTGCTGGTGGGTTTCGATGCCAGGTGAATATGCGCGTGCCAATGGACGATACGCATACCTATCACCTCACTTATGTTGTGTTTCACGCAGACGGAATCGAGGCACCTGAGCAAGCTTCTGTACCATATTTTGACGCTCCGCTATTTGATGAAGAGGGACATCCCGTGCTCGATTATGTATTGGCACAAGACATGACCGCGTGGAAGTCACAGGGTGAAAGGACCGATCGCACCAAAGAAAATCTTGCGGCCACAGATCTCGCGATCATCGAGTTTAGAAAGATTATTGAAGAACAGATTCAGTTGGTAGAAGCCGGGATTACCCCGATGGGCGTTTCATATGAAGAGGATCAGTGGGGCGAAATCATTGAGTTTGAACCGCGATTTACCGATAGCCGTGCGTCGTCAGGTACGGCGGTAGGAATGTTCCGCGCCAACTACAGCTCCATTGACGATGTAGAGCGTTATTCGCCAATAATCCCATTGGTGGAGGAGTTTGTACGTCGTGTGGCAGAAGCATCAGGTAATCACTGATCGTGTGATCGACTTACATGCGGACCACATTGGTAGTGACACCAGATGCCGAATGATTCGGACACGCTGGGCAGGCAAAGGTGATCATTTCTCCGCTTGTTGCAAAGTCCCTGATTGGCGTCATGATTGGGATCTTGCATTCAGGTCACAAGGCTTTGAAGTCGCGCGGAACTTCAACGACGAAGAGTCGATCCGCCTCCTGAGTGCCCGATTTGACGAGCTCGGTCATAAGGCGTGACGTTCAGCAATAGCCCAATCTGTCGCTAAAACTAACCCACGAAGGATTGGACCTGCTTGACAAGTTTCTCCTCGATCTCGAGATTCCACGCCGATTCGGCAATATCAACGACGAGGAAAAGGTCGGAGAGCAGCAATGTCTCGATCGCGGCGGTCGCAAGATGCTGAAGCCATTTGCCGATACCAATCCGCACCAAACAGTCATCTGTTGTGCCAGAAACAGTGATCGTCATAGCTCGATCAGCAGCGATGAGCGCTGCAAAGTGGCCACCTTTTTTCGCTTGAATGACATTCCCATGATCGCTTGGTGCTGACGCTTGCGTCGAGAAGCCATCCGACTTCAGGTATTCCTCGATCTTCGACTGCAAACTTGCCAAGTCGATGTGCTTATCCTTGAACTGCAGAATCTTTTCACCGATCATTTCGGGCTCCTCTTGGGCCACTGAGCGAGCAGCCTACTCGCCGCTCCGAGCGCCCCATGGGTTGGAGTACTCAAGATCGACCCTAACCGGGAAGGCACCATCTGGGGAGTCGGCCTTGTACCTTAAGGGCATCCTCCAGGCGAATATGGCGATGCGCGCTACCGATACTCAGGGATGGAGCACGATGACAACGCCAACAGCTCCAGCGATCAACAGTGCGCTCACGACTCCTCGCCTCGCGACGAACATCCAAAATACCGCGCCGACTAGCACCGGAATTTGCCACAGATGCTGAAAAGAGAGCCCGAGCGGCATCGCCGATCCCCCAATGGCACCGACGACCGCAGGACCCGCTCCCGTAAGAAACGATTCAACAGTGACGTTCGCTCGTATCTGGTCGAACCGTGGTCCGCCAAAGAGGATGAAGAGAAACGAAGGAGTAAAGGCCATAAACGCCGCGAAGAGCCCGCCACGGAGACCCTTCGCCGCATAGCCGACGACCGCCATCGTCTGGACAACCGGCCCAGGCGTGATCTGACCAAGCGCAATGGCGTTGAGAAATTGCGGGCCGGTCATCCAATGAAATGTCGAGACCGCATCGCGTTGTATGAGCGGAACAATGACGAAACCGCCGCCATAAGACAGTGCACCAACTTTGAAAGCTACCCAGGCAAGCGCGCCAAGACCTCCAACGGCTCCCAGATGAACGACCGTTAGCGGCAGAACTGCCTTTATCGAGCCCGACATCAGCGGTTGCGCCTTGCCTCGGATGATGATCTCGGTCACTCCACAGACAACAAGCACAAGCACGAGATAGGGACCGATGGTCGCGCCGGCAACTCCTCCCGCGAGTCCATAGACGGTCCATCGGATCTTTTCCAATCGATGACCCCCAATGCGCTTCCAGCTCGACGGAAGGAGCCCCCATGCAGCATTGAGGGCGACTGCAGGCACGCAGGCTCCCGCACCAGCAGCAGCACCGAGCACCCAATCCGGAGGGTGGCGCGCGAGGAAGACCGCCGAGAGCACAAGGATGAGGAGAAGTCCTGGAACAATGAAACACAGTCCGCCCAAGACCGCGCCGACAGTTCCCCGAAGTCGCCAGGCACAATAGATTGCGAGCTGTGTCGATGCCGGTCCTGGCAGGAGGTTCGTTGCCGCGATTGCGTCCTCGAAGTCCTCGGCGTCAATCCAATGCCGTTCCTCGACACACATCCGACGGAGCAAGGCGATGTGTGTCGGAGGTCCGCCGAACCCGGTGCAACCAAGGCGACCCCACTCTCGTCCAATGGTGACGAGCGATACCCTTTCAATCGACATATTCGACACATCGCAATCTCTATCGTTCATGTCGTATCGTCTCCGAGGACCTCCTTCGCCAACTCGCGTAACTGCCGCCTAGCTGATTCCAGCTCCCGGCGTCCTTTGGCTGTCGCCATATAGCACCGAAGAGCCCGTCCTTCGACCACTCGGTACTGCGAACGAATAAGCCCTTCCTCCTCCATCTTGTGAAGCATCGGATAGAGCGACCCTGGACTGATCTTGTATCCATGCTGGGCGAGTTCCTGCGCCATCCACGCTCCGTGAACTTCAAAACGGTCAGCATGATGGAGAATATGCAGTCGCACAGCACCTCGTAAAAACTCCCGCATACGAATAAATCTACTTGATATCGAAAAACGATATCTATTCTTGATATTGATAAGCACATCTCATCTGAGCCGCCTTGTCATTCAGGGCGTCACCAAAGGCAGGATCGCAAAATGCTATGGATCGTCGGTTGACTTTCCTTGATCGCGCCGACAGAGAATACGTACGACGCAAGTGGATCTGTCCACCACCATCCGAAAAGAGCATTGAGAGCAAGGCCAACTAGAACAGCAGCCGCGAGCAACCCTTGGCGAGAGTAATCTTCGCCTCGCCACAAAGGTCCGTGTCGCCCAAGGCTTCGCAATTGCGCGACCTCCCTGCCGCCACTGCGAACATCACCTTTGTAGTCGTTGCAGTCCATAAGATGCCGAGCTCGCCGTGACGCAATTGGACGCCGAGCACAATCACGACTCAGCTCTGAACTGCGAGATGGATCCCGTGTGCCAAAAAGACAACGCCCATCAGACATTGCGCGACCCGCTGGCGATGCGCGCTCAACCCAGATAGCTCCTTGGTAACCACCGTGCTTGCCGCGATCTCGTGGCTCGCCGCGCTCGAAGAGTTTCTCGGCCGACAAGAGCGCACTTCAAGGCCCACCTCTTCATGTTCGCGATTTCCGGCGAGCAGCTCGAGGATCAAGCTCCGATGCACATCGTGAGTCCGGTCGAACTCTGCCACGCTGCGGCACATTCTGCGATGCGCCTCGACGATATAGCGCACCATGTCCATAGGGGTCTCCTCAGCACAATTGTCTCTTCTGTCTTGACACATCCTGAGCCGAGATGACGCCGATATTCTCGATTACGGCTCGTGACAACGACAGGAATACCGAGACAGATAAGCACCGATAACTGCATGAGGCCCTGGAACGCAGATGTAAGTATCCCGAGACAGGTTGCGAAGTGAGATCGCTACCGTTCGATACGTAACGAATCGGTCCTGGCACACCTGAACGCGGTGGTCATTCTCGACTTCGGCGTCAAATTGAAAGAGGCAGGACGCTGTCTGTGAAATTCGCGAACATTTCACGTCGAGAGATCAAACTCAAAACTCGAGGACCACTCGATGTTCGAAGGTAGGAACGTTCGAATGATTCATCGATACCTTCGTCAGGAGTGAAGACCGAGCGACATGTGTCGTTCCGGGTCTCGGCGACGACCGTGGTCAACACCATGCAGATCTTGGTCACAGCATGCGCAATAACATCACGTTGGACAATACCGCCGCCGCGTACATCCCCGTGACCAGCCAGATGCCAATGAGGAACCCCAACCGTGGTCGGTCCCAAAGTGCAGCTAGACCAAGCACGGCAACGATGGTCAGCTTGACGTAGAGCAGGGTGCCAGCGGCGAGCAAGATACCCGCGAGAGGGTTGGCCTCAACCGCTCCGCTGGTTGCATGGTTGAGCACGAGGCGCGTGGTGACTGCGTCGGCTCCGTTTAGGACCGCCAGCACGATGACTCCCGCTATCGTCATCTGGCGAATCCGGCGGAGGGTCAGGTGTACCCCTCCCGGGACCGTCATCGGGTATTCGTTGCCAGAGAACGGATCCATCTCAACCATCTACAGACAGCGCGACGGCCGCGCTGGTGACCCTTACCACCATCATCCGCCTTTCGACTTATACCGAATGTACCTATGCAAGTATCGCGCCAATCATGTCGGTCGACTCTGTGAGTTCGAATGCCGGGCATCGACACGGTTCACGGTGCAGGTATACCCTCAGGCGGGTGAGGCCTCCGAGTATGTACCGACGGACGGACCACATGTCACTGATTCGTTGCTCTGTTCGGTCGGCGAGTGATAGCGGCCCAATCGCTCTGCGTGACAGTGAAGAGGGTGCAAACGACCAGCGCGAGACAATTGGACTAGCCGATATATTCCAGCTATGCGTGTAGCTGGCTACCTCGGACCATCAACAACTGGCCCATATCGACCATAAGGATCTCGACGGGGGACAATCTCGCACGTGTTATGCGATGATGTATTTAATCGATGAAGAGGCGATCTACTCCATGGTTCCGAGCCATATGAAAAGTTCTGCGACGTCTCCGGTGGACTCGCGCATCTAGAACTCCCCGCCGGGTGTCTCTTGTTAGCTTGTTGTCATCAATTTTGGTTGGTGAACTCAATCGATGGAAGAAAGGCCCCGAGAGCATGCCCGGTTCTGTTTTGATGCAGACCTTAACGCCGCGTTCGCGCCCGGTTGCTAGCCCGCTCTGCTTCCAGCTGTGAGCCGAAGGGGAGACGTCATCCCTGTAAACCGGGGTTCCGGGGCCATGTGTTGAATCCCGGTGTGAAGCAGTTGAGTCAGCTCTCCCGCGAGCATCGCAGGAGCGAAAAGATGTCCTTGGATGGATGAACAACCTATCTGCTCAAGGCGCTGGCACTCCTCCCAGGTCTCTACTCCCTCGGCAGTCACTCGGAGCCCGATCGTGCGGGCGAGGTCAATGATCGATCCGACAATCGCACTGCCTATCGAGCTCACCGTAAGGTCCTGGACAAAACTTCGGTCGAGCTTGACGATGTCGACGGGAAGGCGTCGAAGGTAGTTGAGCGAGGAGTAACCAGTACCGAAGTCGTCGAGCGCGAGCTGGATACCGACTTCCTTTAGGTCACGCAGCATCCCGATTGACCGTTCAATGTCTTGAAGTGCGGTCGTCTCGGTGATCTCCAGGCAAAGCTGCGACGGCGTAATGCGCGTGCGGTAGATGATCTCGGCGATCTGCGCGACGAGGCCCTTCGCAACAAATTGCCGTGCGGAAAGATTCACTGAGACCTGCAGCGGTGTACCCGTCTTGTCACGCCACTCCGCGGCCTGCATACAGGCCCGTTCGAGCACCTGGGTGCCGAGCCGCCCGATCATGCCAGTCTCTTCGGCGAGGCCGATGAAATCTGAGGGAAGGAGCAGGCCGCGTCGAGGGTGTTCCCATCGCACAAGCGCCTCCGCCCCGATGATCTCCCTAGTGTCGGTATTGACGATTGGCTGGTAGTAGGTGACGAGTTCATGATTATCGAGCGCATGTTCGAGCTCGACCTGGAGTTCGACCAGCGCCGAGGTACGCGACCCGTGGCGATCCTCATCGAAGAACTCGTAACGGCTCGTCCCGCTCTGTTTTGCCTGGTACATCGCGACGTCTGCGTCGTGAAGGGCATCATCTGGGCTTGATCCTGGGCGTGCGAGCGCGATCCCAATGCTTACGTTGAGGATGACCGTCTGACCGCTGTCGAGCACGATCGGCTCGCGCACTGCCTCGACTATGCGACTCGCAATCTCTTCAACGGCGCCGGGTCCATCGATGTCTTCGAGGAGCAACGTGAACTCGTCGCCGCCAAAGCGAGCAAGCGTGTCGCTCGCGCGGGCGATTGAGCGCAGACGCTCGGCGACGGTGATGAGCAGCTGGTCGCCAGCTCGATGGCCAAGGCTGTCGTTCGTTGACTTAAACCGATCGACATCGGCGAAGAGCACGGCATGGATCATCCTGGAATCTGCAGGCGGGTCGAGTGCGCGCTGGAGACGCTCGACGAAATAACGTCGGTTCGACAGGCCGGTGAGTGCGTCGTGGAACGCGTGAAACTCGAGCTGATCTCCGACTTTCACACGCTCGGAGATGTCGAGGAATGTCACTGTCGCACCAGCTATCTCACCGCGCGAACGAATTGGCGAGCACGTGTATTCGACCGGGAAGAATTCGCCGTCGCTCCGGCAGAACGTCGCGCGTTGAGAACGGATCGTTGTCCCGAGACGCATCGACTGTATCGCTGGCGAAGCAAGCAGCGCGAGCGCGGACTGCCCGATGCCCTCTGGGAGCTCGCGGAGCTCCGCGGCCTTCCAACCGAGGATCTCCTCCGCGGCGGGGTTGGCGAAGCGAACGCGCCCTTCGGAGGTGAAGGCGCACACCCCTACGCCGACGCTGAATGAGATTGCGAGAAGGTCCTCCTGCTCGTGCTCTTGCTCAGCGTAAAGCGCTGCGTTGGCAAGCGCGACTGAACCAATCGAGGCGAGTTCGCTGAGAAGTAAAAGATCTAGCTCGTCGAGGCGCGCGCCGTGGTCGTCGCTGTCCACGTTGAGCCAACGGGCATCGCCGGTCGGCGCCAGCTCGACTCCAACCCCACCAGACTTTGGCGGCTCGTGGGAGACGACCACGCGACAGTCCAGCAACGCTGAGGCAACATCGGAGAGCCTCGAGGTCACCACTGATCTGCTCATCCCCCGACTCACCTCAAGGGCCGCGGTGAACAGTCCGAGGATGCGTGATCGATCCTGGCGTGTGCGGAGGTGGCTGATGAGCGTCAGACGCAATACACCAAAGAGCGCTGCGATCGGTATCACGGCCCATGCATTAACTGCTACCGCAGTGGCTCCAACAACACCGAACAGTACCGCCGCGCCAAAGAGGAAGAGCCGTACGCGCAACCCCTCGGCAAGCGCCGTGATGGCCTCTTTAGAGCCGTTCTTCGGCGCAATGAAGGCGGTCATGAAGGTATTGATGAGGGTGAAGAGAGTCGTGGCAACTACCGCAACCGCAATTCTTGAAAAGCTGGGCGCGCTCGTCGGTGCGAGGTGCTCCATCACGAGCAGTCCGATGCCGACCGCGAGCATGGTCCGCGCAATCTCGAAGAGCGACCGCGCCCCGAGATGCCGACGGGCGATTTGGACAAGCGCCGTTGCGGCGTAAAAGGTGACGAGCACTCCACGGGCCGGCAGAACCGCGGCCGCGAGCAAGAAGAGGCTTTCGTCGAGATAACTATCCTGCGCCGAACCGTCGAGGTACATGGTCACCGGCCATAGCCAGCTCGAGACAATAAGGGCGCCGATGATCGCAATGACGAGGATCGAGCCGAGGTGCGCTGAGGCAGTCCGCGAGTCAACCTCGATCGCCGCGCTGAGTCCAGCGATGATCGCGGCGCCGATCGTCAACTTGGAGAGGAGTGATGACGGCCGGTCATCCGACCACCAATTCATTGGCGCGGGCTTGCGATAGACCGAGGACGGGTACCCCGCCGGTCCTTCAAGTTCCAGCGCCGGAGTCAGTTCGCTCATGGCATCCCTTCGTGGTGCTCTTTACAAAGAACTACGAGACGCGACAGGTATCTCCTCGAAGCGTGATACCTCCTCTTACGACCAGAAAAGTCCGGCTCTTTAATTAAAAGTGCGATCAGGATGGCCAACCATGTCCGATTTCTTTGATCACAACCACTTTTTCGGCCACGTCAGCGCAACGCTCGCCCAGGGGATGGGCCTTAAACAGGTGATCCCAGACGCGACCTCACCCCTCGGGTCTTTGTCTCGGGGATTCTCTCGCCGAGGCTCAGAAGCTCTAAGAAAGGCCGCTCAGGACGTCCTTCTCCCAAAGAGAAATTGGCTCGTCTCGACATCCGCGGGAAGCCTCGCTGGATATCTGAACAGCAAGATCGGTAACCTCAGGCGCAAGGAGAGGTTCTTAAGCAGACCTTCCCGCTGGTTCGCTCTGAGTCCAAGAATAAACGTCGCCGACCCCAACGCTTATTCGTAAGTTTTCGAATTGGTCCGTTTCTGATACGACTACAAGCCGTTAGAAAGCTTCGGTGGCAGCGTCTTGCGCCTTCTCTGCGTCTTCCTCCCGCTGCTCTTCAGCTTCGTCTGGAAGCTCGGACTCTTCCAGCGGGGGTTCGCCGGGTTTGACCACTTGGAGATGAGGATCGGGCTCGGGCATGATGTTCGGGTCTGTAGTCAACTTAAGCAGGCTCTCTTTGCTCTCCGAGATTCGTGCCGTCCTCTCTCTCCTTTTTTGCCGCTTCCTCTTGAGACTCAGCTTCAGGATCTGGCACTTCGGGCTTTGGAGAGGGCTCAGGCTGTGGAATGGTCATGTTAAGAATATACCCACGTGAGGCAATGGGAAGGGGATGGGAATACCAGATGTAGCGATCCCGTTGTGAGTAATCGAAATAGCACCTAGCAAGGAGGCCCAACCTCGGCCCGTTGAAGTAGCTGTCGCACGAACATTGTTGTAGATGCCTGATATCCAATGCTGAGTATTTCAGCTCGATTTGGGGGATTATCAAGATATGGGTGAAGCCGACGACAAACCACGCAAACCAAGACATCCTCTGCAAAAGGTGCCTAAGTATCAAGAGCCCAACTCATTGCCCATCCCAGGGTTAGGTGGCGGAAGCACGTTTGGACTTCGGCGTGGTCGATTCGGCCATGGGTCCGACGGCAAGGAGCATCACCGACCAGCGTGGCCAGGAAGAGTCTTTCTTAGGCTGCTGGGAATGCGCCCTAAAGACCCTGAAGAAGAACCACGTACTCGGGAACATGAACCAGAAGAGTCCACTGAAGAGGGCACAATCCCCCATCTCTAGGTCTTCCCAGCACCCTTGCTCGTCCTGGACTCAGTTGATGTCTGCAACGCCGCCCGATTGCCCATGACCCCACGTACACAAGCGCGCACAGGCCGAGCAGTCCGTAAAGGTACGGGGCAAACGCACCCTTGGCGATAAGAATGCCAACCATGTCAGCCAGGGCGACGACGACCGCTCCTGATCGTGGGAGTCGGATGAGTTGCGGTGCATCTGCCACGATCAATGACAATGGGTCTGACACTCATTCAGCAGCCCTAGTTGCACAAAAAATCCGTGACTTGCGGAAAGTCAGTCATTGCGCAAAGACCCTCCGCATCTTGACTATGGAACGTATGTTCGTATAATTCGGAGCATGTCGACGATGAATTCATACGAAATCGAAATTGCATATCGACCACTAGCGATGCAACAGACCGGCTCCGCATGTGGCTGGACGAGAGAAACGGCCATGGGGGTCTTGGAACAGCTGCGAGACAGCCATTCAAGAGCGAAAGTCAATCTCCGAACATCCTTCAATTACTACCTGAATAAACATTGCTATGCGAATAGTCCAATAGATCAAGCGGCCGGCAGTAGATTCCACGTATGCTGCGCCTTGGTAGCGCCAAGAATAGGAGGCGCGATGAAGATCGCCATTGCCATTTCTGCAGTCATTTCAACGGGAGCACTTCTGACCGCGTGCGGCTCATCGAGCACGACGGGAAGCGAGACATTTTCCGGCAGTACAACCAGTACGGCAAACAAGCCGGTGGTTCCGCTCAAGGCATCGGGCGTCTTCACTGATACCGGCTCGATCACTCTCGGTGGCCAATCCACAAAGGGGACGCTCACCTTCAGCAAGGGAAATCTTGACCTCACGCACTCCAAGGGCAGTAACAGCAATACGCCGACCAGCTTCAACCCAAGTACATGCCGTGTCGTATTCGAGTCGCTCGGAACCTTCAAGGTGACTGGCGGGACAGGATCGTATAAGGGCGCAACTGGTCACGGTACGTTCAAGGTGGAGTTCGCGGCGTCCCTTCCCAAATTAGCGAACGGCAAGTGCAACGAAAGCAACAATGCCCAACCGATCGCCGGATCGTCGCTTACGACATTTAAGGCCACAGGGACGTTAACCATCACATAACGCCGGTTGCGTGGCACGCGTCGGAAGGCCGGGGTCTTCAACGATCTCCGACTGGCGACTAGTGTACTGACACTGAAATAGACGCGCGGTTGAGTTAGGATGGGTCATGCCCCATGCTCCCGCACCTCCACTGCTGTTGAGCGAAAACGAACGCGTCGTGCTCGAAGAGATCGCCCAGAGTGTCTCGTTTCCCTACCGGGCAGTGCGCGAAGCCAGAGGTCTTTTGATGGCAGCCGACGGCATCGCCAACACGAAGATCGCGCGCGCCCTCGACGTCTCAAGATCG
>Ga0307373_10014080_pt1 | contig 11077 bp, 11 predicted proteins | sample OX2MG_FD_202534 | JGI IMG/M metagenome (GOLD analysis project Ga0307373, IMG submission 202534) | Soil microbial communities from Risofladan, Vaasa, Finland - OX-2 | ecosystem: Environmental > Terrestrial > Soil > Coastal area > Acid sulfate soil | place: Finland: Risofladan, Vaasa | collected... | reverse complement strand
AAATATATGCGTGAGCTCGGGCATGACCTGTACTCATTTGTATTTGCGCACGCCGTGCGTATCGACCCGGAAGGGAACATTTGGGCTGTCGACGAGGGTTCCAACATGATCGTCGAATTCAACCCCGACGGGAGAGTTTTAACGAACCTGGGCCGAAGACCGGAACCCTCCGAGAGGGCGGCGGCGGCGGCCGGGATGCGGCCAGAGTTCACTCCTCCACCGTGGATGTTTAATCGTGAGACCGACATCGCCTGGGATTCGCATGGAAACATGTTTGTCAGCGACGGCTATGGAAACTCACGGGTAGCGGAATTTGATAAGGATGGCATGTTTGTGAAGGACTGGGGCATTCGAGGGACGGCGCCAGGACAATTCCATACCCCCCACGCGATTGCAATCGACGATCGCGACAACATTTACGTGGCTGACCGCGAGAACCATCGCATCCAGGTATTCGACGACAACGGGTCTTTCCTGAAGCAATGGACCAACGTTGGAACTCCCTGGGCCATTTGCATCAGCCCCGGACCCAACCAGGTTCTGTATAGTGCAGACGGTTTCAAAGGCCGGTTTTACAAACTCGATCTGAACGGCAACATCCTGGGCGAATTCGGCAAACCGGGCAGGATTATCGGCACGTTTGGCTGGATTCACGAAATCGATTGCTCGCAGGCAAATCAAAACATCATTTACGCTGCCGACTTGACGAACTGGAGGGTGGACAAAATAATCATGCACCCCGCGCAGTGAGCAACCGCAAGGTGTAATGCTTAGGCGCGGCGGAAAGAGGATCGGGAGCAGTTGGGTTTCTCTTTGCTCCCGTAACCTCTGGGCGTAATAATCTGACCAACCACGGCTCGCCAGAGCTGGGAGAGAGGCCTCGCGGGTAATTCCTACCCTTTGGTAAGCCAATCGACATTCTATCGTGGAGGCGACCATGAAGCGCGCTAGATTCCCCCAACGGAACCCTTTGCCGGAAGCGGCGCTGAGAAATGCCTCACTGGCGTTTCTGCTGTTTCTGCTTGCGGCCTTGCTCGCTGCACAACCTTCGGCCACACCGCAGATTCCCTACACCTCGGTCCCCAACTTTTTCAAGCTTCCCGCCGGCATGTACTTCGGTGAATGCGCCGGTGTGTCTCTAGATTCCAAAGGGAATATTTACGTCGTCAATCGAGGCCGCCATCCGATCATCGAATTTCACCCTGATGGGACTTTCATGCGCACTATCGGCGACGGCCTCGACGTTTTTGAGGCTCCCCACCGGGTGGAAATTGATCCCCAGGACAACATCTGGTACGTTGACGCAGGCACTAATCTGATAGTTGAACTCGATCAGCAGGGACGATTGCTCAGGGTATATGGCAAGAAGCCAGAAGCGTGGACGTGGCTGACCCACGTGGTTGAGCATGGCGCAGGTCTTCCGTGGATGTTCAACCAACCGACGGACCTTGCTTTTGGAGCTAACGGAAACATTTTTGTTACGGATGGCTACGGCAATTCCCGTGTCGCGGAATTTAACGCGGACGGTAACTTTGTGAAGGACTGGGGTGAGCGAGGCCCGGCTCCGGGGCAGTTCCATACGCCGCACTCGATCGTGATGGATTCAAAAGGGACTCTCTACGTGGCCGATCGCGAAAACCGCCGGGTTCAAGTCTTTGACCAAGACGGCCATCTGCTAAAGGTATGGCATGGGATGGGCGCGCCTTGGGGACTGTGTATCACACCCGGACCCAAACAGGTCATCTATAGCGCGGACGGATTCACCGGAAAGTTTTACAAGCTCGACCTGAATGGTAACATCCTGGGCGAGTTTGGCAAGCCGGGTAAAAAACTGGGAGAGTTTGGCTGGACGCACGGCATAGCGTGCCCTAGCGAGAACGTAGTCTATGCGGCTGAGGAGCTGAACTACCGGGTGCAAAAGCTGGTTTTGCATCCAGCCCAGTAGACCGGAAGAGCAGGAGACCGGTCTGTACAGCGCGAGCGCTAAAACATGCGCTCCGGCAACTTGCCCGGCGCAACCTACGGCAAGCCTGGAGTGCGCGCGAAAACCCGGAGGATTGTTTCGAAGCGGGGCTAATGTGTTTTGCCCGGTGAAGATCCGTTTTCGAGGTTTTGGGAAGGCCGCGTTAAGCCGCGAACAGGGGATGAGCCGACGAGGGCAATCGTGCTTTTCAACAGTCCGGTGTGCGAGGAGATATCGATGTCGGCGTGGATGGCGTCGAATTCGGCGGGACTGATAGAAGACAATTTCAGCCTGACGGCGAGCGAGGTGGCGCAATGGCCCAAGAAAACCTTGGGCATCATTGGTTGACAGGCCAAGGCGAGAGCGGTTTGCTAATTGGTGAAAGTGGGCCGCTGGAGAGAGTATCGAGAGAGAGTGCAAACTCGTATGGGTGGATCGAAGGCCCTAACGAGGCTTGTATCTGCACAATATCCGCAATTGCCCTAATATTTCGCATATTGGGGATTGAGATGCGGTCGCGGTTTTGCGCTCACGTACGCTGCTACGTCAAACGCCTGCTGAACGGTTAGACTGCCCGGATTATTAGGTGGCATATTCGCCTTTACGAAGGAAGCCATCTTCCGAACCTGGCTCATACCTGCTCCGTCATTAAACGAGCGTGGTCCCCAGAGCGGAGGAAACATTCCTGGAACTCCCGTTCCTTCTGGACTGTGACAGGGAGCGCATGTTTTGGCGTATACCATTGCGCCCGCGGCTCCGTCCACGCGCTTTGGCGCCTGCAGCGGTAAAAGCCCCTGGCCCTCGACTGTGGAACCCGTCGGAACTCCCTTTGAAAGCCAACTCATGTATGCGATCATGGCCACCATCTCCGGGCTATCGTCTGGTATCGGTTTTCCGTTTTCGCTGCGGACAAAACACTCCCGGATTCGCTCCTGCATTGAAATAACGCGCCCGGACCGCCCCGTGTACGCCGGGAAAAGGGTAGTAACTCCGGCCAGCGGGCTGGCATAAGCAACGGTTCCTCCTTTCAGATGGCAATCGTTGCATTTCATGTCATTTCCAACGTAACTGGCGGCGTACTTCGGCGTATTCATGATGATTTTCATGCCAAGGCGGATGCTTTGGCCGAGCGGCCCAGAGGGAATGGAAGAAACATCAGGCGGTTGCAGAGGCACTTCAGTAGGGCTGCTAGCCCCCGCCGGTTGGGAAGGCTTTTGCCCCTGTTTGAGACCTCCGAATCCCTGCTTACTGAAAAGAGCTAAGACAAGCAGGCTGGCGACAGCCGCGAAGGTCATACTTGGAAAGCATCCTTTGCTTTTCATGACATCCAATGGCCTTCGATGTGACTTCTATTTGCTATAGGGAGTGCGAAAACCAAAGCTCCTGTAGATGGCCTGCGCTGTAGGCGTCTGGAGGAATTCAACCCATTGTTCCGCAGCCTCCCGATGCGGAGCATCGCGCAATACGCCAGCGGCATAAATTCCAGTCGCATTGTAACGGCCAGCGATTGGGACGCCTGAAATGGGGTTGCCGATGCTTTGCTGGTAGCGCACCTCGGATTGCCAAGTCACGCCGGCATCCGAAAGACCTGCGAGGATGCGCATGGGTGTCTGGCGATGGTGAATTTGAGTCAAGAACGTCTGCCCAAGGCGATACTTTGAAACCATCACCGTCTGGACAAGCGTTTCTCCGCCAGCCCGGCGGAGCGATGCCTCGATAAGCCGGGCCACCCCTTCCCATTGAGGATTAGGCATTGAAAGCCGAACGTCTGGTCGCGCCAAGTCATCGAGCGACCGGATTCCCTTGGGATTGCCTTTCCGCACCATAACGATGAGATCATTCGTCGCGTAGCGCACCACCTTTCCTACCATGTGTTCCCCGGAGAGCTGCTCCAGATGTTTGGCGCCGGCTTCATAGACATCCGGTTGCGCGCTCACTGTCAAGTTCCCCAACGTCAGCGTGTTCTGATGCTGCATCTGCCGCAACAAGATTCCCGGCGGGAGAGTTTCATAGTAAATGCGTCCTTTCAATTCCGGATGGATGCGCTCGAACGCCTCCACCAAGCGTGGCAGGACCATAAATTGATTGCCGCCGATAAAGAGAACCAGTTTAGCGCCAGCGGGATTGCCGTGCAGGTCAGGAACGTTATCGACACCCGGCACCTGAAAGACGTAGCCTTGATAGACTGTGGAATTTTGATCGTAGGACCATGCAAGCTTTTCCTGGGCGCGCCCCACAGCAACCTTTATGCCAGTGAGCAGAATCGCCAAACTGGCAAGATAACAGGCTTTTTTCATAACGCCGGAATTCCTTTCAAAACGGGGATTGGCGAGCACGCCAGCGGAGGGCCTACGCAAGCGTGATGTAGCTGAACCGCGCCTCAAGCTGCAATAAAGCCACGACCGCAACCATCGAAGGAACCACGATGGCGCCCGGGATCGCATGGGCTAGGAGATCCTTCACCATCTCCTCAGGCTGCACGGACAAGTTTAACCGCTTGATCAGCGCCCGGGACTGTTCTTCCGTGGCCGTGTGGCAGATCAGGAAGTGCACGCCTCGCGACTGCAGCCCTTGAATGCTGTGGTCCTGATAAATGGAGTGTTCGTCATCCGGGTTGCGGTTGGTTGGCTGCGCTCCGGAATGATAAAAAATGTTGCGCGCCGCTGGCGCGCCACTCGATGGATCTTTCACGCCGGTGAAATCTCCAAGGTGGTATTTGGCCCACATCGAATCATCGAAGTTAATCAGATTGGCTGGCCCGTGCAGCGCTGCCACGATATTGATGTCTTCGGGAGCGGCTCCAAACCCGAACTGAAAGCCGTTCAGTGAATTCTTGATGTTGTTCAGGAAGATGCCGTTGTTGATCTTCGTAATGTCATAGACCTGCCGGTAGTGCGCGGGCCGGTTCATCAACCCTTTCAGCTCGTTCTGAGTCCAGTCACCTGTGGTCTCGACAAGCTGGGCCTCGGCGTGGCGGTTCAGAGTGAAAACCGCCGCCCCTGCCAGACCGAGCGAAATAAACTCTTTGCGTGAAATGGTCATATCCAATGTGCTCCTCTGAGGGACTTTTTCTTTCTTCAGACTTATCCACGCATTCTCTCATTGCTAGCACGGTTACGCCACGCAAATATTGAGAGGTGCGTCCGGCCGGCAAGCACGCAGGAGACACGAAACAATAAGCTCTTCATGCACAGGGCGCTCGCCGGGAAGGATTTTGGGTTTCCGTAATCCAGGCGAACGATCACGGTCTTTGGCCAAAGCCCGGCACACCTTCGACCGGAAAGCGATCTCTCTTGAGGGCAGGCCAGCCTCAACCACACCGGTTACACCATGCGTCCAACGCACACGGTGATTTTGGCCCAGCGCGATCTGGCGGCGATTTACTGTTTCGGGGGTTTGCCGGAATCCGACGGATTCACCGGCGTCGCGGTGAGGATGCGGACCTTGGATTTGAACTGTTTGTAGTCGGTGTATTTGATGATTTCGCGGATGCGCACGGGGCCGGAATCGAAGTATAGCGTGTCATCCGCCAAAGTAAAGGTCGGAAACCAGTATTTTCCGTCTATCTGCTGCCGCCAAGTGCTGAAGCGCGGAAACAGATTCTGGCCGTTCTTGCCGCGAAGCTGAGGTACGGTCCGGCCCTCCGCCTTGACGACCTGTAAATCGTGATCATCCACCCAGACAACGCCGTCGAAATACTCGTGGCCCTTCTTAATGACTTTGGGGCGCACGGAGAAAACATAGGCGGTGATGTAGTCGATGTGGACGTGGCCGAGGTACCGGATGTCGTACTCGGGCAGGTCCTGGGTGGTGAGTACAAAGGGCTGAATGCTGCGTAGCGACTGGAGGTCCTGCTCGGTGACGAGAAGCCCCTTGAGCGTACTCTCCGGAGCGTAGGTGACCCGTTCGATGCGCTGGCCGTTATTGTCAAATAGGATGTCCCAGTCCTGCTCCCATACTCCCGTCACGTGCTTGTCTGCGTCCAGGGTTTCCACCCGGTTGATCTGATGATAGGTGTAATTGGCGCGCGCTTTCTTGAAAAGCTGTTCCTTGGCCGCGAAAGTCTGAATGATGTGCTGGACCCCAGCCGGACTTGGATCCGGCAACGGAGCGCCGGTGTTAGGTGGCGGGGGAGTAGATGGGTTCGATGCGGCGCTGTTAGTGGGCGCAACCGAAGCCGCAGGAGAAACCGCGGAGGGAGGAACGCCCGTGGGCCGGGCCAGCGTTGGAGCTGACGCGGAAGATGGAGTCACGTTAGCAGCCGGAGACGTGGGATACGCAGGGGTGGACGCCGCAGCAGGCTTAGGCGGCGGCAACGGTTCCTCGCCGGGTCCGGAAGCCAGAGGGGCCGGTGGCGCTGGCGCAGAGGTTGGCTGTGCTTTGACGTTGCGGCTGGCCTTTTGCAGGGCGTCGATTACGTCATCGGTTGCCCCATCCTGGTAAAACTGCTTTACCAGATCAGGGTTCAGCTTAAAATCGATGCCGCGCTGCTGGATAAGGGCGATCAGCTTCTGCGGGCTTGAGCCGCCGATCAACAGCAAGGTGACGTCATCAGTGCTCAACGGGTTGGCGGCTCCACGCGCACCGATAGCGCCACTTATGGCGAGCGCTGACGCACACAAGAATGTCGCAAGCAGCCTTTTCGTGGCATTCACCTTTGAAAACCCCGTGCCGGGCGGTTCAGCGGGCGTGCCTGAAGTGGGAAAACGCCTCGGGCTCCCGCCCCCGAAACGCAGGACCACCCAGACCCGTTCCCGCTCCGCCAGCCTGATTTGAAGTCTGCGCCCAGCTTCCGAGGAGCCTAATAGTATAGAGACTGGCTTTGGGCGGAGGGTTGTACCGCGAGCAGCCGAAAGGGAACATACAAAAAACGGAGCGCCCTTACCGGGCCCGCCGCTTGTTCTTGAGACGCGACTGCCGCAGCTTGTGGCGCTTGCGCTTGGGTTTTGAAATCTCCAAGGTGACGCTTCCAACGCGGCGAACCGTCCAGCCTTTGGATTTCGGCTGTTCTTCTTTCTTGCTGTCCATAAGCCTCCTGAGTGAAGTTTTTGGTTGGTCTGCGCTGCAATGTCGGGCCTCAATCCTGGATCGGACGGGCCGCGCTTTGAGCCTGCTCGATAACAGCGTCAGGCCGCAGCGAATGCGCTCCGGCCATGTTTCATCGTAACGTAAAGCGGGAGGGGTGTCCAGAAACGTAGGGTCGTGAATATGTGAAAGATGCAGGAATCGGCCATGCGGTGGTGGAGAAGAGAATTGCGAGCGGCCGGCATTTTGGGACCGCGGCATGAAACGCATGAACCATCGGCATGACGCGCAGGCCAAACCCGCCGCTCTTTACGCCTAAAAAGCAGCAGAAACAATTTCACTGCGGCTTGTATCTTATTCTCGATAAATGAGATAAGTGGGCTTGTTTGGTAAAATAGGTATATCTGTCTTGTTTTCAATGGCTTGTAGGATGAAAAATGGCTTTGATTATTGGCTTTGTTCCTCTAATGTTTATTTAGTTTCAATCACTTGCGGCCCCCCTAAACATTCTTTTGGTGGCATGTTGCGCACTCTCCGCACCGATCGTTTTTCTCACCCGAACCGCCCCCAAAATTCGAGGTCTTGCGGCGTTGGTTTGTGGGGAGTCGTGCGCGGCGGGAATCCTGCAGTAAGTGCGTCATGTTCGTGTGGTCTCTGAATGATAGCGTAGGGTACTACGCTATCCGCGTCAAGCGTCGGCTGTAGCGGCGGCCTCTGGCCGCCGGGTGTCCGGCGCTCGTGAGGGCGCCGGTTAAGGAAAATCTCCAATTCGGCGGCCAGAGGCCGCCACAGATAAAGGCGCTACAAAGGCCACCCGTACGGGAGCGAGTTGGGCGCTCCATAGCCGCTACGCCGGTCATAGACCGGCGCTACAGACAACTGTAGCGTCGAGCTATGCTCGACGGGCGAGTTTCGGCGATCATAGATCGCCGTTACAGCGGGGTTGCAGTGCGGAAGACTTGCAGTTAGAATTCCGGCGTGGGGCAAGAGGCTGGAACCCTCCGGTTTCCGGCAAGCGAGGGAAGAAGATGAAGATTGCCATCTCGGTTTCGGAAAAGGAAAAGGCAAATGGCGGACAGTCGCCATACTTCCGCGCGCTTGTTGCAGCCGGAGCCAAGCCGGACGAGTTGTGCCTGGTGAGCGCAAGCGATTCGCCCGATTTCCGCATCGAGGACTGCGATGGCGCGCTCTTTGCCGGCGGTGAAGACGTCGATCCGGCCTTTTATCAGGAAAAGAAGAAATACAACAGCGTCCATGTGAACCGCGCGCGGGACGAGTTCGAGTTTGCTAACCTGGACCGCGCCCGGCAACACGGCCTGCCGGTTTTCGGAATCTGCCGGGGCGCACAGATGGTGAACGTGAAATTCGGCGGCACGCTTTACCAGGACATTAAAAGCGATACGGCGCTTGAGATAGAGCACCGGCAGCCGGATGACCGGTCGGACCTGACGCACCGCGTCACCGTGACGGACGGAGAATCTCGTCTGGGTAAAATCGTTCAAGGAAGCCTTCGCGTTAACAGTCTTCATCACCAGGGCATCCGTCGCGTCGGGCGCGGACTCAAGGTGAGCGCGCATTCGGAGGACGGATTGGTGGAAGCGGTGGAAGCGGCGGACGGCGATTCGTATCTTCTCGCCGTGCAGTGGCATCCCGAAGAGTTGACGGACCGGCCCGAGCACAGGAAGTTGCTCGAAGACTTCGTCGGTGCTTGCCGCGCTACGGCCCGGCAGAGAAAATAGAGAGGGGCGGTTGCTTTAGACGCTTCACCTCAGCGAGCCGTGGCCCCTCACCCGGCCCGCACCGTGGGCCACCCTCTCCCCCGATTGGGGGAGAGGGCATGAAAACTTTGACCCATTGGGCGCACGCTTGCCAGACCAAGGCGCCGAAGCACTTGAAAAATAAAGACCGGCGGTCACAGACCGCCGCACCAGCCGCGGTTTTCACGCAGACCAAGGTGTTTACTCGTTTCCAGGGATGCCGTGACGGGTGGCCTTTGCGGTGACGAGCGAAGGGGGAATAGAGGCTCTCGATTCAGATACTCTGCGGACTTTCCATGCCAGCAAAAATTCACATCTTGAGGGGCGATATCACGGAGATGGCCGTGGACGCCATTGTCAACGCGGCAAACACAGACTTGGAGTTGGGATCGGGTGTGGCGGGCGCGATCCGGCATAAAGGAGGGCCACGCATTCAGGAGGAGTGCGACCGCATTGGCCCGGTCGCGTTGGGAGCGGCTGCGGTAACGACCGGCGGCAACCTTCGTGCGCTGTATGTGATTCACGCCGCCAGCATGAGCCTGGGCGGCAGAACAACGCAGGAATCTCTGCGCGCTTCCGTGCGCAGCAGTCTCGAACGCGCCGAGGAGAAGGGATTCCAAAGCATCGCTTTTCCCGCCATTGGGACCGGCGTCGCGGGCTTCCCGATGGGAGACTGCGCCCGGATCATGATTGAGGAAGTTCTCAAGCACTTGAAGACTCGTAGCAGCCTCGAACGCATCTATTTCGTGCTTTTCGATGACGCCGCCCTGAAGGTTTTTGAAGACACCTACCATCAGCTCACACCCCATGCGCCCGCCTGAGGCCAGTGCATGATCTGTTCGGGCGGTTTGGCGTTCGCCTCTTCCGCCTATCAATTCCACCATGCAGATGGGCGCGGCAAGCAGCGCATCCGGAATCTTTGGAAGCGAGCCCATGTTTGTGTGCAAGGGTTAGGCCATCTCACGCGTTTGCCAGCACGCGGGAGTAAAGCTGCTCATAGTGGGGGATGATTTTATCGCTGCAGAACTTGCTCTGGGCTCGCTCGCGTCCGGCGCGGCCCATGGCTTCGCGCTTCGAGGGATCGGCTAGAATTTCAAGCGCACGGGTTGCCATCCCCTGAACATCACGCGGGGGCACGAGGAATCCGTCCACCCCGTCGCGAACCACCTCCGGCAGGCCGCCCACTCGCGAGCAAACGCAGGGGACGCCACAGGCCATCGCCTCAAGCGCCACTAAACCGAACGATTCAATCTCGCTCGGCAACAGAAGGACATCCGCGCAGTTGATTAGGTCGTGCACCTGGTTCTGTTTGCCCAGAAAGATCACATCTTCTGTTAGCCCCCTTTCGCGCGCCGTCCACTCGGCAACCGTGCGATCGGGCCCGTCGCCGATCATCAGGAGTTTCGCCGGGATTTCCCGGTGAACTATGTCAAAGATCTCAATCACGTCGGGTACGCGCTTGACGGGTCGAAAGTTCGAGAGATGGATCAAGACACGCTCGTGGTCGCGAGCAAACGTTCGTCTCCGGAAGACGTCCGCACCCGGCTGGAAGAGATTGCAATTGACGAAGTTCGGGATCACTTCTATTTTCCTACGAATATGCAATTCCTCTTGTGTCACGCCGCGAAGATATTCAGAGATCGCGGTGACCGCGTCGCTCTCCTCGATGGAGAACTGCGTGATGGGGAGATAAGAGCGGTCGATTCCCACCAGAGTAATGTCCGTGCCGTGCAACGTGGTGACAAAGGGCAGTTTGCGGGTGTTGCTTAGCATGGCGCGCGCAAGATAGGCGCTGACGGAGTGGGGAATCGCGTAGTGAACGTGCAAGAGGTCCAGGGACTCGTTCACGGCCACGTTGTGCATCTGCGTCGCCAGCGCCAGTGTGTAGGGAGGGTGGTCGAAAAGGGGGTAGTTCATCATCTCCACTTCATGGAAGTGGATGCGTCCAGCGGAGGCATCCATCCGCACCGGCATGGCGTAACTGATGAAATGCACATCGTGGCCGCGCGCGGCCAGTTCCAGACCGAGCTCTGTGGCCACAACGCCGCTGCCGCCATAGGTTGGATAGCAGGTGATGCCGATTTTCATTAGAGAACCTCGCCTATTCCGCGCGCCCATCCGAAGCGATTTGCCGGTCAGCCCACCGCTTGCTTCGGCCTACGCGGTCTGTAACCTAAATCTCAATGACGTTGTAAAGTCAAACCTTCAGCTCTACGGCATCTTCCTCATCATGGCCGGACACAGCGGCCAGCCAAAGGTCTGATGCAGTGAGAGGGTAGCTCAAATCGAGTAGGATTTGGTTGCAGGAAGACTCAATCTAAACTCGCAAGGA
>Ga0307373_10014079_pt1 | contig 11077 bp, 14 predicted proteins | sample OX2MG_FD_202534 | JGI IMG/M metagenome (GOLD analysis project Ga0307373, IMG submission 202534) | Soil microbial communities from Risofladan, Vaasa, Finland - OX-2 | ecosystem: Environmental > Terrestrial > Soil > Coastal area > Acid sulfate soil | place: Finland: Risofladan, Vaasa | collected... | reverse complement strand
GGCCAGGGAGATCTCCCCGACCGGGGATGGCAGCGCGTCCCAGAGGAGTCCAGTGTCCCGGGCGAGTGCGGTCACCGGTCCATTGTCGCCGCCGGTACCGACAATCCCGGCTCGACAGCGCTGGCAATCCCCGCTTGACAGCAGCAGATGTCAAGGGTACTTTCCATCTTGAGCCGAGGAGTCAAGGACGCTTTACATGCAGAACGATGTCCGGGTGCTGCGCACCAGCAAGGGCCTGTCCCAGCAGTCACTGGGCCAGGCGCTCGGGGTGTCCCGGCAGACGATCAACGCGATCGAGCAGGAGCGTTACGACCCCTCGCTGCCCCTGGCGATCAAGCTGGCCCGCTACTTCGGGCTGACCGTGGAGGAGGTCTTCCATGCCGACGACCGGGACTGAGTCCGGAATGATGCGCAAGTGGGCGGTTCCCGTGGTGTGCGTCCTCGCGGCGGCCGGGTATGCGGCGGTGTTCCTGGCACACGGCAAGGTCGCGGACGCGCCATCATCATCCTCAGCCTGACCATGACCTTCGTCGACCTCGCCCGCGGACATCAGCTGGGCGCCTGGGCGGCGGTCGCCGGCGTCGGGGGAGCCGCCTACCTGGCGGGGATCGTCATCTTCTCGCGCCGGACCTGACCGCCGGCCCGGGGCGCGTGTGGTCAGGGTCAGTCTTCGCCCTTTTCGATGAGCCGGGAGAGGGCTTTGCTGATCGGCGTGGCGGTCAGGCCGACCTGCCAGGGCCGGGCGCCGTGGTCGGCCAGATTCGCCCCTACCGGCTCCGGCTCCGGCGGCTCCGGCGGCCGCCAGGCGACCCTGCGCACCACATCCGGCGGCAGCAGGTTCTCGGCCGGCAGGCAATGCTCGTCGGCAAGCGCCGCGACCACCGTCCGCACCGCCGCCAGGCGGCGAGCGGCCACCGGGTCGCGTTCCGCCCAGCGGTGGGCGGGCGGCGGGCCCTCGGGCAGCGGGGATGTGGTCCCGGGCAGATCCGGCTCCGCCTGGAGGCGGGCGCGGTCCACCGCGCGCTGCCAGTCGGGGGCGTGCCGGCGGGCGCCCCGGCCCCGGAAGCCGGCCAGCTCGGTCAGGTCATGCTGGGTCCCTGGCACGGCCCGGGCGGCCTCCACGATCGCCGCGTCGGGCAGCACCCGGCCGGGGGACAGGTCCCGCCTGCGGGCGACCTTGTCGCGTTCCAGCCAGAGCTCGCGGACGACGGCGAGGCCGCGGCGCGTGTGCACCCGGTGGATGCCGGACGTGCGGCGCCAGGGGTCCGCCCGGGGCGGCGGCGGCTTCGCCGCGAGCACCGCCGCGAACTCCTGCCGCGCCCACTCGGTCTTGCCCTGCTCGGTGAGTTCGGCCGCGAGCGCGTCTCGCAGCTCGACCAGGACCTCCACGTCCAGGGCGGCGTACCGGAGCCAGTCGGTGGGCAATGGGCGGGTCGACCAGTCCGCCGCCGCGTGGCCCTTCTCCAGCGTCCACCCCAGCACGGTCTCCACCAGCACCCCGAGCCCGACCCGGGGGTAGCCGAGCAACCGCCCGGCGAGTTCGGTGTCGAACAGCTCACGCGGCTGGAACCCGAGTTCGGCCAGGCAGGGCAGGTCCTGCGAGGCGGCATGCAGCACCGCCTCGCAGCCGCCGACTCCGGCGTCCAGCCCGGACAGGTCCGGGCAGGCCACCGGGTCGATCAGCACCGTGCCAGCCTTGTGGCGGCGCAGCTGGACCAGGAAGGCGCGGTGGCCGTAGCGGTAGCCGGAGGCCCGCTCGGCGTCCACCGCGAGCGGGCCCTCACCGGCGGCTAGCGTGGCGATCGCCGCGGCGAGAGCCGGTGCCGTGGTCACCAGCGGGGGGAGCCCCTCACGCGGCTCCAGCAGCGGCACCGGTGCACGCTCGGGCGCGGCTTCGGTATCCGCCTGCTCGGGCTGGTCCTGCGTCATGGGGCGCGCCGACGGGCAGGAGGCCGGAGCGCGGTCACCCCCGCCACCAGCGGAGGCAGCCCGGCGGCGGCGCAGATAGCCCCGCACCAGGCAGCGAGGTGACCATCCAGCCCCGCCTGCTGGCCCGCATCGGATTCAGCCGCATCGGGTTCAGCCGCATCGGGTTCAGCCGCCGGGGTGGGCGCACCGGGCGGTCCGTCCAGGCCCGCCGTTTCCAGCGGCGACCAGGAGGCCCGCAGCTCGAAGCCGGTCGTCTGCGGCTCCTCTCGTTTGGCGCCGAATCCCTCGGTGACCACCCGGGTCACCGTCCCGCTGGGCGCCGCGTAACCGGTGGTGCGGGCGTCGAGCGCCTCGGTCAGCCATGACCAGGCGACCTCGCCCAGCATCGGGTCGGCGGCGATCTCCGGCTCCAGGTCGGCGCGGATGTAGACGATGACGCGCAGCGGGCCCGCCCAGCCGCGCTGGCCGGCCGGGTCGTAGAGCAGCACGAACCGGCCGGAGGCGACCTCGTTGCCGCCCACCCGGGCGGTCGTGGCGAACGCGGTCGCGAAGGGGGCGAGGGTCCGCGGCGCGGGCACGTCCTCGAAGGTCAGTTCCGGCCGGACGGCGCATACCTGCTCCTGGCCGGACCGCAGGCCCGCGACCGCAGCTGTGAATGCGGCGGCTGCCTCGTCACCTGGTGGCGTGACTCCGCCGACCTGCCTCATGATCCGAGCGTACGTCGTAGCTGCTCGCTCTCACGCAACCTGGCCGGGCAGATCCGGCAACAATTGCGCGTCAGCGTGATAGAGCACGAAACCCGCCAGCAGGCCGGAGCCACATCCGGTGCAGGACCACTCGGGGCACTCCCCGTCCGGCGAATCCGGGCAGCTGCCCGGGCCGTCGTGGTGCTGCTCGAACAACCGCTCGCCGCCGCACTCGCTGCACGGGCGGAACGTCTGGGCCATGTCCGGTGACCTCCCTCGGCCGCCGGGTTCGCCGCGGGCAGAGGTTCCGGGGAGCACCGCTGCGGCGCCCGGCTGGACACGATGGTGACATGCCCCGGCGCCATGACGGTGGATCTCAGTCGGCGTGTCCCCGGGCTGTGAGATGATCACCAGCGTGACGGCCCCGACGTCGGAGTCCCCCTTCCTGCGTGCCTGCCGCCGCCAGCCGGTCCCGCACACCCCGGTCTGGTACATGCGGCAGGCGGGCCGGTCGCTGCCGGAGTACCAGGCGGTCCGCAAGCGCAAGTCGATGCTCGCCGCTTGCATGTCGGCCGACCTGATCACCGAGATCACCCTGCAGCCGATGCGCCGTTACCACGTTGACGCGGCGATCGTGTTCAGCGACATCGTCGTCCCGCTCCGGGCGGTCGGCGTCGACGTGGACATCAAGGCCGGGGTCGGGCCGGTGATCGGCCGGCCCATCCGCAACCAGGCCGGCCTGGCCCGGCTGCGTGACCTCCACCCTTCCGACGTGCCCTATCTGACCGAGGCGATCACCGCACTGGTGGCCGAACTGGGCGGCACCCCGCTGATCGGGTTCGCCGGTGGCCCGTTCACGCTCGCCTCCTACCTGGTCGAGGGCGGGCCGTCCAAGAACCAGGAGCGGACCAAGGCGCTCATGTACGGCGACCCCGGGCTGTGGGACGCGCTGCTCACCCGGCTCACCGACATCACCATCTCGTTCCTGCGGATCCAGGTCGGGGCCGGCGCCACCGCTGTCCAGCTGTTCGACTCCTGGGCTGGCACCCTCAGTCCCGAGGACTACCGGGCGGCGGTGCTCCCGTACAGCAAGCGGGTCTTCGCGGCCCTGGCGGAGACGGGGGTGCCGCGGATCCACTTCGGGGTCGGCACCGGGGAGCTCCTGGGGCTGATGAGCGAAGCCGGGGCGGACGTGGTCGGTGTCGACTGGCGGGTCAGCCTGGACGAGGCGGTCCGCCGGGTCGATATCGGCACCGCGCTGCAGGGCAACCTGGACCCGGCAGTGCTGCTGGCACCCTGGGACGTGGTCCAGCGGCGGGCCAGGGACGTGCTGTCCCGTGGCCGCGCCGCTGAGGGCCACGTCTTCAACCTTGGGCACGGGGTGCTGCCCGAGACCGACCCGGATGTGCTGGCCCGCCTCACCGACTTCGTGCACGAGGAGTCGGCACGCGAGCCGTAGGGCTCACCCGGCCGGCTGTGCCGGGCCTGCCCCGGCCCGCCGCCGTGCCAGCCGCCTGCGGCCCCAGAGGAGGCCGGCGACCGCGACTGCCGCGAATGCCGCGAACGGCAGCGCCGCGCCGATCCCGGTGAGCAGCCACGATGTCACCTGCCGGAGTGCGTGCCAGCCGGCCGCCAGCCCCCCGGTGAACCCACCGGCCAGCTTCACCGGCCGCGGCGGCGGCGGCGGGCGCTTGCTGACCAGCTGCACCGTGACGGTCGCGTAGGTGGTCTCATGCGCGAGTGCCCGCTGCTGGGACTGCAGCGCCTCCAGGTTCGACTCCTCAGAGTTGATCTGGTCCTGGACCATGAGCAGGCTGCTGACCGAGCCGGCCCGCGCCAGCAGCTTGCGCAGCTGGGTGATCGCGGCCTGCGCCGAGGTGACCCGGCTGGTCACGTCGGCGACGGTCTGGGTGACGTCCTGTGCATGCTGGGACAGCGAGATCCGGGTGCCCAGCCGCGTGGACAGCGCCCCGAGTGCGTCCTGGTAGCCGCCGACCGGGATCTTCAGCTCGATAAGCACCGTGGAGTCCGCCGGGTGGGCGTGATTGAGCAAGGTGGTCTCGCTCGACACGTAGCCGCCGGCGGTGCCGGCCAGCTGGGCGGCGCGGGCGGCGGCCGCCCGGACGTCGGCGGCGCGCACGGTCATGCTGGCGGTGTAGATGATGGCCTGGCCGGGGGCGGGCAGGGCGGTGAGCCGGGCCGGCGAGCCGGGGGCGCGGACGGCGGCCGGGGCCATTTCGGGCGCCGCGCCGGCCATGGCGGCCGAGTGGGGGGCGCCGGCCATGCCAGCCGCCGTGTTACCAGAGCTGGCCGAGCAGCCGGCGAGGGCCAGGCAGGCGCCGGCGCCGAGGGCGGCGGCAGCGGCCAGTGCCCGCGTACGGGCCGCTGGCGATGCGGTGAGAGCGTGCAGTCGTGCTGTCATGCCGATCGGACGCCAGCCGGGCGTGCCCGGTTCCGCCCGGCCGGGTCACGAACTGGCATCAGGGCCCGGCTGGGTCTCCCCGTTCAGGTCGCGGCGCATGCACACCCGGGCCAGGGCCTCCCGGCCGCTGCCGGGACCACCAGCCTGGAGCGCTGCGAGGCCCGGGGTGATCTCGGCCGCCGTCAGCTCACGGAAGCCGAGCCGCTCGTAGTACGGCGCGTTCCAGGGCACTCCGCGGAATGTGACGAGCGTCAGCGCGGGCATGCCATGCTCGGCTGCCCAGCCCGCCACGTGATCGAGCAGCAGGGCGCCGATCCGCTGGCCGGCGTGCGCGGGATGCACGCTGACCTGCTCGATGTGGGCGCACCCGTCCACCACGTCAGCCACCACGAAACCGACCGGCTCGTCGTGTTCGTCCACGGCCACCCAGGCCCTGCCCGCCTGCCGGTACCCCGACAGGGACTCGGCGGGCAGTGGCGAGCTCTCGGCGACGGTTGTCATCCCGACGTCCCGGAAGGCGTCGCCCGCAGCCAGCTGGATCGCCTGCAGCCGGCCCACGTCCCCGGGCCGTGCGCGGCGCACCGACACCGCAGCGGGTTCCGAGGCCATGGGACAGAAGTATGGCATTCACCCCGGGTAGCCCATCAATAGCTAAAGGCCGGCAACTCGCGGCCGGGGCAGGCCGTAGCCCGCGGCCAGGGCACGCCAGCCGGCGGGCGGGATGAGCGGGCGGGATGAGCGGCAGCCTGCGGCCGGGGCGGGCCGCAACGCCGGGGCCTGCCGGTTCGCGATCGGGCGGTGAAGTCTGCCAGGGTGGACGGGTGGAGGACTCCGCCCGGCCCAGGGTCGCGATCGTCGGCGGCGGCATCGCCGGGCTGGCTGCCGCGTATTTCCTGGGCGAGACCGGCTTCCTGGGCGAGACCGGCGCGAGCGTGACCGTGCTGGAGGGCAGCGCCCGGCTCGGCGGAAAGCTCGCCGTCTCGCCGGTGGCCGGCCTGGATGTGGACGAGGGCGCGGAGGCGCTGCTCACCCGGCGGCCGGAAGGCACCGACCTGGTGCGGGCGGCCGGCCTCGCTGGTGACCTGGCTGGCCCGGCCACCACGGCGGCCACGATCTGGAGCCGGGAGACGATGCGGCCGCTGCCACGGCGCCAGTTCATGGGCGTGCCCGCCGATCTCGACGACCTGGCCGCCTGCGGGCTGCTGTCACCGGCAGGCCTGGCCCGGGCACGCGAGGACCTCGGCCTGCCCGCCACCGCGCGCGAGGGCGATGTGGCGGTGGCCGACTACGTGGCGGCCAGGTTCGGCCCGGAGGTCGTGGACCGCCTGGTGGACCCACTGCTCGGCGGGGTGTACGCGGGGCGGGCGCAGGAGCTGTCATTCGAGGCGACCCTGCCGGCCCTGGCGGCCCAGTCCGGCCGGCACGCCTCGCTGGCGCGGGCGGCAGCGACGCTGGTGCCCGCGCCCAGGCCGGGGCCGGGGCCGGCGTCGGCATCGGGGCAGCAGGCCGGCGACGCCGGGGTCTTCGCCACGCTCACCGGCGGCCTGGGCACCCTGCCCGCCGCCGTGGCCGCCGGGTCGGGGGCGGCTATCCGCACGGGCGCCATGGTCCGCGAGCTCACCCGCACCCCGGCGGGCTGGCGGCTGACCATAGGCTCCGCTCACGCCCCGTCCTACCTCGACGCCGACGCGCTGGTGCTGGCGGTCCCGGCCACGCCCGCGGCCAGGCTGCTGGCCGGGCTGCCCGGCGCGGCCAGCGCGCGGGTGGCCCTGGCCGAGATCCCCTACGCCAGCATGGCGGTCGTCACCCTGGCCTACCCGGCTGATGCCTTCCCGTCGCCGCCGGGGTCCAGCGGCTACCTCGTGCCCGCCGTCGACGGCCATCCGGTGAAGGCGGTCACCTTCTCGTCGGTCAAGTGGCCGCACCTGCACGCGGCCGGCCCGGGCCTGGTCGTGGTGCGCTGCTCGCTCGGGCGGATCGGGGACGAAGGGGTGCTCCAGCGCGACGACGGCGACCTGGCCGCGCTGGCCGCCGCCGACCTGGCCGCCGCGACCGGGGTAGGCGGCCGGCCGGCCGCGGTCAGGGTGACCCGGTGGGGCGGCTCCCTGCCCCAGTACACCGTCGGCCATCTGGCGCGGGTGGAGCGGATCCGGGCCGACGTGGCCCGCCAGCCCGGCCTGGCCGTCTGCGGCGCCGCCTACGACGGCATCGGGATCCCCGCCTGCATCGCCACCGCCCGCGCGGCGGCCGGCCAGATCGCCGTCTACCTGCGCGAGAGATCACCCGTGTGATGGCCGACAATGGTGACATGACTTCCCGCGACGACAGGCCGGCGGGCCAGCGGCCACGAGCCCGCGACCTGAACGAGCTGATCCGGTACACGATGTGGTCGGTGTTCCGGGTGAGCGATCCGGCGGCCCTGGACGCGGGCGCCGGCGGCCGTGACGCCCTCGCCGCCGAACTGGACGGGCTCCTCGATCAGGCCGCCGGCAAGGGCGTCATCACCCGTGGCTGCTACGACGTGCAGGGCCTGCGGGCCGACGCGGACTACATGTTCTGGTGGATCGCCCCCGGGCCCGATGACCTGCAGGAGCTGTACGCGCGGTTCCGGCGCACCAGGCTCGGCCGTGCCAGTGAGCCGGTGTGGTCGGTCATGGCGCTGCACCGCCCGGCCGAGTTCAACAAGGGGCACATCCCGGCGTTCCTCGCCGACGAGCCGGCGCGTGCCTACGTGAGCGTGTACCCGTTCGTGCGCTCCTACGAGTGGTATCTGCTCGACCCGGCTGAGCGCCGTGCACTGCTCGCCGAGCACGGCATGATGGCGCGCGACTACCCTGACGTCCGTGCCAACACCGTTGCCTGCTTCGCGCTGAACGACTATGAGTGGATGCTCGCATTCGAAGCTGACGAGCTGCACCGGATAGTCGATCTCATGCGGCATCTGCGGGGAGCCCGGGCCAGGCTGCACACGCGGGTGGAGATCCCCTTCTACACCGGCCGCCGCAAGCCCGTGCGCGAGCTGATCGCCTCGCTCCCGTAGCGTCCGCCCGTCACCGCATGGCAGCGAGCGGGTGGCCGGCGGCTACTTCTCCTTCTCCTGGGTCCAGTGCGGGCGGCGGAACAGCCGGCCGAGCAAGTCGTGCAGCGACCCGCCGGTGTCCTCGAGCGCGTCCACCCGGTACACGGGCGCCCCGTCCGGGGCCGGCAGCAGCGCCGCCTGGGACTTGTCGATGGTGCACCGGATGTAGGCGGCGGTGATGACCTCGATCTGGTCGGCGTCGATGAAGCGGAGCCCGCCGCTGGTGGCGACCACAATGCCGTCGAACAGGTCGATTTCCTCGACCTTGAGCACGTGCTCCAGGGTGCCGATCTCGCCACCATCGCTGGTGAACACGGGCGTGCCGGGAGCGGCCGCCTCGTACGAGATCGCTGGTTCCGCGTCCGTCGCCACCGTGGTCATCCTTCCGTCGAGGGCTCGAGGGTGAGCGAGACCGAGTTGATGCACCACCGCTGGTCGGTCGGCACCTGGTAGCCCTCGCCCTCGAACACGTGCCCGAGGTGGGAGTCGCAGCGGGCGCACCGCGCCTCGGTCCTGGTCATGCCGAGCGAGCGGTCCTCGATCAGCACCACCGCATCGCCGCTGCTGGGCTGGTAGAAGCTCGGCCAGCCGCAGTGGGAGTCGAACTTCTCCCGCGACCGGAAGAGCTCAGTGCCGCACGCCCGGCAGTGGTAGACGCCCTCGGTCTTCGTGTCGGTGTACTCACCCGTGAAGGGCGCTTCGGTGCCCGCCTGCCGGAGCACCCGGTACTCGTCCGGCGTGAGCTGCTCCCGCCATTCCTCATCTGTTCGCTGGACCTTGTCCATGCAGCCGAGACTACCGGCGCCCCAGGACCCGATACCGTCGACACCGTCGACACCCGCGGAGGGACCTCCATGCAGTGGCTGAACGAGCCTGCCAGCTGGCAGCGAAGCGGCGAAGTGCTCAGGGTGAACGTCGACCCTGGCACGGACTTCTGGCGGGCCACCGGTTACGGCTACATCCACGACAACGGCCACGTGTACGGCGAAGTGCTGCCGGGGGACCTCGATGTGTCGGTACGGGTGCGGGGCAGCTTCGCCAGCCAGTACGACCAGGCCGGGATCATGCTCCGGGTGGACGAGGGGACCTGGCTGAAGACCGGGGTGGAGTACTTCGAGGGACGGCCCCGCCTCAGCACGGTGCTGACGCTGGGCTGGTCGAGCTGGATGGTGGCCGATCTGCCGTCCGACCTCGACGAGCTGACCCTGCGGGTGTCGCGCCGGGGGGAGGCGGTGGAGGTCCGTTACAACGCCGGGGACGGCCCGGCGGAGCTGGCCGCGCTGGTGTTCCTGCCGCCCGACCAGGAGGTCCTGGCCGGGATCGTGTGCGCCGCCCCGGAGGGTAAGGGGTTCGGTGTGGCCTTCCACGATCTGCGGATCGTCGGCCGGGAGTGGAACGGCGCGGCGGCCGGAGATCCGGGCCAGTGGGCCGACGAGCCCGCCGCTGACCAGGTCCCGGAGTGGGCCAGCAGCGGGCCCGGCGAGGTGCCCTCGGCGTGGGGCGACGAGCGGGCCGCGGACCTGGCGCCAGCCAGTGGCTCCGGCCTGGCCAGCGACTCCGGTTTGGCCAGCACAGCGCCGCCTCGGGGCGGCGCTGAGTCAGCCGAGCGCCCGCCCTGGGGCGGCGCGGAGTCGGGCGAGCGCCCGCCCTGGGGCGGCGCTGAGTCAGCCGAGCGCCCGCCCTGGGGCGGCGACCAGTCCGGGGAGCGCATGCCGTGGGAGGACGAGCAGCCCGGGGATGCCGTCGCCGACTGGTCGCAGCCGCAGGCCACTGACCCGGCCGCGGACTGGGAGCGGCTGTCACTGAGCGTAACCGGAGCCTGGTCCACCAGCCTGGACGGTGACACCGCCAGCACGGCGGAACAGGACCCGCCGGACAGCTCTGGCGGCCTGGGCGACCTCGGCGCAGGCAGCCAGGGACGCCCGGAGAGCGCCGGGAACACGAGAAGCAAGGGCAGCACGGGCAGCGGCAAGCTGCCTGAGTCGCTGGCCGACGACCTGACCGATCCCGCTCTGCCCGCGACCAAGCCGGCGGAGGCGACCGCGCCCGCCCCGAAGCCCGCCACGTCGGCGCGGCGGCGCACCAAGGCGAAGCTGCCCGCACCCCGGCAGCCCACCACCGCCGGTTCGTCGGACCCGGCGGACGCGGCCGAGGAGTGGATCAGCCTGCTCACCGCCGACCCGGTGGAGGAGTGAGCCCGGGCACCGCCGGTCAGAGCGTGATCTGGTAGTCCGGCTCGGCCCGGTCGCAGAACCGCAGTTCGGTGTGCTCCACCCGGCCCGCCGCCTGCAGGTCCGGCAGCACCGCCATGAGCGCGTCGAGGTGGTCCCGGCGGGCGGCGACCACCAGCGCCCGGACCGGTGTCCGCATGGACATCCGGGCACCGGACTTCGCGCCGCGGATCGCGGCGATGGCCGCCGAGGCGGCAGTAAGGATCCCGGCATCCGCACCGTCGGTGGCGGGCAGCACCTCCGCCGGGTCCGGCCAGGCGGCCCGGTGCACCGAGCCCTCCAGCCACCACGACCACACTTCCTCGGTGACGTACGGCAGGAACGGGGCGAACAGCCGCAGCACCGCCGACAGGGCGAGCCGCAGCGCGGACCGGGCGGACCAGGCGGGCCCATCGCCACGCTCGCCGTAGGCCCGGTCCTTGACCAGTTCCAGGTAGTCGTCACAGAAGAACCAGAAGAACTCCTCCGCCGCGGCCAGCGCCCCAGCGTGGTCGTAGGCCTCGAATGCCCGGGTGCACTGCGTGATCACTTGCGCCAGCCGGCCGAGCATCGCGCTGTCGAGCGGTTCGGTGACAGCCGCCGGCCCTTCTCCGGACGGCCCTTCTCCGGACGGCAGAGCTCCGGACGGCAGGTCGCCGGATGGGCCAAGCGCGAGCACGAAACGGCTAGCGTTCAGAATCTTGATCGCCAGCCTCCGCCCCACCTTGAGCTGGGCCGGATCGAAGGTCAT
>Ga0307373_10014077_pt1 | contig 11079 bp, 16 predicted proteins | sample OX2MG_FD_202534 | JGI IMG/M metagenome (GOLD analysis project Ga0307373, IMG submission 202534) | Soil microbial communities from Risofladan, Vaasa, Finland - OX-2 | ecosystem: Environmental > Terrestrial > Soil > Coastal area > Acid sulfate soil | place: Finland: Risofladan, Vaasa | collected... | reverse complement strand
CCCACACCACCAGGACCACCCGCACCTTGCCCTCGGTCAATCATCGGGCGACCGGCAGGGGTCTGTCGCGCAGGTTCAGCCGCAGAGACCGTGCGCCTTGGGCGGCTTGGTCGACGTCCCGGCAAAGGACGGGGCCGTCCATCCAGGCGTGCCACTTCGTCTCCATCGCGATGACTCCCCGGCGGTCACCGCGACGCTGTCGACGTCGTATCGGTCGTACTGCAGGCTCGGCACCACCTCGAAGACGGGGCGGGCCGGTGTGAGGTCTTCAGAGGTCTTCAGACGACCAACTCTCCGCCCACACCCCGTTCAGCCCCAGCGAGAGCCCGCTGGGCACCCAGATCAGCCACCCGACCATCCACAGATATATGACCACGAGCACGCCGGTGATGAGGCCCCCCTCGTACGCCGGTGTGTGCGGAAAGACGTTGGCGCCCACCACGACCGCCGCCACGGCAAGTCCGGTGAGTGGTAGCGAACGTCGATACCTGCGTGCTTCGGCCAGGGCGTCTCGCCACGCACGCAGCCGCCCGGCGCTTATCCACCCCCGAGTCACACCACTGTCTCGACAGGTAGCCGCAACGACACAACCCGGATGCACCACGCAGTCTGGCGAACACGCGCAGTTGATCTTCGTCCCTGAGCGAGGGCTACGCCGATCGGATCAGGGCGAGGGTGTCGTCGACGGACGCGGCTGGATCGGTGATCGGGAACAGCACTCCGTGGATGGTGCGCTCGCTGTCCACGAGGAGGGTGAGTCGCTTGAGCCGGTCCACGCCGGCTGCGCGGAACGTCGGCAGTCGCAGCGACGCGGCGAGGGCCAAGTCGGTGTCAGAGAGCAGCGCGAACGGCAGGCCAGCGTACACGGCGAACGCGGCGAGCTGGTCTGGTCGTTGGGTGCTGACGCCGCGCACGGTGACGCCGGCGGAGGCGAAGTCGTCGTGCCGGTCGCGATAGGTGAGCGACTCCAGCGTGCATCCAGTGGTCCCGGGTATGTCGGTCCATCCCGGCGGGTTGTTTCGGCTTCCAGGTGCCTCCGCCCCTGGGAAGCAGTACAGGACGGTCCACGGTGTGGCGCCGACCGGGTCCAGGGCGCGGCCGTCCTGGGCGGTCATGGCGTCGACCTCAATACTTCGGCCGACTATTTTGTGCACCCGCTTGGCCTCCAGCGAGGTCGCTGCGCTGGCCGCGGTCAGGGAGCCGTCGCCCATCACGTGCCGGGTTCCCCAGTCCTGCAGCGCGATCAGAACGGGCAGCAGTCCGCGGCCCTTGTCGGTGAGGTGGTACTCGTGCCGCGGTGGGTGCTCGGAGTACGGCCGGCGCTCCAGCACCCCCCGCTCGACGAGCGCGGCCAGCCGCTGGGTGAGCACCTTGCGGCTGATCTCGAGCTCGTGTTGGAGCTCGTCGAAGCGGTGAATCCCCCCGGCGACGTCGCGTACGACCAGCAGAGACCACCATTCACCAACAACGCCGAGGGCCTGCGCGATGGCGCAGTCGGCGTCGTTCAGGTCGGTGTACTTCACGGCGGTCCTCTGTACGGGGGAGCTTCGGCCATTATAGTGAGTTCTCTATGGGAACTCACTCCGGGTCCAAGTCTGAGCGGTCCACCTCCACCGTCTTCTGGACGTACTGGTCGGCCTCGACCGTCAGCAGCGTCGGGTCGGCGGTCAGCACGGTCGCGCTCCCGCTCGTGGCGGTCTCGGTCCTGCAGGCGTCGGCCCTCGAGGTCGGGCTGCTGACCGCGGCGTCGTACGTCGGGTGGCTGGTCCTCGGACTGCCCGCCGGGGTGATCGTGGGGCGCCTGCCGCTGCGCGGAACACAGGTGGCGATGGACCTGGCGCGGGCCTTGGCGCTGGCCGGCATCCCGCTGGCCTGGTGGTTGGGCGTGCTCACGTTGGCCCAACTCATCCTTGCGGCGCTGGTGGTCGGCTTCGCGAACGTGCTGTTCGACGTCGGCAGCATGACCCTCCTCCCTGCCCTGGTGCCCAAGGACCAGCTCATTGCCCGCAACAGCCTCACGTCCGCCACCCACGCCACCACGCAGCTCGCCGGGCCCTCACTCGGCGGCCTTCTGGTGCAGGTGCTTGGCCCGGTGCCGGCCGTCTTCGTCGACACGGCCAGCTATCTGGCGTCGGCCGTGCTCATCGGCCGCCTGCCGCAGCGCGATGTGCCGCAGCCCGCCACCCGCACGCCGGTGGGCGCGATGATCCGCGAAGGGTGGCACTACGTGACTCGCCATCCGGTGATGAGCCCGTGCATGTGGGCCGCGACCGCGGTGAACTGCGCGTGCGGAGCACTGCTCGCACTGACACCGCTGTACCTGGTCCGGGTGCTGCACGCGCCGGCCTGGCTGGTCGGCGTGCTGATGGCCACCGACGGCCTCGGGGCTCTCGTCGGCGCCGCTCTGACACCTCGGCTGTCTCGCCGCGCGGGCAGCGCCCGCGCGATCCTGCTCGCCGGTTTGGTCGGAGCCGGGTTCGCCCTGTTGATGCCAGTCGGGTCCGGCACGACCGGAATGCTGCTCTTCGGGGTCGGCAACGCCGGGTTCGCCGCCGGAGTGGTCGTCCTGAGCATCAACACCCGCACCTACCGGCAGACCCACAGCCCCCCGGTGCTGCTGTCGCGAGTCATGGCCACGGTGCGTTTCGTGTCCTGGGGAGCCGTCCCCATCGGGTCGCTCGTCGCCGGTGGGTTGGCGACCTGGCTCGGGACACGCCCAGCGCTGTGGCTGACCTGCGCCGCCCCCGCCATCCCGCTGGTGATCCTGTGGCTCAGCCCAGTCCGAACCCGACGCCAACTCGACGAAGTCCCCGTCCCGGTCCCGGTCGGCCCTTCGGCATAATGAGCCAGTACTGAGGTCTTGGTAGTGGGTCAGTTTGAAATGAGCCGCACGGGAACCCGGCTACCTGATCCGCCAGCGGATACGCAAACCGGTCGAGGAGATCTTCGGCTGGGTCAAGACGCTCGGCGGCGGTCGCAAGCTGCGCTGTATCGGCGTCGAGCACCATAGATTAGTAGAGTCGCCCTGTGACCATCGACGCACTCGACCTGAACCGCCGGAACTGGGACGATCGGGCACGGGTACACGGCCAAGACAGGGTCTACGATTCGGAGGCTCTGGTAGCCGGGACGTCCTCGCTCACGCAGGTTGAGGAAGAAGCCCTTCGTCGGGCCGTCGGCGAAGTGGCTGGTCTGGAGGTGATCCACCTGCAGTGCCACATCGGGTTCGAATCCATCAGCCTGGCCCGGGCGGGCGCCCACGTTACCGGTCTGGACTTCTCGCCGGTCTCCCTGGCAAAGGCCGCTGCGCTCGCCAAGCGCTGCGGGGTCGAACTTGCCCTGGTAGAGGCTGACGTCTGCCACCCTCCATCAACCCTCCACCGGCAATTTGACTTGGCGTACGCCACCATCGGGGTGCTGTGCTGGATCGGCGACATCGACGCATGGATGACGGCTGTCAATGACCTGCTGCGGCCGGGCGGCAGCTTGGTGCTGGTCGAGGAGCATCCCTTTCGGGACATGATTGACACCACTGACCCCCTGGTGCTCGACTTCCCCTACTGCTTCGATGGGCCGCACGTGTTCGACAACCCGGGCAGCTACACCGACCGGGCCGCCACGGTCCGGGCCACCAAGACTGTCCAGTACGCCCACAGCCTGGGCGAGGTGGTCACAGCGGCGATCGATGCAGGCCTGGTGGTACGCTGGCTGGCGGAGCGCACAGATGCGCCACGAGATTACCCGGGTGACCTCCCAGGCCCGGAACCGGACGGTCAGTATCGGCTCCGCCTCGGCGGTGAACCAGTCCCAATGCTGTATAGCCTGATAGCCGATCGCCCGGCCTGAGCAGCTCATTCCCAGGACGCGCTCGATGATCCAGGAGTTGATCTGGCGCGAGTTCGGAGTCAGCCTCAGCGAGTCAGCGGTGAGCAGGATGTTGCGCCGTCTGGGTTTGAGCCCCCAACGGCCACTGTTCCGGGCCCACCGGCAGGATCTAGAGGCGGTGCGGCGGTGGCGGGATGAGGAGTACCCCACGATCCAGAAGCTGGCCAAGCAGGAAGATGCGGTGACCTACTTCGGGGATGAGGCTGGGATCCGCTCCGATCACCACAGCGGCACTACTTGGGCTCCCTAAGGCAAGACCCCGATGGTGCGGACGACGGCGAGCCGCTTCGGGATGAACATGATATCAGCGGTCTCTGCCAAGGGCCAGCTGCGATTCATGGTGACCCCACAGCGCATGACCGCCCCCGTGTTCGTAGAGTTCTTGCGCTGGCTCATCCACAACCAACAGCGCCCGGTGTTCTTCATCGGGGACAACCACTCCACCCACAAGGCTCGCATGGTCAAGGACCTCGTGGACGAGACCAAGGGCAAGCTGCGGCTCTTCCATCTGCCGCCCTGCTCTCCTCAGCTGAACCCAGATGAGTGGGTGTGGCGCCATGTGAAGAGCCACCGCGTGGAACGTCAAGTCGTCACTGGTCCCGCCCAGTTCCGGGAACTGGTTCGCAGCTCCCTGCGCCGACTGAAAAAGCTGCCCGCCACCATCCGCGGCTTCTTCTACTCTCCCGATCTCCGCTACATCCTCTGATATGGCGGCTTACCAACGCTCCGATAAGTAACTGGGTGCGGCTTGTGAGAGGCCCAACCGGGTCCTGATCTACAGTGGCGCTCGACAGTCCGGACGCTCTTCGCTGGACCAGGGGTGGATCCCACCCCAGAAGAGCCGACCGTCCAAATCACAGCCGGTAGTACTCTGTAGTACACTGAGCGGGTGGATAGCTGCGACTGGAGCTTTGCTGAGAACCACATGCGAGACCGTCATGGCATTGACGTGGCTTGGGCAGAGGAGGCTCTCCGTGACCCTGACGCACTGGTGATCAGGCCAGATCCCGCCAGCAGGTCGGGACGAAGTGTCCGCACCATCGGGTTTTCCACATCCGCGGGCTGCCTGCTCACGATTATCACCGTCGCCGAAGGAACCGTTACCTATGGAGTCAATGGCTGGCGCGCGAGTCTAACCGATATACGGCGCTACAAGGAGGACTTGCAATGAGTGACGACATCGCCCGACTGGTTGCCGAGGAAGCCGCAGCATCCGAGGACAACCGCGACGCACCCCTGTTGGCCGACTCCGCAGTCGGCAGACCAAACCGGCCGCGTTCGGCTGTCTACTCAGTCCGGCTCAATCTAGAGGAGGTGGCTTCGCTGCAGGCCCTCGCTGAGGAGGTGGGCGTTCCGGCCTCGACACTTGTCCGTTCGTGGATCGTTGACCAGCTCCGCTCCGCACGCGGCGAGTTCGGAGAGGCCGAGGCAGAGCTGCGCGCCGCCCAACTTCACCTGGCACACCTCCAGCGTCACCTCGTCCGGCCCGTGCCGTGATGGGTGGCCGCTCCACACTGACCGATCCAGCTGGGCAGGCACCGACTCCGAGTGATGCGTCCCAGTCTCAGCCTGTCCGTCACTACCCCAGCGGATACCCCTACCCGAGCGCACAGTGACGGATTCCGGCGGACGATCGACCCCCGAATAATGGCTCATTTGATCTCAAAACGTACGTCTGCGAACACTTGCGGACAACCAGCAGATGAACTGAAAAACCCGGTGTCGGCGGTTCGATCCCGCCCCTCGGCACCAGTTTTTGATCTCAGCGACACCACCGGAAGCTGGGAGGATGGGTCGATTGACCTCAGTTTTGACCACAGCTGTGGCGGGAGGAGCGCATGTGTCGGTGCCCCCCATGATCTCGGCGTGCGGCGCGAGCGGGTCGTGGTCCGCCGGACTTCACCTAAGTCTCGTCGAACCATCCTCAGGCCCTCACGCAGTACGCTCGACGAGTCTGTGACCGGAGCGGACCGAAGGGCCCGATCCGAGCTGCCACTGCTCACGGCAGGTGGGAGGATTACTAGACGAGCACTGACCCAGGGAGCGCGGAGCCTTCGGGTAGACGCCAGACCACCTTCATCTCGTTCTCGGCCGAGATCAACGCTAACACGACCGAGAGCCTGATCGCCACATGCACCAATCTCGCGAATCACGGGGCCCTCGATGTGTGCCTGCTCTTGTCCACTCCTGGCAGCGCGACCCTACCAGGTGAGAGCCATCACCACATGGTAGGCGCTGTGCTTGCGGTTGACCAAATCAGCGTTCATCGCGGGCAGTTGGCTCCTTGCTGCCTTGAATGCGCTGAACAGCCAGTCGATAGATTGCGTGCTCGTCACGGGGTCCAATTGCCAGTACCCCACGCGTCTCGGCGTCGATCTCACCGTAGACCAGCCTGCAGCGACGGGTGGGGCTGCCTGGTATGTCGAACTTGACGCTGGCGAGGCCGGTCAAGTCGCCGCTCACGTGTCGTGCCCCGAGGAGCTTGCCGGTGACCCGTCCGTGCGCCAAGTCATCGAGTGCGATGCGAGCGGCAGCCGCCACCTGCGGTCCGTAGACGGCAAGTGCGGCTAGATCGTCTGGAAAGGCAGGATGAGCGCTGAGCCGGTAGCGAGCCGGCTTGGCCCGCCGCGTCACACCGGGCGGCGGCCGGCGGCCTTCTCCATTAAGGCTGCCACCGCTGCGTCGAGCTCCTCCTGGTCGAGCCACGGGCGACTGTCAGCGAGACGTCGGCGGGCGGTGTCGAGATCCAGCTCGTCCTCAGCGTGGGCGAGCAGCTTCTCCCAGGTGGCGATCGGCACAAGCACGGCCTGGGCACGGCGGTGGGACCCGAAGAAAACCGGCTCGGGATCCCCAGCGTCAAAGCGCTTGGTGATCTGACTAAGGGCCGCTCGGACCTCGCCAGTAGGGACGACCTCCTCTGCCATGGGTAGATGCTAACAGAAATCTGTACAACTTTCCAATCGGGTGGCCCTGGTACCGTTCCGCCCGAGTGGGCGGCCAGGGGAGCCGAGAAGGCTGACTTGTTGCCTGCGGATGCCTCGGTCCGATTGGGGCCGGCCACTGGCATGGAGAGAAGGTCATCGCCGTCCTGCTCGGCGGGCTGGACGGCCCACGGCGTGGTGAGCGCCCAGGGCGCCGTTGGGCTTCCGAGGAATGACGATGTGACCCGGTGGGTCAGCGAGGCGTCTGGCACAACGACATCGTGCAGCTATCCGCGATCAAGGGGGCGATCTGCAGGGCCATGCCACTGATCCCAGGGAACCTCACGCGCGGACCCTGCGGAAGTGACGGTCGCGGGTGGGCCCGATCTCGGTCTACTGGGGCGGAGCCCACCCGGCCGACGGTCCTCTAGCGGCCGCCGACCCGCCACGCAGGGCTTATGTGGCCTCGTCTACAGCCGGACCGTGCACACCTGAAATAGCTGGCCCGTCACGGCTTTGCGAACCTTCCTGACCCCAGTTGGGGCGGACAGCCGCGAGCGGGCCCGTACTCCGCCGGTCGCATTGCGGAGAAATTGAAGTCAGCGCGGTCATGCGCGGACAGCGGCGAACGGCCAAGACTGATTTCCGAAACAGCGGGGCGCGGGGTCAAGTCCTGCCGGAGGCACCAGCTATTGAGATCAAATCAGAGTCAAATCGCCCACCGAGAGGACTTCTCGCGGCCCGGTTGATACCAGCCTGGGAGGTAGAGCCAGGCGGCTTTGTCGACTCGGCTTTGGCCCAGAACCCATGAAAGGGGTAGTGCCCAGCCTAGCGGGCACTATCAGGCGGTGAACACTACGCGATGCGTCTCTGCACCCTGGCTAAGGCAGCCGCCATCTGATGCCGCCCAGTCAGCAGACGCCAATCGGGACACCTTCTCGTGTGGCGCTGGCGGGGAAGTGCCAGCCGTAGTAGGCAGTGGCGGCCAAGAATGCACGCCCTTGTTGCATGAAGAATGGGCCGTCGGTGGTGGCCTGAACATCGCGCAGGGCTCCGAAGCTGCCCCGCGTTGCCCCACGCTTCAGCCACTCCGTGCGGGCGTCGCTGCATAGCATCTGGTTGATCGTGCCCATGGACGGGTTTGGCCCAGCGGCCAAGACGTTCGCATAGCTCTGGGCAAGGTAATTCCATGCGAGCGCGTTCACGGCGTCAGGGGGCGTGTCGCAGATCACCGGAGAGACGCTGCCGTCCGCACCGAAGGTGAGTCGCTGGGAACATACCCCGGGGACTGATGGCACGGTCGCAGGCGCCAGGATCACAGGGGCGGGCTTAGGGGCCGGAGGGTACGTGCTCACGGGGAAGCATCCCAAGCCGCAGGCACCCAGGGCGCTGGCCCCATGGGGCTGAGCCGGCTGTATGCGCACGGAGGTCATGCCGCTCCCGGCGATCAGCAGGAGCCCCGCCGTGACTACGATCACCGAAACGTACCAGGCCAGCGTCGGCTCCAGCTCCCGCAACGGCTGCCGCGCCATTAGGCCTGCGAGCTCATCATCGCCACCTCTAGTTCAGGAGCGGTTGACTGCCCAGGTCAGGGCAGTCAACCGTGATGATACTGGCAGGGCTAAAGTCCCGACAGACTTTCCTTTAGGACCGCCTCCCCACCCACGCTGGCCGATCTCGCCGTGAGTGGGGTCAGGACCCACCCCTTTGCGGACCGCCCCAATCGGTCTAGACAGGGGGACCGCCCCAATCGGTCTAGACAGGGGGGCCGCCCGCGCTCGTGCGCCCGTGCCGGTCAGCAGGAGACCAGCCGCAGAGGGGACACACGGATGTCAGGAAAGTCCCCGGCCGAGTTTGCTGGAGTGCCTACATTGGAGGATCAGACGTGAACCCGCGGCGACCGCCAATGTATGGCCCGAGCCGACCGTGGCGCACCACCCGCACCCCCGGGCAGGCGATGAAGTGGACTCGCCTTCTAGGTATCCCGCTGGCGGCGTCGGCGACCACAATTTTTACCACAGCGCCAACGGCCAAGCGCGGTCACAGGCGAACATCAGCGGCCACTTGTACGTTCCAGGCGGACACCCGCGGCATCCCTGGGCGCATCTGAAAACCCGGTGTCGGCGGTTCGATCCCGCCCCTCGGCACCAGTTTTTGATCTCAAATAGACCTTCCGACGCCGACCCAAGCCGGGCGTTTGATCCAACCCGGGTGGACGGTTAGAGCCCCTCAACCCTTGGCCAGAGCCGCCTCGATCGCCACGATCGCGGTTCGCTGCATGGTCTCGGTGACGTGGGAGTAGCTGTCCAGGATGACCCCGACTGTCGCGTGCCCCAGCGTCTCGAACGCGATCTTGGGATGGACGCCCCTGCCGAGCATGACAGTGGCAGCCGCATGGCGGAGATCGTGGAGGCGCACTACGAGGAAGCCCAGCGCGCTCCAGGAGGGGCCGGGTAGGAGCGCCACACCACGCTGCCAGGCACCAAGGGCGTGCCGACAGCGCTAGGGAACGTCCTCCGAGCGGCCTCCACATTGGGGTTCGTGAGCTGTTCACCAATGGTATGACATAGCCGTACAAACGGATGCCTCCGCATCGTGGGATAGGGAGGTGAAGATCAGTGACTGGGCACGCCAGCAGCACATTCACCCCCGCACCGCCCAGAGGTGGTTCGAGGCCGGCACCCTGCCGGTCCCAGCTCGCCGTCTGCCTTCCGGCACCATCTTTGTGGAGGAGACGTCCCCGCCAGCCGGCAAGGTGGCGCTGTACGCCCGGGTTGCGTCGCATGACCAGCGCTCTGACCTGGAGCGGCAGTTGGGCCGACTGGTCGAATGGGCTGCCGGCCACGACCTGACCGTGGGCATGACCGTCGCCGAGGTTGGCTCAGGAATGAATGGCACCCGGCCCAAGCTGCGCCGGCTGCTGGCCGATGGCCGGGTCGGCAACATCGTGGTGGAGCACCGGGACCGCTTGGCCCGGCTGGGCTCGGAGTACATAGAGGCAGCTCTGCTGGGAGACGGCTGGTGGTGGTCGACCCGAGCGAGGTGGAGGACGACCTGGTCCGGGACATGACCGAGGTGCTCACCAGCCTTGGCGCCCGGCTGTACGGGCGGCGTTCCGCCCGCACCAGAGCCCACCGGGCGCTTCGCTGTAAGGAGGAGCTGTCGCTCTCGGAGCGGACCTACCGCTGCCCGAGCTGTGGCCTGGTCCTGGCCCGAAACCTCAACGCCGCGATCATCCTCGCCGAGTGGGCCCACCCGGCCATCACCGCCAGTGCGGCGGAGACGTTAACTGCCTGTGGAGCCGACCGTAAGCCTGGGCCGCGCCCGGCAGGTGGCCGTGAACCAGGAACCGGGATCGCCCCGCCCAGCGTGGGGAGGACTCCGCGGTAATCGCCAGCTTGCGCTCCGCCCAGATTTGCTGGCTGTGGTCGAGCCCGCTCCGGCAGCGCTGGGCCGGTCGTCCCCCATCTATCCGGGCCCAGTTTGCGCCTGAGCGACTTGGCTCAGAATCGACTTGCGGATGGCCCCCGATGGCGGCACTCGCGCAACTGCCGAGATTGTCGCTACCCGGCTGCGGGAACTAACCAAGATGGCCGAGGCCGCACCCGTGGCGTTACCCTTCCCGCTCCCAGGTTTCACCGCGCCAGCTAGCCGCAGCTCAAGCTAGAATCGGCGCGGTGGTGAGGACCCTCATTGAACAATGCAGCGGGGCGCATGAAGAGATAGGGGCATGAACAAGAGCGGGTCCCAGGAAGCCAAGACTCCTTCCCAGCTGATCGAGGCGAGAATCGAGGAGCTAGGCGACTGGCGGGGCGCGATGCTCAGCCGGATCCGTGCGTTGGTCAAGCACGCCGATCCCGACGTCGTCGAGGAGTGGAAGTGGAGAGGAGTTCCGGTGTGGTCCCACGACGGATTGATCTGCACTGGCGAGACTTACAAGAACGTCGTAAAGATGACCTTCGCCAAAGGCGCGGCCTTGGGCGATCCAGCGGGCATCTTCAACTCCAGTCTTGACGGGAACACAAGGCGTGCCATCGACTTCCATGAAGGCGAGAAGATAGACGATGAGGCGTTGCAGGATCTTATTCGCGCTGCCGTGACCCTGAACCAATCCAGACCCAAAAAGTAAGCAACGGAATCCGACCGTCGCCGCGGGGTCATGAACATGCTGGCCGTCTCGGTTGGAAGTGGCCGCACCAAGGTAGCCGGAGGCCAAAGCAGAACTCCTCGACCGGCGCCGACATCAGCGTAGGTCGACGACCAGCCACGACAG
>Ga0307373_10014076_pt1 | contig 11080 bp, 8 predicted proteins | sample OX2MG_FD_202534 | JGI IMG/M metagenome (GOLD analysis project Ga0307373, IMG submission 202534) | Soil microbial communities from Risofladan, Vaasa, Finland - OX-2 | ecosystem: Environmental > Terrestrial > Soil > Coastal area > Acid sulfate soil | place: Finland: Risofladan, Vaasa | collected... | reverse complement strand
GCGAAACCAACAAGAAAGGCGATAGCAGCTGGACAGCAGAGCTCATCAGTCGCATGTTCAATGAGTCTGCAGAAGCGATGCAACAGATGCTCCGCCTGCTTGCGGACGCTGACGGCGACGAAGTGTCGACAAATGAGATCGCATCCCGGCTCGGTCTGCCGAAGGGTGCGATGTCGGTTGCCGGGATGGCCGGCGCGCTTGGTCGCCGAGTCTCAAGTCGCTACGGCATGTCCGGGCTCCCATGGACAACGAGGTGGCGCTTTATTGACCCGGCCGACGAGGCTCAGGGCACCGAAACGCTGTTTGCCATGCCGCCCTGGGTGTGCAAACTGATTCGCGAGAGCTAGCTGTCGCACCTGGTCAGCGCCCCCGAGCGGAGATAACTCGGGGGCGCTGATTCGCGTCCCGACACTCGCGTCGAGTCGCCAGTCCTCACGATCTCCCAGAATTGGCGTGCCGGGCACTGTGGACGACATTGCCGAGGTGTTCCGCTGCTTCACGGCGTGCCGACATGCGCGCCTTGCTGTAGTGCTTCGCCAAGACTTCCGGCGAGTGCCCTTGGCGCTGTGCGACCACGCTGATGTTGAATCCGGCGTCGAGAAGTTCGCTCGAGGTGAACTTGCGAAAGCCATTGAACGACAGGTTGAAGTTCAGGCCGAGCCCTGTCGCTTGCTCTCGCCTGAGAGCGGCCTCACACGCCTGCTGCGCCCATTCCGCCGTGCGGTTGAGGCTCCGCCCGACGTCGGAGTAGGACATCGCCGCACCGTCACGTGGCTTCGGCCCCCGGCGGCCCGTCCGGTCGACGCTCCCCGATCGTCGCAGATGCAGCGCTTCGTTCTCCAACGAGATCGTCTCGGGCCGCTTGTCCTCGACGCCGAGATACTCCTTCAACACCCTGAGACGCTTGCTCACGCGATCCGGGAGCATCGGCTTCGAACCGTCCGGCTCTGACGGAAAGAGGAACGGATCCTCGGCCGTCCGCGCGCCCACCGAGGTGCAGCGTTCCTCGATCTCCTCGAGCAGGCCGCACAGCAACCCAAGCGTCTCCCCGTCGAGCGGAACCTCCCGGCGGTGCTGCGCGCGCTTCGGATCCTTCAGACTCCCATCGACGTCCGCTGCCGCCCACACCCATAGCGAGGAGCGAGCGAGGTCGAGGTCCGAACGTCGCAATGCGACCAGCTCCCCGAGTCGGGCTCCGGTCGTCGCCGCGAGAACGAGGATCGGTGCGACCTCCGGTGTGTGTTCGAACGCGGTGTGCAAGATCAGGGCGATGTCGTCGGCCTCCGGGGGCAGCCGCTCCCTCGGGACATAGCTGCTCTTCGGCATCTGAAAGTCGAGCAGGGGGTGGTGCATGACCTTGCCGGTCCGCCGGCCCCACTTGAAGGCGCCCGAGAGCAGCGCTTTGACCTGGTTCATCGAGCCGCTGCTCTGCCCCGCGCGCCGCATCCGTGCGAAGCACCGGTCGATGTCATCGGGCGTGACCCGTCGCGCCGACTTCGTGCCGATGATCGGGAAGACCCAGTTCCTTGCCGAGCTCTCGTAGCGGTAGATCGTTCGCTGTTCCCTGCCTTGTTCCTCGAGATAGGCCAGGTAGTGCCCGATGAGGTCTTCGAGCGTCCACCGCGTCGCGTCCTGGTCCTGCGGCACAGCGCGCCGGAGCTGCTCGCGGAGCAACCCGCGGACGAACTCGACGTCCTCCTTCGCGCCGCGAACGCGCCGATGGGCGCGGTTGCCGTTGACCTGAACCTGAATACGGGTCGTTCTCGTTCGCTGCTGCGGCGGCCGCCGGCGTGCCCGAGCCGACATGCTGAGGTGCTCGACCCGCACGCACAACGGCTCGTCCGGACACGGGTTGACGACTTCATTTGCGGCGAGCGGGCCGTGTTTGAGTTCCCAGGCGCGCCGGTGCGCCGTCACTTGCTTCCCATCGACCTGCAGCTTCCCCGTTCCGCGTTGCGGGTTCCGGCTGCCGAGCCACAGGTGGTGCTCGCCGGTGCGGTCGACGTGGGACTCGAAGCGCTCGAGGGCCTGTCGGTCGTCTGCCACGCCATCACCTCCACCGCCTGTCCGGCGCCTTCGGTGACTGTATCGCCCGGCTGTATCGGAGGCTGTATCGCGCCACTTTTCGAGAAGCGAACCACCGCGATACAGCTGCCGCCTCGCCCTTATGCCTCCGACCTGGGAGTTTGTGGTGCGCCCCGAGGGACTTGAACCCTCAACCTGCGGATTAAGAGTCCGTTGCTCTGCCAATTGAGCTAGAGGCGCCAGGTGGAGACTGCATCGTAGTCGCCGCCGGGACCAGCGAGTCGTGGCCGTCCCTGCGCGCTCCACGGATTCCCCGGTCGGCCGCTCGACGCTGCGTGGTCAGCGCAGGATCACGGTCGTCGTGCTGAGCACGCCGTTGAAGGAGGCCTGCTCGACGATCGTGGCGTGACGTTTCGCGGCAGCGATCAGCTGGCGACACAGGTGGAGTTGCTCGGGCAGGCCCCGTCCCAGAAGTTGTTGGCGCCGTCGACGTGGGCGTTCGACCAGTTGAAGGCCGACGCCGAGCTGATGGCCGGCAGCGCCAGCACGGACCCGAAGGCGAGTGCCACCGCGATGATGGCGTAGGGGAGACGACGGAGCGAGCGATGCGACGCAGCGGTGGACGCAGGACCTCCTCCGGGGGGCGGTGAGACGTCTCTACACGGGAATCGATCTGATGCCGAATGTTTGTGATGCCAAAACTTTTGACCCACGACGATCTGCTTGGGGGGACAAGATCCACTGATGCCCACCGCCTGTCTCACCCTCGACCTGCGCCTGCCGGCGGCAATGACGCTGAAGGACAAGCGGCAGGTCCTCCGCCACCTCCTAGACACGGCCCGCAGCCGCTACCGGGTCGCCGCCGCCGAGCTCGACCACCAGGATCTCCATCAGCGGGCGCTGCTCGGCTTCGCCGCGGTGGCCGCCGACGCGGCGCACGTCGAGGAGGTCCTCGACGAGGTGGAGCGCTTCGTCTGGTCCCACCCCGAGCTGGAGGTCATCGGGAGCGTGCGCTCCTGGACCGAGGAATGAGCCAGGTGCGCAGTCGAGGAGCGAGCCGGCCCTCGGTTCCTCCAAGGCCGGCTCGCTCGCGACGTCGACCTCAGGACTGGATGATCACCGGTGTGCCGAGCGGCAAGGTGCCCGCGAGGCGCACGATCGTCGAGTTCGACACCCGGAGGCAGCCGTGGCTCACGTTCCCCCCGACGCTCGACGGGTCGTTCGTGCCGTGCAGGCCGATCGCCGCCGAAGCTCTGCAGCACGTTCGAGTACGCCGACAGCCCGAACGCGTAGGGACCGTAGGCGGCGTCGGGCGAGGGCTGCTTCAGCAGATCGACGATGTAGTAGGTGCCGAGCGGTGTCGGGAGGACCGATCGCCCCCACGCCCACCGGCGTGACGAGCATCCTGGAGGAGCCCTTGAACACCGTCAGCTGGTGCGCCGACAGGCTGACGAGGACGCGTAGGGAACCTGCGCGACGCTCATCTGGGATGCCTTCACCCACCCGGTCGAACCGTCGGGGCGGGTGGGCAGGTAGACCTTGATCCAAGTCGGGTAGTACTCGAGGTCGGCAACCAGGAAGACGAGCGGCTGGCCGGCCGCCGTACCTTCGGGGACGGCTTCTATCTGGCACCAGCAATTGGCAAAATCGTGACCGCGCCCGAAGGCGCTAAGAGCTGTCGGCGATCGGCAGCGCGGCGGTCAGATCTCCCGGCTCCTGCAGCCAGCCACCGACCACCACCGCGGTCGCGAATCCGAGCACGCCGACCACCGGGCAGGCGAAGCTGAGCGAGGAGGTGGCGATCAGCCCGGCGTCGAGCAGCGGTCCCCCGGCGGTGCCGGCGTCGGAGACGAAGCGCCACACCGAGAGGAAGGCGGCGCGCCCGACGGCGGGGGCACGGTCGGCCCCCATCGTCATGATGATCCCGCTCCCAAGGCCGTTCCCGAAACTCACGAGCAGCGCGGCGAGGAAGACCGTCGAGAAGACGTGGGTAAGCGGCATCACCATGTGGCCGATCGACAGCAGCACGAGGCAGGGCACCGCGACCACGCGCCGCCCGAAACGGTCCGAGATCATCCCCGCCGGATAGAAGAGCGAGAGGTCCATCAGCGAGGAGAGGCCGAAGATGAGGTCGATCTGGCTCGCCGAGAGGCCGACGTGGGAGCCCCACAGCGGGATGATCGCCTGCCGGCTGCCGCGCAGCAGGCTGATCCCGAAGGTCCCGACGCCGGCAGTGGCGAACTCGTGGCGGTTGTCGGCGACGATGCGCAGCGGCTGCACCCGCCCGCCGACCCGCTCGTAGGCGCCCGGGTCCTTCGAGTCGCGCCGCCAGACGAGCGCCGCGAAGCCGAGGATGATCGCGACGAGGAAGGTGAGGAACGAGCCGCGCACCGGCTTCGCGCCGAAGATCGCGAGGACGACGAAGGGGCCGAGGACCTGCCCGGCGCGGGAGACCCCGCCGAGGGTGCCGAGCGCCCTACCGCGCATCGCGAGCGGCGCCACCCGGCTGAGGTGGGTGAGGCGCACGAGCGACCACACCGCCCAGCCGCAGGAGGCGATGAAGACCCCGACGCCGAGCATCAGCACCGAGTGGGTGGCGAGCACGCTCGAGACCCCGACGAGGAGGAAGACGGCCGCCACCCAGGTGGAGCGGGACTCGCCGAGGCGGGCCACGACCCAGCCCGAGGGAAGGTCGAAGAGCATCGTCCCGAAGGCGTTGAGGCCGACGATCACACCCGCCACCGAGGCGTGCGCGCCGTCCTGCTTGGCGGCGATCGCGAGGATCGGGATAATCGCCCCCTGCCCTGTCGCGAGCACGAGGAAGGGCAGGTAGACCTGGGCGAAGAGCGGGCCGAGGACGCCCGCCTTGTCGTCCCCGCGCCCCGTCCCCGCCATCACCTCTCCCTCGGCATCACCGCCCCTGCGCCGGAGGAGGCGCCGGGTCATGCTTCCACGCGCGCCTCCCGGCGCTCCAGGTGGCTACGGGGCGATGAGGAGGAGCTTGCCGGTCGTCCCCCGTCCCTCGAGGTCGCGGTGCGCGGCGGCGGCCTCGGAGAAGGGGTAGCGGGCGCCGATGCGCACGTCGAGGGTGCCGGCGAGGATCCAGCCGAACAGGCGCTCGGCGCGCTCGAGGAGCTCGTCGCGGCTGCGAGTGTAGTCCCCGAGGCTCGGGCGGGTGATCTTGCGCGAGGCGCTCAGGCGCGAGAGGTCGAAGGGCGGCACCGGGCCGCTCGCCGCCCCGTAGAGGGCGAGGGTCCCGAAGGGGGCGAGCGCCGCGAGACTGGCGTCGAAGGTCGCCTTGCCGACGGCGTCGTAGGCGACGGCCACTCCCCCGCCGCCGGTCGCCTCGGCGACCGCTCCCGCCACGTCGTCGTAGCCGACGACGAGCTCGGCGCCGGCGGCGCGGGCGAGCGCTTCCTTCTCCGGGCTCGACACCGTGGCGACGACGCGCCCGCCGCGGTTCACGATGATCTGGGTGAGGAGGAGGCCGACGCCGCCCGCCGCGGCGTGCACGAGGGCCACCTCGCCGGGCGCCACCGGGTGCGTCGAATCGGCGAGGTACTGCGCCGTCAGCCCCTGCAGCAGCACCGCGGCCGCGACCTCCTCGGAGATCTCCTCGGGGAGGGGCACGAGCTGGTCGAAGGAGACGACCACCTCCTCGGCGTAGCTCGCCGGCGCCGTCTTCCAGGCGACGCGGTCGCCGAGCGCGACACCGCTCACGCCCTCGCCGAGGGCGGTCACGCGCCCCGCGCCCTCGGCACCGGGGACGACCGGCGCCTCGCCGCCGCGGCTGCCGGCGCGCACGAAGGTGTCCATGAAGTTCACCCCCGCGGCGTGCACCTTCACCAGCACCTCGCCGGCGGCGGGCACCGGCGAAGGGCGCTCGGCCACCTCCAGCACCTCGGGCCCACCGAAGACCTTCGCCTCGACGACCTGCATCGCCTACCTCCCTCTCGCTTCGTGTTCCGGTTCGAGCGTCGCGCCGACCGCGCCGAGACCGAGGGCGCTGTGCAGCACCTCGGCGAGGTGCAGGCCGCGCCGGCCGGCGAGGGCGGAGAGCTGGGTGCGGCAGCTGAAGCCGTCGGCGAGCAGCAGCTCGCCCTCCTCCCCCTCCGCCAGCTGCGCGAGGGTGCCGGCGCGCGCCACCTGCTCGGAGAGGGCGCCGTGGCCGGCCTCGACGCCGAAGTTGCCCGCCAGCCCACAGCAGCCCGTGGAGGAGCGCACGCGCGCGCCGAGGGCGGCGAGGAGCGCGGCGGTCGGTGCGAAGCCGCCGGCCGCCTGCTCGTGACAGTGGACCTGCGCGAAGAGCGCCTCGTCGAGGTGCCCCGTCGGGAGCTCGCGCCCGGCGAGCAACCCGGCGAGCGAGGTGACCTGCCCCGAGAGGCGCTCGGCCCGCTCGCGCCAGCGGCGGTCGCGGGGGCGCGCGAAGAGCTCGGCGGCGTCCTCGGCGAGCATCGAGAGGCAGCTCGGCTCGAGGACGACGACGGGCAGGCCGGCCTCGAGCGCGGGGGCGAGGGCCCGCAGCGTGCGCCGCAGCGCCCGCCGGGCGGCGCGGAAGCGCCCCGTCGAGTACCAGGTGAGGCCGCAGCAGGCGGCCGACGGGCAGGGCTCGGCGGAGAAGCCGGTGGCGCCGAGGACCTCGGCCGCGGCACGGGCGATCGCCGGGTCGAAGTGGCGGGTGAAGGTGTCGCCGAAGAGCAGCACCCTCTCGCCCTCCCCGCCGGCCCGAGCGACAGCGGTGCGGCGCTCGCCGCGCCCCGCGAAGCGGGGCAGCACCGCGTCGGCCTCGATGCCGGCGAGGCGGCGCAACGGGCGGGCGCGGCGGCTCGAGACGAGGAGGTTCGCGGCCGCCGGCAGGCGCGCCGCGAGGCGTGCCCAACGGGGGAGGCCACCGAGCAGGTAGTGCGTCCGTGGGCGCAGCCGCCAGGCGTAGCGGCGGGAGAGGAACTCCGCCTTGTAGGTGGTCATGTCCACCCCGACGGGGCAGTCGCTCTTGCAGGCCTTGCAGCCGAGGCAGAGGTCGAGCGCCTCCTCGACCTCGCGCGAGCGCCAGCCGTCGCGGATCACCTCGCCCTCCAGCATCTCGGCGAGCAGGCGGATGCGGCCGCGCGTCGAGTGCGCCTCCTCGCGGGTCACCTGGTAGCTCGGGCACATCCCGCCGCCGACGGGGCGGCGGCAGCGCCCCACGCCTACACAGCGGCGCGCCGCAGCGGCGAGGTCGCCGCCGTCGGCGCGCAGTGCGAGGCGGGTGCGCGGCGAGAGCGCGGGCAGGCTCGTCTTGATCCGCAGGTCGCCGTCGATCGGCCGCGGCTCGACGATGAGGCCGGGGTTCAGCAGGTTGGCCGGGTCGAAGGCCGCCTTGAAGGCCGCGAAGGCCTCGAGGACCTCCGGCGGGTACTGGCGCGCGAGTAGCTCGCTGCGGGCCTGGCCGTCGCCGTGCTCCCCCGAGAGCGAGCCGCCGTGCGCGACGACGAGGTCGGCGGCGTCCTCCATGAAGCTGCGGAAGGCGGCGACGCCGGGCGTCGAGCGGAAGTCGAAGTCGATGCGAATGTGCACGCAGCCCTCCCCGTAGTGGCCGTAGTGCACGCCGTGGCGGCCGTGCTCGGCGAGCAGGCGGTCGAAGCCGACGAGGTACTCACTCAGGCGCTCGGGGGGCACCGCCGCGTCCTCGAAACCGGGGAAGGCCTCTCCCCCGCCGGGGAGGCGCGTCGCGAGGCCCGCTCCGTCCTCACGGATCCGCCAGATCGCCCGCTGCTCTGGCGCCGGGCCGACGACCCGCCCGCGCACCGCGCCGCCGAGCGAGGAGAGGAGCCGTTCCCCCTCGGCCGCGGCGCCAGCGGCGCTCTCGCCGCCGACCTCGACGAGCAGCCAGGCGCCCCCGCCGCCGAGGAGCTCGACACTGCCGCGGCGCCCCGCCGCCTCGGAGAGGGCGACGACGCGCTCGTCGATCCCCTCGATCGTGAGCGGCACCGCCCCGAGGGCGGCCGGGTCGAGGAGCGCGGGGACGAAGGCCGCGGCGGCGTAGACGTCGGGGAAGGCGAGGACGACGAGGGCGCGCGCCGCGGGAGGGTGCACGAGCCCGAGCGTCGCGCCGAGGAGCAGGGCGCAGGTCCCCTCGCTCCCGACGAGGGCGCGCGCGAGGTGCGGGCCGCCGTCGGCGAGGAGGTGCTGCAGGTTGTAGCCCGAGACCCGCCGCGGCAAGAGGGGGGCGTAGGCGCGTGCCAGCGCCTCGCCGTGGCGGGCGACGAGGCCCTCGAGGTCGCGCTGCAGCGCCCCAGCACGCGCCGCCTCCTCCCCGGCACGGAGCGTCCCGCCGAGGGTGAGGCGCTGGCCGTCGGCGAGCAGCACGTCGAGCGACTCGACGTTGGCGTCGGTCTTCCCGTAGCGCAGCGAGTGCGCGCCGCAGGCGTTGTTGCCGATCATCCCGCCGACGGTGCAGCGGTCGTGCGTCGAGGGGTCGGGGCCGAAGGCGAGGCCGTGCGGCGCGGCGGCGCGCTGCAGCGAGTCGAGCACCACCCCCGGCTCGACGCGCGCGAGGGCGCGCTCGGGGTCGACCTCGAGGACGTGGTCGAGGTGGCGCGAGCAGTCGATCACCACCCCGCCCCCGACCGCCTGGCCGCCGGTGCTCGTGCCGCCGCCGCGCGCCGTCACCGGCACGCCGTGCTCCGCACAGGCCGAGAGCGTGGCCGCGATGTCGTCGGTTGAGCGGGGGAAGACGACCCCCACGGGGACGATCCGGTAGTTCGAGGCGTCGGTCGCGTAGAGGGCCCGCGCCGAGGCGTCGAAGTGCGCCTCGCCCGCGAGCTCGCGGCCGAGGCGCTCGGCGAGCGCTCCGCCGCTCGCGGTCTTCACGGTGCGCACGCGACGCCCTCCTCGGGGCGCGCTGCGCCGGGCTCGGCGGGCAGGGCGCTCCTCAGTTCGGGGTGATGCGGTCCCGCGCCCCGAGGAGCGCGCGCACCGCCTCGACGTCCTGGCGGATCTGCTCGATCAGCTCGTCGACGCTCTCGAAGCGCCGCTGCGAGCGCAGCTCGTTGGTGACGGTCACCCGCAGGCGCTCGCCGTAGAGGTCGTCGTCGAAGTCGAGGAGGTAGGCCTCGACGAGGCGCGGCGAGGTCGCGTCGTGGAAGGTGAGGCGGCGCCCGAGCGAGATCGCCGAGAGGTAGAAGCTGCCGTCGGCCCGCTCGACGAAGCCCGCGTAGACGCCGTCAGCGAGCGCGGGCTCCTCTTCCTGCTCGACGTTCGCGGTCGGGTAGCCAAGCTGACGGCCGCGGTGGTCACCTTCGACGACGATGCCCTCGAGGACGTACTCCACCGGATCACCCTACCCAGCTGGCCGCTCACGACCCCAACCCGGAGCGCTCCGCCCCCTCGACCGGGAGCGGCCGCGGCGCGCCGGCGGCACGCCCCGGCACCCTCCGCCAGCAGGCGAGCGCCGCCGCCGCGAGGAGGGCGAGCACCCCGCCCGCGACGTAGAAGGGGAGGACGGGCGAGAGCGAGAAGAGCGCACCGCAGCCCGCCGCCCCCGCCGCCGTCGCGCCGGTGCGCGCCGAGCCGACCAGGCCCTGCGCGGCGCCCTGCTCGTCGGGGCGGACGGCCCCGGAGAGGACCGAGAGGGCCGCCGGGGTGACGAAGACCGCCCCCGCCGACTCGAGGCAGCCGAAGACGAGCAGCGCCACCACGCTGTGCAGCCCCGGGTAGACGCAGGCGAAGATCGCCGAGGCGGCGATGCCGAAGGCGACGAGCAGGCGCCGGTCGACGCGGTCGGCGAGGCGCCCGGCCCCCGGCGAGAGGAGGGCGTAGGGGAGGCAGTAGAGGGTCCAGGAGGCGCCGATCTCCACCGAGTCCGCCCCCCGGAGGTGCAGGAGCAGGCTCCAGCAAGCCTCGTAGAGCCCGCCGACCAGTCCGACGGCGGCGAAGACGAGGGCCGCGCCGACGAGCGAGGGCGAGAGGAGGGCGCGCGCCCTGCCGCCGGCGGGGCGGGGGGCGGCGACCGCCCCCGGCGCGGCGGCGAGGCGGCCGCGGGGGAGCACTCCGAGGGCCGGCACCGCGGCCGCGCCGGCCGAGAGCGCGGCGCCGATGAAGAGCCAGTGCATCGAGGAGGCGCCGATGATGCTGCCGACGAGCGGGCCGATCGCGAGCGCGAGCGTCTGCGCGCCGTAGAGGACGCCGAAGGCGCCGCCCCGACCCGCCGGCGGCAGGACGAGGCCGATCGTCGCCGTCGCGGCGACGGTCACCGAGCCGGCGCCCGCGCCCTGCAGCGCCCGGAAGGCGATGCCGGCGAAGGCGCCCGGGACGAGCACGAAGCCGACGCAGCCGGCGGCGAAGGCGGCGAGCCCGCCGAGGACGACCGGGCGCGGGCCGAGGCGGTCGACGAGGCGGCCGAGGGGGAACTGGGTGAGCATCCCCGAGGCGAAGTAGGAGGCCATCACGAGGCCGACGAGCGCCGGGCTCGACCCGTGCTGGCGAAGGTAGGTCGGGAGGAGCGGGACGATGGCGCCGCCGCCCATCCATTCGAGGAACTCGAGGGTGCAGAGCGCGACCACGAGACGGCGCAGCTCGGGGGTGAGGCCCGGCAGCAGGCGGGTCACCGGCACCTGCGCCACGCTACCTTCGACGGCCCCGAGCCCCGCAGGCCGCCACGACCCGCGCAGGCAGCGTGCGTAGTGTTTCGGGCGGCCCGGGCCGCCCCGGCCCGAAGAGACGAGGACGACGCCAGCGTGAGCCGCAAGCGACGCGACCAACGACCGAGAGCCAGCACCGCGCCGCGACCGCCTGCCCCGGCCGCGGCACCGGCACCGACCAAACAGGCGGTGCGGCGCCACGCGCTGCGCGCCGTCGTGCTCGGCCGCTTCCCCGCGCTCGTCGCCATCGCCCTCGTGCTGTTCGGCGTCCTCGGCTACCTAGCCCTCATCCCGGTGACCGTGATCAACGGGCAGAAGCTCGCGGCGCTCGTCCCGAGCAAGGCCCTCCTCCCCCACCTGCAGCCTGCACCGGCCTTCGCCGGGACGATCCCCGTGCTGCCGAACAAGCTCGCCTCGGTCATCGCCGCCGCGAA
>Ga0307373_10014075_pt1 | contig 11080 bp, 11 predicted proteins | sample OX2MG_FD_202534 | JGI IMG/M metagenome (GOLD analysis project Ga0307373, IMG submission 202534) | Soil microbial communities from Risofladan, Vaasa, Finland - OX-2 | ecosystem: Environmental > Terrestrial > Soil > Coastal area > Acid sulfate soil | place: Finland: Risofladan, Vaasa | collected... | reverse complement strand
TGAATCAAACGAACGTTCATCTGATTCGTCAAGGGGCTCGGCTGGCCCGCGGGCCCGGACTGGCTGTAGCGTGCCCGACATTCCCGGCCAGAAGGGCGGCCGCTGGGCCTGCCGGACTCACCGGTCGCCTTGGTAGGTTGGGCTGCCCGACATGGAGGTCGACGTGAAGGCCCTCGTTTTCCGGCACAACCTGGCCCGTGAGGCGGCCTCGGCCATCGGCGGGCGCGTGGACCCGCGCGCCTTCGTCTCGCGCCTCGCGCCCGTCCGGATCGAGGATGTCGACGAGCTGCCGCTGCCGTCGGAGGACTGGGTGCGCGTCGAGACGATCTTCTCGGGGCTGTGCGGATCGGACGTGAAGCAGATCCTGCTGAACGGGGCTCGCGACAACCCGCTCACGGCCCTGGTGTCCTTCCCGCACGTGCTTGGCCATGAGGCGGTCGGGCGCCGCGCGGACACGGGCGAGCGCGTCGTGCTCAATCCGTGGCTGTCGTGCGGCCCCCGCGGCATCGAGCCGCCATGCGAGGCTTGCGCGGCCGGCCGCTATCCCTGGTGCCGCAATTTCCGCTCCGGCGACCTGCCCGTCTCGATCCACATCGGGAACTGCGCGGCGGCGACCGGGGCGCACGCCGAGCGCTTCGGCGCGCACGTCTCGCAGTTGTTCACGATCCCGGACCAGGTATCCGACGAGGCAGCGGTCCTGGCGGACCCCGTCAGCGTCTCGCTGCGCTCGATCCTGCTCGCACCGCCCCCCGACGGCCAGGCCGTTCTCGTCTACGGTTCGGGCACGCTCGCGTTCGCGGCGATCGCGCTGCTGCGTCACCTCTATCCCGCCACCGAGGTGTGGGCGGCGACCCGCTCCGGCCCCCGGGCCGCGCTCGCGACCCGCTTCGGCGCTCACGCGGTGCTGCCGTCGTCACCCGGCGAGCTCGTCGCGCAGGTCGCGCGGCGCGCCGGCACCACTCCGCTGGAGCCATGGAGCAAGCGGAACTGGCTGCAGGACGGCCCGGCTGTCGTCTACGACACCATCGGCTCGACTGAGACGGTCGAGACGTCGCTGCGACTCCTGGCGACCGGCGGCACGCTCGTCGTCTCCGGTGTCGAGCCGCCCAAGCGCTTCGAGTGGACCCCGTTGTACTTCAAGGAGCTGCACGTCATCGGCTCGAACGGGTTCGGCATCGAGGAGGTCGGCGGCGTCGCCAAGCACGCCATGGAGCATTACTTCGACTTCGTCGCCGGCGGTCTCGACCTGACGCCGGTCATCACCCACCGCTTCCCGCTTGATCGCTGGGACGAGGCGGTGCTGGCGGTGAAGGACTCGCGGCGGACCGGCGCCGTCAAGGTGCTCCTCGAGCCCGCTCGCTGAGGAGGGACCCCGTGGCTGACGCGGAGGACGTACGCCGCCTCGCGCTCGCCCTGCCTGACGTGGCGGAGATCGACAGCGACGGCTTCGACTTCCGGGTCGCGGGCAAGGGCTTCGTCTGGTCCTATCCGGAGCGCAGGCCGGGCAAGCCGCGACTGATCAGGACCGACATCGCCGTGCTGTTCGTCGGTGACGAGGCGGAGAAGCAGGCCCTGCTGCTCGGCGAGCCCGAGATCTTCTTCACCGCGCCCGGTTACGACCACTGGCCGCTGGTGCTGGTTCGGCTGACGGAGGTGGACGTCGAGCGCCTCGAGGAGCTCGTGGCCGACGCGTGGCGGATGCGAGCCCCGGACGCTAGCTAGGCAGGTCAGCCAAGGTGGTGACGGTGCGCGTAGCCGATGGCGGCGGCCCGGTCTCTCGACCCGGTCTTGGCGAAGATCCGGCTGATGTGCGTCTTGATCGACTTCGCGCGGCACGCGGGCGTCGAAGACCGTCAGCCCGCGGGCCGCGGCGTGCAGTGCCCTGGCGATGTCGGCGCGGTCGGCGTCCTTGGTGAGGTAGCTGTGCGCGCCGGCATGCAGGGCGTCGAGAACGGAACTGTCGTCCGCGGATCGGACGGTCATGACGCCATGTTCTCAGCTTGGTTCTCAGGCTGGGAATGCGGCAGCTCGGCGCGTACGACCCACTGATCGCCGCGCCGCCCGCTGGTGCATCGCGAACCAGGTCAGTGCCGTGGCCATTCATCGACGGGCTGATCGTCATGGCCCTCGTGATGGTGCTCGTGCGCACGATCGGGCTCGGCGTCCGCCCTCCCGCCTGCCTGGCCGCGCCCTCGCGCCACAGCATTAGCCGGCACCGTGCTAGCCGGCACCGCGGATCACCGCTCGTTAGGGAATCCTTCACGCGGGTACCCGGCCAGGCTGGCGCCGTTTGGGGCCGGCGCGGCGCTCCTGGCCATAGGCGCGCTGTCACTCCCGGCAGTGGCGGTGACCGGGCTGGGGATCATGCTGGGCACCATCGGCGTCGGCCTGCTGTTCGCCTATCGCTATCACGTCTACGTCGACGCGACCTTTGGCCTGCGCCGGATGCTGCCGTACGTCTCAGTCGGCCTGTTCCTGCTCGCCCTCGGCGTCCTGGAGCACCTGCTGGCTGTGCTGCCGGCGAACTGGCTGCCCTACGTGATCGGTCTCATGCTGGATGCCCGCCGGTTCTTTCACGCTCCGGCCGCCAATGAGACGTTCCTGAGCACGCATAAGATCTCGTTCGTCGTCGTGGCGCGCACCGACGAGGTGCTCGGATACGCCGCGCCGCTGGGTCGCGCAAACCTCCGCGGCCTCAGCGCGACGCCGTTCCTGCACCCGGTTTTCGCCACGCGATCGATGACCGTCTATCAGGTTGCCGGGGCGCCGCAGGCGCCGCGCTCGCCCCTTCTCAGCGGGCCATACCTGGGCTGCCAGCGGTCGCCAATCCACCTGTAGACGACCGCTGCCCGCGGATTCGGCAGCGGGTGAACTCTTCCGTCGGTCCTGGTTGGGCCGGCCGAGACTGGGTACGGCAAGGCGCATTGCCCGATCCTGCAGTGAGGAGCCAGTCATGCTCACGCTCACCGACAGTGCAGTCTCCGCGATCCGCAGCCTGACGTCCCAGCCGGACCTGCCAGGCGAGACAGGCCTGCGCATCATGGCGCAGGGCGAAGGGGCGCCGTCGTTCCAGCTCGCCCTGGCCGAAGGCCCCGTCGCTGGCGACCAGGTGGTCGAAGAAGGCGGAGCGCGGGTCTTCCTCGAAGCCGCCGTGGCGCATGTACTCGACGACAAGGCCCTCGACGCTCAGGTAAACGAGCAGGGCGACCTTGCGTTCCGCATCGCGGACCAAGGCCCTGACGCCTGACCGCACCGCCGCCGGCTACGCCGCCGCGGACCGGGCGGAACTCGAGACGATCATCCGCCCGACGGGGTGCTACCGGGTCAAGGCGAATACTCTGATCGGGCCTCGGCCAGGCTTTGTGCGAGCGCTTCGGCGGGGCGGTTCCTGACACGCTGGACGAGCTCGTGACCTTGCCGGGGGTCGGCCGCAAGACCGCCAGCGTGGTGCTCGGCGACGCGTTCGGCACGCCGAGTCTCACGATCGACACCCACTTCGCCCGCGCTACTGCCCAGGCAGGAGTGGACCGCCGCCTCCCACCGGGTGATCTGGCACGGTCGCCGGGTCTGTCACGCCCGCAAGCCCGCGTGCGGTGCGTGCGGGGCCGGCTACCGGGCGAGTGCGCCCATTGGGTCCCAGGCAGGCAGCACGATCGGCTTCGTGTCGAGCGCCTGCTGGAGCTCCGCGGGGAGCGCGCTGCGCCGCGCCGCGATCTCGAAGACGTACTCGTCGAACCATGAGTCGTTCATGGTGTAGAAGCCGTCCTTGCCCCGGTCGGCGCCCCAGCTGTTCTCCACCCGCCACCGGCGGGTGACGCCGTCGAGGACGTCCACTCCGGTGAAGAGCATGGCGTGGGTCATCTGGGTCTCGTGGAAGACGAGACGATCGGCCTTGGTGAGCGTGAAGGCGGTGTCGTAGACCGCGGGCAGGTCGTAGAGCTCGGCGTCCCACACGGCGTAGTCGTTGCTCATCATCTTGCCGACATCACAGCCGAACCACACCGGCTCGCCTTGCTGCAGCGTCCGCGAGGCGATGTCCTTGATCAGCGGCATGTCGACGTTGAGGTAGGTGACCGGCGGAGCGCCGAGCACGTTGCCAAGGTACTCGACCGTGAAGGTCCGGCCGGTCGGGCTCGACGGGCGCGGGTCATGGACGAGGCAGACGTACTCGGCGATCGGAAGCTCGACGTACTTCGCCGCGAACTCCTGCGGAGTCAGCACGCCGTCCCGGTGGAACGTGCGGTCCTTGTCGGTCCACTGCCAGTCGAAACGGTCCGGGGGGGTCCCGAGGTGGATGCACAGCACGCGGTAGATGACCTGGAGGACGTCCGCCTTCTCGGCTCGGGCCGCATCGATGCCGCTGGTGGCTGCCTCGCGCACGGACCTGGCGCCCTGGCGCAGGAGATTGCGCAGGACGGAGTTCATCCGGGCGGTGTTGGACGAGCTGTTGGTCTCGGGCATGAACGACTTGGGCACCAGGCCATGCTTGGCGACGATGGCCACGAACATGTTCCACTGACCGCCGTCATCGGCTACGGACTCCAGCAGGTAGGCGACGGTCCGGTCGTCAGCGTCACGATCGGCCGTCTCGATCACGGCCTCCAGGAAATAGTTGGCGCGCTCGATCTTGTCCCAGAACATCAGGTAGTTCTGCGAGAACTCGAAGTCCTTGAGGCCCATTTTCTTCATGGCGCCGACGCGCAGCAGATTGAGCCCGGCGAACAGCCAGCACCGGCCGCTGCGCTCCTGATTGGTGACTTTCCAGTCGTCCAGGAGGGTGGACAGGGAATGATCGGTGCTATTGACGATTTCCCGGTTGATGGCAACGTCGTCGACGGCGACCCGCGTGACCGCGTTCTGCGCCAGCCGGTAGGCCGGGTTCTCGACAAAGTCCTTGCGGAGCAGTTCCAGGTCCCCGGCGGTCAGCAGCTTGTCCATGCTCGGCACCTCCTGTTGCTCGGACGGCGTCAGGCCGCCCGCGCATCAGACTGCCGGCACGCCGACACGGGTGAGATGAGGCGGGAACGGCCGCATGGCCATGATAACGGCACTTCGTGCAGCAAGGATGCGCTCCTCGGCCGCCGCGAGTGCCATCAGGTCCCGGTCAGCCTCGGTCAGCCCGGGTGCGCCGTCGGTCAGGACGCCTGCGGATTGGCCATGTGGTAGGTGACGTGCGGCTGCAGCCGATGGCCAGCCGGCACCTTCGGATGATCGAAACTGGCCACGCGGGTCAGTCCGAGCCGCCGCATGACGGCCTGCGACGGCTCGTTGAGCACGGCCGTCATGGACCAGATCTCGCTCAGGCCGACTCCGTCGAAGGCCACCCCGAGTGCGGCCCTGGCCGCTTCCGTCGCGTAGCCGCGATGCCAGGCGTGCCTGGCGAGCCGCCAGCCAACCTCGACGCCGCCTGCTCCCGGCACGTCATCCGGCATCGGGTTCAGCCCGGTGAACCCGATGAACTCACCGGTCTCGGTGACCTCCAGGGCCCAGAGCCCGTATCCCAGCTGGTCGAACCGCTCCTCGATGCGATCGGCAAACGTGTCGCTGGCGGCTCGGTCGAGCGGTTCCGGAAAGAACCGCATCGTCTCCGGGTCGGCATTCAGAGCAGCGAACGGCTCGCGGTCGGACTCGAGCCAGCGCCGCATCAGCAGCCTGTCCGTGCGGATGGTATCGAATCTTGCCGGCCCGGTCATCTCGGTCCTCCCAGCAGCGCGGAAATGTGGCCGGTCCAGAATGTGGCCGCCCGCGAATTCCGTCAAATGGGCTATATTGCCTCTCGGAACTCGGTAGAGAAAAGACCTGCTGCCCCGGGCGTCATTCACCCGGGGCCGCAGGTCGTGGCCGCTAGGCCCGGCTGCTAGAAGCGCGGGGTCGCGGTCGTGATGTCGTAGCTGGACCCCCAGTACCACTGGGTGGCGTCCGAGCCGGGCACGATGTGCGCGTGGCCGGTCGGGTCCGCGATCCACCACCGGACGTGCGAGCGCATCTTCGCCGGCAGGGTGCCGATGGCGGCCTTCGCAGCCGACCACTCCGAGCGCATCGTGTAGATGCGGGCCAGGGCGTGCGGGTCGGCGGCCAGTCGCTGCCGGGCCCAGTTCGCGGCCATGGATGGCGTGGCGTCACCAGGCTCGACGTCGAGGATCGAGGCCGCGTGGTCCGACCCGGTGGTGTCGATCCACATCACGTGCCGCCCGGAGACCTGGGCCTGCGAGGCAGCGTAGTTGCCCGTGGCGTAGACGGCATTCACGTTGTGGCGGGGAAGCGCCGACGGCGTAACCGAGTCGTAGATGAGGTACGGCTTGGGCGCCGCGTGCCTGGGCGCGGCGTGCCGGGCGGGCGCCCGGTGCTGGGGCTTGGCCGCGGGCTTGGCCGTGTGCTGCGGCTTAGCGGCGTGCGCGGGTTTGGCCGTGTGCTCGGGCTTGGTCGGGGCATGGGCCGGCGAGTGCTGGGCCGGGCCCGCGTGCCGGGACGAGGCCGGCTTGGCGGCGGCGTCGACGCGGGCGTGGTGCGTGACACTGGCAGCCGCGGCGCGGCTGATCGCGCTAGCTGCGCCCGCAGGTGCGGGACCAGCCGACACGCTGACGGCTACGCCTGCCGCGACCACCGCGGTCGCGGCAGCAGCGCCGAGCATCAGCCGCGAGGACTGGCGGACACGGGCACTGGCACGGGCATAGGTGTGGCGGAATGCGGACAGGGCTGAGTCGATACGGGGGTGCAAGGTGAACCTCGGGGGGTCGGGCGCGGGGGCGCTCGTCGGTCACCCAGGGAAACTGCCGGCCGAAGGGGACTGCGTGGCTACGGCAGGGGCACGGATCTGACGCGGGTCAGGGCGACGCGTTGCTGGGGGGCAACCATCTCGCGCCTGGGTGCTTGCGGTTACTCAATGTGAACGTCTGCAAGCGTGCGGTCACATCCTGGTTTCCCGAATCAGGCGTATGACGTCCATCACATGACTTTCGTCACACTGGAGCGGGAGATGTTTAGCCGCCCGGAAGCCCTGGCTGGCGAAGGATCAGCACGACCGAGAGGATCAGCATGATGGAACCGAACGTGATCAGCGCGTAGCGCACCCCGTACAGCTTGAACGTGCTGCCGGTGGCGAACTTCTCGTTGGCCGCCTTGTCGAACGCCGTGGCCTGGGCCTGCGCTGCCAGCTTGTACTGCGGCATGTAGGTCGGACCGGGCGGCGCGTGCGAATTGTGCAGCGGGTCGGTCGCGAGCCACGCCTGGAAGGCGACCCGGAACTGCGGCCGGAACCGGCGCTCGGCGATCGCCTCCTTCTTCGGGCTGTTCAGCGTGTAGGCGATGAACCAGGCGTTGAAGGTGGAGGCATCGAAGTTGCGCAGCGAGATGGCCTTCAGGTCGTCCCGGGTGGCGACGTTGCGCAAAGTAGATGACCGGGCAATGTCGATCCGCGATTTCGTGCCCCAGGTCGCCGCCGAGTAGCCCGCCCAGGCCGCCGCCATGGTGACGAGTGCCAGCAGCACCGCCTCGCAGATCTGCACGATCCTGGAATGGCGGTCGGCTACCCGGACGTGATCGTCACCGTGCCCGGTCTGCCCGCCGTGGTCCTCGCCGTGCTCATGCAGTTTCCTGCCGGCCTCAATCGGGTTCAGTCCCTCGGCCATCAGCCCCCAGCCGCCCCCAAGCCCCTGATGATCTCAGCGAGCATATCGAAACAGCCCGAACATTGGGTAACACCGTAATCACGTAGAGTATCCGCTAGCAGTCACGATCGGGGGGTCGGTGAGCTGATGAGCAGGATGTCTCCGGGCGTTCTCGCACCGCCGCATGAGTTGCTCACGCCGGATGAGTGGCGCCGGCGGGGGCGCGACCAGCGCAGGCTGGCGCCTCGTTCGAGCCATGCGCAGTGGGATCCGCCGGCTGACCGGCCGGACCCGCTGGCCATTCTCGAAGAGCAGGCCAGGACCCGGGTACCTGACCTGGTGCCGATCAGGTACGGGCGCATGATCGCCTCTCCGTTTGCCTACTTCCGCGGCGCGGCCGCCCCGATGGCCTGGGATCTGGCCCACACGCCCACGAGCGGCATCCGCGTGCAGGCGTGCGGCGATGCGCACCTGCTGAACTTCGGCATGTTCGCCGCGCCGGACCGGCGGCTTGTCTTCGACGTGAACGACTTCGACGAGACGCTGCCCGCTCCGTTCGAATGGGACGTCAAGCGCCTCGCGGCGAGCTTCGCCGTCGCCGCGCGTGACAAGGAGTTCTCCGAACGCGACGCCCGCACCGCCGCCCAGGTGGCCGTCCACAGTTACCGCACCGAGATGGCGAACTATGCCGCGATGCGGTTTCTCAAGGTCTGGTACTCCAGGATCGATGTCGACGAGGTGACCAGACTGTTCGACGCGCTCCAGCCCAAGACGGCCGTGCGCCGGCGCCGGCGCGACATCGCGAATGCCCACCGCCGGACGAGTCTGAAGGCATTCCTGAAGATGTGTGATCAGGTCGAGGGGCAGTACCGGATCCGGCCCGCCCATCCGGTGATCGTCCGCTTCCCGATCGAGCGCCATCCGGAGATCCTGGAGGAACTGCGCCACGCCATTGCGCTCTACCAGGAGACGATGCCGGCGGACCGCTGCGAGGTCCTGAGCCGCTACTACTTCGGGGACTTCGCGCGCAAGGTCGTCGGCGTCGGCTCGGTCGGTACGGAGGCTTTCATCCTGCTGCTGCTCGGTGACCGCGCGGACGAGCCGCTGTTCCTCCAGCTGAAGGAGGCGCAGGAGTCTGTCCTGGCACCGTTCGCCGGGAAGAGCGAGTTCAAGCACCAGGGCGAGCGGGTGGTGCGGGGCCAGCAGCTGACGCAGGCCGCCAGCGACCCGTTCCTCGGCTGGACGACCGGCACCGGAACGGTCGGAACAGGTTCCAAGGGCCGGCGACGCGCCTCCTCCAAGGACTACTACGTTCGGCAGCTGCGGGACATGAAGGGCAGCATGAGCGTCTCCCTGATGGACCCGCACCAGCTCAGCTACTACGGCAGGCTGTGCGGCTGGGCGCTCGCCCGCGCGCACGCGAGGACCGGTCGGGCAACCATGATCTCCGGATACCTCGGCGGCAGCGACGACTTCGACGACGCCATCGCGGACTTCGCCGTCGCCTACGCCGAGCAGAACGAGCGGGACTACCGTCGGCTGCTCGACGCCGTCTCCGCGGCGGAGGTCGAGGCAACGGTCGATCAGTAGGTCAGGCGGCGGGCGTGCCCGCCGCCGCGACGAGCGGGCAGGCCGGATCGTCGCCTAGCGGGTCGCCGGTGGCGGCGTAGGCGCGGGCCCGCGACCCGCCGCAGAGGTCGGCGTAGTCGCACTGTCCGCAGTGGCCGGCGAACCGCGCCGCGCGGATCGCCCGCAGGAGCGGGTCGTTGCGGTAGATGTCGCTCAGCGACCGGCTGCGGACATTGCCGAGACCAAGCGGCAGGAACCCGGCCGGGTAGACCTCGCCGTCATGGGCGACGAACAGGATGCCCTTGCCGTCCCGGGTCGGGGACGTCTGCGCGCTCGGTCGCCGGACCGGCGGCCCGAGCACGCTGGCCAGGCGCCGGGCGAGGCTCTGATAGAGCGCGCTGCCGGGCTGCGGGCCGCCGGCCCGGCGCTGCGTCACGACGCGGCGGAAGAACGGCGCCTCGACGGTCCGGACCACGAAGCCGTACCCGGATGCGTCGTACAGGAAGTGGCAGACGTCCTCGTGCTCGGCGGCGGAGATCGCGCCGGTCGCCACCCCGCGGCCGACCTGGACCAGGAAGAAGACCTCCCAGATGTGGCTGCCCGTCTGGGCGACGAGGCGTGCGATGTCGGCTAGCTCGGTGACATTGGCTCGCATCACCGTGGTGTTGACCTGGACGGTAACCCCGGCCGCCGTTAGCGCGCGGAGCATGGCGATGGTGGCATCGAAGTGACCGGGAATGCCGCGGATTCCGTCGTGGGTGGCCGCGCTGGCGCCGTCCAGGCTGATCGACACGGCTTTCACGCCGCTGCCGGCGATCTCATCGACCATGTCACTGGCGAGCGGGGTGACCGAGGGGGACAGGGCCACGGGCACGCCGAGCGACGTGGCGTAGCCGACGAGGTCGAACAGATCGGGCCGCATCAGGCAGTCGCCGCCGGTGAGGACGAGGATCGGGTACGGCCGCCCGAAGCCGGCGGCCTGCTCGATCAGGTGGCGTCCCTCGGCGTAGCTCAGTTCCCCGGGCGGCGCCTCGGTGGTGGCGCTGGCCCGGCAGTGGCGGCAGGCCAGCAGGCAGGCCCTGGTGGTCTCCCAGAACAGCAGCATCGGCCGCTGGTCGAAGTTGACCGCCGGCCGCGGCGCGGACGGCCTGGCCGGCGTGATGGGCGCAGTCATGGTGACGACCTCCGGGCGAGGGGCCGGGCGGCGGGAGCCGGCGCTGGTAAGGCGAGTCTGGCCGGTCGGCGGAACCTGCCCCAGGGTCCAAGGTCACCCGCTGGGGTTGCCCAAGGACCTGCCGAGTCGGCGGGTGGCTAGCTGCTGACCCACGCGAGGATGTGGTCGTTGACTCGCGGGGTCTCTCGAGGTGCAGGAAGTGCCCGGCCTTCTCGATCACGACCATGCGCGCGGCGGGGGAGAGGTGACGCTCGGCTCCGCGCGCCAGATCCGCCAGCCTGGCGAGCGCGGCACCGACGCAGAAATGCACACCGCCGCCGAAGCTGAGGGGCCCGCCGTCCGGGCGCAGCGGGTCGAACCTTGCCGGGTCGGCGAACCGGCGCGGATCCCTGTTCCCCGCCCCGAGCAGCGTGACTATCTCGGTCGCCGCAGGTTCGTCGTTGTCTCGAATCCGGCGACGAGCAGCAGCGTGAGGTTGTGCAGCAGCTCGGCGTCGCTCAGCCTGCCGTCGTCGGAGTCGCTGACCGCGCGGAGGTCGCTGAGCAGGTCATCGCGAGGTTCGGTGCGCCGCCTGCCGGCCAGCGCGGTGAAATACGCGAGCAGCTCGACCGCCGCTGCGTTGATCGCGGGAAGAGCCTCCAGGTCGTGGAGCTCGAAGACGCCGGCCAGGTCGCGGGCCAGCGGCCGGAATCGTTCGCGGTCCGTCGGGATCCCGATCAGCTCGCAGATC
>Ga0307373_10014073_pt1 | contig 11081 bp, 16 predicted proteins | sample OX2MG_FD_202534 | JGI IMG/M metagenome (GOLD analysis project Ga0307373, IMG submission 202534) | Soil microbial communities from Risofladan, Vaasa, Finland - OX-2 | ecosystem: Environmental > Terrestrial > Soil > Coastal area > Acid sulfate soil | place: Finland: Risofladan, Vaasa | collected... | reverse complement strand
CGGATCGGCGCCGAGGTGCGCACGATGACCGCCTTCACGACTTGGCCCTTCTTCACGGCAGCTCCGGGGATCGCACTTTTAACGGTGCCGACCACCACGTCGCCGACGTGCGCGTAGACGTGACGGCTTCCGCCGCTCACGTGAATGACGAGCAGCTCGCGGGCGCCTGAATTATCTGCGACCTTGAGTCGCGTTTCTTGTTGAATCATTACTTCTTATTTCGCTCGCTCGACGATTTCGACCAGACGCCAGCGCTTGTCGCGCGAGAGCGGTCTGCATTCCATGATCCGGACCAAATCGCCAATGTTGGCTTCGTTATTTTCGTCGTGCGCCTTGAAACGCGCCGACTTGCGGACGATCTTGCCGTACGTAGCGTGCGGAACGCGCGTTTCGGAGACGACCACGATCGTCTTGTCCATCTTATTCGACGCGACGCGCCCTTGTTTGACGCGCCGGCTCTCGACGCGCACTTCGTTATGCTGCTCCATGCTGCTCCTCGGCGATCCGCTTCTCGGAAATTGCTGTCTGAATCTGTGCGTAGGTACGGCGCATCTCGCGAATTTTACTGAAATCCGTGAGGTGCCCGGTGCGCAACGCAAAGCGCAGGTTGAACAACTCCGACTTGGCTTCGCGGGCCTTTTGTTGCAGTTCGGCGACGCTTAGGTCGCGCAGCTCCGCAAGCTCGTTCTTCTTCATGCTTGCGCCTCCTCACGCGAGACGATCTTCGTATCGATCGGCAGCTTCGAAGCGGCCAACCGTAAGGCTTCTTTGGCAACGTCCGGAGTGACGCCCGAAAGTTCGAACAGCACGCGTCCCGGACGTACGACGGCAACCCAGAACTCCGGGTTACCCTTACCGGCGCCCATGCGCACTTCGGCGGGCTTCTTCGTGACCGGTTTATCCGGGAACACTTTGATCCAGACTTTGCCGCCACGTTTGATGTGACGGGTCAGGGCGATACGGGCCGCCTCGATCTGCCGGTTGGTCATCCAACACGGCTCGAGTGCCTGCAGGCCGTACTCGCCAAACGAGAGCGTGCTGCCGCGAAGCGCGCGCCCGGTCATACGACCGCGCTGCTGTTTGCGCCACTTGACGCGTTTAGGGGTCAACATTTATTGCGCACTCCCTTCGGATTGCGGAGCGTCCGGAGCCGGCGCCACATGTTCGATCGCCGGAGCGACGTGCTCGGCCACCGGAGCAACGTGTTCGGCCACCGTCGCGGTGGGTTCGGCCGCAGGAGCGACGTGTTGGATTACGGGTGCAACCGGCTCGTGAACGGGAGCATCCGGCGTCACCGTTTCGTCCGTCGAAACGGCCGGACGCGGTGCAGTTGCTACTGCCGGTCCGCCGGCCGCAGGTCCGGCTCCAGCCGGACGCGGGCCACGGCCACGGCCGCCGCGGTCGCGACGATCGCGGAATCCGGGGCGCTCGCCGCCGGCACGGTCCGGACGCGCTTCGTTGCGCGGCTGGTCCGGCAGCACTTCGCCGCGATAGATCCACACCTTGACGCCGATGCGGCCGAAGGTGGTGAACGCCTCAACGTGTGCGTAATCGATGTCGGCACGCAACGTATGCAGCGGCACCTTGCCGTCGGCATTGCGCTCGGTGCGAGCGATTTCCGCGCCGCCGAGACGGCCGGAGACTTGCACCTTGACGCCACGGGCGCCGGCCTTCATCGTGCGCATGATCGCCTGTTTCATCGCTCGCCGAAACGCGATGCGCTTCTCGAGCTGGTCGACGATATTCTGGCCGACCAGGCGCGCATCGAGTTCGGGATGCTTGATCTCCATGACGTTGACCTGGATGTTCTTGCCGGTCAGCTTTTCGAGGCTCTTGCGGATATCTTCGATGCCGACGCCGCGCTTGCCGATGATGATACCGGGCTTGGCGGTGTTGACGATCACGCGCGCCTGATTGGCACGCCGCTCGATCTCGATCTTGCTGATCGCAGCCGAACGCATCCACTTACCGAAATACTTCCGGATGGCGACGTCTTCGTGCAACCAATCGATGTAATGTTTTTTCTCGAACCAACGGCTATCCCACGTACGCGTGATGCCTAGACGCAGGCCGACGGGATGAATTTTCTGACCCATAATGCTTCCTACTTAACCCTTACGCCTTATCGACAGAGCCGGCAGTAGTGGTACGCGTGGCTGCCGGCGCGCGGCGCGCCCGGGCGCTGCTTGCGCGTCTTGGTGGGAGCCTGTTCGCTCACGACCACCGTAACGTGCGACATGCGCTTGCGCTTGAAGTACGCGCGCCCTTGAGCACGCGGATCCAGGCGTTTGGTGAACCGCCCGCCCGGACCGCCATCGACGGTGATCCGCGCGATGTACAGTTCGTCGGTGTTCATGTCGTGGTTATTACCGGCGTTGGCAACCGCACTACGCACGAGCTTCTCGAGCGGTTCGGATGCATACACGCCGGCGAACTTGAGCAGAACGAGCGCTTCGCGTACGTTCAAGCCGCGGATCGCATCGGCGACGCGGCGCAGTTTGCGAGGGCCCACTCGCACGAAGCGAAGATGCGCGACCGCTTCGGTGCGCTGCACTTGATCCGACATTACTTCACACCAGCCTTATCGCCGCCATGACCGCGGAAATTGCGGGTCGGGGCGAACTCGCCGAGCTTGTGCCCGACCATGTTTTCGGTGACGTACACCGGAACGTGCGCCTTGCCGTTGTGGACGCCGATCGTATGCCCGACCATCGTCGGAACGATCGTCGAAGCGCGGCTCCAGGTTTTGATGACGCGCTTTTCGCGCGTCTCGTTGAGCTTTTCAACCTTCGCGAGAAGGTGGTCCGCGACGAACGGACCTTTTTTGAGGCTACGTCCCATTACTTGGCACTCCGCTTACGAACGATCATCTTGGTAGTGCGCTTGTTGCGGCGCGTCTTCTTACCCATCGTCATCTGGCCCCACGGCGTGGTCGGCGGGCGGCCCGATGTCGAGCGCGCTTCACCACCGCCGTGCGGATGGTCGACCGGGTTCATTGCGATACCGCGAACCGACGGACGCTTGCCGAGGTGGCGCGAGCGACCGGCTTTGCCGATGACCTGGTTCTCATGCTCGATGTTCCCGAGCTGACCGATGGTGGCGCGGCAGTTCACGTGAATCTTGCGCACTTCGCCGGAGGGCATGCGCACCTGCGAGTACTCGGTTTCTTTCGCCATCAACTGTGCCGAAACGCCGGCCGAGCGAACGAGCTTGCCGCCTTGACCCGGACGCAGCTCGATATTGTGGATCACCGTACCGACCGGGATGTTCTTGATCGGCAACGAGTTGCCGACTTTGATATCCGCCGCCGGGCCGGATTCGATCACGTCGCCGACCTTCAGGCCGAGCGGCGCCAAGATATAGCGCTTCTCGCCGTCCTTGTAGTGCACCAGCGCGATACGTGCCGAGCGATTCGGATCGTATTCGACGGTGGCGACTTTGGCCGGGATGCCGTCCTTACCGCGTTTGAAATCGATGATGCGGTACTGCGTGCGCGTGCCGCCGCCCTTATGACGAACGGTGATGTGCCCGTTGTTGTTGCGGCCCGAATGCTTCTTGCTGACTTCGATGAGCGAACGCTCCGGTGCCACTTTCGAAAGCTCGGAGAAATCCATCGTCGTGATGAAGCGACGGCCGGGGCTGGTTGGACGATATTTCTTTACTGGCATGTTTTATTGCTCGAAGTAGTTGACGCCGCCGAGTTCAATTTTTTGACCCGGCTTTAGGGTGACGGTCGCCTTCTTGAAGTCGCTCGCTTTACCGCTGGAGCGAACGCCTTTACGCGCCGAGCTACGGGCTTTACCACGCACGTTCACGGTATTGATCTTGAGCACGTTCACGCTGAAGATCTCTTCGATCGCATGGCGGATTTGCGTCTTGGTCGCCGCGGGATGCACGACGAAGGTGTACTGCTGGCCGAGCGCATTGGCCATGGCCTTTTCGGTGATCCGCGGTGAGATGATGACGTCGCGCGCGTCCATTACTTGGCCTCCCCGTTGGCGGCGTAGGCGGTGGTGAGCACGTCGTACGCGGCGGTCGTGAAGATGATCCGCTCGTAGCGAAGCACGTCTTTCACATCGAGCGCGCCGCTGTGCGTTACCGCGACCTTTTTGAGGTTCCCGGCTACGCGAGCGATCGCATCGCCGGCCTGCTCGTCGTATCCGACGACAACCAGCGTGCTCGGTCCGACCTTCGCTTCTTTCGTGCCCCCGAAGATCAGTTTGGCGAATTCCGCCGTCTTCGTGAGATTGAAATCGCTCGCGTCCAGCACCGTGATCGCACCGTTCTTGAAGCGATCCGAGAGCGCGGCTACAAACGCTAAACGCCGCTCTTTCTTGTTGAGATCGGAAACGTAGGAGCGCGGCTGCGGCCCGAAGACCACGCCGCCGTGACGCCACTGCGGCGAACGGTTCGAACCTTGGCGGGCGCGACCGGTGCCCTTCTGCTTCCACGGCTTGCGGCCACCACCGGCGACTTCGTCGCGCTTCTTGGTGGAGGCGGTGCCGGCGCGCGGGTTCGCGAGCTCGCGGTAGACCGCGCGGAAAATCGTGTGCGCCTTTTTGCTGTAGTCGGCTTCGAAGATCGCGGGCGTCTGCACGTCGCGAACAACTTTACCCTGTGCGTCGATAATATTCGGCATCGTTTACGCCTGCACACCCTTCTTGGTCTTCACGCTTACGCGAACGACGACCAGGGCATTCTTGGGCCCCGGAACGGGACCGCGTACGAGAAGAAGATTGCGTTCGGTATCGGCACGCACGACTTCCAGATTCTGGTGGGTCGTACGATCGACGCCGTAATGACCCGGACGACGGCTACCCTTGACGGTGCGGCCGGCGTTGGTGTCGCCGTTGGAACCCGGTTGACGATGAATCATCGAGCCGTGGCTCGCGCCGCCGCCCGAGAAATTGTGGCGCTTGATACCGCCGGCAAAGCCGTGGCCCTTCGAAATGCCGACCACGTCGACGCGGTCGCCCGGTTCGAATCCGGAGACGGTCACGGTTTGGCCGACTTCGACGCCCTCGATGTCGTCGCGGAATTCGCGTACGAAGCGGGTGGCTTCGACGCCCTGTTTCTTGAAATGTCCGGCAAGGGCACGGGTGACGCGAGCTTTTTTAACCGCACCAAAACCCAAAGCAACGGCTTCGTAGCCATGCTTCTCTTTGGTGCGACGCTCCACGACCGTGCAGGGACCGGCTTCGATCACCGTAACCGGTACATACCGGCCATCTTCGGTGAAGACGCTCGTCATCCCAACCTTGCGGCCAAGGATGTTCTTCATAATCCTCGTCCTAGTCTTTCGATGAGTTGCTAGTAAACGGGCCCAGGCGTACTGCCTATATTTTTTTACCGGCACGCGCAACGAAGCGCGGACCGGTGTGGACCACAACCTCGGCACTATACCAGGAGCCTCTAGCCCCGTCAAGTGCAGAGATCGAAGCGCGGCCTTCGCGGCGACGCCCCGGCGGCTCCGCGGCGCTCGCGGCTGCGACGATAGGCGGAGTTAGGCGAACGCGGCGTGCCCGGTGATGTGCTGCCCGAGAATCAAGGTATGGACCTCGCTGGTCCCCTCATAGGTGAGGACCGATTCCAGGTTATTCATGTGCCGGATCACCGGATACTCGAGCGTCACGCCGTTGGCGCCGAGAATCGTGCGCGCTTCGCGCGCGATCTTCAAGGCTTCGCGAACGTTGTTGAGCTTGCCGAAACTCACGTGCGCGGAGTGCAGTTGGCCGGCATCTTTCATGCGTCCCAAGTGGAGGGCTAGCAGCGTGCCCTTGTTGAGCTCGAGCAGCATATTGACGAGCTTTTGCTGCGTGAGCTGAAAGGCGCCGATCGGCTTATCGAACTGCACGCGCGTCTTCGCGTAGTCGAGCGCCGCCTCGTAGCAGGCGCGGGCGCTGCCCATGCTTCCCCAGATAATCCCGAACCGCGCCTCGTTCAAACACGCGAGGGGCCCCGCTAGGCCCTTTGCCAACGGGAGCATCGCGTCACCCGGGATGCGGCAATCTGCAAAGACCAGTTCGCTGGTGATCGACGCCCGCAGCGAGATTTTATGATGGATGTCGGAACTGGCAAAACCGGCGGTCTGTTTCGGAACGATAAAGCCGCGGATACCTTCGTCGGTATTCGCCCAGACGATGGCAAGGTCGGCGAGCGAACCATTCGTGATCCAGAGTTTGGTGCCATTGAGGATCCAATCGGAGCCATCGCGGCGCGCGAACGCGCGCATACCGGCGGGGTTGCTCCCAAAATCCGGCTCCGTTAACCCGAAACAGCCGATCGTCTCGCCGCGGGCCATCGAGGGTAGATACTGCTGCTTTTGTTCTTCGCTGCCCCAGCGATAGATCGCGTACATCGCGAGCGAGCCTTGCACGGAACAGAAGCTGCGAACGCCGGCATCGCCCGCATCGAGTTCCATGCAAGCGACGCCGTAAGCGACGGCGCCGGCGCCGGGGCACCCGTAGCCTTCGAGATGCATTCCGAGCAAGCCGAGCGCGCCCAGCTCGCGGCCGAGCTCGCGCGGTAAGATGCCTTCTTCGAACCATCGAGCGACGTTGGGCAATACGCGATCGCGCACGAATTCGCGAACGGTATCGCGGATCAGGCGTTCTTCATCTGAGAGCAGCGAATCGATCCCGAGAATATCGACCGCGTCTGGCACGCGGGTCGCGGAGGCATGCGTCATCGCGATCGCTACCGCTTGAGCACGCGGGTGAGCTTGTCGAACATCGCTTCGGTCGAGCGTTCGAAATGGTCCTCAAAACGGCGCCAGAGCAACCTGCCGTCGGTGTCCGAAAGCGTCGCTTCGATCCGGTAGTCGACCGTCGTCTCCTTGCCCTCGCTGTGAAGATAGAATCCGTGCGTCCCCTCGACGCCGTCGTTCAGAATGCGCCACACGATGCGTTCTTCCGGTACGACTTCCGCGAGCACCGCATGAATGCCCAAGTGCCACTCTTCGGTGCGACCGGGCGTGAGCGGCCCCGGCGAGCGCATAAACGGTTGCGCCGCAAAAGGCCAGATTTGGTCGCCGGACGTTCCCATCTCCTCGAGAAGATGAAAGATCCGTTTCTTGGTGCCGCGGAGCGTGCGCGAGCGGATTTCGCGAAGGTCAATTGGCATAGCGAGGCTCGTTCGCGCCCGCGTTGCGTTTACACTTTCGGGCCGATGTCTCGCTCGGCGATCTTCGCGAGATTTTGAATCACGGCTACGGCGATGATCGTCACGATGATCGCGTACACGACCTCCGCAATTGCGCCGGTGCCGGGCTTGAGCCAAACCGCGATAATATCGCCGATCGCCTTGTTCCACGCGCTCGCGGCAATGAAGCCGAAAGCAACGGTAGCGAGCGATAGCATGGTCCCGAGATAGGTCGGCTTGAGTTCCATACCCCGGGATATTCTCAAGCGAAAAAGCCGGGTCCCGTGAGGAGAGTCACGAGCCCGACTTTTTCTATCCACTGCGTTTTGGAGTCACGGAGAGTTGGTGCGATCTCCGCTTGACCATAGTTTGCCATACACCAAGCATTTGCGTCAAATACAATATTTATGCTAATTCATAAGCATATGGTTAATATTTCGCTGGCTCGATTACGGGTGTTTCTGGCGGTCGCGCAAGGATCGTCGATATCGGTCGCCGCCGAGCGTTTGAGCATCTCGCAGCCGGCCGTCTCCGCCACGGTGACGGCCCTGCAGAACGAGCTTGGAGTCGCCCTCATCCGTCGCGACGGCCGCGGCATCCAGCTGACCGAAGGCGGCTTGCGCCTCGCCGGTCACGCTCGGCATCTCTTTGCGATCCTGGACGACGCTCTGGACGATCTTCGCTCGCTCGAGCGAGACGTGGAACCGCGCGCGAGGGTCGGGACGGTTGCCACCGTGGCGGAGCACGTGCTCCCCCCGATGTTGCGCGACATTCGCAAAGAGCATCCGGCCATGGAGATCGAGCTCGACGTCTCGACCCGGCAGAGCGTCTGGGAGCGGTTGGCCGCCTGGGAGGTTCACGTCGTCGTGGCTGGGCGCCCGCCGCTCGATCAGCGATTCAGATCCATCGCCACCAGGTTGAATGAAATCGTCGTGGTCGCAACGCCCGCGCAACGCATCGCGCCGACCGGCCTCGCGGCCGCGACGTGGCTCCTGCGCGAACCCGGCACCGGAACGCGCGCCCTCTCGGCGGAATTCTTTGCCGATCTCGGCATCGAGCCGCACCGCCAGCTCACGATCGGTTCGAACGGCGCGATCCGAGAGTGCGTCCGCGCGGGCTTGGGCATCTCGCTCGTTTCGCTCGATTCCGTTCGCCGCGAACTCGAAAACGGCGATCTCATCGAAGTTCCCACACCGATCACCCCGCTCCAACGCCAGTGGCACATCGTCGTCAATCAGGAACGCGCAATCCCGCCCGCGGCTCAGGCCTTTGTCGCCGCACTCTTGCCGCACTTCGGGCAAGCGGCGGAAACTCCATAAAAAAAGCCCGGAGCCGCAGCTCCGGACCATTCGTAACGCGCGTAGCGCGCAGGATTACGCTTTGAGTTCGATATCGACGCCGGCCGGCAAGTCGAGATGCATGAGCGCATCCATCGTCTTAGGCGAGGCCTGGAGGATATCGATCAGACGCTTGTGCGTGCGCATCTCGAAATGCTCGCGCGATTTCTTATCGTTATTGGTGGAACGCTGCACGCAAAACCGATTGATCTCGGTTGGGAGCGGAACGGGACCACTTACGAACGCGCCGGTACGCTTCGCCGTCTCGACGATGCGTTCGGCCGACTGATCGAGCACCTTATGATCGTACGCCTTCAAGCGAATGCGAATCTTCTGCTTAGCCATCTCTATCCTTATATTTCTCAGTTGTCAAAGAGCGCTGGGGAACCGAATCACCCTATTCTACCACCCCTCGCAAGCGCACGCGCGGTTACGAGGCGGACCGGGGAAGAATCCCCGGTCCGATTCTTTTCGAGTTAGTCGCTTACCGACGTCACGACGCCGGCGCCGACGGTGCGGCCGCCCTCGCGAATGGCGAAGCGCAAGCCCTCTTCGCAAGCGATCGGCGTGATGAGCTCGACGTCCATCGCGACGTTGTCGCCCGGCATGACCATCTCGACGCCCTCAGGCAGCCGGATGGTTCCGGTAACGTCGGTCGTGCGGAAGTAGAACTGCGGACGGTAGTTCGCAAAGAACGGCGTATGACGGCCGCCCTCTTCCTTCGAAAGGACGTAGACTTCGGCTTTGAACTTCGTGTGCGGCTTGATCGAGCCCGGCTTGGCAAGAACCTGACCGCGCTCGATGTCGTTACGCTCGATGCCGCGCAGGAGGACGCCGACGTTGTCGCCGGCGATGCCCATGTCCAGCAGTTTGCGGAACATTTCGATGCCGGTCACGACGGTTTTACGCGTCGCTTCCTGGAGGCCGATGATCTCGACTTCTTCGCCGACTTTGACTTGACCGCGCTCGACGCGACCGGTGCCGACGGTGCCGCGACCGGTGATCGTGAACACGTCTTCGATCGGCATCAAGAACGGCTTGTCGGTCTGACGAACCGGGTCCGGGATGTACTCATCGACGGTGTCCATCAGCTTGAAGATCGGCTGCGCCGCCGGATCGTCGCTCTTACCGCTCGACTGGAGCGCCTTAAGGGCCGAACCGCGGATGATCGGCGTGTTGTCGCCGTCGTATTCGTACTGCGTGAGCAGTTCGCGGATCTCCATCTCGACCAGCTCGAGCAACTCTTCGTCGTCGACCAAGTCGACTTTGTTGAGGAACACGACGATCTTCGGAACGCCGACCTGCTTCATGAGCAGAATGTGCTCGCGGGTCTGCGGCATCGGACCGTCGGTCGCAGCCACGACCAGCACGGCTCCGTCCATCTGCGCGGCGCCCGTGATCATGTTCTTGATGTAGTCGGCGTGACCGGGGCAATCGACGTGCGCGTAATGGCGCTTCACCGTCTCGTATTCCTGATGCGAGATGGCGATCGTAATGCCGCGTTCTTTTTCTTCGGGAGCGTTGTCGATTTCATCGACGTTGCGTGCCTTCGCAAGGCCCGCGGTTGCGAGACAATGCGTGATCGCCGCGGTGAGGGTCGTCTTGCCGTGATCGACGTGACCGGTGGTACCGATGTTCACGTGCGGCTTGGTGCGTTCGAATTTTGCCTTTGCCATGTTGTCCTGTTTGTTCCTCGTTTAAAGTCCCGTCGATCGCTCGACGGCGCTCGCTGTTAGTGTTGTTGGTTAAACGCCTCTAGCTTATGCCGCCGAGGTCTTCTTGCCGGCCGATTTGGCGATGATTTCCTCTTCGACCGATTTTGGAGCCTTCTCGTAGTGAGAGAACTCCATCGTGTACGTGGCGCGGCCCTGCGTCGCTGAACGCATGTCGGTAGCGTACCCGAACATTTCCGAGAGCGGTACGTTCGCAAGAATCACTTGCGCGCCGCCCGGCGCCTCTTCCGTCGCCTGGATCATACCGCGGCGCCGGTTGAGATCGCCCGTGATCGAGCCCATGTAATCTTTGGGCGTCGTCACTTCGACTTTCATGATGGGCTCGAGCAAAATCGGGCCCGCCGCGCGATTGGCTTCTTTCCAGCCCATCGATGCGGCAATCTTAAATGCCATTTCCGAAGAATCGACATCGTGGTACGAGCCTTCGAACGCGGTCGCCTTGAAATCGAGCACGGGGAAGCCGGCGAGCACGCCGTTTTGCGACGACTCCTCGATGCCTTGCTGAACCGCCTTCGCATATTCCTTAGGCACCTTACCGCCGACGATCTTCCACTCGAAGATGAAGCCGCTCCCCGGCTCGCCCGGCTCAACCCTGAGCCAAACATCGCCGTACTGGCCTTTGCCGCCGGACTGGCGCACGAACTTGCCCTGCTTTTCAACGGTCTTCGTGATCGCTTCTTTGTAGGCGACCTGCGGCTTGCCGACGTTGGCCTCGACCTTGAATTCGCGACGGAGGCGATCCAAGATAATTTCGAGATGCAACTCGCCCATGCCGGCGATGATCGTCTGCTGCGTCTCATCGTCGGTCCACATGCGGAACGTCGGGTCTTCCTGCGCTAGGCGCTGGAGGCCCTTGCCGAGCTGATCCTGG
>Ga0307373_10014068_pt1 | contig 11084 bp, 12 predicted proteins | sample OX2MG_FD_202534 | JGI IMG/M metagenome (GOLD analysis project Ga0307373, IMG submission 202534) | Soil microbial communities from Risofladan, Vaasa, Finland - OX-2 | ecosystem: Environmental > Terrestrial > Soil > Coastal area > Acid sulfate soil | place: Finland: Risofladan, Vaasa | collected... | reverse complement strand
AGGTAGGCCGCATAGATGGATGGTCACCCGGCGGACCCTCCTTCAAGAGGTTCCGCTGACAGAATCCCGCCTATCGGCCGACTCACCGTCAATCACCCTGCGTGAATGGCTAAAATGGCCTCTGACCAGGGCTTTCGTCTTATCCGCAGTTGTCCGTCAGTCACCATGAGTGACCAAAACAGTCCTCAATTCTGAGGACCGTTTGAGGACTGAGGACTAATTGAGGACCGAAACGAGGCCCGCGGAACCAGCGGAGGGGCGCCATGGCGAGCATCGAGAAGCGACCGAACGGGCGGTACCGGGCCCGGTGGCGGGAGGAGCCGCGGGGACCCCAGAAGAGCCGGCATTTCACCCGCAAGGCCGACGCCGAGCGCTTCCTGGACGGAATCAGGGGCGATCTGGCCCGGGGCACCTACATCGACCCGGCCGCGGGACGACTCCATTTCCAGGACTACGCCGAACAGTGGCGTCAGGCCCAGATCCACCGCCTGAGCACCTCCCGGCAGTGCGAGCGCTACCTCCGCATTCATGCCTATCCCGTCCTTGGACCCCGCCCGCTCGGCGCCGTCCGCCGCAGTGAGGTTCAGGCCTGGGTCAAGGGCCGCAGCGAGGTCCTTTCCCCCGGTTCGGTGGAGCTCGTCTACCGCTGGGTGGCGACCATCTTCCGATCGGCGGTCGAGGACCGGCTGATACCGGCGTCGCCCTGCATCCGGATCTCGCTACCCAAGAGGGACCGCCGCCAGCTCGAGCCTCTGACCGTCGAGCAGGTGTCGGCACTGGCCACCGAACTGCCGGATCGACTCGGCGGGCTGGTCGTCTTCGCCGCCGGCATGGGTTTGCGCCAGGGCGAGTGTTTCGGGCTGACCGTCGACCGCGTGGACTTCCTGCGCCGGCAGGTCCGTGTTGACCGTCAGCTCATCCAGACCCGCCAGGGGATCCCGGAGTTCGGTCCACCCAAGACCGAGGCCAGCGTCCGCACCGTCCCGATGCCACAGGTCATCGGCGACGTCTTGGCCCGCCACCTCGCCACCTTCGGCTCGGGTCCAGAAGGCCTGGTGTTCACCAACAAGGTCGGCCGGCCACTCAACCGCAGCGCCATCTGGGAGGTCTGGCACCCGGCGGCCAGAAGGGCGGCCCTGCCGACGTGGGCGACGTTCCACGACCTTCGCCACTTCTACGCATCCCTCCTCATCGCCCGTGGCTGCTCGGTCAAGGCCATCCAGAGGCGACTCGGCCACCAGTCCGCCACCGAGACTCTGGACACCTACGGACATCTCTGGCCTGACAGCGACGACGAGACGAGGGATGCCGTCGACCACGTCCTCGCCAGCCTGGCGGTACAGAGCGCATAACGACAGGGACGACTGCAACGAGCCACGGCCGGCACTCGCGAACCCGGCCGCACGCGACTGGGTGCCTTCGTCTTGGCCGCTGATATGTTCGTCTTCAGGCCGGTTTGCGTGAGCGACGTCATAACGGGGCGCGCGTTCTGTACTCGGCCGGGCCGAGCCGAACGCCGACTCGGCGTGCGCTGCTCTTGCCGCTCAGGAACCACGGCCCGGGTCGTTCGGGGGCACCCCGACCCCCGACCGTCGACCTGCGTCAGCGCAGCTTGAGATGCCAAGCGTCACCGACCGGCACCATGGGGCGATGCCCCACGTTCTTATGGTCGTGGGCAAGTGGGGCGTTATCCAGGCCACCATCAACCTCCGCCCTAAGGGGCTCAAGAGGCCTGGCGGCGGGCCACGCTTCGGCGCAATTGGTCCACGTCCCGAGACAGCGTCTCGACCAGGGCGTCGAGAGAAGAAGCTTCAACCTCGGCGGCCAGACCCCTCATGACCCAGTCCCGAACCAAGGCCGACGGCGGGATGCCAGCGGCTTCAGCCAGCATGTGGATCTGCTCAGTCTGGGCCGGGGTCAGCCGCAGCGAATAGACGACTGAACTTGCCTCGCCCTTGCGGGTGGCGCCCTCCGAGACGGGGCGGTCACGGCTGGACTCCGAGGCCTCCACCTCATCCTCGATGAGCTTTTCCAGGTCCTTCTTCTTCATCGTTCCTCCTCCCAGTAGCGGGCCGACTGGGTCTCATTTGCCTTCCACGCGTTGACGCCGATCAGGCCATCCCGCAAATAGATCACGACCACCACCAACCGGCCGCTGGGCGAGTAGCCCACCAGCCGGTCGGTGGCACCAGACCGAGACGCCGGGTCTGGGGAATCCACTAGAGCGTTCGGATCCCCGAAGGCCTCGTCGGCCCAGAGCGGGTCGATGTCGGTGTCCCCGGGATTCCGTGCGGACCGGGTGCGGATGTAGTCGCCTCGGTACTGCCAATCGAGGCGGCCTTCCGGGTCCACAAGCCGAGTGTACTACAGTCGTCTGACGACACGGATCCCTGGGCTCAGAGCCCAAGACGAGCCAGGAGCTATCTGTCCTCGTCCGAGATCCACTTCTCCGTGTACGCCAACTCTGTCGAAGCCAGCAGGTTCAGGGCCGCGTCGGGGGCGCCTGTCCTCTGGATGATCTCTCGGTTCGCTGGCTTCAACAGCCCGACGCTCACCATCCGGTCGAGCTGGTCGACCAATGGTTGCCAGAACCCGGCCACGTCCAGGAGAACGACTGGCTTCCTATGCAGCCCCAGCTGGGACCAGGTCGCAACCTCGGCCGTCTCCTCGAGCGTGCCCAGCCCCCCTGGCAGAGCGATGAAGCCGTCCGCCAGGTCGTACATGAGTTGTTTCCGCTCGTGCATAGAGGTCACCTCGTGCATCTCACTCAGTCCGGGGTGTCCGATCTCTCGGCTGAACAGGCCGACCGGGATTACCCCAACGACCCGTCCGCCACGACTCAGGGCGGCGTCGGCGAGTTCCCCCATCAAGCCCACCCTGCCGCCCCCGTAGACCAGCTCGATCCCCCGGTCCGCCACGATTGTCCATAGCAATCTGGCGGCCTCTGTGTACGCCGGGTCAGCAGGCGTCGAGGATCCGCAGAAGACGCACACGGCTCGAAGCTCGACCACTGTCGGAAGCTAGACCAGTGCGGAAGAGAACCCAGCGGAGTCGGTATCCCCGAATCGCGGCCGATCCCCTACGGCCACGCGGGTACCCCACTTCGCCGGCAGTGTGCGTTGCCGACAAAACGTCACCGGGCTGCTAAGGCGTCCTAGCGACCGAGGTCGCCGTCCGGGTCAGGAAGTCGTCCGGCGCGAATGTTGTCCACCAGGTTGGCCAGACTACGGGGACCGGTGTCGATGCCCTGAGCTCGGAGTTCGGCGGGCAACCACCATCGCAGGTCGCGTATCCCCTCTGATCGGCCGCGGGCCAGCACGGCGGCGTCGACCTGAAAGTGATCGCACCGGCACAGGTACCACCGCTCGTATTGCGTGAACCAGCCTCCGTCCAGGTGGAAGGTCCCACCCCGTCGCCCGAGGCATGGCCCGATCACCAGGTCGTCTCGACCCAGCTCCTCGAGCAACTCGCGTCGGGCGGCCATGAGGTCATCCTCACCGAGCTCGATCCCCCCACCCGGAGGCACCCACCAGCGTCGACCGGTGCCCTCATCCCCGAATTCGACCAGAAGCGTGCTGCCCGCCCCGTCGATGACCAGAACCCGGACCGCCGAGCGCACCGGGTCGACATCGATCGAGATTGGGACGTCCACCACGAGGGTCCCCGGCCGCCAGTCGGACAAGCGGTCCACCACGTCGCCGGTTGGCGCCACGAGGGCGGCGATACCGGGGAAGTCCTCGTCGATGGTCGAGCCAGCCTGGGTCGCCATGGCCACCCAGATCCCCAGCCGGCGGGCATGGTGGCGGGCATCGGACAGACCGCACCCCTCCCACCAGTCGAACCCGGCCCGCCACGCGTCATGGTCGCCCCGTCGGCCGTGAAGTCCAGGAGCGGAGCAGAAGAACAGGATCTGAGCACCCGCGGCCGCGCTGGCATCCCAGGTGAAGTCGACTCCGCCCTCGGCGCAGATGATCGACCCGAATCGGGCGGCTCCCCACTCGAAGATGGCCGTCTCCGACCCTAGAGAGAAGCCGGCCTCATCCTCGGCCAGATGTCGCTTGCGCTGCACCCCAGCCATTTGGCCTCCGAAGGTGTACGCCTGAGTGATGAAGAATTGTCCGTTGCTTCGCTCTGCGAGGCCGAACAGCGCGCCCAGTCGCTCCTGGGCAACGGCCTCGAGGAAGCGCGTCACGATCTCGTGATCAATAGGAACGGCACGGTCCGGGTGGTCTAGCGGGTTGACCGAGCCCGTGAGGCTGAACTCGGGGAAGACGACCAGGTCACAATCGGCCCTTCGAGCCTCGGCCAACACCTCCCGGTGCCGCGCCAGGTTTCCCTCCAGATCGCCCTTCTCGCACATGATCGAGGCCAGCAGAACCCTCACGGGTACCAGCTTTGCATTGTCCTCAGCCCGGCGCAGCAGCTTGGTGGTGTCCCCGAAGGTCTCAGGCAATATCCTGGTGGACCGTCTCCGAACGCCGGGAGACGGCGCAGGCCGAGCTCACACCTGCCGGCGGTACACCTGGGGGTGATGACTGAAGTAGGCCCAGTCAGGGTTCAGGGCCTTGAGGCGCTGGATGGAGGCGATCGCGGCGTCCCGGAGATCCTCCGCATCAACATTCGCGGGGCCCGCGATCTCCTGTTCGAACTCCGCTATGTCCCAGACGGCTTGGGCAGCGATGACGACGCGCTGGTCTCCGGATTCGACTAGTACCGACTGGTGGCCGCGGGTATGCCCGGGCGTTGAAAGGATTGTGACGCCGTCAGCGATTGACTCATCGCCTTGGACAGCCCGGAGCTGGGCAGCGGGGACGGCGGCCCACTCTGGGTCGGTGTAGAAAGGCTGGAGCGAGGCGGCGACCTCTTCGGCCTGAACGAATACCGGTACCGCGGAGCCGTAGTAGTTAGGGTTCTGGCCGCAGTGGTCGAAGTGCAGGTGGCTGTTGACCACCGCCACCACCGACGCTGGATCAATCCCGACCTCGGAGATGGCGGCATCGAGCTCGCGAACGGTTGGCGAGTACGCCTGATCGATGAACTCGTTGCCCCGGCCAATCCCTGTGTCAACCACGATTGCGCCGTCCGGATGGTCGATCACGAAGCCGAACACGACAGCCGCCCTGCCCTCAACCGCGGCAGGGTGGCCTTCCGGTAGGAGCAGATCCGCTAGATGCAACCGCTCGATCCGCGGCATGACCGATAGGGCCACGTTCCCCCCCTTTGATTTGGCTGGAACTGACGATACGAGAACCCGCGTTGAAGTGCTCATCCCCGTCCCCGAACGCGCGTCTCATAACGCCTTTGGCCCGCCGCCCTCGGGGTATCCCCCTCCGCTGGGACCGGGTGAAATTCAAGTTACGCCTGATCCTTTCCGGAGAATCGCCCCATACCGTCTGGCGCGGCTCGATCACCCGGTCGTACTCCAGCAGGCAGCGGGAGGCGCTATGGCGACGATTCCCCCCGACGGCGGGCTGGCGTAGAGGACATGATCGGCCGCCACCATGTCGTTGATGATTTCATTGGCCACAGCCTCACTGGCCCGGGCCTGGCCGCTCGTCGGATCGGCGCAGGTGAGGGACGGTTCGCTGCTCAGCCACAGCACACCCTCGCTCACGCCGGAGGCCACACCCATCATCTGGTACAAGGTTCCGAATCCGTTCTGGGGCGGCAGCACGTCGGACAGGTTGGAGCTGGACAGTTCGCTGGCGGCGCCGGCCATGCCCGTGCGGTAGGAGAGCCAGACGCCCCCGGCCGTGGCGGCGGCGGTGCCGGCGCCCGTGGCGAATTGCTGGTTGGAGCTGTGCAGGAGCCGCCCGGAGTGAGCGTCGAGTTGAGTGACGAGCTCGCCCCCGGAGTTGGACCTGGAGGACACGACATAGAGGAAGGCCCCGGCGGGATCGGTCGACATCCACGCCGCTTGACCAGTGGTGCTGGTGTGGACCTCGACCTCTCCGGTGACGGGGTTCAGGGCCCACAGATCAGATCCGGCCCCCACCCAGAGGGGGCCCCCTGCCGTGGCCGTCACCACTGGCGCCGGGGGATACTGCACCTGGCCGGAACCCGTCTCGATCAGGTGGTGAACGGCATGACGGGCCAGGCCATCCGGATCGAGCTGCTCGACGACGACCGTCGTCGCCTGCGCGAAGGCCAGCCATACCCAACCCCCGGTCACAGTGAGGGCCTCCTGGCTGATCTGACCGCTCACCTGGGCACCCTCGACCTGGCGGGCGGTCTTCAGTTCGTACAGACCGGGGACGCCGGTGTCTGGGCTGGAGGTGGTGGACGTGTTGAGCCAGTACAGAGCCTGGCTGGTCGGTGCCAGGTCCTCGTCGTCTCCGGAGCTGACAATCGTCCGGGTCGGCCAGGCCGGGCCCAGCGAGGTCGAGGTCTCTGCGCCCGGCTGTGGGAGCGAGCTGGACGTGGTGGGGTGAGATGGAGTGGTTGAGCGGGGAGGTGCCGCCGCCGGTCGGTGACTACAACCCACCAACAACACCGTCATGAGGCCTGCCGCCAGACATCGCGAGGCCTGGAGTCGGGGCGAGTCCATCCCCATGTTCAGCGACGATACGCCGGTCGGCTATCTCAGGCTCGTGGACGGCGTTCAGATCCTGATGCGCAGCTCTCGCCAGAACCGACGCTGCAGCTGGCAGATCGGCAGGCTCTCCCCGGATCGCCCAGAACGCGCGCCCCATAAGGCCGGCGGGCCTCGGAGATAGAAGTATCCCGGAGCGCCGGCTTCGGGCCGGACTCGGGTGCTGCTCCACCGAAGGAGAATCTACGCTGGGATGAGCAATGCCAAGTGGGCCTCCATGACACGACGGGCGGAGGCCGGGGTGTGCAATCCGTTGAGCAAGCCGGCACAGAGGCCCTCGTTGAGGGCGAAGAGTCCGTAGGCAGCGGCATCCGAGTCCAGACTGCCCAAGACCCTGCCGTCGTCTTGCCCGCTCCGCAGGGCCTCGGCCATCGAAGCACAGGCTCGTCTCTGTTCTGTGGCGACCAGCCCATCCGACTCCGGTCGCCAGGAGACTTGGGTTAGCCAGGCCAGCAGAACCCGTCCGCGGGTCCTAAGTCTCCGACTGAGGGGCAGGCGCTCCATCATGAAGAGCTTGAGGACCTCGAGCCGGTCAGCTGGCTGGGAGAGTGCCGCCACCTTCCGGCTGAGTCGAGCTTCGAATTCGGCCCGGAGCTGTTGCTGAGCGAAAAGGAGCAACTCCTCCTTGCTGGGGAAGTAGTGCTGGACCATCCCCACCGAGACTCCAGCTTCGGCCGCGATGTCCCGTACGGTCACGGGCTCAAGCTGGCCGCGATCCACCACGCGCCACATTGCAGCGGTCAGCTCGGTTCGGCGCTGGGCGTGGTCAACGGTCCTGGGCATCGTCGCCATACAGCGTATTGCCTTAAGAGCGGAGGCGGGATACCATACGCAGTATTGCGTCCCGTCTGCTGGGGCGCGCCGAATGGGGTCGACCAAGGGGGAGTAACAATGACCGTGACGCGTTCGGATGGCACGATCGACGGTCCCGACGGCCGAAGCATCGGCTATGGCGACTACGGGCCTGTGGATGCCTATGCCGTGGTGCTGTGGTGCCATGGCGCACCCGGGAGCCGCCTTGAGCCGACCCGCCATGCCGAAGTGGCGGCCGCCCAAGGCGTGCGCATCGTCGCAGTAGACAGGCCGGGCTATGGCCTGTCCAGCCCCTGGGCTGGCCGGTCTATAGGCGGAGCGGCGACCGATGTCGCCACCGTGGCCGACCATCTCGGGATCGAACAGTTCTTCGTCGTCGGGTGCTCGACCGGGGGTGCGTACGCCTTGGCCGTCGCTGCGGCCCAGCCTGAGCGAGTGGTGGGCGTGGTGGCCTGCTGTGCGCTGACGGACATGAGGTGGCCAGAGGGACGTCGGATGATGACCGAGGCTGAGGGCATGGGCGAAGCCATCCGGGGGATCTGGGAGGCACCCAGCCGGGAGGCCGCTATGGCTATCGGGGTCGACCTGCTCGGCGAGGACGGTTCGAAACTGCCAGCACTAATGGCCCAAGGTCCGCCGCCGCCTCCGGCCGATTTGACCCTCCTCAGCGACCCGGCAGGCATGGCAGGTCTCCTAGAGGGAATGCGCGAGGCATTCCACCATGGGGTCCAGGGATTCGTTGATGACCGGATGGCCGACGGTGCGGGCTGGGTCAGCTTCGACCCTGGCTCCGTGGCTTGTCCGGTCCGGGTCCTACACGGCTCCGCCGACAACGTGGTGCCGGTAGCACAGGCGAGTTACACTGCCGATCTGGTTCCAGGAGCCACGCTGCGAGTGGTCGACGATCTGGGGCACATGAGCATCGCCGGCGAGATACTCACGGAGCTCGCGCAGTTTGGGATCCTTGGGCTGTAGAAGGTTCAGAGCGAATATGCGCGCCCGCCGACCTCTTGCCTCTCAATACCACGAGCAGGCGCAGCGGCTCGCCCAATAAGCCGGTCACCAATGATTAGCAGGGCATCCCCTTTCGCCGGCCGTGGGCGCCATCCCGGATGCGGCGGCCGTGCCCATGGTCAGGACCCGAGTACCTCCGTGATGACGCTCTCGAACCTGGTCCGGTCTCCCGAATACGGCTCGTCATCCCGAGGCCAGTGCACGACGAAGTCCGTGATCCCGACGTCACCGTAGGCGCCGAGGGTGTCCACGAATTCCTGGAACGAAGTCAGTCCCTGATCCAGGACTGGTCCGGCCAAGACCATGCGGTCCAGGCCGTGGGGATCCCGGCCGAGCTTCTCGCAGGCAGCCTCCAGCATGGCCACCTGGGCACGGACGGCGGAGACGCCGTCGGCGGTGGCGACACTGCCTCCGGCGTCTAGGGGTCCCGTGGTGACCCAGGTCTGTCCCCACTGGGCGACCACGTCCATTGCCCTCGGCCCGCTCCCGGCCAAGACGAACGGGACCCTGGGGGACTGGCGACACCCAGGGTGAGATCGAGCCTCGGTGGCCGAGTAGTAGCGGCCGGAATAGGTGGTCTCCCGGCTGGTCAACAGCTTGTCCAGCAGGTGGACAAATTCACTGAAGCGCTCGGTCCTCTCGGATCCAGTCCATGGCTCCTGGCCCAGGATGGTGGAGTCCCAACCCCGTCCACCGGCCCCGATACCCAGGTTGAGGCGCCCGGAGGCAACGTCGTCCAGAGCCAGCACCTCCCGGGCGAAGGCCACTGGATGGCGGAAATTGGGCGAACTGACCAGAGGACCCAGGCGGATTCGGGAGGTGACCGTGGCCGCCGCCGCCAACACCGGCACGGCTCCGAACCAGGGCGAGTCGCGCAGGTTCCGCCAGGCCAGGTGGTCATATGTCCAGGCGTGGTGGAACCCAAGTGCTTCGGCGTCCCGCCAGAGCCCGGCTGCCTCCTCCCAGCGGTGCTCGGGCAAGATGACCACGCCCAGCCTCATCTGCCGACTTCGCCATCAGACGGGGCGCCGGCAGGCCCGGCGTAGACGTACTCGTCGAAGATCGTCCCGTCCGGCAGGCGGACCTCGACCTGGGCCAGTCTTTCCCAGCCACAGGACTCATACATGGCCACCGCCTTGGTCAAGCGAACACCGACATCGAGAATTGGCGCGAGCCCTAGGCCATGGGCCTCATCGGCGGCGGTGGAGAGCAGTTGGCGCCCGAGCCCGGCCCTCCGTGCTTGAGTGGCGACGAGCAGGCGGGCCACCACTCCCAGGCGGTCTTCCAGGAGCCCGAGGCTGGCGGTGGCCGCCTCCATCACGGGCTGTGAGCTGACCCGATGCAGCGCTACGTGCCCGACGATGCCCGAACTGTCCTCAGCCACCCAGGCGTTGATGGCCTCCCGACTGACCAGGAACCGATCGAAGGCCCCTCCGGGCAGAAAGGGTGGGTATCCATCGAGGTCATGCACGACTTTGGCCACCTCGACACAGGCGGGCAGGTCGGCGTCCTCCCTCGGCCGGATCCGGACCCAGCCATCGGCGGTTCCCATGTGTCCCGAACCTAGGGCTCCAAGGGGCCAGGGGTGGGACTTCATCTCTGAGGCTTCTCCGCCACCACGAGGATCTTGGGGACCATGCCGAAGAACTGGCCCTTGGCCTCCCGGCGACGTTGTTCGCCCAGCCAGCGACCGGCCTCGTCAGCGCCGATCCGCCCGGCGCTGACGGCTCGTTCCATGGCGCCGGGACCCAGGACCCGGTCGATGACTGCCAGGCTCTTCCAGACTGAGAGCTCCTCGACCCGATCCAACACCCGACAACCCGTCTCCTCCACCATCTCCCAGAGCTGGCCCCCGATGGAGGGGTTGGCAACCCCGGTCAGCCAACTGCCGTCACACTCCCCGTCGTCGGTGCGCCAGCGCATCCGGCTCCAGTCGGGTTCGAAGATGGTCAGCAACCCATCCGGGCGAAGAACCCGCACGGCCTCGGAGACGACGACGGCCGGCTCCGCGACGTGCTGGAGGACTCGTTCGATCCGTACCCCGGAGAAAACCTCGTCCCGGTAGGGCAGAGCCTCCCCGGATCCCCTCATCAGTCGAGCCTTCAGGTCGGGCCCGAGTCGCTGAGCGGCGACGTTCACCAACGTCTCGCTGGGATCGATGCCCACGGCGGTCAGCCCGGCACGGGTGAGCAGGTCGAGGTCGTGGCCGGCCCCACAGCCCAGGTCGAGGATCGGGCCAACCGGGGACTTGAGCGCGTGAGCGGCGACCATGTAGGCCTTGATGCCGGACTGGGCCAACGCGGCCGAATCCAGGTAGCGAGCCAGTCGGTCGGGGTCGGCAGAGTCGTCGACGGCGGAGAATCCGGGCATGGCAGGGTCCTCGATCCGGGACCCAGGCGGTCGGCCCCGGACGGGCTTCCCGGTGGTGATCCACCCCCGTGCCGCCAGTTGCTCTGGTGCTCAGTCTGTCAGATAAGGGCGAATGTCACCTGCCCCGATAAAACGGAGCCGCATCGCTCCCCACCTGCCGCAGTTCGCTGGCATTGGGATAGACCCAGCACTGCCGCAATCACCAACCGACCAGCGTCCTGGCGACATGCACTGTCTCCTCCTGTGCCAAATCCGTGGTGTCTATCCAGGTCGCGCCGGCTGCGGAACTCCTGAT
>Ga0307373_10014066_pt1 | contig 11084 bp, 15 predicted proteins | sample OX2MG_FD_202534 | JGI IMG/M metagenome (GOLD analysis project Ga0307373, IMG submission 202534) | Soil microbial communities from Risofladan, Vaasa, Finland - OX-2 | ecosystem: Environmental > Terrestrial > Soil > Coastal area > Acid sulfate soil | place: Finland: Risofladan, Vaasa | collected... | reverse complement strand
ATCCGACGTTCTGCCGCCTGTTGCGCGCGCGCTACCCCGAGGCGACTTTGGTGCAGGGCGATGCCTACAGCATGCGCCGCCTGCTTGAGACCTTGCTGCTGCAACCCGCGGCCGCAGTGGTGTCCGGCCTGCCGCTGGTGACCAAGCCGATCGGGATGCGGCTGCGGCTTATTCGCGATGCGTTCGACCTCATGCTGCCGGGCGCGCCGTTCGTGCAGTTTACCTATTCGGTTGCCTCGCCGCTGCCGCGCCGGCTCGGCGGCTTTACCGCCGAGGCCTCCGAGCGCATCTGGATGAATATCCCGCCGGCGCGCGTATGGGTTTATCGTCAGGCCTGACGCCATACCGATTATGCTTGCACCCAAAATCCTGGTGATGGCCGGCTCGCTGCGCAAAGGCTCGAGCAATGCGCGGTTGGCCGCGCTGACCACCAAGGAATTGGCGCTCGCCGAGGCGGAAGTGTCGCGCATCTCGCTCGCCGATTATCCGTTGCCGCTGTTCGATGCCGATCTGATGTCCGACAGCGGGTTGCCGCGTCCGGCGGTCGAGCTCAAGGACATGGTCGCCGCGCATCAGGGCATCTTCATCGCCAGCCCGGAATACAGCGCCTCGGTTTCACCGTTGCTGAAGAACGCCATCGACTGGATGTCGCGCCCGCGCGAACGCGGCGAAGCGAATTACGCGACCTTCAAGGGCCGGGTGTTCGCACTCGGCTCCGCCGCCAACGGATCGGCCGGCGGCGTGCGTGGGCTGATGGCGTTGCGGCAGATTCTGGAGCTCGGCTGCGGCGCACTGACGATCCCCGAGCAAATCAATGTCGGCCGCGCCGCACAGGCCTTCGACGATATGGACAACCTCAAGGATGAGGCGCTTGCTGCGGCGTTAAAGCATTTGGTGCGCCGCCTGATCGAATTAGCGAGCCTGATGCCGCGCGCCAAAGCGTAGGGCGGGACATTAGGACGGGACATGCAGATTGCGCCACGCGAGCGGCTGATTGTGGCGCTCGATCTCCCCGCGGTCGAAGCGGCGCAAGCCATGGTGGCGCGGCTCGGCGATGCGGTGTCGTTCTACAAAATCGGCTATCAGCTCGCTTACGCTGGCGGACTTCCCTTTGCGCGCACGCTCGCCGACGCCGGCAAGCAGGTCTTCCTCGATCTGAAATTGCACGACATCGGCAACACGGTCGCCGAAGGCGTCAAAAGCGTCTCGCGGCTTGGTGCGGCGTTTCTCACGGTGCACGCCTATCCGCAGACGATGAAGGCTGCGGTGCAGGCCCGCGCCGGCCGTCTGCAAATTCTCGCCGTCACCGTGCTGACGTCATATGACGACCGCGACTTGATGGCCGCAGGCTATGGAGCGGGCGTTCGCGCCACCGCCGCCGCGCGGGCGGCGAATGCGCTGGAGATCGGCGTCGACGGCTTGGTGTGCTCGCCTGAGGAGGCCGCCAACCTGCGTGGTATCGTCGGCAACGACATGCTGCTGGTGACGCCCGGCATCCGGTCCGCCGGCGGCGACAAGGGCGATCAGAAACGTGTGGCTACGCCGGCTGCGGCGATTGCGGCCGGTGCCGATTATCTCGTGGTCGGGCGGCCGATCGTCGCTGCCGACGATCCGCGAGCGGCGGCGCAGGCGATTGTCGCGGAGATTGCGGAAGCTTCGAAGGAGAAGTGAAGATGGCAAAGGGTTATTGGCTCGCGCAGGTCGATGTACGCAATCCAGACGGATACAAACACTATGTCGCCGCCCTCCAGGACGTGCTGCATAAATTCGGCGCCCGCTATGTCGTGCGCGCCGGCCAGAGCGAAGTCGTGGAAGGCAAGGCGCGCAGCCGCGCCATCGTCATCGAATTTTCCAGCTACCAGGTCGCGCTCGATTGCTACCGCTCGCCGGAATACGCAAAAGCAATTCCGCTGCGTAAGCCGCACGCCGACGCCGATTTGCTGGTGATCGAGGGTTACGACGGCCAGCAGCCGTAGAGTTCTACTATTCAGCGCCACGGTCTCGGTGCGCTCCTTCTCCCCCCGGAGAGTTGAATTATCGGCGTAAGTTGCTGCTTTTAGGTGGTCCCGCTATACCCGCCTGACTGGAGGCAAGCCCGATGGCTGCTGCGAATTCCGACATGCGACTGGTGATTGCCGGCGCCGGCGGGCGCATGGGGCGGATGCTGATCCATGCCATTGCCGCCACTGAGGGTGTCACTTTGGCGGGCGCGGTCGAGGCGGCGGATTCGGCTGTGATCGGCCGCGATGCCGGCGAGCTTGCCGGTTTCGGCGCGAACAGCATCACGGTCACGAGCGACGTTGCGCCGCTGATCAAGTCCGCCGACGGCCTGATCGAGTTCACCATCCCGGCGGTGACGCAGGCGCTCGCCGAGCTCACCGCCAAGGCCGGCATCGTGCACGTGATCGGCACCACCGGCCATTCCGCCGAACAAGACAAATTGATCGCCAAGGCGGCTGCCGGCGCGACGATCGTCAAGTCCGGCAATATGAGTCTCGGCGTCAATCTCCTTGCCGCGTTGGTCAAGCGCGTGGCGCAGACGCTTGACGACAGCTACGACATCGAGATCGTGGAGATGCATCACAACAAGAAAATCGATGCGCCGTCCGGCACCGCACTGATGTTCGGCCGCGCCGCGGCGGCCGGGCGCGGCGTCGATCTGGCGCAGCACTCGGCGCGCGGGCGCGACGGCATGACCGGCGCCCGCAATGCCGGCGATATCGGCTTTGCGTCGCTGCGCGGCGGCACCGTGGTCGGCGACCATAGCGTGATCTTCGCCGGCCCGGCGGAACGCATTGAGCTTGTGCACCGCGCCGAGGACCGCATGATCTTCGCCCGCGGTGCGCTGCGCGCCGCGTTGTGGGCCCGCGACAAGAAGCCCGGCCTCTATTCGATGGCGGATGTGTTGGGTCTAAACGATATTTGAAGCGTATCGAAGCGTATGGAGGCGATGATGACGGCTGTCACGAAAACGCGCACCGATGAAGCGGCGATCCGAAAAGCCCACATGCTGATTGGCGGCAAATGGGTCGGCAGCGCTTCGGGCGAGGTCTTTGAGGTCGAGAACCCGGCAAATCGCCGGCCGATCGCCGAGGTTCCGCGCGGCCGCGCCGAGGACGTCGACCGCGCGGTCAAGGCCGCCGCCGCAGCGTTTCCGGCCTGGTCGCGCACGGCGCCCCGCGCGCGCGGGCGGCTGCTCGCTCGCATCGCCGATGCACTCGAAGAACGCGTCGAGGAACTCGCGCGCACGGTCGCGCTCGAAACCGGCAATGCCATCCGCACCCAATCGCGGCCGGAAGCGAAGGTGACCGTGGATGTGTTCCGTTATTTCGGCGGCCTGGGCGGTGAACTCAAAGGCGAGACCATTCCGCTCGGCGAGCAAATCCTCAGCTACACGCGGCGCGAGCCGCTCGGCGTCGTCGGCGCCATCATTCCGTGGAACGCGCCGGTGAGTCTCGGTGCGGTCAAGATCGGGCCTGCGCTTTGCGCCGGCAACACGATGGTGCTGAAGGCGGCGGAAGACGCCCCGCTCGGCATTTTGTTGCTTGCCGAAGTCTGCCAGCAAATCCTGCCGCCGGGGGTGTTCAACGTGCTCACCGGGTATGGCGAGGAATGCGGCGCGCCGCTGGCGGTTCATCCGCTGGTGCGCAAGCTCTCCTTCACCGGTTCGACCGAAGTCGGCAAGCTGGTCATGCACGCTGCCGCCGACCGGATCGTGCCGATTTCGCTTGAGCTTGGCGGCAAGAGCCCCTCGATCGTCTTTCCGGACGCCAACGAAGACTGGGTGATCGACGGAATGATCAGCGCCATGCGCTTCACCCGCCAGAGCCAGTCCTGCACCGCAGGCTCGCGGCTGTTTCTCCATCGCGACATCTTCGACGACTTCCTCGAACGGCTCGGGCGCAAGGTCAAAGCGCTCAAGCTCGGCGATCCGCTCGACGAGGCAAGCGACATCGGCACCATCATCAACGAGAAGCAGTTCAAGAAAGTCTGCGGCTATGTCGAGGATGGGCTCAAACAGCGCGCCGGACGTGTCGTGATCGGCGGCCTGCCGCCGAAAGAGGGGCCGCTCAGCGAAGGTTATTACGCGATACCCACCATCTTCGCGAACGCGGCCAACGACTGGCGTTTGGCGCGCGAGGAGATTTTCGGCCCGGTGCTGGTCGCCATTCCCTGGACCGACGAAGCCGACGTCATCCGCATGGCCAACGACAGCCACTACGGGCTTGCTGCTTACGTCTGGTCGCACGACCTCGGCCGTGCGCTGCGCGCCGCGCATGCGATCGAATCCGGGTGGGTGCAGGTCAATCAGGGTGTCGGCCAGAGCCTCGGCCAGCCCTATGGCGGCTACAAGCAAAGCGGCATCGGCCGCGAATTCTCGCTCGATGGCATGCTCGACAGCTACACCCAGAGCAAGACCATCACCGTCAATCTGACGCATTAGGGCGATCAATGCGATTGAATCGACTTGTCATTCCGGATTGCCGTGAAGCGGCAAGTCCGGAATCCATAATCACAGGTCGGCAGGTATGGATTCCGGGTTCCTCGCGTTGCTCGGCCCCGGAATGACGAACAGCGAGAGAATGGACAATCGCCTGCTCGTGCTCGTGCGCCACGGTGAGAGTGAGTGGAACAAGAAAAATCTGTTCACCGGCTGGCGCGACGTTGGTCTGACCGAAAAAGGCATCGCCGAAGCGCGCGCCGCCGGGCGCCGGCTCAAGGCGGAAGGGCTCAGCTTCGACGTTGCGTTCACCTCGGCGCTGGTTCGAGCCCAGCACTCGCTCGATCTGATCCTCGAAGAGATGGGGCAAAACAACCTCACCATCATCAACGACAAGGCGCTCAACGAGCGCGATTACGGCGAGCTGGCGGGACTCAACAAGGACGACGCGCGGCAGAAGTGGGGTGAGGAACAGGTGAAGCTTTGGCGGCGCTCCTACGACGTTGCGCCGCCGGGCGGTGAAAGTCTGCAAGATACCGCGGCGCGCGTCTTGCCGTATTACACGCAAGAAATCCTGCCACGCGTGCTGCGCGGCGATAACGTGCTTGTCGCCGCCCATGGCAACTCGCTGCGCGCGCTGATCATGGCGCTGGAGAAATTGTCGCCGCGCGAGATCGTTGGGCGCGAAATCGCAACCGGTGTGCCGATGATCTATCGTCTCAACGCCGACGCCAGCGTGGCTGAGCACAAGGATCTGACGGCGTAAATTCTCACCTCTCCCCGCATGCGGGGAGAGGGAGAAGTGCTACGCCGCCGCCGCCACCTGGCCGGCTTCCCAGCCGAGCATGGCGCGCTTACGCGTGATGCCCCAGTGATAGCCGGTCAGATCGCCGGACTTGCCGACCACGCGATGGCAGGGGACGACGAAGCAGATCGGGTTCTTGCCGACGGCGGCGCCGACGGCGCGGGCGGCAGCCGGTGCGCGCACCTTGCCGGCGATGGTCGAATAGGTGGTGAGCCGGCCCATCGGGATTTTCAGGAGTGCATCCCAGACGCGCACTTCCCAGTCGGTGCCGATCAGCACGATGCGCAGCGGCTGGTCCGGACGCCACTGGGTCGGATCGAAAATACGCCGGGCCAACGGCGCGGTGGCGGCGGCGTCCTCGATGTATTTGGCCTTCGGCCAGCGGCGCCGCATGTCGGTGAGGGCGGTGCGTTCCTTGCCCGCATCGGCCAGCGCCAGGCCGGCGAGGCCGCGCGGCGTCGCCATGATCAGCGCGGTGCCGAATGGCGACGGATGAAAACCGTAGCGCATCTGCAACCCTTCGCCGCCGGACTTCCACTCGCCCGGCGACATCGCTTCATGGGTGACGAAGAGATCGTGCAGCCGGCCGGGGCCGGAGAGCCCGACTTCATAGGTGGCATCGAGCACGCTTGCGGATTGGCGCAGCAGCTGCCGCGCGCCGTCGAGCGTCAGCGCCTGCAAGAACGCCTTCGGCGTCAGCCCGGCCCAGCGCCGGAACAGGTGGTGCAGTTCGGTCGGGGTGACACTCGCGGCTTCGGCGATCGCCTCGACCTCGGGCTGCTCGCGCCAATGGCCGCGGATGTGGCGGATGGCCTTTCGCACCACCTCATAATCGTCGGCGGCGGCGGCGAGCGGGGAAAGATCGGACAGGCGATCGGGTGACAGCATGGCGGACTCCATCATGGCTCCGATTTAAGCCGAACTGTCGCTCGAACCACCCGATTTCTGCTGGCAATTAACACCCGGCGCCTTGCTGGGGCGAGGTAAAAAACGCTTCCGCGAACGCATGCGCGCTCCCTCTCCCCGCGCGCGGGGAGAGGTCACGTTCGCTCACTCCACCATTGTGCGGGTCGGGCCGCGCTTGGCCTCGCCGAGCGCGTTGGACAGCGCCCGCGCGAAGCTTGCCTTCTCGTCAGGCCCGAGACACGAGGCGACCGACAGCCGCCGGCCCTGCGATACCAGGAACAGCCCCTCGATGCCGAATTCCTCATGGACGATGCGGTCGAGCTGCACCCACAACGGATTGAGCGTCCATTCCCGCACGCCGCCGCGCTGGTTGACCTTACGCAGCGTCAATTCCGAGGCGGTGACTTTTACTTCCTCGTAGGCCCGGGCGGCGCGGAAATTGGCGCGGAACGCGATATAGACCAACAGCACATCGAGCCCGAGGAAGCCGCAAACCGGCCACGCCCCCATCAGGATGAAGGCAAAGCCGGAGATAAAGCTCACGGCACCGATGCCCAGCATCAGGATCAGAAAACCGGTCGAGCTGAGTGAGCGGTGCGGCGTGATCAGCGCCGAAAAGATGGCCGGCTCGGCGGTTCGATCCTGGGCCTGGCTGTTGTCGTCACTCATGGCGCTCACTATACGGGAAAGATGACGCGCAAAACCATCATTTGGAAGGGGACGCGGCAAAGCCTCAAGCCGACGCGTCGAAATCGACCCAAGCGCGGCATCCTGTCTGCTCCGTCCCTCCTTGCGGGGGAGGGTCGGGGAGAGGGGTATGGCTCACCGGCGCGCAAATCGGCGCGCCTGAAGAAATCAAAGGCGCAGAGCAAGGCCGCCGCCAAGGCCGCGCATGGCGAACTGCCGCAATGGACTAATGCCGAGGTGGAGGAAGCGTTCCGCCGGTTCGCCGCGGCCGCTCCAGCCCCGCGCACCGAATTGCAGCACATCAATCCTTTTACGCTTTTGATCGCCGTCGTTCTGTCGGCGCAGGCGACCGATGCCGGCGTCAACAAAGCGACGCCGGCTTTGTTCAAGCTCGCCGACACGCCGGCGAAGATGGCCAAGCTCGGCGAAGTGCGCGTGCGCGATCTGATCAAGACCATCGGACTTTACCGCACCAAAGCAAAGAACGTGGTCGCGCTGTCGCACATGCTGGTCGAAAATCATGGCGGGCAGGTGCCGCACGACCGCGACGCGCTGGAAGCCTTGCCCGGCGTCGGGCGCAAGACCGCAAATGTCGTGCTTAATGTCGCGTTCGGCGAACCGACCATCGCCGTCGACACTCACATCTTCCGTGTCGGCAACCGCACCGGGCTTGCCGTCGGCAAGACGCCGCTCGACGTCGAGATCAAGTTGATGGATGTGGTGCCGAAAAAATATCTCCTGCACGCGCACCACTGGCTGATCCTGCACGGCCGCTACACTTGCATTGCCCGTCGCCCGCTGTGCGAAAAGTGCATCATCGCGGACCTCTGCAAATGGCCGGGGAAGACCGTTTCATCCGCTCCCGCGAAAGCGCGGGAGGGGGACCGCGCGTAGCGCGGTGGAGGGGGCGTTCTTAACAATTGACGTTTATATCCGTTTTGATATAGGATGATTGCCGTTGAAACTAATCGAATTTGCCGGTGACACTCTTTTCCGGCTTCGCGATTTTTCGGTCAGTGCGCGCCGAGCCGCCGGGTACCAACTTGATCGGGTTCAACGTGGCCTGGAGCCTGACGATTGGAAGCCGATGCAAGCGGTCGGCGCGGGCGTCCGTGAACTGCGCATTCGCGACCGCTCCGGAGCGTTCCGCGTGATCTATCTGGCAACACTGCCTGATCGCGTCGTGGTCCTGCACGCGTTTCAGAAGAAAGCGCAGCGGACTGCGAAACACGACGTCGATTTGGCAGCGAGGCGGTTTCGTGAGCTGCGGAAGGATTAAGAGATGGCACGGCAAAAATTCGCAAGCGTATGGGAGGCCCTCGAAGATACCGCCGTGGAAGCGGCCAATATGCGGGCCCGCTCGGAATTGATGATTGCGATGCGGAGCAAAATAGAGGGCTGGCAGGTGAGCCAGACCGAGGCGGCGCGGCGCTTGGGTCTGACGCAGCCGCGCTTGAACGACTTGATGCGGGGCAAGATCGGCAAATTCAGCCTTGACGCGCTGATGAATTTAGCCGGGCGCGCGGGGCTCACGGTGCGGCTCAAGATCGGTAAAGCGGCTTGATGCAGTGACGTTCCCGCCTGCACGCGCACCACTGGCTGATCCTGCACGGCCGCTACGCCGGCCGCCCGCCGCCCGCTGTGCGAGACGTGCATCATCGTGGACCTCTGCAAATGGCCGGGGAAAACGCCGCTGACTCTTCCCAAGGGAGATGATCTCCTAGATACGACGAGCCGAGGAATGTCCATGGCGAATCAAACCGCTGACGAAGCGAAAAAGGCAAACATCGAAAAAATGGGTGAGGGGCTCGGCGCAGTATATTCCGCGTTATGGCAGGCGGTAGCGATCGCGTTTCTGAATTGGAAGGATTACACCGAACTCTTCGGCGCGAACCCAAAGCGCGTCGAAATTATGAATCGTACCGCTCCAGCCCTTTTTCGGATGATCCAAGACGAACTCTGGGAGATGTCCCTTCTTCACCTCGCTCGCCTGACCGATCCAGCGCAATCGCCTGGAAAAGTCGACAAGTTGAATCTTTCCGTGGACGCCCTAGCCCCTCTTGTTGGTGATAAGGACGTGAAGGTCGACGTGGCGAGGTTGGTGGAAGAGGCTAAACAGGCCACAGCATTCTGTCGCGACTGGCGGAATCGCCACATTGCACATCGCGATCTAAAACTAGCGCTTGAGCAACCAACCGAACCCTTAGCTGAAGCGAGCCGTGCACAAGTAAAAGCCGCCTTGGACGCTATAGCCGCTGTGCTGAATCGCTTGGCAATTCATCACCTCAAATCAGAGACAAGGTTTGATGCTGCGGCTCGCCACAATAGCGCACTTACGTTGCTATACGTCATAAACGATGGTCTTGCCGGCAAAGACGCAAAGATGGCTCGTCTCCGGGAAGGAAATCCGCTCGAAAGCGATTTTGATCCTCCTCTCTGATTTAAGCGCCGCTGCACTTTCGTTATCCGCCCAGGCTTTTAGGTTTTGCTCTATAGTGAAGCGTCTTCGACTCTTTACGGCGGGTTCTAACGATGAAATGCCCACACTGTGCGGTTTCTATTCACGAATCCTGGAACGTCATTCAAGAGCCTAACGGTTGGTTCTTACGATTGATGAAGTGTCCCGAATGCAAAGATGACATTGTCTGCGTTCAGCGCATAACCAACGAGCAACGTTATCTGGATGACGACCTATGGATACAAGCATATCCCACGGGGTCAAGCAGAGGCCCCGTCCCTCCTGAGGTTCCGCATTCAATCGCGGCTGATTATGACGAAGCCGCATTGGTACTTCGGTATAGCCCAAAAGCTTCCGCCGCATTGTCGCGGCGCTGTGTGCAAGCCGTACTGCGTGAAGCGGGCTATACACAGAGAGACCTGTCCGTACAAATAAATGCGGTGCTCTGCGAGAAAGATCCAATCAAAGCGATTCCTAGTGGCTTGCGAGTTACCGTTGATCTAATTCGTAACTTTGGGAACTTCGCCGCACATGTGATTAATGATCAAACGACCCTACAAATTATCGATGTCGAGGATCACGAAGCGGAGTTCTGCCTCGACGTTTTGGAGTCGCTTTTCGATCACTACTACGTCAAGCCTGCTGAGGCCGAACGAAGAAAAACTGAACTGGATGCTAAACTAAAAGCGGCAGGCAAACCTGCCTCAAAGAGGTAGTGAGTTCAACCAATGCGCTACGCTGTAGTGATTGAAAAGGCCGTGGGAAACTACTCGGCTTATGTACCGGACCTGCCTGGCTGCATTGCAACCGGGGCGACTGTTGCCGAGGTGGAATCGGAAATCCGCGACGCGATACGCTTTCACATCGAGGGCCTCAAGGCAGACGACGGCGCGACTGTGCCGAAGCCCACCAGTACCGCGGAATACGTCGAAGCATAGGTGATGCGATGCTGTTGTCTGGTCCGGCGCTGAAACGAGTGGTTGTTTTTGTTCTATTGCTCCTCGCGATCTTCGCCGCCGTGCCGGCGCGGGCCGCCGACGACCAACCGGACCTGATCTTTCGGCGTTCGACGGTGTTCAAGCTTCTGACGCCGAACGACAAGCTTGCCACCTACGGCATCGACGATCCCGCGGTTGACGGCGTCACTTGTTACTTCACCGCGCCGGAGAAGGGCGGCATCAAAGGCTTGATCGGCGTCGCCGAGCAGGTGTCCGATATTTCGCTGTCGTGCCGGCAGATTGGGCCGATTCGCTTCAAGGACAAGTTCGCGCAGGGCGAGGACATGTTCCGCCAGCGCCGCTCGCTGATCTTCAAGAAGATGCAGATCGTGCGCGGCTGCGACACTAAGCGCAATGTGCTAGTCTACATGGTCTATTCCGACAGACTGATTGAGGGCTCGCCGAAGAATTCGACCGCCGCGGTGCCGATCATGCCGTGGGGCGCAAATGACCAGATTCAGAAGTGCGCGGATTTCGTCGAGAAATAAAAGAATGCTGTGTGCTCACCTCTCCCCGCGCGCGGGGAGAGGTCGCGAGCGCCAGCGAGCGGGTGAGGGGGCGCTGCCGCGAGTCTGAGCCGAGCACAGAGGCCCCCTCATCCCGACCTTCTCCCCGCGCGCGGGGAGAAGGGGAATCGCGTTGCGAGAACGGATTCGCGAAGGATCAAAACAAAAAATACCGCTGCGCCATCGGCAGCGTTTCCGCCGGCGCACAGGTCAGGAGTTCGCCGTCGGCGCGCACTTCGTAAGTCTCCGGATCGACTTCGATCACCGGCGTGGCGTCGTTGTG
>Ga0307373_10014065_pt1 | contig 11085 bp, 14 predicted proteins | sample OX2MG_FD_202534 | JGI IMG/M metagenome (GOLD analysis project Ga0307373, IMG submission 202534) | Soil microbial communities from Risofladan, Vaasa, Finland - OX-2 | ecosystem: Environmental > Terrestrial > Soil > Coastal area > Acid sulfate soil | place: Finland: Risofladan, Vaasa | collected... | reverse complement strand
GATTCCTTGCTCGCGGACCGCGTCGGCGGTGCACAACGCCCCGAGTTCCGGTCGCTCCTGCCTATCCGCAAGGGAGAACTGTCATGACGCAAGCCAGCAGCGCGATCGTCCTGGAGCCCGCTGCGCAGCAGGTCGCCGATACGTTCTCGAAGCCGCCGTTCCTGTTCCAGATGGGGCCGGAGGATGCCCGCCAAGTCCTCGACGACGCGCAGGCCGCGCCGATCGAGAAACTCCCGGTTGACGAGGAGTGGATCACGGTCCCGGCTGCGGTAGGTGACGTGCGCGTGCGCATCGTGAAGCCGCAGGGGGCCACCGGCACGCTGCCCGTCATCGTGTACATGCACGGCGGCGGCTGGATCCTCGGCAACGCCGGTACCCATGACCGGCTCGTGCGCGAGCTGGCCGTCGGGGCTCAGGCGGCGGTCGCGTTCGTGGAATACACGCCTTCGCCGGAGGCGCACTACCCGGTCGCCATCGAGCAGGGCTACGCCACCGCACAATGGATCACCCGCAACGGCGCGTCCCGGGGCCTGGATGCCAGCCGGATGGCCGTGGCCGGCGAGTCGGTCGGCGGCAACATGACGGCCGCGCTGACGCTGATGGCCAAGCAGCGCGGCGATGTCACGTTCGTGCAGCAGTCGATGTACTACCCGGTCACCGACGCCGCCATGAATACCGCCTCCTACGAGCAGTTCGCCACCGGTTACTACCTCAGCCGCCCGGAAATGGAGTGGTTCTGGGACGCCTACGCCCCCGACAAAGCGCAGCGCGCCGAGATCACCGCCTCGCCGAACCAGGCCACCACGGACCAGGTCACGGGGCTGCCCCCTGCCCTGCTGCTGGTAGACGAAGCCGACGTGCTGCGCGATGAGGGCGAGGCCTACGCCGCCAAGCTCCGGGCTGCCGGGGTTCCCGTCACCACAGTGCGCTATGACGGCATCATCCATGACTTCATGCTGCTGAATGCTCTGAGCCAGACCAGGGCCGCCCGCGGCGCTATCGGCCAGGCCGCCTCGATTCTGCGCGCCGCGCTCGGCGGAGAGGCATCGTGACCACCATTCGCCCCGACCGCATCGCCTGGTTCGCCAACCTGCAGATTCCCGCAACGTCCTAGCCGTGGTGCCGGGCTGGCCGGACGAGCGGTCGGCTCAGGCTGGCGGGCCGGGCTTGCGCGCCTGGACGATGGCCGAGTGCACGCCCCCGCCGGCGTCGCTGGTGAGCGTGCCGCCGGTGCAGCCGACGGTCTCCTCGGCCGCGGCCCGCTGGCGGGGGTCGAGGTTCTGGTCGGCGATGACGTCGCTGATGCCGAGCCGCCCGCCGGGCCGCAGGACCCGGAACGCCTCGGCCAGGACGCGGGGCTTGTCGGCGGACAGGTTGACGACGCAGTTGGAGATGACCACGTCCACGTGGCCGTCGGGGAGCGGGATGTCCTCGATGTGCCCCTGGAGGATCTGCGCGTTGCGCACCCCGCTGCGGGATGCGTTCGCGCGGGCGAGGGTGAGCATGTCGTCGCTGGCGTCCAGGCCGTAGGCGGTACCGGACGGTCCTACCCGCCGGGCGGACAGCAGCACGTCCAGCCCGCCGCCCGATCCCAGGTCCAGGACGGTCTCGCCCGGCTGAAGGTCGGCGACGGCGACCGGGTTGCCGCAGCCGAGGCTGGCAGTCAGTGCCGCGGCGAAAGCGCCGTCGGCGTCGGGATAGGCGGCTGCGCCGAAATGGCCGTTGTCGAAGGCCTGCGGGTCGCAGTCGGCGATGGCGCCGCCGGCCAGGGCGGCGCGGGCCAGGGCCGAGTAGCGGCTGATGATCGGGTCGCCGGCGGCGGCGCTGTCGGTGGTCATCGGCGCGCTCCTCCAGAACGTGACGGCAGGGCCGGCTGGCCGGGCACGGGCCGGCCCATGACGATGTCCGCGGCGGTGGGAAAGCATTCCACGCACGTGTCGTTGATCCGGTAGTAGGTGGCGGTGCCCCGGTGCTCGGCTAGGACGAACGCGACCTCCGCCAGCACCTTCAGATGGGCCGATACGGTCGACTGGCCGACCTCGACCTCGGCGACGATCTCGCCTACGTTCATCGGCGTCCCCCGGCGGGCCAGCAGCGACACGATCTGGACCCTGGTGGCATCCGCGAGGGCCCGGAACCAGGTGGCGTACTCAGCGGCCGTGACCCGGTCCAGGGGCTGGGCTCGATCTTTCATCGTTAATCGACGAACCGGCGTGAGTTCACGCCGTCACGACCGTGCTGGCCCTCCCGTTCGCCAGCGCCTCGGCGTCGCGCCGTGGGTGATGCCCAGGTCGTGCCTGGCGGGCCAGCGGCACGAGTGCCCTGACCGCCTGCGTCACGCCAGATCAGGCGGGATCGCGTTCGATCGGGCATGTCATGCAGCGCGGACCACCGCGGCCACGGCCGAGCTCATTGCCGACCACGTCTATGACCTCGATGCCGTGCTTGCGCAGCATCGTGTTAGTAGGCACGTTGCGCTCGTAACCCATCACCACGCCGGGTGCCACGGCGAGGTAGTTGGTGCCGTCGTCCCACTGCTCACGCTCGGCGGCCCTGCTGTCCTCGTCCGTGGCCAGGATCGTGACTGCATCCATGCTGAGGGCCGCCGCCAGAGCGTCCCACAGGCTATGGTTGCGGCTCACCCTGATATTCGTCCCCTCGTCCTGCTTGGTCAGCGTCCACGACCGCAGATGCCGGTCGAAGTACGGGTAGAGGACGAACGTGCCGGCATCGATCATGGTCAGGACCGTGTCCAGGTGCATCATCGCGTGGGATTTCGGCAGCTCGGCCGCTATCACCGTGGTGGCCTGGCCGCTTGCGAACAGGGCATTGGCGAGGATCTCCACCGCCATCGGCGTCGTCCGCTCTCCCATGCCGATCAGCACTGCCCCGTGGCCGAGGACGTGCACGTCGCCGCCCTCGACTGTCGCGGGCAGGTGCAGGGCGTCGTCGTCTCCGTAGTAGGTAACGAAATCGGCTCCGGCGAACATCGGGTGGTAGCGGTAGATGGCGCGGCTGTGCAGTGTTTCCCGGCGGCGGGCCGGCTTGGCCATCGGGTTGACCGAGACCCCGCCGTAGATCCAGCACGAGTTGTCCCGCTGGAACAGGTGATTGGGCAGCGGCGGCAGCAGGAAATCATCCGCCCGCATCATGTCCCATTTCAGGCTGTGCGTGCGGGCTGGGTGCAGGTCCGCCTTGATAACGCCGCCGACGAGGAACTCGGCCAGATCCGGGCCATCCAGGTCGTCAAAGAGCTTCCGCAGCGGCTGCACGAGCCTCGGACCGAGGAACTCCGCCGTGCAGACCCGGTCCAGCACAAAAGCCCGGCCCGCGGGCTGCGTCAGCGTTTCCGCTAGGAGCTGCCCGAAGTAATGCACCTCGACGCCCCGCTCCCGCAGCGCCTCGGCGAACGCGTCGTGTTCTTCTTTCGCCTTCTTGGCCCACATCACGTCGTCGAACAGCATCTCGCCGACGTTCTGCGGGGTCAGCCGGGACAGCTCAAGCCACGGACGATGCACGATGGCCTGACGGAGCTGGCCAACCTCGGATTGCACGTTGAAACTCATGTTCGTTCCTCAACCGCTGGGATGCGGGCTGGAACCACGCCATCTGTCAAGACCGCCGTCGGAATCGGGCACGCGCCTGGTCAGCTGACCGAACAGGACAGCTAGGAAGGGCCAGCGTTACGAACGGCGAAACTCCGTCTTGCGCAGCGGGACGGCGGGGCGGATGTGCCGGCTTTCCACGTCCGCATAGACGACTTCGGCATCGTAGCCACGGTGCAGCACGCAGACATCGACCGTGAAGCCGCGCCGGGACACCGTGTCGAGCAGCACCGGCACGAGAGGAAGTCCAGCCACTGCTTGGCACGTTGCAACCCGTCTCGGCCGGTGTCGTGCGGCTCCTCGCCGACCATCAGCGAACCCTGTAGAGAGTCATCTGGGCACCTGCTTCTCCGTCACGAACGTGCCCCACCCGGTGCGGGACTCCACCAGCCCTTCCCGCTGTAGCTGGGTGATGGCCTTGCGCACGGTGACAGGGGCCAGGTCGTGCTCCTGCGACAGGGACACGATGGAGGGCAGCTTGTCACCGGCCGCGAGTTCACCGCTCTCGATGCGCGCCCTGAGCAGGTCGGCAAGCTGCTGCCACGGCGGGATCACAGACCCCCGGTTGATCATGCCGTTGACGATAGATCACTGTCACGCGCCGTAGCGAGAAGCGATGAACTATAGCGTGCTGCGCGGCATAATCTGCTCATGGCCGACTTCTTCACGGGCGGGAAGCTGGCCGCGCTGGTCAGGGACTTCGCGGCGTGGCGGATCGAGTGCTTCTGCGCGAGGTCGCCGACGTGGGTCGCGGTCACCCGGCGGGGCACGTTCCAGGCATCCCGCACCTATCCGGAAAGCACCCGAACGACTAGACTATGGCAGTTGTCCCCAGACCCCGGGCAGCTCCCGAGTCGCCGGTTACCGCGAGGGGACGAGCAAACATGCTGGGTTACATCGCCGCAGCCCTGTTCTTTATCGCGTTCCTCATCCACGCGACATCTACCTCCACTCCCGCCGTCTTCGCCCCGCTCAGCCTGCTGCTGCTCGGCCTGACGTGCCTCGCTCTGCACCTAGCCGGCGTCGGCACGGGCTGGTCGTTTGGCGGCCGCGGCCGCCGTCGCTGACAGCTGCCTGCCACCAGCCGACAGGTCACTGACCCCGCCCGCGCACATGATTGCCGGAGGCAGACATGAGAATCGGATCGATCCTGCTCGTCATATGGCTGATCGTCGGCGCCGTCGCGGCCGGCCAGCGCCATGAATTCACCCGCGCCCCGGAAGGCTGCAATCAGGTCGCCACAATCGCTGTCACGATCCTCGCCGGCCCGCTCAACTATGTCGGCGTCAACCCCAAGATCTCCTGCAAGGTTCCGCATCCGAGCAAATAGCCCGTGGTTCAGGATCTCCTATGCTCCTCCTATGTACGCATCTTATTCTGTCGCGCATGGAGCATGCCGGGGAGGCCTTATTTGCCTGAGTGATCGAATAGCCGGTCCAGCGGACTCGGCGGGGCAGGCATGCAGTATCGCGTCCGGCTCCACGCCTGGGCGAGCCGCGACTCGGCGAGCGTCAAGCCGCACCTGCTCGTGGCGTGCGCCGGCACGCTGACCAAGAGCACTGCCAGGCCCGCGATCAGCGTGATCGAGATCACCGCCGGGCGCAGCAGCCGCTTCAGCCGGGCACTGACCCGCTCGGTCGCGGGCATTGGCTCGTCGAGCGTCAGCCTGGCGAAGATCGCAAACATCGACCCGAGCCGGGGGTCATCAACGGCCAGCGTCTGGTCGATCCGGTCCAGTGCCCGTTGCTGTCGGGCAGGCAAGCTCATCGCGCTCGACCGCCCATCCGTCCCGCGCCGGTGAGTATGTGCGGCATAGACGTTGCGAACATTGCCCTACCTCCGGCGCTCAATGCGTACCACCGGGGTCAGGAGCGGTCCGATAACGCGATCATGAGATATCCGGGAAAGGAGAACGATCCCGCGGCTGCAGCGTCAGCTTAGCGAGCGCCATGGCCTGCTGCAAGGGGCCTGGACGCGGCGGTCGCTGGCCGCTACGGTGACTTCGCCGTCGGCGAGTCCGGGCAGCCAGGCGCGGCCCTGCGCATTGCAGCTATGGCAATGATCGTGTCACTGCAAACATAGAGTCCCTGCAATGTTACATTGACTGCATGATGATGATCGCGGCTGAAGCCGGCGGGCCAGCGGAGTCAGGTCTGCCGCTCCGGGAGCGGAAGAAGCTGGCTACTCGTCGCGGCATCCGGCGGGTGGCCCTCGACCTCTTCGCCGAGCGGGGCTTCTCGCACGTCACCATCGAGGACATCGCCGCGGCCGCAGACGTTTCGCCGCGGACCTTCTTCAACTATTTCGCGTCCAAGGAAGCGGTGCTGTTCGGAGCGGAGCCTGGCCGGGCGGAGGAATCGCGTGCTCGCCTGGTCCGCGACCTGCCCGGCCGCAGTGCGCTGGACGTGCTGCGCGTGGTCCTGGCCGATCAGGCTCGGCTATTCGCGGCGGAGCTTGCGGAGCTTGCGGAGCTTGGCGGCGACCCGACTCACTGGGCCATGAAAATGAAGGCCGCGCACGCCGATCCCCAGCTGCGGGCCGCGCAGGCCGCGCACATGGCCCTCGTCGAGTCCCGCTTCGCCGCCGCCCTGGCTGATCGGCTCGGCACCGACCCTGACCGCGATCCGTATCCGATGGTGCTGGTGGGCGCGGCCATGGGCGTTCTCCGGGCCGCCATGTCGTTCTGGGCCGCCACCGGCGGTGCTGTGCCGCTGGAGCAGCTCGCCGCCGCCGCCTTCCAGGCGCTGGCTGACGGGTTTCCCGAGAACGGCGCGCTGCGCGGACTGCCATGGAGTCCTGGATCCCGGCACGCCGTCACCCGGGACTCCGAATCTCAGCAAGGAAAGGACGACATCAGATGAGCTTGCCTAGCTCCTCCGCCCGGGGAACGTCGCCGGCGGCCGCCGGAGCCAATGGCGCTGGGCCGCCCGCAAACGCCAGCGGAGCGGGCGATGGTAACGGCGCGCTGCCGGGTCTCAGCCGCCGCTCGGTCCTGCTCATCATCGGCGCGCTGATGCTCGGCATGCTGCTCGCGGCGCTCGACCAGACCATCGTCTCGACCGCGCTCCCGACAATCGTCGGTGACCTGCGGGGCGGCTCGCACATCGCCTGGGTCATCACCGCGTACCTGCTGGCAACCACGGTATCGACCCCGCTGTGGGGCAAGCTCGGCGACCAGTACGGCCGGAAGATCTTCTTCCAGGCCGCGATCGTGATCTTCCTCGTCGGCTCGATCCTGGCCGGACTCAGCCACTCCATGGTCGAGCTCATCGCGTTCCGCGCGATCCAGGGCCTGGGCGGCGGTGGCCTGATGGTCGGCGCCCAGGCGATCGTCGGCGACATCGTCTCGCCCCGCGAGCGCGGCCGCTATGTGGGCCTGTTCGGTGCCGTCTTCGGCGTGTCGAGCATTGTTGGCCCGCTGCTCGGCGGCGTGTTCGTTGACAACCTGACCTGGCGCTGGATCTTCTACATCAACGTGCCGATCGGGCTGATTGCGCTCGTCGTGGTCGCCAGTCAGGTGCCGGGCAGGCTCGGCCGTGTGCATCACATCATCGACTACATCGGCACGACAGTGCTGGCCCTGGCCGCGACCTCGTTCATCTTGATGACGAGCCTCGGCGGCACCACTTACCCCTGGAGTTCCGCGCCGATCTGGATCCTCGGCGCCTGCGGAGTGGTACTCGTCGGCGTGTTCGTGCTCGTCGAGCGGAATGCCAGGGAGCCCGTGCTGCCCCTGCATCTCTTCCGGCTGCGCGCGTTCTGGGTGACCAGTGTCGTCGGCTTCATCGTCGGGTTCGCGATGTTCGGCGCGATCACCTACCTCCCGGCGTTCTTCCAGGTCGTCCGGGGCGTGTCGCCCACGTTCTCCGGCGTCCAGCTGCTGCCTCTGATGGCCGGGCTGCTGGTGGTCTCGATCGGATCCGGGCAGGTCATCAGCAGGACCGGCAGGTACCGGTTCTGGCCGATAGCCGGCACCGCGACGATGACGCTCGGCTTGTACCTGTTGTCGCACATGGGTGCTGACACATCCTCCGCTCTGGACTCGCTGTACATGCTCATCCTGGGCATGGGCCTGGGCGGCGTGATGCAGGTGCTCGTCATCATCGTGCAGAACGCGGTGCCGCACAGCGAGCTGGGCGTCGCCACTTCCGGAGCGACTTTCTTCCGGTCGATCGGCGGTTCTTTCGGCACGGCGATCTTTGGTGCCATCTTCGCCAACGTCCTCGTCGGGAACCTGACCAGGCACCTGCACGGCGTGCAGCTTCCGGCCGGTTTCTCCAGTGCCGACGCCACGCCCGCCCTGCTGTCGCATCTGCCCGCGGGGATCCACCAGGGCTTCGTGGCCGGCTACGCCGAGTCGATCCAGACCGTCTTCATCGTGGCCGTCCCGATCGCTGCGCTGGCCTTCCTCGCGACCTGGCTCATCCCGCAGGTCGAGCTCAAGAAATGGCCGTCCTCCGAGTCGATCCCAGCCGCGGAGCCGCGGACCGATGAGGCCCCTGAGCCGGTGACCAGGCAAGGCATGCAAGAGGCTTCGGCCGCCGGGCCCGCGCGCGTGCCACGACGTTCGTGAGGTGGCCGGTGCCGCCGGGGCCGACGACGCCAACCGGAACCGTGCTGCACACGTCGCTGGAGGATGGCGGGTTGTTCCCGACCGGGCGGTGCTCCGGGCCGGTCCTGGTCCCGTCGCCGAACTCGCCCCAGAGGTTGGCGCCCCAGGACCATACCTGCCCGCCCGGCCCGATACCGCTGCGCCCGATGGCCAGGCTGTGCACGTTGCCCGCCGATATGGAGGTGATGTTGGTCAGCTGACCGGTCCCTCCCGGGCCGACGACGGCGACTGGCCGGTCCTGCTCCAGACCATTGACTCCGTCGCCGAGCTCACCGTGATCGCCATCTCCCCAGGCTCGTACTCGCCCGTTGGAGAGCAGGGCCAGGCTGTACGCGGAGCCCCCGGACACCGCGAGTACCGGGGACAGCGTACGGGACCCTGGCCGAGGACGGTCACCGGACTGGCCGACAGGCAGTTCTCGCCGGTCGTGCGATTGCAGGTGGTACCGATTCCGAGCTGGCCATCGGAGTTGGAGCCCCAGCTGATGGCGGTTCCCGTCGGTTGCGAGAGTCCGTTCGCTGCCGACGCCGCCGGCGCCGCCGCCAGCAGCGTGCCGACAGCGGCAGTCGCCAGAGCCAGCGCCGCCTGAGCGGGCACGATCAGCTTCCGCCGACTCCCACCGTTCTCCTAGTGATCTTCCCCATCGCACCGAACATTCGCGTACCCCCGTTCGCGGCACACCGGCCGCTGCCCCCGCTACCCGCAGGCCGTCAGGCCGACGATGACGCGCTGATGTTCGACTACTGGCTGTTACGTGGCAAGATGCCACGCCCATGCAATCCTGGATCGCCTGGCGGAGCTGGCTGACCGAGGGGGCGCCATCGACGTGGCCGTCACTGTCCCGGTACAGGCGGCAGGACACGCTGGCCAGCTGGCCCGGCTGGGCGAACGGGTCGGTCCCGTCAACCAGGATCGTCGGCGAGCCGTGCATTCCCCGCCGGACCGCCTCCGTTTTCGTCGGCGATCGCCTGGCGGCTGACCAGTACGTCGCCGCGGCCTTCGAGCACCTGCGCCAGGCGGTCCCGCAGCAGCTGCACGTTCGGGCAGTCCGGCACCGCGAGCACCGTCAGATCCAACTCGAGCTCTCACTGTGCGCCGCGCCTGAAGCACCGGACGTTCGGCCGGGGCTGGCCTGTCAGGCTGGCTGCGGCGGACGCTGCCATCCTCGCCTGGTGCGGGTGAGTTCGCGGAATCCGGCCGCCGGCAGGAACGCCCGGTAGTCCGCGTAGTCCCGGCCGCCGGGGTCGGTGCCTTCGAGCCAGGCGTAGTCCAGGAGCCGGTCGACGTCTGCCGTGCGCAGCCAGCCGGCTGCCTGCCCGAGCAGCCAGGATGCGACGCCGCGGCGGCGGTACGGCTCGGTGACGCGCAGGTTGCCGATGTCAGCCCATCCGCCCTGGCGGGGCAGCCGTTCTCCTTCCTCGAACGCCTCGACCTCGATGTAGCCGATCACGTCCCCGCCGATCACAGCGGACAGGCGGGTTCCGTTCATCCCGACCGAGCGGCACGCCGACAGCCCCGCCACGGGGACTTCGGCCGGGCGGGGCAGGTCCTTGACCCTGGCCAGGTAGACGATCTCAATGTGCCCGGTATGAGCGAATCCTGCCCGCTGGTAGATCGTGCGGATGTGCGGCCACTGCTCCGGCACCCCGTACACGCCGCGCACCGGCAGCTCGCCGCCGGCCTGCTGGCGGGTCACGCCCCACGCCCCCAGCTGGCGGATGCATGCGGCCATCAGCGCCTCAGCGGCTTGCGTCGCGTCCAGCCAGCAGGGATTCCCGGCAGGAGCCTCAGGCCAGAACAACAGCCAGTGAATTTCGCCGACATCCCGCGCCGCTGACCCGGCCCGCTCGTCGGAGAAGTACCGCAGCAGGTGCGCGGCAGCAGCGACCCGCCCAGCCTGCTCGGCGACCAGGGTTACCCGCTCTCTCACCCAGGGATCTTCGATGAACTCGCCCGGCTGCCGCTCCAGCGCGGACAGCACGGTGCTGATAGACACGCCCATGCCGGGCACCACTGCGGCGGCGTGGGTATTTACCAGTTGGGTGAGCTGTTCCCGGTCACTGCGGCGGAACGACCGCACTTCGATGGAAGACATCAGCGGGCCTCCTGGGCATGAATGCAGAACGCTAGATGACGGAGGCCGCTACCGGTGCGGTACACCCGGAATGCTATCAAGACCCTGGCCGAACGGCCGCTGGCACCTGCGGCGCAAGGACCCGGAGCAGGCCGGTGCCGCTACCAGGGCACGTGCCGGTTGATCCACATCAACACCGGTCCGATGACCGGCCGCTCATGCCATCCGCGAGACATGACCACACCGCGGACCGACTCGGCCGCGCCTCTCAGGCGGCTGCTCATCACCGACGCCTGGTAGTCCCGGGCCCGCCGGCCGAGGAACCGGACGCAGCTGACGCACACCCCGACCTCAGGATGATTCCCCAGCCGGACCAGGGCCTCCTCAGAGGTAACCCGGCCGCAGCACCAGCACTCGCGTTCACCGGCCCTGCCGGTCTCGCTGACTGCAGTTTCAGCGCTCATCCTTACTCCCGTCTGCTAGGGAGAATCCCAATCTAGGCGAACGGCCACCTGGGCAGGCACGTGCGGAGTCACAGCGGTCCATCTTTCGGAGCCGGGCGTGGACGAGGTCATGGTCGCCAGTCCAGCAGTCCCAGCCCGGGAACTTAGTTGATCAGATGGAACGGCGTCCGGGCGGCGTCGAGCATCCGCGCGAAAGTCGTGCTGGCCCGGTCCGGGAGCCGGCCGAGGATCCGGGCGATGACCAGGAGCGCGCGCACGATCAGGTACCCGAACAGCATGTGGAACAGCAGCTGCTCGTTGGTCCACCTCGTGCCGTCCGACGGGCGGCGC
>Ga0307373_10014062_pt1 | contig 11085 bp, 7 predicted proteins | sample OX2MG_FD_202534 | JGI IMG/M metagenome (GOLD analysis project Ga0307373, IMG submission 202534) | Soil microbial communities from Risofladan, Vaasa, Finland - OX-2 | ecosystem: Environmental > Terrestrial > Soil > Coastal area > Acid sulfate soil | place: Finland: Risofladan, Vaasa | collected... | reverse complement strand
GCTCGGCCCGGGTCATCGTGTTGCGTTTCAAGTCCTTGCGGAAGCCGGCCGCGTACGCGTTCACGAACTGTCCGATGCCTCCGAGAAGAGCGACACCGCCTGCGATGGTGACGATGGCGCCGCCGGCGGGCTGCAGGAGACCCCATGCCACGAGCTTCTGGACCGCGTCTCCGCTATCGCTCTTCGATCCTCCGAGCAGGAGACCTGCCGCGAACACAGCAAGCGCGCCGTACGTGAGCCCGCTCCAGGCGAATCCGATGCGAGCCGCGATCTCCGGGGGACTGTCCCCGCGATGGAGCGGGTCGTAGACGGCGCGGATCAAACCCCAGCCCGCGTAGCCGAGGAGCGCGACAACCACCACGAGCAGGAACACACGCCCAATCGCGTTCCCACCGAGGAGTGCGAGTGCACCGCGCGGATCGGTGCTCCCGGAGTCGAGGCCGGCTGCCAGCCCGAGGGCGAGGACGCCCATGGTGCCGTAGAGCAACCCACGCACCACGTACCCGAGACGCGCGGTGCGCTCGACCCACGGGTTGGTGACCACCTTCTTGGCGTCATGCTCGGCGTGCCGTGATGTCGACCTCACCGCGGCCGCGCGCCGTGGACTGTGACGCCGAGTGCGCGTGGAGGCCCTGCTGGTCATGCGTGCGACCGCCGCGACGTTCGCCACCGCAGCGGGTTCCAGCGACGGCTGGGTTGCGGCAGCCAGCGCTCCGGGAGCCAGAGGATGAAGGCCGACCACGTGAGGCCGAGGAGAAACCCTGCGATCACATCCGTGGGCCAGTGCGCACCTGCCCAGATCCGGCCAATGCAGACAGAAACAATCACGAAGGCCGCCAAGGCCCATGTCACCACTCGCCAGCGAGGCGCGACATGCGGCGATATCGCCACAGCGAGCATGAAAGCCAGCCAGGTGAAGAACAATGCGTGCCCGCTCGGGTAGCTGTACCCGTTCGACCGATTGAGGACGGTCACCAGATCCGCGGTGGGTCGGTGACGCGCGATCGACACCTTGACGATCTGGTCGATCAGGCTGCCGAACGCGCCCAGCGCCATCAACCAGCCTGCTCGCCGGTCCCACAGGAAGAGTGCGATGACGACGGCAGCACCGAAGAGGTCCTGGATGAGGCCGCCGGTCACGTTGGTCAGCGTCATCCAGTAGGTGAGCGGACCCCACGGTACCTGTTGCATCGCGCGTTCGACCGGGAGATCGAACCCTGCTCGAGTCGCACCGCTCGCCACGAGGACCGTGAGCACCACGAACAGAACGAATGAGATCAGCGCGACCGGTCCCAGCCAGCGGCGTGCCGCGGGGCCGGGCTCGCCGGCGATGATCTCGCGTGCGGCGGGCGTGCCCTCGTTCAGCGCGGGATCACCCGCGCTCGTGCTCATACGGCAGCCCGCCGGTTGACGGTCAACATGATAACAACGCTATAATGTTTCATTATGGCTCATGTGGTCGTCCATTCGCGCGCTCGAGCGCAGCAGGCCGCCGCCTCGTCGTCGAGGCTCCATCGCCTCGTTGGCGACATCAACTGGACGCTGATGATGGTCGCGATCGTGGCCGGAGTGCTGTTCACAGCCCTCTCGGTGCTCGTCGCGGTTCACCCGGCGCCGTTCTTCTTCGATCGCCCGATCGAGGTCGCGGTCCAGTCGATCAACGGTGCATGGTTCGGATGGTTCAACACCTTCGTGTCGGGGTTCGCCGGGTTCGTCGGCATTGGCGTGGGCGTTGCGGTGATCGTGCTCACGTTCATCCTGCGCCGTCGCGCGACGCCGCTCGTGGTGTTCTCCGCCGTCTACGCCGTCGTGTACAACGTGGTGAACATCATCATCCGCCGGCCGCGGCCGGCCGGCGTCGCGCACATCACCTCCAAGACGATCGGATACGGCTACCCGAGCGGGCATGTCGGGTTCTTTGTCTGGCTGAGCGTCCTGGCGATGATCCTCCTGGCTCGCAAGCTCCCGACACCGCTCTACGCAGCGTGCTGGTTGCTCGCGGCAGTCTTCGTGGCGGCGACAGCGCTGAGCCGGATCTACGTCGGCGCTCACTGGCCGAGTGACGTCGTGGGAGGCCTCCTGCTCGGCATCGCGTGGACATGTCTGAGCCTCTCGATCGGTCGCCTGCGGCGGCCGGCTCTCGATGCCACACCGTCGAGAACCGCATGATCAGCGAACTCCTCTCCGCCGTCGACGGACAGATCGGGGAGACGATCGACGGTGCCAACCGGCGTCACCACATCCGTCGCCTGAAGCGTCTGGGCTGGGATCGAGCACTGCACGGCAGCTCGGGGTGGGGCAGCGGAACCCGCCCCAGCGAGGGCAATCAGGTTGACGTTCACATCGATGGAGCGGCGGCACTCCCCGCGATGGCCGCCGCGGTGCGCGGTGCGCGGTCGTTCGTGCACGTGGCGGGGTGGACGGTGAATCCGGACTTTGCGATGGAACGCACCCCCGAGCTGGTCACGCTGCGGCAGCTTCTCGCCGAGGCGGCCACCCGTGTCGATGTGCGCGTGCTCGTCTGGGCCGGTGCGCCGGTGCCGGTGATGCACCCGTCTCGTCCCGAGGCGAAGCAGCTCATGGACAGGTTGGTGCGCGGCACGCGCATCCGAGGCGCACTCGACCGCAAGAACCGTCCGATGCACTGCCACCACGAGAAGCTCATCATCGTCGACGGAACGCTCGCGTTCGTCGGGGGTATCGATCTGACCGATCTTGCGGGTGACCGGTTCGACGGGCCGCCACACGACAAGACGACGCAGCTCGGGTGGCACGATGTTGCGGCGTCGCTGACCGGGCCCGCGGTTGCGGACGTCGCCGCGCATTTCGCCATGCGATGGACCGCGACGACGGGTGAGTCGCTACCGACGACGACCGTCCCAGCCCCGGCGGGCTCCAGCCGTGTGCAGATCATTCGCACGGTCCCGGAGAAGACGTATGCCGCTCTTCCCAAAGGCGACTTCAGCCTCCTCGAGGCATATTCCGGCGCCATTCGTCGCGCGAAGCGCTTGATCTATCTCGAGAATCAGTTCCTGTGGAGCACGGAGATCGTCGCTCTGCTCCAGGAGAAACTGAATCGGCCACCGACGGAGGGGTTCCGTCTGATCATGGTGCTGCCGCGACATCCGAACAACGGGAATGACGACACCCGCGGTCAGCTCAGCATCTTGAAGGCCGCGGACCGAAACAACCGCTTGCTCTTCGGCACCGTGGGCACCGCCGGGCGGGAGCGGCCCGGCGTCTACGTCCACGCGAAGGTGGGGATCATCGATGACGAATGGCTCACCGTCGGATCGGCGAATCTCAACGAGCATTCGCTCTTCAACGACACGGAGGTGAACCTCGTCACTGACGACGCGACCCTGGCCCGAAGAGTCCGTGAACAGTTGTGGAGCGAACACCTGGCGAAGGATTGCACCGGCCGCGATCCACTCCAGGTGATCGAGACAGAGTGGCGCCGTGCGCTCGCCGCTCCTCCGTCGAACCGGCATCCGTTGCGTCGCCTCCCGGCCGTCTCCCGGCGCTCCGCGCGACTGCTCGGACCGTTGAAGGGCTTGCTGGTCGACGGGTAGAGGGCGCTCTCCGGCAACACCAAAGGGCCGGCGCACCCCCGGCGAGGCGCGTCAGGGCGCCGAGGCTGGTCACCGCCGAGCGACGGCGGCTTCGATGAGCGTGGCCGCCGCCGCGACACCGTTCCGGCCACGGATTGTCGTGCCGATCTCGTCGAGGCGGGCTCGCAGCGAGTGGTCGCGCAGGAGCCGATCCAGGGCCTCACCCATCTGCGCGTCGGTGAAGCTGTAGGTATCGAGGCGGACCCCGAACCCGGCCTCGTGCACACGCTGGGCGTTGTCGTGCTGATCCCAGAACAACGGCAGCAGGATCATCGGCTTCCCGAAATGGAGAGTCTCCGTGACGGTGTTATTGCCGCCGTGAGTGATCACCACATCGACCAGCGGAATGACGCGCGTCTGCGGGACGAGTTCCGCGCCCCACATGTTGGGCGCGAGCTCATATTCGGCGTGACGCGGGCCCCTCGAGACGATGTAGCGATGCGGTGTGCGTCCGAGCACATCGATCAGGCGCCGCATCAGGTCCACATCCGCGCTTCCAAGCGATCCGAGCGAAAGGTAGATGAGCGCTGATCCGTCGCCGCGATCGCGCACCGCGACGGGCAGCTCGAATGTGCCGTCCGTTTCCCGCACGCTCGAGTCGATTCGGTGCCACGTTGCCTCCAACGGGCGCCGGTCGACGTAATCGAGCGCCTCCGGATACACGTAGAGATTCATGAGGGCGGACGTGTGGATGAACTCGAGGTCCGGAAGGGACGGCGTGCCCTGCTCCTGCACCCACTCGTTGAACGGTTCCCAGACGGGACGATGCGTCCGGTCGTACTCGTTGCGAAACGCCCTCCACTCGGTGACGTCGTCGCTCCCGAGGCCCGAATAGGGTGGCGGGACATCCGGCCCACGCATCTCGAGTGGGTTGCACGAGACGATCCGGACGTACGGCGCCCCTGACGTCAGCAGTGCTGGAAAGCACACCACGTTGTCCTGGACCACGATGTCCGGCCTGACATCGGCGATGATCCCGCGAAGCTGAGGCTCGCAGAACCTCGCCCCGTCGATGAGCGCCTGCCACGTCGGCGCCATGAAGGTCTCGAGCTGTTCGATCGTCGGCCGCCGGAACTCCTGGGCGGTGTCGCGAATGAACTCCTTCCAGAACTGGCCCGCGTCCTGGGTTTCGGGATCCGCCGCCGGCGGGGCGAGGTCGACAAGCGCTTCATCGAAACCGAGCGCGGCAAGCCTGCCTTTCCACGAGGCCTCGGCCGCGAAGACAACACGGTGCCCGCGTCGTTGGAGGACGCGGCCGATGCCGATGCAGTTGTTGGTGGGTCCGTATGCGGACTCCGGCATGAAGAGCACTGTCATGGGCGTTACGTTCATTGACCCTTTGACCTCGGCCGGGTGCCTGACGGTGGGCAGATGCGGCCCACCCACTCTCGGTGCGATTCAACACGATCGCGTAGGCCTGACGGTGACCACCAGGCGTCGTGCCCGACCACGTCGGCCGAGGAGACGCCGGACGTTGATCACGCGCCTGCCAGGCCGCATGCGGCCTTGTCGCCTGCGCGTCTTCGTCCGTAACCAGGCGGTCGCAATCGATCGTGCACGCAGCCCCACGGTTGCGGGTAGATGGAAAACCTCAGGAAGACTTCCCGCTGTCCCTCCGCGCCAGCACACCGGTCGCTCGTCTCGATCGCCGGCATCCGATGACGTACTCGATCCCACGGCCCGTGCCGCGGCGCAGACGTGCATATGCTGCCATCCCGGTGGCGATTGGCGTTGCCATCGGCTCGCTGGGAGCGATCATTGCTCCGCTGTCGCCGGTCGTCGCCGCCGGACCGCAGGCACTGATCTTCGGCCCGACGGTCAGCGGATCACCATCGCTGGAGCAGCAGGACCTCCAGTCTCAGGGCTGGACGGTCACCGTGGCGACTGCCGCGACCTGGGATGCGATGACAGCCTCGCAGTTCGCCGCCTATCAACTCCTGGTCTTCGGTGACCCTACCTGCAGCGAGAGTCCGAGTATCCAGGCGCCGGCGGTTGCCAACGAAGCAACCTGGGCGCCGCTCGTCAACGGCAATGTCATCGTTATCGGAACAGACCCCGTCCTTCACAATGCGGTGGGCGCCGCAGGGGCTGGCGTGCTCGTGAGCCACGCGCTCGCGTACGCGGGTGCTCAGTCGGGCAGGACCGGACTGTATGACGATCTCAGCTGCTTCTACTGGGGCTCAAGCAGCGAAACGAGGTCGCCGCTGCTCGATGGCATCGAGGCGGGATTCGGCATGTATGGAGAGTCCCAGTGCGCCGCCACGATCCACGTGGTCGCCTCGGCGCAACAGCTCATCGGCATCACCGACGCTGACCTCTCCAACTGGAGTTGCTCAGTGCACGAGTACTTCGGGAACTGGCCGTCCGACTTCGTTCCCTACGCCATCGACACCGCTGCGTCGGCCGTTGTTGCGAGCGGCATCTGCCCGAATCCGCCATACCAGCCGCCGGACGGGACCGCTGGTGGGTGCCCGTACATCGTCGGGCGTGGCGGTGGACTCTCCGCCGGCAGTGTCGGCCTCACCGGGCCCTCCACTCCCGGTTTGATCAACACGAGCCAGACGCTCACGGCGTCCGTGCAGAGTGCCGGTTCCCCGGTGAACGGCGCGGTGGTGACGCTCAACGACGTCAGCGGTCCGAACTCCGGCGCAACAGCAACCGTGACCACCGACGCAACAGGCGCGGCAACGTATGCCTACGTCAGTACCACAAACGGGACAGACGAATGGACCGCCAGTTACACGCCGCCCGGGTTCGCACTGGAGACGAGCGAGCAGGCCGCGGTGATATGGCTCATCCCGACCTCCTTCACGGCGAGCGCGACTCCGGCAAGCATCCCGCATGGATCGACGTCGGTCCTTGCTGAGAATGGGTTGCCAGGCGTATCAACTGGGACGGTGACCTTCACGTCGGGGGGTGTGACGTTGTGCACCCTGACGCGTCCATCCACGACGTGCACAACCTCGGTGGGGCTTCGCGGCGGCACCTACGCGGTCACCGCCACCTACTCGGGTGACGCTACCTACGCGTCATCGACCGCGTCGACCGCGCTGACGGTGACCCCGGTTGCCGCGCCGTTCACCGCAAGCGCGACCCCGTCCAGCGTGCCGTACCGCACCCCATCAACGCTCGCAGAGATCGGCTTGCCGGGCGACGCGACGGGAAGCATCACCTTCGTTTCCGGCGCCGTGACGCTGTGCACTGCGACCTTGCCGGCGACGAGTTGCACGTCCCCAACCCCACTGGCCGCTGGGGTCTACCCGATCACGGCGACCTACTCAGGCGACCCCAGCTACATCGGCTCGACGGCGTCCACGTCGCTCACCGTGACGCAGGCGACGGCGTCGTTCACCGCGAGCGCGACACCATCCAGCGTGGCCTTCGGTACCGCCTCGACGCTTGCCGAGACAGGCTTGATCAGCGGTGCCACCGGGACGATCACGTTCACATCGGGGACAGCCACCCTGTGCACCGCCACACTCCCCGCAACGAGTTGCGCGACAGCGACCACCCTCGCGGTGGCAACGTATCCGATCACCGCGACCTACTCAGGCGACACCAACGTCACCGGCTCGACCGCAACCACGACGCTCACCGTCACGCGAGCCGGCACCTCGTTCGCGGCTGCGGCGGCTCCCGCGAGCGTGGCGTACGGCACGGCCTCAACACTCTCCGCGACCGGGCTTCACAGCGGCGCCACCGGCACAGTGACATTCACCTCCGGAGTGACACTGTGTACCGCGACCCTGCCGGTCACCACGTGCACAACATCGCTGACACTTCCGGCCGGCGGGTATCCGATCACCGCGACCTATTCCGGCGACGGCAGCTATGCCGGCTCCACGGCAACCACAGCACTCACGGTCACGGTGGCTGCGACCTCGTTCACGGTGACCGCGGAGCCTGCAACGGTACCCTTCGGCCTCAACCCGACACTGACTGAGATCGGACTCTCCGGTGCAACCGGAACTGTTGTCTTCACATCGGGTGCGACGACCCTCTGCACGGCAACGCTTCCCACCACCGGTTGCCAGCCGTCCACGTTCTTCGGCGTCGGGACGTACCCGGTGACCGCGACCTACTCAGGCGACAGCAACGATACGGGCTCGACAGCCACGACGTCGTATACCGTCATCCCGGCGACGACCACGACCACGGTGACGTCATCGCTCAACCCGGCAGCGCCCGGCCAGACGGTCATCTACACGGCGGCGGTCGTCTCCAATCCGGGCGGCGGCACAGTGACCTTCACCGACGCCGGTCTCCCGATCGCAGGGTGCAGTGCGGTGGCGCTCGACGCGTTGACAGGCACAGCCACATGTCAGACGACATATCCACGAACGGGGACGCACCTGATCGCGGCGACCTTCAACGGCACCCCGAATGACGCCCCGAGCACGTCGCCGACCGTCGGCGTCCGGGCGCTGGTCGAGGCGATCCGGGCGGCAATTGTGGTTCCGGTCACGGGTGGCGAAGGCGGTGCAGGCGGCATGGTCGCGAGCGGGTCGCTCGGCCTGCTCGGACTGCTCCTCGTCGTGTCGGCTGCCCACCGGCGACGGCGCCGGGACTAGATCAGCGCACGCTCGACTCAGTCTCCGCGCCGCGGACCGTCTGTGCGTGAATCGCCTGGGCTGATCACCGCACGCAGCCACCTCAATCGTCGGGCCGGGACCGATATGAGTTCCCACCGCCCCCATGCGACGAGCGTCTCGAGACGGGAGCGGCGCTCCGATGATGCCGCACCCGCGCGTCGGATGGGCACCACACTGACGTCCAGATCGTTCGTGTCCGGGGGCGGCACTGTGCTGCGTCTCGGCGCGGGCATCGTCGGTTGCCGCCGCCTGGCGGCGACGTGCTCCATGCGTTCGCGAAGCTCGCGCGGCGTTCGGTCTCGCGTCACGGTGCGGCCTCCTTCCTCATGATCTCGTCCAGCACGGCCTGATACGGGTTATCGCGCGAAGGGATGGTGCCGAAACTGGTGCTGAGGCTCTCGCGCAGCGGTATCTGCGTGTCGAGGAGCGAAACGCCCGTCTCCGCGAGAATCTCGCGCGTCAGCTTGCTGCTTCGCGTTGCGGCGCGCACCCGGGTGAGCAGCACGAACGTTTGTGTCGGAGACGTTGCGTCGATCTCTGCAATGAGATCGAGTGTCGGGCCAAGACGATCGAGGTCGATGATGCTCGGCGGTATGGGCACCACGACGACGCCGGTGGCGGCGATTGCGCCGCGAACGATTGCGCGATCCCCCGGCGGCGTGTCGACGACCGCGTGCGTCAGTCCCGGCAGGAGGTCGTTCAGACGCTTGTGCACGTCGCGCACCGGGAGGCCGACGACCGCGAACGGGAGGCCATCCGCCTCCTCGGACCAGGAGAGGGCGGAGCCCTGAGGATCGGCGTCAACGAGCAGCGTCCGTCCCCGCGTTGCCAGGGCGGCGGCGAGGTGCACCGCGGTGACCGTCTTGCCGGTGCCACCCTTGAGGTTGACGATTGCGACACGCATGAGGTGAACCTTCTGCGATCCGCTGAGAGGTCACGCCGTAGTCTAGGCCGCGCCACCACACGATCGCCCGCTACCGCGCGTGCAGCTGCTCGAAGCGTGCGGTGAAGTGACGCAGCGCGGGCGGCTCGTCGACGATTCGATATCCCGGAAGTTCGCCGGCGTGCGCCGCCACCTCGCGGCACACGTCGATGACGTAGTCGATGTGGCTCTGCGTATACGTGCGCCGTGGGATGGCCAGCCGTACAAGGTCCATCTCAGCAGGCCGCTCTGAACCGTCAGGCCGCCGGCCGAACATCACGGTGCCGATCTCACAGCTTCGGATCCCGCCCATTTCGTAAAGGGCAACCGCCAGCGCCTGACCGGGGTACTGCAGTGGTTCGATGTGCGGCAACAAGCCACGTGCGTCGATGTAGATCGCGTGGCCTCCGGGCGGCTGCACGATCGGAATGCCGAAGCCGGTCAGCGCCTCGCCGAGGTACGCGGTCGAGCGGATGCGGTAGCGCAGGTAGTCGTGCTGCACGACCTCGTGCAGGCCTTGCGCGATCGCCTCCAGGTCACGACCCGCCAGCCCACCATAAGTGGGGAATCCCTCGGTGAGGATCAGCAGATTGCGACAGCGCGCTGCGAGATCGTCGTCGTTCATCGCGAGCCAGCCCCCGATGTTGGCGAGCCCGTCCTTCTTGGCGCTCATGGTCATGCCGTCCGCGAGCTCTGCCATCTCACGCACGATGTCGCGTACCTCGCGATCCTGCTGACCCGGCTCGCGTTCGCGGATGAACCACGCGTTCTCGGCAAACCGGCAGGCATCAAGGAAGAGCGGAACGCCATGGCGGTCGCAGACGCGACGCACCGCGTGCAGATTCTCCAGGGAGACGGGTTGGCCGCCCCCCGAGTTGTTCGTGACCGTGACGAACACGACGGGGACCGTGCCGTCGTGCTCCTGCAGGAACGCCTCGAGGCGGTCAACGTCCATGTTGCCCTTGAACGGATGCCGTGCCGCGGGATCGCGTCCTTCCGCCACGAGCAGGTCGACCGCCTCGGCACCGGTGAACTCGACGTTGGCGCGTGTGGTGTCGAAGTGCGTGTTGTTCGGCACGCTCTTGCCCGGTCCGCCGATGGCGGTGAAGAGGATCTTCTCCGCCGCCCTGCCCTGGTGCGTCGGGATGACGTGGCGGAACGGGAAGAGATCGCGGACGGCGTCCAGGAAGCGAAACCACGACGGCGAGCCCGCGTAGCTCTCGTCGCCGTGCTGGATCGCCGCCCACTGATCTCGCGACATGGCGCCGGTCCCGGAGTCCGTGAGCAGGTCGATGAGGACGTCATCGGAGTGGAGCGCGAACAGGTTGTAGTCGGCGGCGAGGACGGCCCGCTGCCGCTCCTCGCGCGTCGTCATGCGAAGCGGCTCCACCGAATGGATGCGGAAGGGCTCGATGATCGTCTTCATGCCGCGGCTCGAAGATACATCCCGAGAATGCCGGTATGGATCCGCTCACTTTCTGTCGACCCACGTCCGGCTGCCGAAGCAGGAAGCAGGATGTTGGATCTCACTCACGTGATGGTGTACGGGGAGGTCGGGGTGACGGCTACTATCCGCGTGACGGCAGGGGGCAAGCCGTCGCGAACGGAGTCAGGGGGTTCATGACTTGATGCACACGGCGTTCGCGGAATCAGCCATGTTGCACATTCGCGCAGCGTGCGCAGCGTGAGACACGTGCGTCGCCCCGATGCTTGCCCGAGCTGGACGTGGCGGCGGCACACGACCAGGGTGAGCACGGTGCTGACGGGACTGGCCGTCGGTTCGTTGATTGCCGCCTGCGGCAGTGGCAGTCATCCGGCGCGGCACTCGACTCCCACTCCTGCGCCGAGCATGACTGCAACCTCGACGATCGCGCCGACGCTGTCACCGACCCCACAACCGACGTCGCCTCCGCCCAAATCAACCCCTCAGCCGGCAGGCGAGCCGCAGCACCCCAACCCC